>ERZ779681.94-NODE-94-length-34628-cov-1.95158_pt1 | contig 34628 bp, 30 predicted proteins | sample MGYA00511905_ERZ779681 | MGnify/ENA primary metagenome ERZ779681 (study PRJEB29588, sample SAMEA2144578) | human gut metagenome | biome: human gut; feature: human-associated habitat; material: faeces | place: Denmark | collected 2008/2010 ... | reverse complement strand
CAGCAGATTATAATTATATTGTTATAGGAATAGAGTATTGAAAAAGGCGATTACACTATTAATATTGACAGGTTTATTTTTGCAGACACCTGTATTCGCAATACAAGATGTAAAAATAAAGGTATCAAAAACAAAAAAACAACAAGAAAAAGTTTTCACCCTGTCACCATATTGGGAAAGTTATAATGATGAGCTTCTTAACGGATATGTAGAAGAAGCGCTTGCAAATAACCTTGATATAAAAATTGCAAAAGCAAGAATAAAACAATCGGAAGCTATTCTTGGAACAATAAAATCTGAACGACTTCCACAACTAAGTATAAATCCGTCAGTTTATCCATACAAAACTGTTTCAAAATGGACAGGAACATACGCAAGCCACAATTATTTACACTTACCTTTGCTTTTTAATTGGGAATTAGATATTTTCGGCAAATTGTCAGATAAAGTTAAATCATCTAAACTACAAGTAAAAATCAGCGAAGAAGATTTGAATATAGCAAGATTAGCTATTTCATCAGAAGTTGTATGTTCATATTTCAATATTATTTTGTCAGATGCTCTTATCAAAAATTGTGAAGAAATGATTTCAAACCTGAATGAAACAATCGCTCTTAAACGACAATTATATACAGGAGGAATCATACCTTATGACAACCTATATACAACAGAATACGAGCTTGTTGTTCAACAAAATGAATTAAATGCTCTGATAAAACAAAGAGAGGTTCTTTTACATCAATTTGCAGTATTGAGAGGTGTTTCGCCTGAAGCTGATACAAACATAGAACGCAAAACTGTTGCTAACACAGGATTTCCATTCAGTATTAATTCTGAAATCAAATCGGATTTGATATATAACAGACCTGATGTTATTCAAGCAGAACTCGGTATCAAAAAAGCTGCAATGGATGTTAGAGTTGCTAAGAAGATGTTTCTACCGTCAGTGAACCTTAATGAAATGATTGGGTTTGAAACAATCAAGGCTGGAAGAATTTTTGATTGGAATAGCACAGTTTATCAATTAGGTGCAGGTTTACTGCTTGATTTATACACAGGTGGCTACAAAATGTCTTATCTAAAATACAACAAGGCTATTGCAACAGAACGACTTCACGCATACAACAATGTACTGTTAAATGCGTTCTGTGAAATCGAAAATGCTCTATCTTGCTTAAAAGCTGATTATAATTCTTATGAACAGTTTAACAAAACTATATTAAAATCAGCACATTATTATCAAGTTGCTGATATACGTTATACAAACGGTACAGGAAACAAAATTGATAAACTTGATGCAAGACGTCAATTTTTGATTAACCAAAGTTCTATGTACAATGCAAAAATATGTACATTAGTTGATACAGTTGATATTTATAAATCATTAGGGAGCAGTATTAAATGAAAAACTTTGTAAAAATGGTTCTTAAATATCATTATACGTTTATAGTAATGGCGTTATTTATTTTGATTATGGGGATTGTAACCATATTCAAAACACCTATAGATATTTTTCCTGAAATTGATACTCCTGTAGTTACTGCCGTTTGGACATATACAGGCATGCAAGCAAAAGATATTGAGCGAAGAATTGTTACTATTGCAGAACGTGCATACGCATCGAATGTTAACGGTATCGAAAGAATTGAATCTCAATCTTTGTTGGGAGTTGGAGTAATAAGAGTTTTTCTTCACCCGGGAACAGATATCAATGCTGGTATTACTCAGATTAGTGCCGCCTCACAGGTATCTATGAAAAATATGCCACTTGGTATAAGACCTCCTGAAGTTTTAAAATATACACCAACGACAATTCCTGTTTTGCAAGTTGTTATATCTTCGGCAAAACTTCCATTACAAAAAGTTACTGACCTTGCACAAAACAACATCAAGGTTCAGCTAACAAAAGTTTCCGGCGCTCAAGTACCACTACCAATGGGTGGTAAAGTCCGTCAAATAATGGCTGATATTGATATGCAAAAGCTTGAAGCTAGAGGCATGACACCGGAAGAAATTACAAAAGCGATAGCTGGGCAAAACGTAATTATTCCGTCAGGTAATGCAAAAATCGGCAACAAGGATTATCTTGTAACCTTAAACAACGCACCACAAACAGTTAATGAAATGAACGATTTTCCTGTGCTTTCAAAAGCAGGAGAAATTGTTTACTTAGGTGATGTTGCAAATATTCATGACGGTAATGCAATCCAAACAAATATTGTTCGCGAAAATGGTACACCTGGGTCTTTAATGGTTGTGTATAAAGCTGGAGGTGTTTCTTCTCTAAATGTTGTAAATGGGGTTAAAAATTTACTTCCGACTATTGCAAAAACAATTCCTGAAAGTGTAAAGATGCAGGTATTGTTTGACCAATCAGTATTTGTAAAAGCATCAATTCGAGATGTAATTTTTTCAGGTACTTTAGCAGCATTGTTAACTGCTTTGATGATATTAATATTCTTAGGTAGTGTTCGCTCAACCTTTATTATTGCAATATCTATTCCTTTATCTGTTCTTTTTGCAGTAATTTGTTTTGCAATGTGTGGACAAACAATCAACATGATGTCCTTGAGTGGTTTAGGCTTGGCCATTGGTATGTTGGTTGATAACGCAACTGTTGTTATCGAAAATATTTTGAGAAACAAAGAAGCTATGTCTGTTCAGGGACAGTCAATTAAAGAAGTTATTTATAAATCTGCAGCTGAAGTTGCATCACCTACATTGGTTTCTACATTGTCTATTTGTACAGTATTTGCACCAATATTTTTGATGGAAGGTTCTACAAAATATTTGTTTATACCTCTTGCAATGTCAGTTATCTTTGCGATGATTGGCTCATATATGTTATCTAATACGCTAGTCCCTGTACTTGTAGATAAATTGTTGAAAAACAAAGAAGTTTTGAAACCAGATTCTATATTATATAAAGTTAATACTTGGGTTAATACAAACTTTAGCAAATTAAGAGAAGTTTATAAATCTTTCTTGCAAAAAGATGTAATCCCAAAACCAAAACAAGTTGGTGTAGTGTACGGTATTATTGTTTTATCGGCGTTAGTTTTATTACCATTTATTGGTGAAAATTTCTTCCCAGAAGTTGATGCTGGTCAAATCCGATTACATGTATATGCTCCACATGGTACAAGAATAGAAGAAACGGCAAGAGAGTTTTCAGCTATTGAAGAAACAATAAAACGTGTTATTCCACCAACAGAACTTGATACTATACTTGATAATATAGGACTTCCTGCAAGTATGATTAACCTTGCATTTATGGATAACTCGCAAATAGGTGTTGGAGATGGCGAAATCCTTATTGCATTGAAAGAAAATCATAAACCTACAAAACAATATGTGAAAAAACTTAGAAAAGAATTGAACAAAGAATTCCCTGACTCTACTTTCTTCTTCCAAAACGCAGATATGGTTGGTAAAATCTTGAACTTTGGTTTGGCATCTCCTGTCGATATAAAGGTTCAGGGTAAAGATTTGAAGGCAAATTTTGCTCTAACCTCAAAAATGCTTGAAGATGTAAAACGAGTTAGAGGGGTTGCTGATGCACACATCCACCAAATAACAGATACTCCAGAGGTTAGGGTTGAAGTTGATAAAAGACGTGCATCTATTATGAAACTCTCTCAAGAAACTGTATCAGAAAATCTATTAACAGCATTGACTTCTAGTGCTATGGTTGCACCAAATTATTGGGTAGATCCTCAAAATGGTGTTAATTACAATTTGGTAGTTCAAGTACCTACTTATAATGTTGATACAGTGAAAAATGTAACTGATGTTCCTGTTTCTTACAACAATAATAAACCGGTAAGACTTTCTAATATCGCAGAAGTAAGCTCAGGAACAACAGCTAGTGTTGTTAATCACTATGATATTCAATCGATATATGACATTTTGTTAAATATCCAAGATAGAGATTTGGCTGGAGTTACAAGAGATATAAACAAAATTGTTAAGAAATACCAAAAAATTGCACCTAGAGGAACATTTATCAATATCTTTGGACAAGCAAAATCAATGGATTATGTATTTACATCATTACTTTCTGGTTTGATGCTAGCATTGGTTCTTGTATATTTGTTGATTGTTGTAAACTTCCAATCTTGGAGAAATCCGTTTATTATAATTACACCTGTTCCTCTTGCTTTATCAGGTATTATATGGATGTTGTTTATCTCAGATACGACATTTAGTGTTCAAGCATTGATGGGTTCTATTATGGCAGTTGGTGTATCTTGTGCAAACTCAATTCTTGTTATATCCTTTGCAACAGAAAAAATGAAGGAAGGATTATCTTCAATAGATGCAGCTATAGAGGCTGGTTATACAAGAATCCGTCCTGTTATAATGACGGCTTCAGCAATGATTTTGGGTATGTTACCTATGGCATTAGGTATAGGTGAAGGTGGAGAACAAAACGCACCTATTGGTAGAACAGTTATTGGTGGTTTGTTGTTTGCAACTTTTGCAACTTTGATTGTTGTACCAATGCTATTTGCAGTTATGAATAAAAATAATAAAAAACTTATAGAGGCAGAAGATGAATAAGATAAAAACTTTTATAAAAAATTTGTGGATTAAACTAACCAAAAACGAGCCTAAAAGAATGGCAGTCGTTGTTTTTCTAATATTTTTTATTATAGGTATTGTGCCGAAGATTGCAAGATATATAATAACTTCAATAGATTCAAGAGAGGTTGAGTATGTTGCGATAACAGAAACTCCTCAAATCCAAGACGGAGCTCCATCTATAGAGTTATCAGGTGAATTGAAGCCTTATTATCGTACAGAAATATTTTCAAGAATAACTGGTTTTGTAAACCAAAGATATGTACAGTTAGGTGACCATGTAAAAAAAGGACAGGTGTTAGCAACGATTGATACCCCTGACTTAGATGCAGAAGCACAAAGCGCAAAATCTGCATTGATTTCTGCCGAAAAACATCTTATGGAAACAAGATATCAATATAATTATGCAAGTCAAACTTATGACAGATACAAAAAATCATCAGTAAATGGTGCTATTTCAAAACAAGAACTAGATACAAAGTATAACGATTTCAAAACTTCTGAAATGAATTTTTTGGGTGCAAAAGCAGATGTAGAAAAAGCAAAATCAGATTTACAGCGATTAACTGCTTTGCAAGGATATAAAAGAGTTGTAGCACCATTTGACGGAGTTATCAGTAAGTATAATATTGATGCAGGGGCAAATGTTGTAGCAGGTGGCAGTACAACAAGTACAAGTATGTTTGAAGTCCAACAAATAAGCAAGTTGAGAACTTCTATTTTTGTTCCACAAAATTTTGTTAGATATATCCATAACGGACAAGCCGTAGATGTATATATACCGGAAGACCCTAAACATAAGGTTAGAGGATATATTTCCCAAATTTCTGCTAAGTTAGATAATGTTGCAAGAATTATGGAAGTTGTAGTTGTTATAAATAATGATAAAAATATGGGTTTGTATAGCGGTCAATATGTAAAAACTAAGGTTGATTTAAAAGGTATGCAAAAATTTATGACAGTAAACCCAGCTTGTATAACAACATTAGCCTCACCTGATAGTTATGTTGCAGAGGTAAGACCTGATTCTACTATCCATTTTATACGAGTAAAACAAGGACGAGATTTAGGCGATAAGATTGAAATTCTTGAAGGCTTAAAAGGTGACGAAAGATTAATCACTAACCTAAACGATAGCTTAAAAGAAGGACAAAAAGTTAAGTTTAAGTAGGTTAATTCAAGTTATTATTAGGTGAATAGGAAATTAATAAGATTTCAATTACTCGTTTTTCCACTTCTTAGGGTCGAATTTGATATCTTTAAGATTAATCTTCAAGGACTTCAAGTATGGTGCAAATTTTTTGATAATCATAGCTTTTTGATAAAGCAGTTCTTGAGCTACAACATTATTAGCGCAGGCGATAACCATAACTCCACCACCTATCATACTGTATGGTCTTGATTTTGCACCGAATTTTTCGCCAACAACAGATTGCCAAAAACGATACAAGTTAGAGCGAGTCACAGCTTTTTTGATATCTTTGTTGTTGAGCAGTTCTGCAATTACAGAATCAACTCCTTCAAAATCTGTGTACATAACTTTTTTAGCCAATATTTTTTGCCCCTTTTTTTTAGCCTTTTTTATGCTAATATTATATAATGAAATTTAATCAACTGGAAGATTTAATAAAGAACTCGACCAAGATATTGATTATGAGTCATATCAATCCCGACGGTGATGCGCTTGGTAGTACGAGTTCAATGTACACAATAATTTACGAAAAATTTAAAAAGAAAGCTGATATATTAGTCATAGGTCATTTGCCTAATTGTTATAAGTTTTTGCCTCATATAGAAACTGCAAAATTTGAGTTTGATATATCAATGGTGTATGACCTTGTTATAACTTTAGATGTTGCATCTTTGGACAGATTAGCAAATCATCAGATTCTTTTTGATAAAGCAAAAAATACAATCAATATTGATCATCACAAAACAAACAACGGATTTGCTGATATTAATATTATTAATCCAAGTGCAAGCTCAACAGGTGAAGTATTGTTGGGAATATATAATGAACAAAATTGGGATATTTCGCTTGAAACTGCAACAGGGCTATATACTGCAATTCTGACTGATACGGGTGGGTTCAGATATGAAAACACATCAGAAAAAGTCTTTTTATCTGTTGCGCAACTCGTAAAAATCGGTATTAATCCAAATGAGATATACAAAAACTGTTATGAAAAAAAATCCAAGGATTTTGTGATGTTTCAAAATTCTTGCGTAAACAAGGCTGAATTTTTGTTTAATGACAAAGTTGCATACACAACTGTTTACAAAAAAGACCTTGAAAAGTACCAAGCAAAAGATGATTTTACAGAAGGGCTTGTGGAAACCTTGCGTGCTATAGATTCTACAGAGATAGCATTTATTGCAAAAGAAATAGATTCTAAATCAACAAAAATTTCTATGCGAAGCAAAACTATAGATGTTGCAGGTATTTGTGCAGAATATGGTGGCGGGGGGCATACTTTTGCAGCCGGTTGTTTAATAAAAACAAGTATTGATAAGGCTTTAAAAAAACTTCTTAAAACGATTGAGGAGCATCTGAATGGGTAAAGCGTTAGATTTTGTAATCAGAACAGTTAAATCCATTATTGATAACGATTTCTCCGGCATGGCTGCAGAAATGAGTTATATGCTCGTAATTGGTATTTTCCCGTTTATGTTGTTTTTGATGTCTTTGTTCAATCTAATCGGTAAAAACTATTTTATGAATCCTCTATTCCTGTTTATGGAACGGGTTATGCCCGACGATTCAATTAGGCTGATTCGCAGTGTGTTAGACCAAGTTTTGGGCTTCCCGAGAGGTTCGACGGTTGCTGTTGCAGGTTTGTTGATTACATTATTTATGTCAATGAACGCTTTATCTGTTGTTATTAAAGGTCTTAACAGAGCATACAAAGTTGAAGAAACAAGAGCTTTTGTTTATACAAGACTTTTATCTCTTGTTATGGTTGTCGTAAATACTTTGGTATTATTTTTGAGTATAAACATAATTATATTTGGTAAGGTAATTATCAGATTCTTGACAGCGTTTATAAACCTTGCACCGAATATTGCTGATACCTTGCTTGCAATAAGGTGGCCTGTTGCATTTATGGCATTATTCTTAATGGCATTTTTGCAATACTATATTTTCCCTGATGTAAGTTGGTCAGAACGTTTGAAACGCAAGAGCGCATTACCGGGGACATTATTTTTCTGTGTAATATGGTTGTTGGCATCAGGTGGGTTCTCTATCTATGTAAACAAACTTCATACCTATAACTTTGTTTATGGTACAATCGCAGCCTTTGCTATGTTAATGGTTTGGTTTTATTTCACTTCAATGTTGATTTTGATAGGTGGTGAAATAAATTCTCAAGTTCACGACAAACTTGAGCAAGAAGAACTTATTGCGATTATGCAGAATGAAGATAAAGATTAAAAAACAGGGATAAAACAATTTTGTTTTATCCCTTCATTATTTAGAAGCAAATATCTATCTTTCTGTTGCATCTTGTAACTTGTCACAAGCATCACAAGGTGGAATTGGTTTGCCACATGGGTCGCAAGGGACAACTGCTTTTTGACAAGGATTACATTGTTCAACTTTCTTTTCGCATGGGTCACATTTTGGCTTGCAGGTTTGTTTTTTACAAGGGTCGCATTTGTCTTTTTTACATTTGCATTTTGGTTTGCAAGGTTCTTCCTTCTTACAAACTTTTTCTGCTTTTGGACAAGTACCCCAAGTTGCAGGGTTCAATCTGCTCCAAGAAAATGCTTGAGATGCGTTTGTACTAACTGCTATTGCAACCAATAATGTTGTAGCTAATAATGTTTTCTTCATATTATCTCCTTTTATCTTTCGACAACTATGTCGCACACATTACATGTTACAAACGCATAAGGAATTTCATATTCCCCAACCGAAGATTTATATATTAGCCAACAGTAGAGTTCATAAAATTTTTCTAAACTTCTTTTTCGTGCTTAATACCGACGATAGCTTTACAACGGTTTACTACATCATCAAATGAAATCTCAGAAATTGTGTTACTTCTTTTATCTATAATAGAAATGGTTTGTTTTTTAGAATCTACATTTGTGATAGCCATCGTATGCCAAGAATGTGGACACTTTCCGATTTTTTTGAAACCGTTTAGGACAACAAAACTATAATCTTTTGGCGATGAATTCCCCAAATCGTTTAGTAAATCTAAAACTTCATTTTTATGTTTTTTAAGTGTCAGGTTTAGACCTGATTCGCCTATCGCAATAGGAGTTTTGCCTGTAAACCATTTAAACGCATTTGAAGGTTTGTTAAATTCACAATTACGATTATTCATAATAGGAAAACCATGCAGTTTTAGGTAAAAAGGTTTCATTTTAGGGTGTTTTTCTACCATTTTGCATACAGCTATATTTATTGCCTGACTAAGTGTCGGACGATTATGTGTCAGAATAAGATTATGCTTTGCATAATCTTTTGTAATATCTTTGTATGTACTAAAATAGTCATTACGGTATGTTCTAAAGTTTTCATTTTTGCCGTTTACATTCAGATTTATTTTGTAAGCAGGAAAATGATAATTACCCTTTTGAATACGAATACGATTGCGCAAATATTCCTTGCCTTTAGTGGAATTTAATAGCGCATATCTTGTAGCTTCATCAAAACAGTTTGCAATTTTTTGCAGTTGATTTTTTGAGGTCTCAAACTCACTGTCAGTCAATTTGCGCCATTTTACATTTCTATTTTCTCTATATAGATATGGATATACCTTCCTTAATGTTGATATTTTCATATATATAAAAAACTTCTAAATATATTTTTTGCTATTGGTTTCGTGCAGGAAAAATTTTTCATGTATAATAGATTTATAAATGAGGTTTTAAGAATGAGTAAATATTTATTAGAAATCGGAGTAGAAGAACTACCATACAAATTTATACCATCAGCTATTAAACAGCTAAAAGATAGTTTTGGTAAATTTTTAAACGAAAATAACATCGGATTTGAAAACATAAATGTTATGGCAACACCAAGAAGACTTGCCGTTATTATAGAAGGGCTTGTAGATGCACAGCCTGATTCAGAAAAAGTTTTTAAAGGTCCTATCAAAAAAATTGCTTATGATGAAAATGGCAACCTTTCAAGAGCAGGTGAAGGTTTTGCCAAGAAAAACAATATCAATCCTAAAGACCTTTATGTCGAAGGTGATTATGTTTATGCAAAAGTTTTTAATAAAGGTAAATCTACAAAAGAACTTTTACCTGAAAAAATACCTAATCTTATTCTAAAACTTCAAGGTTCTCATTTTATGAGATGGAGTACGCACGATGAAAAATTCTCACGTCCTATAAGATGGATTGTGTCAATTTACAACAACGAAGAACTTCCTGTTCAGATTTTAGACATCAAGTCATCAAGATTTTCTCGTGGACACCGTTCATATACAGAACCTGTAGAAATCAAGAATATTGATGATTACAAAGACGAATTAAGAAAAGCGTATGTTATTGTTGATCAAAACGAGCGTCAAGCAAAAATTGTTGAACTTGCGAAACAAGAATCTGAAAAAATCGGCGCAACAACAAGAATATCTGCTGATTTGTTAGAAGAAGTTACATATATCTGTGAATGGCCTGTTGCTGTAGTTTGTAATTTTGATGAAGAATTCCTTACAATTCCTGATGAAGTTACAATTACGGTTATGGAATCTCACCAAAGATATTTTGCTTTGTTCAAAGACGGTAAATTGACTAACAAGTTCATTACAATAGCAAACTATATTGGTGATGATTTCTCTAATATCAGAGCCGGCAATTTGAGAGTTATCAAAGCAAGACTTGATGACGCCGTATTCTTTGTTAAAAATGATACAAAAAAAACACTTGAAGATTATGTAGAAAACTTGAAGGGTATGACCTTCCAAAAAGGTATGGGTTCAGTTTATGACAAAACTCAAAGAATTATCAAGCTTTCAAAACAAATCGGGGAAAGTTTAAATATCGAAAACCTTGAAACAATTATCAGAACAGCATATCTTTGCAAAGCTGATTTGGCAACCAATTTGGTATTTGAGTTTACAGAACTTCAAGGCTATATCGGTTCTGATTATGCAAAACTTAACGGCGAAGCCGAAGGAGTTGTGGAAGGTATAAAAGAACACTACTTCCCTCTAAATGCCGATAGTGAGCTTGCAAAATCTCAAGAAGGTCAAGTTGTAGGTATTGCAGATAAAATCGATACAATTTGTGCAGTATTTGCATCAGGTAAAAAACCGACAGGTTCTTCTGACCCACTTGGAGTTCGACGCGCAGCGTTAGGTATTATCAAGACTATTATTGAAAACAACTTGAATATCAATATTTCAGAATTAATCAAATCTGCTCTTGATTTGTTACCTGTTCAAGCTGATTCTCAGAAAGATGTAGAAGAATTCTTTATCCAAAGACTTGTAATCTTCTTGGGCGAAACTTACAAGAAGGAAGTTTTAGAAAGTGGTTTGATTAAAAATCCTCTTGATGATTTGGCAGATTATATCTCAAGAATTAATATTATTGCAAACTTAGATAGTCCAATGACAATCGAAAATGCAAACAGAATTATAAGAATATTAAAAGATTCTTCTTTTGATAAGGTTGATGAAGGCTTGTTTGTAGATGATGCAGAAAAGAGACTTTATGAGTGCGTAAAAGAAGTTAGTTTCACAAACGATTATGAAAACTATATCAAACAACTAATCGGTTTGAATGCACAAATTGACAATTTCTTTGAAAAAGTGCTTGTTATGGACAAAGATGAAAATATCAAGAATAACAGGATTGCACTTCTTACAATATTGAAAAACTACTATGAAAAAATCGCAGATTTTTCAGTATTGCGTGCATAATTTTGTCACTTAAAAAAGTAAAAATAAGTTAATATTTTAGTCGAATTCTACCTATTTTGTGATATAATTCTTGTATGAGAGAAGAAAATACTTGTAGCTTTTTCATCAGAAATATTGCACACACTGTCAAATGTATGCAGGATAAATGTCTGTTGCATTATGGCTTGTCGAACCAACAAGCAAGGCTTTTGGGCGAAATTATCAGACTGTCTAAGAAGAACAAAGTCTTTGGACGGCGTGATTTTGCGCAAGCACTTAATCTGAAAGGGCCTTCTGTTACAAGTCTTTTACATGGGCTTGAAAATAAAGGGCTAATAGAAACCGAAGCGAGTGGAAAAGACGGACGCAGAAAAATATTCAGTCCGACAGATGAGGGTAAAAAACTTATCAAACAAATGGATTTAGTATTTGAAGCTACAGAGAACCAGCTTGTTGATAGATTAACTGATGAAGAAATTGAGCGTTTTAAAGAATACCTACAGATAGCGTATGAAAATATGAATGAATAAGTGGTATAATTATTTTAATTAAAATGCGAAAAAACAGTTATATATATATTTCTTTAATTTTAATAGTTTATATTATATGGGCAATAGCAGTACCACTATTGTTCAAGTTGAATATTGCCAATATAGAATCTGTTATCAAACAACAAACAGGGTATAATATACATTTGCACAATGCCCGATTGAGTAATTGGTCTGTTATTAATACAAAATTTAAAACAGATGAGTTTGAAATCTTGAACAAAGACGGTTCAAAAGCTCTTGATGTTCAAAAACCGATTATCAGTTTTAGATTATTTCCACTATTTGTAGGCAAGTGCCATATAAGAAGCGTTGAACTAGGTAATATTCAGGCAGGTTTGACTGTGGATAAGGATTTGTATTTGGGAGATTATCTGATAAAACTTCCTGAAAACAATAATACAAAAGTTCAGTTGGACAGACTGAAAATTAAGAAATATTCAGTTTCGCTTTTTGATAAAAATACTAACCTTCCGATAAATTTAAACGGTCAAAATATATATTACAAAGAAACATATAACAGTTTAATTGCACGAGGTGAAAATAATCTTGCTATCAACAATGAAAATTCAACAGTCGATTTTGATGTAAAAATTCCTAAAAAACATTATATAAAGACTTCTAAAGTGAATTTAGATATAAAGAATTTTAAATTATCACCTTTGACTAACTTATTAAAAACTCTTACAAAAAACAGTCTTGTATTGGCTGACGGGGTAATAAATTTAAGCTCTGATAATTCTAATCTTGTTGGTAATCTTTCTAATGTAAAACTGATTATGAAGAATTCTGCAAAGTCTATGATATTTCCAAAAGAATTTAATCTTTTGTCAAACTTCAAACTTTATTCAAACGATTTGAAGATAACAAATTTTGAGGCGAAAGGTGGGAATATCGCAGTAGCATTGAAGGGTGAAATAAATAAATTCACATCAAATGCTCCGATATTTAATCTTGAAATCAATATGCCGGAATCAGATGTCAGAGAAATTGCACTTCTTTTGCCACCTCTTGTTGTGCCTCAATTCAATGTGTATAGATTAAAAATGTATCCGTTTTATGGGTATTCAAAAGCTGATTTGAAGATTAGAGGAAAATTCCCAGAACCTTATTTGGACGGGGATATACATATTTCTGATGCGTATATGATAAAGCCTATTCCAAATGCTGAAAAAGCAACAATCCATATAAAATGTATCAGAAAGAAAATGAACATAGATGTTGTTGTTCCTGCAGGTGATAACCAAACGGTTTATGTTACAGGTGATATTGATGATTACGGTGACAACAAGGCTGACTTAAAAATTCGAAGCAGTAAATCCGTAAATCTTGCAACTGCAGAATTTGTTTTGAATCCACTGCATGAAATTTTAAGATTCCTTATGGGGCCTGTTCCTATTATGGAGGTAGAAGGGCGAGGGAATATTAATATCCGAGTAATAGGAACAAAGAAAGACCCACATATTTGGGGTGATTTCAATTTTATGAACACAAAAGCGTTGTTCAATGATGTTCATCATTTGGTTTTGGAGAATGCTTCCGGAAACCTGAATTTCAATGACCAAGAGGCGCATTTTGTAAACAAAACAGGTACTGTAAATAATCAACCGTTCTTTATTGACGGTAAATGTACTTTGTTTGGGGATATCAATTTTGATGTAAAAGGTGATAATCAACCATTACAGAATTTGATATATGTAATGACTGATTCGCCTATGTTAAATCCGTTGAAAAAAATTATCCCAGATATTCAAAACGCAAAAGGTAATGCTGATTTATACTTGAATTTGACAGGTAAACTACCTGATATTAATAATATAAAACTCAATGAAAACCTTATTCCTAAAGGTGAAATCAGACTAAAAAACAATTCTTTGGTACTGAACAAAATCCCGATTAAAAAGGCTCAAGGTACAATCAAGTTCAAATGTCTTGATGTAGAGCTTGATTTGGCAAGCGTTTTAGATGATATGTCCAAAATAAGTGTATTTGGTAAGGTCAAAGAATCAATCGCTGATATTTCTGTAGAATCTCCAAGAATGAATTTGAGAGAATTTACCAAAGAAAAATTCAAAGAGTTTGATGATTGTTTTGTTGCTTTCAAGGCGCATTACAAAGGTGATGTCCAAAATATTGAATACGATAAAATACAATGTGTCGGGCATGTGATAAAAAATAACAAACCTGTGCGTGGTATCAAAATTTTGTCAGGTAATCTTAATGTTAGGCATGGGCATTTAAAACTTTCAAATGTATATGGATTTGTTAAACAAAATCCGTTCAATATAGATATTGATGTAAACAATTTCAAACGACCCCGTATCAACGGGCATGTGTATGCCAAGAATTTTGATTTGCGTTGTATTAATTTCTGTAAAAATTCTGATATCTTGCCTCAACAACTCCGTAAAGAACTGAATAATATCAATATCCAATCAGGGAATGCAGATTTTAATGCAAAAATCAGAAATAATAAGATTAACGCTATTACTGATTTGAAAAATATCAGTGGTACTTATGCTTTGCGCAAGACACCTAAATCAGAACCGTTATATGTTCCGTTAAAATTGATTCATAGTGAATTAGCTATAAAGAATAACAGAATCTTTATAAATAAGATGAACTGTCTTGTAGATAATATGCCTGTTTTGGTTTACGGAAATATCGGAAATATTATCAAAAAACCAAAAATTGATATCCACATTAACTCCAAACTCGTACAGAGAACCTTTGATAAGTATTGGAATGTTGATAATATTTATCCGATAAAAGTTAAAGGTGATATCTTGTTAGGCTCAAGAATATCAGGAACTTTGGACAAAATAAATACCAAACTTGATTTCAAGTTAGAAGAAAATTCAAGTATTTATTATATGGGCGCAACTGTTGGTGATACTGAAAATCCGATAACAGTTAATACCGATTTTGATATCATTAAAAACAACATTATTCGTTTGAATCATTTTCAATACAGCAAATTAATATCTTCACAAAATAATAAACAAAATATATTCCCTCTTGTTACCGTGAAAGGTGGGATAACATATTACAATAAAAAATTCTATAAGTTTGATAACTTGATAGTAAAAACAGAATCTCCTACAGATGCGAGAATCTTCAATGTCTTGTTCAAAAAACCAACAATTAAACATGGACAATTCACATCAGACTTGAGAATCAACGGAAAATCAACAAGTCCTAAAATTCTTGGTGATATGACAATTAATGGTATTGATATGCCGTTTTTGAATACGACAATCAAAGATTTGTCGTTGAATTTCGATGACAAAGATATCTTAATCCGTTCAAAAGGTGAAGTACTTTCTAATAATGTAATATGTAACGCTGTTGTTGATAACAAATTCTCTGATACATACAGAGTAAGAAAAGCTGATATCAATCTTAAACATCTTGATGTTAATAGTTTGATGGACGATTTAAGACAGTTAGAGCTAAAGACTTTTAACGAAAATCAAACAGTTGTATCAGATAGTAATATGTTTAACTCAATGATTCTTGATGACCTGACACTGCATGCCGATAGCGTAACTATCAAGAATATGCGCGCAAACAATTTGAATGCTAAATGCTCATTGAATGAAAAAATGCTTTTATCTGTTGATAAATTCAGTTTCGCTATGGCAGATGGTAAAATTGCAGGGAATGTAAAACTAAATCTTTTGAATAACTTATTAAGGCTTAGAATAAATGCCAACAATGTTAATGCAAACGAATTGTTGATAGCTTTGTTTGATGTACCAAACCAAATTTTCGGTAAACTGACAGGTACAATAGATTTGATGTCAAATGTTACAAGCGAAAAAACAGGCAAAGAAACACTTTCAGGTAAAGCTATATTCACAGTAAAAGACGGCAGAATGCCAAAACTCGGTTCTATGGAATATCTGCTTAGAGCAGGAAATGTCTTTAAGAGTGGTATTACAGGTATTACAATGAACAGTATTTTAGACCTGGTTACTCCACTAAAGACAGGCGAGTTCTCAAGTATTGACGGCAGTATCTCACTTGCGCATGGTGTTGCTGAAAAAATTGAAATTCATTCAGAAAGTAAAGATTTGAATTTGTTTATAAAAGGTAAATATAACTTGGTTACAGAAGTTGCTGATATGCAGGTTTTGGGTCAGCTATCAAGGAAAATCTCAACAGTATTTGGTACAGTTGGAAATGTGTCGTTAAACTCTCTGTTTAATAGAATCCCTGGGGTAAATCTTTCAGAAAACGGACAGTTGGTTAATGAATTGAACAAAATACCGGGGATAGAACTTTCTAATAAAGCATACAGAAAATTTGTTGTTGAAATTTTCGGTGATATTAATAACGAAAATAATGTTAAAAGTTTTCGTTGGATAAACTGATAATTATATTATTTCTTTTCGCCATTCTTTATAAAAATATATGCCCAAAATAAAATAAACAACCCACATTATGACGGTAGAATAAACTCTCTGTCCTGATAGCGCTACATAAATCCACATAACTATTGATAAAAAGTTTACGATTGTCCATACAATCCATTGTTCAATGGAACGTTTTACGGTCAAATACATTCCGAGTAATGAAAGGATAGTTGTTATTCCGTCAATTATAGGGTGACTGTCTTTAAGTATATTCAATATCGTGATAGCACATAATATTAAACAAAATGTAATTAATAAAACGGGTTTTCTTTCTATTTGTGAAAGTTTTGTTTTTATAATTTCGTTATTAGTTTTTTTTAGGTGGTTTTTCCATTTGAAAATCCCGAGAATTTGCATTGGCAAATAATATCCTATATAGAGTAACAGGTTTCCGTATAGTGAATTTTTTAATGCCAAATAACTATAAAAACAAGTTCCTGTCAGTCCAAAAAGATAACAAGATATTTTGCCCTTGCCTGCAATTATCGTATATAGTATTCCACATACTGCAGATACTATTGCAACTATACTATCGTGTAGAATAATTGCGTTAAAAAAAATAATTATTCCGATAAGACTCAGCCCATAAATCTCGATTTTCTTCCAGCCGGAAAGCTCTAATTTTACAAATTGTGTAATATTGTTTATATTAATTTTACTTTTCATTATTTATGTTATCTAATAAAAACAGATGAAAGTAAATTTAACAACGAAAAGTTTATATAAAAATCAACTATTGCATAGGGGGTTAGAGTTTGCAGCAGATAAAAGTCCGACATTTATGGCAGGGAGTGCTCTTGTTTTATCAACACTAAGACCCTTATCAATTCTTGCTACACCAAAAACCGATAGAGAGAATAAAAAGCTCGCTTGTGCAAAATCAATAGCATCTGCAAGTATAAACTACACTTTGATGTACGGGCTGACTTCGGTTTTGGCTAAAGGTATAAAAAATATTGAAACAAAGCCTGAAACTTATCTTAAACAAAATACAATAAAAGTTCTTAAAGAAACCGATAAATCTCTTTCGGCTTCAAAAAAATATCAGTTTTTGGCACAGTTATTCAAGTTGGGATTAGGATTTGCGATGACGATTCCAAAATCTGCACTCACTTGCGAATTGATTCCAACAATTATGAATAAGGTTTTAAATACTAAAAAACAACCTTCTCCTCCGACAAGCAAGCAAACTGTTTCCCCGAGTTTCAAAGGTGGCGCAAGACTGAATCCACTCTCTCAAGGTATAGGCAAGATTATGGACAAACCTTGTATGCAGAATATGGCTGACAAGTTCAAAGATACAAACTATGCAATGCACATTCCTGTTCTGGGTGATATATTATCGACTGTTGCATTTATACATCAGTCTAACAGAAGTAAGAAAATAAACGAGGATAGAAAAAAAGTTCTTAATTATAACGCAGGAATCTCGACAGGCTTGAGTATCGGGGCAAGTTATATTGTGGATAAAGCCTTGGATAAACCTACAGAAAAATTCGTTAAAAAATTCTCTCAAGTGAATAAAGACGCACCTAAACTTGCTAAATATGTTGAAGGTATAAAGATAGCCAAGCCAACCCTTATTATGGGTGGAATTTATTATTTGGCAATACCTCTTGTATCAACTTTTTGGGCTGACAGAATCGGCAAAAAATCAAACAAAAAACAGTAAATTATTCACCCATGACTTTTACAATAACTCGTTTTTTGCGTTGTCCGTCAAACTCTGCATAATAAATTTGTTGCCAAGTTCCGAAATCTAATCTGCCTGCAGTTATCGGAACAATAACCTCGTGTCCGATTAATAAACTTTTTAGGTGGCTGTCGCCGTTGGTTTCACCAGTTTGGTGATGATTATAATTTATATCAAAAGGAGCAAGTTCTTCTAACCATTTATCAATATCAGCAATAAGTCCACTTTCTGCATCGTTTACATATATACCTGCTGTTATATGCATCGCTGAAACAAGTACCATTCCTTCCTTAATACCACTTTTTCTTACTATTTCCTGCACTTCATCTGTTATGTTTATGTATTCTCTTTGATGTTCTGTACAAAACCATAAATATTCAGTTGCAAATTTCATAAAAGTTTCTCCTTTTTTGTTTTGTTATTATATAACCAAAAGCTGATTTTGTGCAATAAAGTTAAGACTTGTTCTGATAATTTTATTGTTAATTAAAACTTTTATTTACCTTCTTCCTGTGCTAAGATATCCTTATGGAAAGATTTAAGAAATTTCTTGCAAAGATAGATAGAAGGTATTTCTCAAGACTACAAAAAAAGCAAAGGATTTATCTTGGCGTTTTTGTAGTGATTGCTTGTATCTTGTTTTGGGCTTTTCTTTCTGCAGGTGTTATCACTCACAACTTCAACAGAAGTATGATTAAGGGTGATACCGACAAACAACAGCTTGAAGTTAAAGGAATGATATTGACTGAATCAAAAGAAGGTCAAAAGTCGTGGGAAATCTTCGGCGAAACTGGAGAATATTCAAGCGATCATAAAGTTGCCAAACTTAATAATGTAATCGGGAATTTCTACAAAGATAATAAAGTTAATATGAGTTTTCAATCTTCTCGTGGAACATATAATGAAGAAACTCGTAATATAGATTTGTATGAAAATACTTATGTTGTATTGGAAAATGATATCGCCGTAACAGCTGACCATATCACATATTACAGTGATACCAAAACTATTACTGCAAAAGGACATGTTCATATAGATAGACAAGGAACATTTATTGCAACTGCAGATGAAGCTGTTGTTAATTCAGGTTTTTCTACCTTTTTGATAAAAGGACATACCGTTACCAGAATATATGAGTCAGGTGACAAAAAATCAAGCAAAACCGAAAAATCACTATTTTAATAAATAAAAGAGGAAAATAATGAAAAAAAGAAAATTTTTAATAATAATATCTCTGTTGATTCTATTCTTGAGTGCTGTAACTATAGGTTCAGACTTAATAATTGAATCTAAAACTCAAACATATTCCGAAAGAGATAGTTTAATCAAATTCTTAGGTGATGTAAAAGTTAGATATGAAGATATTACAATCGTTGGCGATAAAGCAGATGTCTCAGTCACAAAAGATAACAGACTTGATACAGCTACATTCCATGACCAACCTTACGCATACCAAATCCAAAACAACAAAAAACGTGAGGTAAAAGCGAATATTCTTAAATTTTCTCTTTTAAATAAAGTTATCAGAGCAGAAGGCAATACACAAACTATTGTGACAGAGGGTAAAACTCCTATTGCTATTATCAACGCAAATGAACAAGAATATGACACAAAAACTAATGTAATGACTGCTCGTGGTACAGTTTCTATCAAATATCGTGATGTAACAGCATTTTCTGACAAAGCGATTGTCAGAACAAATAAAAATGGTGAAGTTCAAAGACTTGATTTAGTTGGACACGCAAAAATTAATCAAACGAAACACCACGCAACTGCAGACCATTTCATTTATACCTCATCTAATGAAGAAATGGTTGCTATCGGTAACACAATGACTTCAACAGTTACAGATAACGGTTCTCCGTTCAAGGTAACTGCAAGATATCAACAGTACGATAAAAAGAACAATATATTTATGGGCAGTGGTAATGTACAAGTTTATTATCAAGATTATTATGCAAAAGCACCTAAAATGACTTGTTATCCTGATAAAATTACTAAAAAAATAAACGAAGTATTTATGACAGGTCGTTCTATGATTCAACAAAATGATAAAGAAATTCATGCAGATAAAATAAAAATAATCGTTGACCCTAAAAACTTTGAAGCTGTTGGAAATGTAAAAACAATAATAAAAGATTTGGGTAATCAAGACAACGGAAAAGACGGAGGATTCTTATAATGACAGTCAAAACTGATTCAGCATTAGAGTTTTATAAACAAGGTAAGTATAAAGAAGCAATAGATGTGTTCAGTACTGTTTTAGAGCATGATGAAGGAAATGCCGAAGTCTATAATAATATGGGTTTATGTTATGCGAAACTCAATGATTTTGAACAAGCAGAAAAAGCTTATATAAAATCAATAGAATTAAACCCTCAAATCCCTCAGGCTTATATAAATTTGTCAGATTTGTATTACAAGAACAATGATTTGGGCAGTGCCATAGGAACTCTTGAACGAGGCTCTTACGAAATGGAAGATAATATGGTTCTTGCTCACATGTTAGCAAGAGTTTATCTTGAAGATTCCAGATATGATATGGCAATAACAGAGCTGGAAAAAGTTTTGGAAAAAGAGCCTGAAAACTATGACGCATATTATGATTTAGGTAGAGTTCATTTTGAGCTTGGTGATTACGAAGATGCGATTTCTAATTTTGAAAATGTAATCGAATATAAAGAAGATAATGAATTTCTATATTATTATCTTGCTCAATCTTATGAAGGTAATAACGAGATAGATAAAGCCATTTCAAATTATTTGAAAGCAACAACTGTTAATACAAAATTCGCAGTAGCTTATAAAAAACTTGGTATATTATTTATGGCAAGAAATGATTTTGAAGATGCGATTGAGTATTTTGAAGATTATATGGACTTAGATATTCCAGAAGAAGAAAAAGCTAAAATTCAAGCGCTTGTAGAAAGAATTAAGAAAAAAGTATGAATCAAAAATTTTGGGTAGGCTTGTCATCTATAGAAAGTTTAGATTCAATATTTATCAAAACGCTTTATGAACATTTTGGAGATATTGAAAAAGCTTTTTATGTTTCAAAAGATGAAATATCACAAATAGAAGGGCTAAATATTAAAAAAGCTAACATTTTTCTTGAAAAACGTGCAAGCTTAGATTTGGACAAAATCTATCAAGAAGTTGAAAAGCGAGGTATCAAAGTATTAACTTTTGATGACAAAAATTACCCTAAAATGCTTAGAGAAATATCCAATCCTCCAATGGTACTGTATTATAAAGGAGATTTATCTGTTTGCAATTTTGACAAAACAGTTGCTGTTGTAGGCTCTCGCCACGCAAGTTTTAATGGAAAAGAAAGTCTAAAAAAAATAATTAACGGATTTTCAGGAACAGACATTTGTATCGTTTCCGGTCTTGCAACTGGTATTGATACTCTTGCTCACCAGCTTGCTCTCTCTAATGGGTTGAAAACTATTGGAGTAATTGCAAGTGGATTTGATTTTGTTTATCCTACTTCAAACAAAAAATTGTATGAAGAAATAATTAACGGTAATGGGGTTATTTTTACTGAATATTATCCAACATTTGAGCCTTTGAAATTCCGTTTCCCTCAACGAAACAGGATTGTTTCAGGGTTATCTTATGGAACATTAGTTGTAGAGGCAGCTCTAAAAAGTGGGGCTTTGATTACTGCTAACCTTACTTTGGAACAAGGTCGTGAGTTGATGTGTATCCCTGGACTAATTACTAATCCGAACACCGAAGGTATATACAAACTTCTAAAAACAGGAGCAACATTAATAACAGAATCTGATGATGTTTTGAATGCACTAGGTTGGGAAATCAAACAATGTACTTTAGATTTTGATGTATGTGATGATTTAACCATTGACGAGAAAAAAATTCTTTATACAATAAATATAGAGCCAAAATGCTTTGATGAGATTCAGAGGGAGACAAATATCAATACAAATGATTTACTCGTAATACTTACTGGACTAGAGCTCAAAGGAAAGTTGGAACAAATTGTTGGTGACAGGTACTCTATTATAAGATAAGAGGTTATTTAATGCCCGTAAAAGCAAAAGAAAAAAGTGAAGAAAAAGAAGTAAAGATGAAAGCAACAAAATCTGCTAAAAAAGCAGATAACGGCAAGGCTTTAGTAATAGTCGAGTCACCTGCTAAATCAAAAACTATCAAGAAAATTCTTGGTTCAAACTATCAGATTGAAGCAAGTTTTGGACATATTAGAGATTTTCCTAAAAATGTTTTAGGGTTTGATGTCAATGACGGATTTAAACCTTCGTTTATTGTTATCCCTGAAAAGAAAAAAGTCGTTACTAAATTAAATGAAATGGCTAAAAAAGTTGATAAAATATACCTTGCATCCGACCCCGATAGAGAAGGAGAAGCTATTGCGTGGCACGTTAGACAAGTTCTAAAAGTACCTGATGATAAGATTTTCAGAATCGAGTTTAACGAAATTACACCAAAAGCAGTTAAATATGCAGTTGCTCATTCTCGTCAAATAGATATGGATAGAGTAAAAGCTCAACAAACAAGACAAATTTTGGATAAGCTTGTAGGTTACAAATTGTCACCGGTTTTGTGGAAACAGTTAGGGAATTACCACCTTTCAGCAGGACGTGTTCAATCTGTTGCATTGCGTATGATATGCGAAAGAGAAGATGAAATTGAAGCTTTTGTACCTGTTGAATATTGGTCAGTTACAGTAAAACTTGAAAAAGACGGCAAAGTGTTTGATGCTGAGTTAATCAAAGTTGATGGTGAAAAATTAGACCTTGGTAACGAAGAACAAGCACAAAAGATAAAAGAATATTTAGAAGATTCTGCAAGAAGCTATGTTGTTTCAAAGATTACAAACCGAGAAACAAAACGCAAACCGACAGCACCATTCATAACCTCAACTTTGCAAAGGGAAGCAAGTTCAAAATTGGGTTATGGTGTTTCTAAAACAATGCAAATCGCACAAAAACTCTATGAAGGTATTGAGCTTGAAGAAGGTTCTGTTGGTTTAATTACTTATATGAGAACTGATAGTGTCAGAATATCTGATGATGCACGTGATATGGCAAAAGATTTTATCCTACAAAATTATGGGGAAAAATATTATCCGGAAACCCCAAATTCTTATGCAAAAGGTAAAAAGAATGTACAAGATGCCCACGAAGCTATCAGACCTTCTTATCCTGAAAGAACACCTGAAAGTATCAAGAAATACTTAACTCCTGAACAGTTTAGATTGTACAAGCTTATTTGGAATAAGTTTATGGCATCTCAAATGGCTAATGCCGTTGTTGCAAACAAGACCGTTGAGATTACTGCAGGCGACTGTACTTTAAAAACAGGTACAAGTAAAGTTTTGTTTGATGGGTTCTTAAAGCTATACAATGACAGTGATGAGGCAGAAGAACTGTCAAAGATTCCTGATTTGAACAAAGATGATGAGTTGATAAGAAAAGAAGTTATTCCAAAACAACACTTCACTCAACCTCCACCAAGATTTAGCGAAGCATCTTTGGTTAAGGCTTTGGAAGAATACGGAATTGGACGTCCATCTACTTATGCCTCTATTATTACAAAAATTCAGACTCGTAAGTATGTAGAGAAACAAGACAAAGTTCTTGTTCCGACTTTCTTAGGACGAACAGTTTCTAAACAACTTGTAAGCCAATTTACTGATATTATGGATTATGCTTTTACTGCAGGCATGGAAGAAAAACTCGATAAAATTGCTGATAATAAAGCTGTATGGAATAAGGTTTTGCAAGACTTCTATGACCCGTTTATGGAAACCGTAAATGAGGTTATGGCAAATGCTGGCAGACTAAAAATCGAAAGTGATGTAACTTGTCCAAACTGTGGAAGAAAAATGCTTATAAGGACAAGCCGTTTTGGAAACCAATTTTTAGGTTGTTCAGGTTATCCTGAGTGCAAAACAATACTTCCTATAGATGTAAATGGTGATACTGTAAAACCATTAGAACCTGAAAAAGCAGAAGAAAAATGCGAAAAATGTGGTGGAGATATGATTATCAAAACTGGTCCTTATGGAAAGTATTTGGAATGTGTTTCTTGTCAAAATCGAAAGAGTTTTGTACGCTCAACAGGTGTAACTTGTCCAAAATGTGGAAAAGGACAAATTGTTGAAAGAAAATCCAAATACGGAAAAATGTTTTTCGGGTGTAATAAGTATCCTGATTGTGATTTTGTTTTGTGGAACGAACCAACAGGTGATGTTTGTCCAAAATGTGGTTCACTTGTTGTAAAACGTGTTATGAAAAATGGCGAAAAGCTAGAATGTTCAAATCGTTCTTGTGATTATAAGGCTGATGTTACTCATGAGGAGGAAAAATCAGATGTATAAATTTGGTATAATTGGTTATCCTTTAGGTCATTCACTTTCTGCAGTTATTCAAAAATCTGCATTTGAATCAATGAATATTGATGCGACTTATGAAGTATTAGAAACTCCTCCTGAAAATTTAATTGATAGAATTAAATTTTTAAAACGTAATGATTTTAATGGTTTTAATGTTACTATACCTTTAAAAGTTCCTGTTTCATTATTCGTTAATGAAATAGATGATGATGCCAATATTGCAGGTTGCGTAAATACAGTTAAAATCACCGAAAACAAAGAATTTTATGGATATAATACAGATATTTATGGTTTTGTATCTGCAATACCTAAAGATGTTGATTTGTCAGGCAAATGTGCTGCAATCTTAGGTACAGGAGGGGCTTCTAGAGCCGCAGCTGTTGGACTTATAAAAAAAGGTATTCAAGAAATTGATTTATACACAAGAAATATTATCAATTCTCAAAATGCAATAAATTATTTACGAAATCAGTTTCCAGCCATAAAATTTGAGGCAAAACAAATCCAAAATGTTAGAGATATTTCTAAATATTCAATCATTGTTAATGCAACTCCAATAGGTATGCGAGGATTTGCTATGGACGAAACTCCATTAGAATTAAATGTGATAAAGACTGCTAAACCTGATACAGTCGTTTATGATATCGTTTATAACCCTATTAAGACCGTACTTTTACAATATGCTGAAAAATGTGGACTTAGAACAGTTGAGGGTTTAGATATGCTAATCTATCAAGCTGAAAAAGCAATAAACATTTGGACAGGCATGTCCCCTGATGTCAAAACAATGAAAATTGCCGCTTTGCAGGCTTTGTAAATTATTTGGCATCAATATAATTCATTGCCTCGTTAGAAATTGATTGGTTTGCAAATTTCATACATTTTTGTTGGTTTTCGCTGAGTTCCGGATTCTTTGCACTTTCTCTTGTAAAACGTGCTAGAAAAGTCATCAAAGGTAGTTTTTTATCGCTATCCAAAATTAAATCTTTTCCGTTTACATTGAACATTGTTTGGTTTGTTGGAATATCTGTATCTGCAATATCAAATCTTTTTATACGCAAATCAAGTTTATCAGGATTTTGTTCATTGATAAATTTTTTAGGAGTACGATTTAAGAAATCATCTAAATCGTTACCTTTTGAGTCGTTAGTTAGTTGAGTGTTAAATTTTAATTCTGTATATTTCTTTTTGCCATGTAAAATTTCACCGTTATGGTTGCAATATGCACCAAATTGCTCGTATTGTTTTTTACCGATTTTGATATTGTTGAATCCTGTGAAGTTGATACTCATAATTTCTCCTTTTGGTATATCTAAACCATGTAAAAAATAAATTTGCTAGTATAATAAATAGTGTAAAGTTTTGCCGATATAGCTCAGATGGTAGAGCAACTGATTCGTAATCAGTAGGTCGGGAGTTCGAATCTCCCTATCGGCAGTGCTACGCACTTGGATATGTTACGCTTAAATTTTTTTACAAAAATGCTCAGGTTTGAAAATACTATTCAATATTTATATGAACGATTTTATACTTGTCTAAAATCGCACTTTTTGCAATAATCAAAAAGCCGGAAGAAAATTTTCTTCCGGCTTTTACTTTTACGAATTTAATTATTGGTGACAATGATTTTTCCCATGTTGATGTTCATGGTGATGCCCATGACAATGATGGTGTTCACCTCCACAACTGTTTTCACCTGTTAATAATGTATCGTTTAAATATTGTTTAACAACTTCTTCAATCCCTAATTCAGGACAACCGGCTACGATTTTTACTCCGTTTTGAGCAAATATTGCCATAGGACGTCCTCCCATACCACCTGCTAAAACAACATTCGCACCTTGTGAAGCAATCCAATTAGCACTTTGACAAGAGATACCTTCTTCAGGAACTTTCTTTTCAATATTTAAAATTTCTTTCGATTCAGGATTAACTTCTACAAAAGTAAAGTATTCACAATGTCCAAAATGTCCACATAGTTTTTCATCTGCTGATGGAATTACAATTTTCATAATTTTATCTCCTTTTAATTTTTCTTGATTTCATCTTGCAACTCATTTGATTTCAAACTCCATATTCACATCTGTTGTAATAAATCAAATACTAATCTACACATCTACATTAGCCATCATTTCTACGAGTGTATTAATTGTAGAATCCATAGATACGATATCGGAAGTTCTTTGTTGCAAGAACGCATTAATTTGAGGCATCATTTCAATCGCAATATCAAGTTTCGGGTTACTCCCAGGTTGATACATACCAACATCAATCAAGTCCTTATTTTCTCGATATAAAGAAAGCAAAGTTCTCAATTTCCCTGCAGCAGCTTTATGTTCAGGTGTTGCAATCGCTGACATCAACCTTGATATACTTCCCAAAACATCAATCGCAGGGTAGTGGTTACTTTCGGCAACTTTTCTTGATAAGAAAATGTGACCATCTACAATACCACGCACAATATCAACAATAGGGTCAGAAATATCATCACCCTCCATCAATACTGTATATAGCGCAGTAATAGAACCTTTTGGACTGTTGCCGGCTCTTTCTAAAACTTTTTGTAACCAAGAGAAAATAGATGGTGGATAACCTTTCATAGTAGGTGGTTCCCCGATAGACAAACCAACTTCACGCCCTGCCATTGCGCAACGGGTAACTGTATCTGTCATCAAGAAAACTTTTTTGCCCTGATCTCTGAAATATTCACATACGGCAGTTGCAGTTAAAAGAGCTTTTTGTCTAATCAATGGTGGTTGATCACCTGTAGAACATACAAGTACTGATTTCTTCATACCTTCTGTACCTAAAGAATCCTCTACAAATTCCTTAACCTCACGCCCCCGTTCACCAATCAGTGCAACAACATTGACATCAGCATCAGAATTTCTCGCAATCATACCCAAAAGTGTACTTTTACCTACACCTGAACCTGCAAATAAACCAAGCCTTTGTCCACAACCCATTGTCATACAGCCGTCAATAGCTCGAACCCCTGTTGAAAACATTTCTGTTATAATAGGACGTTCAAACGGTCCAGGGGGAGGCCCTTCAATGGCTCTCCACAATGCCCCTGTTGTATCTAATGGTTTGCCGTCAATAGGTTCGCCCATGGGATTTATCAGGCGTCCCAATAGAAATTCTCCAACAGGAATAATGATAGGATTTCCTGTGGATTCTACCAAACTGCCCTGACCAATTCCTGTTCCGTCCATAAGTAAAAGCAACTGTGCAGTTTCACCTTTGAACGCAACAACCTCGGCAGGTTTTTTCTTGCCGTCATAAGTTTCGATATAACATAAATCACCAATTTTCAATCCTGGGAGTTTTACCTCTACGGTCAAACCCAAAAGCTTTGATACTGTTCCTTTGAATTGGTACAGTTGTGTTTTTTCAAGAGTTGTTGAAATATGTTGTTTTAAGTTCTGAAAATATTCATCGTATGGTAAAGTCATATCAAGAATATTTTAGCATACCAATCCCAAATAGAAAAGATACCTTGTCGAATAAACCCAAGTTATTTTTCGCTTAAACAATTTAGAGTTGGTTCTATATGGATAATTGTATCCACTTTGTTAAATGTTGTGTTTAGTTTGGCTTCAATTTCGTTGCAAATTCTGTGACTTTCTTTAACTGTCATTGTTTCTTGTGCATAAATTGTAAGTTCAATATTTATTCTTGGCCCTGATGTTCTGGTTTTGATTTTGCAAGATTCAAGAATACCCTCATTAGTAAAACTCTTTACAACCTCTCTGATTTTTGCAATATCAGCTTCAGGAAGTCCTTCATCTAAAAGATTAGCTGCAGATTTTTGACAGATTTTCAAACCTGTATGGAAAATCATAACAGCAACAACAAGAGCAATCATGGCGTCTAATATATGAATCCCTGTCAGTTTTATCATTATCATACCTAGTGCAACACCAAGAGAGGTATAAACATCTGTTCTCAAGTGCTCACCGTCTGCATATAGAGCGATAGAACCTGTCTTTTTTGCAACCTTAAATAACACTGTGCTGACAGCAATATTTACGATAACTGAAAAAATCATGACATAAGTTGCAATATCTATATTCAGTACATTGTGATTGTCTGTTATTATTTTTCTGCCTGCTTCCATTAAGATATAAACAGCTGCAATATTAATCAAAACACCTTCAATAAGCCCTGACAAATCTTCATATTTGCCATGTCCGAATTGATGCTTTTTGTCGGGTGATTCTGATGATTTTTTTACTGCAAAATATGCGATATATGATGCCAAACAATCTGTTCCCGAGTGTATTGCTTCCGAAATAATCCCGAAAGAACCTGATAAAAATCCTGCAATCAGTTTTATCACAATTAAAATAGAATTTGATAAAAGTGATAATTTAGCTGTATTCTTTTTTAGTTTAGTTTCATTCATACTGAGATTATAACACTTAATTTAACTTCGGTAGCAAAAAAATATGATTTTGGGTTTTATACCAGTATGACAGATATCTGGTTACAATTACGGCATAAACCTGTACAACCTGAACCTCTTACAAGGGTTAATGTTGTGCATTTTAATGATATGCACGAAAATGTTGAGAATCTGGATTCGTTCATAACAGGGCGAGATGAGTTTTACAAAACCAATCCAAACGGAACTAACCTAACCCTTGCCGGTGGTGATATATTCAATCGTTTTCCACAAAATGAAAGGATAGTATCAAATTTTGTGAAGAATTATGTTGACGCTACAGCCACAGGAAACAGAGATTTAGAGAAAGGAAAAAGATTAAGTAAATCAATTAAAAAATACGGTTTGCAAGACAAGTTTGTAGGAACAAATGTTTATTATACAGATAACAACCCTTTACAAAACCAAATTGTTAAGACCAAGGTGGTTAATGGTATTGGTATTATCGGACTTGCACCTGTGGATTATAAAGCAAGGATAAAGAAAAAAGGCAATAAAGGTATCAAGACCGAGGACTTGGAGAGAACTATTCAAACCGTTACTGATGAAGTAAACAAGTTTGAAAAACAAGGGATAAACAAGATTTTTATATTGGCACATACAGGAGAGTTTTCGGGACATAGCCAATTTGACCGGCATGATATAGATTATTACAAAAAATTGTCAGAAATCTCGGGAGTTGATGTCATTATAGGTGGTCATGACCATAGACAAACAGACAGATGGGAAACCACAAAACGAGGTGAACCTGTGAAGATAGTTTCAACAGGCTGGGCTAAAGATAAGAGCTTTGGTGCAGATTTAGATTCATTCGGTGAAATGTCACTGGTGTTTGATAAAAACGGTGTTTTACAAAAAGATAAGTGTAAAAACGAGTTTGTGGAAACAAACAAGTTTGCAAAGACTGATTTTGTAGAACAGTTTCCTCATCATATCGTTAATTGGGGCAAATTGACAGATAAAACTGTTTCAACTTTTTATGGAGTTAAAAACACAATTAAGTCGTGGTTTGTGAAAAATTAATCTAAATATGTTTTACCACTTTGTAAGTGAAAGCTTGTTATTTGAGTTAAATTCCAAGGTGTAGATATTTTCTTTGTTTAGAGCTTTTAGAAAACTCAACAATTCATCTATCTTGATTTGTCTTACTCTATTAATTTTTTCTAAATCTTCGTTAGAGATATTTTTATATTTTTCTGTAGGTTTAATTTCATCACCAAAAGCTAGAACAATATCGTTCTTTCCAATGTCACATTTTACGGCATCAAAAATAGCATCTTCAGAAACCGAATCTATAACATCAACCGTTCTTAGTGTAAATATTGAAAAAACTTCGATTGCACCGTATTTGTTTTCTGCAAGTTTTGCAAATTTTTCAATTTGTTCATCTTGTTCTATATGGTTTGAATATCCCGGATTTAATAGAATAAAAGTTAAAACTTTATCAGAATCAGAATTAGCTGTTTTTTTATATAAATACAAACGGTGTTTATATCCCTTGCCATCAACAAGCAATTTTTTATGAGGTTCTGAATATTCTTCTTTTGAATATACTGCATAACAATCAGCATTCGTTGAATCTGGCAATAGAACAGTCTTTTTACCTAATTGTTCACTAATTTGTTCAATATCTTTGTTCATTAAATCTCCAACAATGTTTTGCCAATTTTTTCTACAGTTTTGATATCTTGTTCCGGAGTTTTGCCGGTTGTTGTTAAATAATTGCCTGTAAGAATACCTTCAACACAAGTTTTTAGTGCCAATTCTTGATTTTCTTCAGATAATCTCATTCTGCCACCACAGAATCTAAGAATAGATTTAGGGTTTGCAATTTTGAAGATAGCAAGAGTTCTTAAAACATTTTCTTCGTCAATTTTATCAAGATAACCTTCAAATGGTGTTCCTTCAATAGGCATTAGAATATTGATAGGAATAGAATCAGGTTGAATTTCTGCAAGCTCAAGAGCCATTTCGATTCTTTGTTCAACAGATTCACCCATTCCAAGAATTACGCCACAGCATAATTCCATACCGTATTTTTTTACAAGCTTGCAAGTGTTTAGTCTATCTTGCCAAGTATGTGTTGTACATACAGAAGGATAGTAGCTTTCAGAAGTGTTGATGTTGTGGTGAAATCTCTTTAAACCGGCATCAGCAAGAGCTTTTGCTTGTTCTTCGGTCAGAATTCCGATACTTGCACAACTTCTTACTCCGTCAATTTCATTAACACCTTTTATTAGGTTAATTACCTTGTTAAAATCTTCTTCATCAGGGCTTTTACCACTTGTTACTATCGCAAATCTATATGCGCCATGTTCTTTTGATTCTATTGCAGCTTTTTTGGCTTCTTCAACAGAAATCAACGGATAATCTTCAATATCAGTTCTGTAGTGTGAGCTTTGTGCGCAGTATCTGCAGTTTTGTGAGCATTTGCCGTTTCTTGCGTTCACAAGAGAACAAAATTCAATTTTATCGGACATGTATTTAGATGAGATTTCTAATAATTCATCTAAATCTTTGTTATATAAATCTAATAATTCTTTTTTATCTAAAACTGCTTGCATATTATATTCCTTTGTTTGTGTATTTATTATCTAGAAACAAAAATCTCGTTCACCGTCTTCTATTTTTTTGAGATTGTGTTTGGTTATTTCTTTTATTTTTTCATTATCAATTAACTCTGTTTCAGAACTTATAAGGGTTTCTCCTACTTGTTTTGTTTCTTTTGAAGCATAATCTGATAAATATTCTTTTAAGGTAAGAATAGCATTAGGGTGGCAGAAATTATGAATATTTTGTTCTTTACAGATTTTCATAAATTCATCCCCTGTTCTACCGGAACGATAACAAGCCGTACAGAAACTAGGTAGATATCCTAATTCCATAAGCCATTTGATAATCTCATCGAGTGGGCGTCTGTCTGTTACATCAAACTGTGCAGAATCTTCTGCATCTTCTACATCGTCAGCATATCCACCAACACTTGTTTTTGACCCCCCACTGATTTGAGAAACTCCAAGATGAAGTACTCTTTCTCTAACTTCTTTTGATTCTCTTGTTGAAATAATCATTCCAGTATAAGGTACTGCTATTCTCAAGCAGGCAACTATTTTTGCGAAGGTGTCATCGTCAATACCGTTTTCAAAGCTTGAAGGGTCGATGTCATCAGCTTTTCTTATGCGAGGAACACTAATTGTATGAGGACCAACGCCATATACGGCTTCCAAATGTTCGGCATGCATCAATAATCCTGCAAATTCGTATTTGTATGTTGATAGTCCGAACAATACGCCAAGTCCTACATCGTCAATTCCACCTTGCATAGCCCTATCCATAGCTTCTGTGTGGTAGTCATAATTATGCTTAGGGCCTGTCGGGTGAAGTTTTTCATAACGTTTTTTGTCATAGGTTTCTTGGAATAATATGTATGTCCCGATACCTGCTTCTTTTAGTTTTCTATAATTTTCAACGGTTGTAGCTGCAATGTTGACATTTGCACGTCTTATTGCGCCGTTTTTGTGATGAATACCATAAATTGTTTTTAATGAGTCTAAAATGTATTCAATAGGGTTGTTGACAGGGTCTTCTCCTGTTTCTATTGCAAGACGCTTATGTCCCATATCTTGTAAAGCAATAACTTCTCGTTTGATTTCTTCCTGTGTCATTTTTTTGCGTGGAATATGTGTGTTTTTTGCATGATAAGGACAATATACACACCCGTTTACGCAATAGTTTGACAAGTATAAAGGTGCAAATAAAACAATTCTGTTACCGTAATATTTTTGTTTAATTTCGTTTGCTAATTTGTAAATTTCTTCGTTTTTATCTTCGTTTTGACATGCCAAAAGAATAGAAGCTTCTCTATGAGTTAGCCCTTTCATTTTGCGAGCTTTCTCAAGAATAGAATCAACTGTTTCAAGATTATCTTTGTTAGCTTCTGCATAAGCCAGTGTTTCTTTTATTTCGCTATCAGAAATAAATTCTCCAGCATTTTTTGATTTTGGATTATATAACATATCTCCATGGTATTACTTTAAAGATAAAAGTAAAGTTAGATAAAAATGCTAATCAGATTGTTAAATATTGTAAATATATCGGTCATGTTGTTAAAGACTTTTTTATAAATGTCGTGAATAAAAATGAGCAAATTTATTTTGCTACAAAGTTCAATTAGGAAAGGCAAAAATTGGGTTTATCATCATCACAAGCTCGTTTATTGAATTTAACTGCAAGAATGCACGATATAGAGTATAAGGCTCAAAATCTTGAGGCGCAAAAATTGCAGATGGCAAATGAATCTTCTCATGTTTATCAAGAGTATGAAAACGCTTTAAACAAAACAAAAGTCCAGTTTAAAAATATTTCTGCAGATGGTTCTGTAAAGTATGAAGATGCAGATATTCCGACTTTGTTGGAAAAAGGTTATCGTGTCAAAATATATAATGGTTCAACTTGGGTTAATGCACAAGGAAATACTACAGAGATAGGACTTGGAACTTTCTCAGATACAATAGAGGATGTTCCTTGTGATCATGTTACAACTTATAATATTGGTGATGTCGTTACTGCCGGAGGTGGTATTAAGTATAAATTAACAAAAGCCTATAGTTATGGAGATAATTCAATTACAGGTTATAAAGAAAAAACTTTATCTTTAACAGGCAAAGCAACTTTGAATAATTTAGTAGAGGCAGGATTCATAATTTTTGAAAAACCGACCAATGAAGTAAATGAAAATGGTGTAATAATTTATGACGAAGTAAATATCGCAACAGATACAAATTTACAAGAAGTATCTGACGAAACAGAACTAAAAAAAGCAGAAGCTAAGTATGAAGCTGATATGCGTAAAATTGATGCTAAAGATAAAAAGTTTGATACAGATTTAGCTGCAATGGAATCTGAACGTAATGCTATCAAAACAGAAATGGATACCCTAAAATCTGTTGCGAAAGACAATGTTGACAGAACATTTAGGTTGTTCTCTTAGGTGGTTAATGCTTTAGCACCACCAGCCGCTATTCCCAGGAATAGTTCCTAAAGGTGTCCATGTGCTTGAAGATATATAGGTTCCTGTATTGTAGCCAAAGCCACTGTTAAACCCGAAGCCGAATAATCCACCACCAAAGAGAGGATTAGTTGTGAAGGCGTTTGTAACAGCAGAGGTTAATGGTGCCCAAGTTGTGTCCATTCCGGCTGCATTAAGTCCAACATTTATTTTTGAGGCGTACGCTGGGTCTGCCCAAGATGAAAAACCACTCGGACTATCAAGGTTTACATACAAGGTGTCAAACGGGTCAATACCTGCATTGAACATAGACCTTGAAGTTAATGCGCCAAAAGCAATATTTGTTGTGTTGTACAGTCCCATAGCTACGCCATTCAAGACTGCATTTGATACAGAACTCATATAAATATCCTTTTATCTTTGTATGTATATATAAAGTATATACTCGACCAAAAATTGCTATATTTTATATCGCATGTTACGAAATCTTAATATTTTAAAACCCTAATTATTCCCTAACATAACTCTTATATGAATTTTATAGGATTGACAATATTATTTGAGAGTATAGAATAAGATATAAAAAGAGTTAAACTTAGAAAAGTTAACGTAGTAATACATGAAGAAAAGGAGATTAATCTCATGGCACGTGAAAAGTATGAACGTACGAAACCACACGTTAACGTCG
>ERZ779681.88-NODE-88-length-36676-cov-1.86718_pt1 | contig 36676 bp, 36 predicted proteins | sample MGYA00511905_ERZ779681 | MGnify/ENA primary metagenome ERZ779681 (study PRJEB29588, sample SAMEA2144578) | human gut metagenome | biome: human gut; feature: human-associated habitat; material: faeces | place: Denmark | collected 2008/2010 ... | reverse complement strand
CTTAACTCTTATTAACTTTTAAGGCTAAAGCCTCTGAATGACGCATTGGAAGTCAAACCGGACTTTCGCCGTAACCTGATAAAAAACAAAGTGAACAGAATGGTTTGGTGGTGAGGATTAGTAATAACAAATAAAACTCGTCACTCAAACCAAACCGGACTTCCACCGTAACCTGATAAAAAACAAAATAAAAAGGCAACAGAAATCCTGCTACCTTAAAATGGAGTTTAACTAACACTAATAACCTTTTTCAATTAGTATTATGAACTTACTAATCTCATCGCTTCTTCTAATAGTTCTTTGTTAGACTTAATCAACGCATTAACAAGTTCCATTTGGACTTTTGCTTGTTGATAGTTTGTCATATTACCTTTGAAGTCGGTATTTGCTTGTTCTAACAACCCTGAACGGATAGAACCACGACCGATAACAGGTTTCCCTGAATCCTCTGTTTCAACAAACACGCCTTCTTTAACCTCATACAACCCACTAGGGTTATGGAAGTTAGCAGTTGCAATTTTGTATAGAGGCACAGAGCGTTTGCCACCGTCAGCTTTACCGTATATTGTGCCGTCTTCTTTTATTTCATATTCGTCATATTTGCCCATGAATTTACCGTTGTTAGGATCAATCCACATTTTGATATTTGTTGTAGGGATACTAAGCGCCCCACCTTTCAGAGCAGTTTCTTCGTATAAATCAGCACTAATTGATTTAGTGCCTGCCATAATTTCGCCGTTATCATTTAGGATATAGCCCTGAACAGCATCACCGTTTTTGGCTCTATATACACCTTCGGAATCAAATGTAAACTCTCCAAGACGAGTGTAAGCAGTTTTACCTTCGCTGTTTCTGGTAACAAAGAACCCACTACCTTCAAAGAACACATTTTCGTTTGAAGTCCCCGGAGTTGATTTACCTTGCCCTTGGTTTTTAACAGGATTATCAACAACAGCACCACCTAGGAATGTACTGAAGGTTATTTTACTCTCTCTAAACCCCGGAGTATATTGGTTCATCATGTTATCGGTTAATGTTTCCATCCAGTGGGTAGTTGCTCTCTGAGTGTTTATCGCCGTTGTGAACGAATCATACATGTGATTCTCTCCTTATATTTAGTGTGTCGTTTTCTCTTTGTTTGTTGCAGTTTTTATGATGTTTTCTATTTCCTGCAAGTCAATGTTTGCCTCTTTTTCAGAAGCTGTGTATTCTATACTTCCGTATTTAATACCTTGTTCGTCAAATTTTTGTCTTAATAAGTATAAGTTGTTTTTTAACCCTTCTTCGATTTCTGTGCTTGAGGTTAGGAAATTTGCTGAAATCTTTCCTTCTCTATCTATTTTTATAATGACAGAAATCTCATTGTCAAAATCTATACGAAAAACTTTTTTATTAATTATCGAATCTTTAAGCGCAGCAAGGAATTTGGCAGACAAAGCTGACGGATTTTCTTCATCATCAAGATTTGGGTCAGCTGTTCCTGTTTGCAATAGATTGATAATGTAATCAACATCTTTGGAAGATAATTCAGAAACATTAAGTTTAACAAGTTTCTTTTTACTTTCTTCTATTATTTGAGAGAGCACAGACTCTGCACTCTCAACTTTGGTAGAGCTTGAAACCTCAATGCTTGACTGGTTATGAATACTTTTAAGCTCTGTTAGAAGCTCCATATCTTCTTCGCCGTTTCTGCTAAAATCATCATCAGAAAGCGCTTGATATTCTTTTGCCTTATTAACCATTGCAAGGTTTTCTTCATCTGTAGATAGAATAGACATATCTTCAAGAAGTTCTTCTTGGGTTCGTGTAGGGCATCGTCTTTCTTTTTCTTTTCGGAATCAGACATTTTGCCTTCACCTGCGCTGATATCTACAGTTGTTTCAAGTGTTTTTTCCTCTTGTTTTTTATCTATTCCTGCATCAGACAGTAGTTTTGTAACTATCCCTGCAAGTTCTTCCGGAGTATCTGTTTGGGTTCCTGTAATATTTTCGAGTTCTTTTTTGCTTTTTGTTATATGGATAGCAGACATATTAACTTTTGTTGTCATATCCATAAGTTTTAACAGATTACGAGCATCTGTTTCAGGTTTTGTAGTCGGAGTATCTTGTTTTGGTGTTGTTTTTGCAGTTGCTTTTGCAGTACGTTTTTTTGCAATAGCTTTGTTTTCTTCATCTGTAGAAAGAATAGCTTCATCTTCAGAAAGCTCGGCATCGGTTTCTCTAAGTTTTCCTGATAGAGTTTCATCTTGTTCAAGCATAGACGAAAACCCTTCACCCTCAAAATCAAAATTCTGATTTGACTGTGACTTGAGCTTGTCATCTTTTACCGGAGTATATGTATCAATTTTGTTTGAAAACATAAGGATACCTCGTTCTACAGATAGAATATCGGATAAAAAGAAAGTTTCTTTATCTTTTTTTTCGTAATTCCTCTTTATAGAGTAGGAGTTATATATTTGTTTTTAATGATTTTTTTTTGACAGACAATATACTATTGTTCAAGTAAGATTGTTTATATATAATTTGAGAATGGTAATAATATCACTTATTTTAAGAATCCTATCGAACCCGATAGCAAATGTTTTTCAGAAAAAACTCACATCAAAATATTCTACATTTATTGTCAATTCAATAACTTACGGTGGGCTGTGTCTTTTGATTCTGCCTATGATATTGAAAACCGATTTTACAAGCCTGAATCATACAATATGGCTTTATGGAGTTGTCGGGGGATTATTCGGGACATTAGGAAACGCTTTTCTGGTAAAGGCACTGTCTTTGGGTGATTTATCTATTTTAGGACCTATAAATTCTTATAAGTCTGTTGTTGCAATGATATTCGGGATATTTTTATTGGGCGAAATCCCGTCTTTAGTAGGGATTTTGGCTGTCGGGCTTGTTATATGGGGAAGTTATTTTATATTCGACACTACAGATGAAAAATTTTCACTTGCACTTTTTAAACGCAAAGACATAAATTATCGTTTTATGGCACTTGTGTTCACAGCACTTGAGGCTATTATGATAAAACAAGTTATTTTACTTTCTGATATAAATATTTCGTTCATATTCTGGTGTGGCTTCGGATTTTTATTCTCATTATTATTTGCACTGTTAAAACAAGAAAAAGCCCGACTTCCTGAAATCAAATCTTCGCTACAATTTATAGGCTTGATATCAATGTTTGGCTTGATGCAATATACCACCAATTATGTTTTTCAGAATATGAATGTATCTTATGCGCTTGCCCTATTTCAACTTTCATCGGTTGTTAATGTAATCTTCGGGTACAAGTTTTTCAAAGAAACACAGGTCAAGAAAAAGCTTGGTGGCACAATTATTATGGTCATCGGCGCTGCAATTATAATATGCTCGTAGGAATTAAAAATATTTTTCTACAGCAAATTTATATTGATTAATAAACAATTCTTTAAAATAATTTATACTGTTATTTTCATAAAAAATAACTACAGCTTTTTTATATTCAGTTTCACTAATACTTCTAAATCTCTCAAAATAGTATTTTTTGAAACGACATCACCGATTGAAGAAACATATTCCTCAATTTCTTGTCTGTTTGAGAGTTGATGTTTGTTTATATATTCAAAAAATTATATTTTGTCTATTATTTAAATTTTTCACAGAATTATCGCACCATGTTTTTTATTTTGTCGTACCATATTGGGACGATAAATATAATAATTCTATTTCGAATCCCATATCCTCCATCACTTGCGAAATTGTGCATAATATGACATAATATAGGTGTAAGGAACCCCATGTCGCACACAAGTATTGAGAAAGATTTGGATTAAAAATGTACGAATTTCCATTTGAATTAGATGACTTTCAGAAAGAAGCCTGCGATTGCATTTCTGAAGGCGAGAGCGTTGTAGTTTGTGCCCCAACAGGTGCAGGAAAAACCGTAATTGCAGAACACGCAATTCATTGTGCTCTGAAAAACGGTGACAGAGTTTTTTATACAACTCCACTAAAAGCCCTGTCAAACCAAAAGTTTAACGATTTTTCTCAAAAATACGGTGCCGATAAAGTCGGTCTGCTAACAGGGGATTCGTCCTTCAACAGAGATGGTCAAATTGTCGTTATGACAACAGAAGTTTTCAGAAATATGTTGTATTGCACAAACTTTGGTTCTGTTTCTGACAATATGCAAAAGGTTAAATATGTTATCTTAGACGAAGTTCACTATATGAATGACGAACAAAGAGGAACAGTTTGGGAAGAAAGCATAATTTATTGCCCAACCAATGTACAAATAATAGCTCTTTCTGCAACCGTTGCCAACGCCGACAAATTGACAGAATGGATAAACACTGTTCACTCCAAAACAAAACTTATTAATACGGATTTCCGTCCCGTACCATTGAGATTTTATTATTTTGACAGTTCACAACCTGACAAGTTGTTACCATTACTTGCCCCTGGGGGAACTCTTAATAAAAAAATTCGTCCTGAGAAAAGAACATTTAAACGTGGTCGTGGTGGCAAAATTCAACAAAAAAGCGTAGTGAAAGATGTTGTCAGAAACCTTCACGAAAACGATATGTTACCTGCCATTTATTTCACTTTTTCTCGTAAAAAATGTGATGAACAAATGGAAAAATGTGCCGATTTATGCCTTGTAACCCCACAAGAACAAGCTCAGATAAAAGAAATTATTGATGAATATATTGCAGAAAACCCATATTTGTACAAGAACAAACATATTGAATATCTTTTGCAAGGCGTAGCATCACACCATGCCGGACTTTTGCCGAGTTGGAAGGTACTTGTTGAAAAATTGTTCCAAAAGGGCTTAATAAAAGTAGTTTTTGCAACAGAAACATTGGCTGCAGGTATCAACATGCCGGCTCGTTCAACCGTTATAAGCTCTGTAAGCAAACGCACAGACGAAGGACACAGAATGTTAACTGCGAGCGAATTCTTGCAAATGTCAGGTCGTGCAGGTCGTAGAGGTATGGACAAAGTCGGCTATGTTACGATTGTCGGAAGTATGTTCCAGTCACCTGAAGAAGTCGCAGAACTCGTTTTGTCTGATGCAAACCCTCTTGAGAGCCGTTTCTCACCAAGTTATTCTATGGTTGCAAACCTGCTTCAACGGTTCACTGTTGATGAGGCTAAAGAGCTTATTCTAAAAAGTTTTGGATATTTTTCTTCCAACTCAAGACTTGCAGGTTTAAATCTGCAACTTGAAGAAGTAAAAGCCAAAATCGCAGAAAATTCTGAGTTTAAATGTTGGTGTCACCAAACAACAGATGATTTGCTTGAATACAACAAAATAAAAGATATTTATGTTCATAACAGACAAATTTGCAAAACAATAAGACGCCAAGAAAAAGGTAAAAAGCGTCCGTTCCCACCTGAAGCTCTTGAGTTTGAACAAATGGTAAAAGGACAGCTTCAAAAAATGAACGCTTGCAAATGTAACCAATGCAAAATGTACAAAAAACACATGAAGGCATTAGAACTTTTAAAGCGCTTTGAGATAAGAGAAGCACAGATAACCAAACAAATTGATATACAAAGAGATATTTTCTGGAACAAGTTTATTTCGCATAAAAATGCACTTGAAAAATTCGGATATATCAAAGATGATTTTCCTACAGACAAAGGCAAAACCGTTTCTCAAATCCGTTCTGAAAACGAACTGTTCCTTGCAGAAATCATTTTCTCTGACATCTTAAACGACTTAACACCTGCTGAACTTGCAAGCGTAATTTGCGCAGTGACAACCGAAGATATGCGTGCAGAAATGTATTCAGGACTTCCTTTGTCACAAAAAGTACGCAAAACTTTGAATAAAATCAAAGATGTTCGTCGTAGAGTTGATAAAGTCCAAAACGAAAACAATATTGATGATGCAATGTATATCAATTCCTTCTATTGCGCACTAATAGAAATGTGGTCTAACGGCGCAGAATGGGACGATATTATTGATCAAGTCGAAATGGGCGAAGGCGATGTTGTCAGATGCTTCAAACGAGTAATTGATGTTCTAAGACAGCTTACAACAATAGACAATGTTCCGGAAGCTGTTGTATATACTGCACGAGATGCGATAGACAGCATTCAAAGAGAACCGATTGATTTGGATTAAGCTTAGAAATATAAAAAGCCTATGAACTTTCATAGGCTTTTTATTTGAGTTAAATATTGAATTACAGTTATTTTACAAGTTTAGAAACTTCACTTGTAATATCTGTACCACCATAAATAACTACACTTTTAGCGATAACTACAGGATAACCTTTAGCTTTAGCGTAGTTAGAAATAGTGTTTGTTACGCTCTTGTCAATAGTAGCTAATCGAGAAGCGAATGCTTTGTTATTAGCTTCACGCTTTGCTGCTAATTGTTTTTCATATTTTACTCTGGTTGCTTGTTTTGCTTGAGGAGTAGTTTGTTTATCTACATCATCTTGAGCAGTTTTTAACCAGTTCTTTAATTCTAGAGCTTTCTTTTCTTGATCTTTTTTCAATGCAGAAACTTGAGCAGAAGAATTTAAGATTTTATCTACATTAACTACTGCGATTGAAGGTGCATAAGCATCAGACATAGCAATATTTGCACTTCCAAAGCCAAGCCCAAAAGCAAATGCCAAAAGTGCAAGAACCTTAATTTGTTTTTTCATTTCCATACCTCTCTTACTTACGAATCAAATTGATTATACCAAGTTTGGCTGGAAATTTCAATAATTTTGGCAAGTTCTTAACACCTTGAATAACCCGTTCTGTAGCTATTGTTAAAGATTTTTTAGGCTGTGTTACAACATGCCCGTCAGGGGCTAAGGTCATAAATTTGCGTCTAAAAGTTTTTGTTATAAGTTCATGTCTTTGAGAACCGTCTGCAAACACTTCTTTTACAAAAAAACCTTTTGCAGGTTTGCCGTTCATATTTACAGTTTGTCTATCATGAAAATGTTCCCAAGAACGAACAAAGCTACCGTCATGTGTATATAGTGAGATTTCACTCTTTGGAGTTGAGATATCATAAAGTTTACCATTGTCAGTAACTGCATCACGATAGTTAATAACATTAAATTTTGTTACATTTTTAATTTTCTGATTATCAATATTTAAAGTTACAGGTTTATCATAATTTTTATAAACTCTACCATGACTATCTTTGGATATACTAACCGTATTATGTTTTATAGGACCTTTCATAGATGATGCCAATGGCACTTTTCTCAAAGTTGTATTATTCGGTATAGCAGTTGTAAAGTCAATATTGTAACTTTGCATCAGAACACTCCTTTTTTGGTTGACACTCATGTATAAAACACTTAAAAAACTTTTTTGCTACATGATTACAAAAATGTAACAAAAGTTTATTTTTTATTACAAATTACCTTTATACATCAAAAAAGCCTCAAATAAATTGAGGCTTTGAAAAAATTTTAACTGCTATATTTTATTATCTACCACCTAGTGTATAGCTGAACATACCACTCTGGATATTATTTTGTACCATTTGTTGACAAGATTGAATTTCTTGAGTAATTGCTTCTAACTGTGTCTGAAACTGTTTCTGTTGCATTTCCAGTTTCTTTTCAATCAAGTTCAGTCGCTCCTTCTTAACCTTCAAGTCTTTAAGAGCATCACTATCAGGATCTAAATCTGCACCTATCGTAACTAACTCATCGGCTTGACTTTGAAGTCCTACCATACTTTCTGTTACTGACTGAATACGCATCTCTAATTGGTTCTTATACGCAATTAAAGTTTGTAATCTCATTGATGCTGCAATTAAACCCATGATACACCTTACCTTGTTTCGTTGAGGTTTTTGCCTTTCAAGAATGTGTGTTCATTGTTTTCTGCAATCAATGATTCCATTTTCATCAACTGGTGCTTATGATAATTAACTCTGTATTGAGCCATCTTAAGCTTTTGACGAACACTGAACATATCTTTCAGGCCGTTCACAATCTCCTCGACCAACATCTTAAAAGGATTTTTCCTAATAAAAAATGATCTTGTGAAATTAATGAAGTTTCTTATTCGTTTTAGGGAAGTCATAATTGCTTCGTTCATTTTACATCACCTAATTTACGACTTCCATATATTATAAAACATGTTATCTTCAATAATTGCGCATGTTTGACCATGTTTGTAACATGTCTTAATAATTATTGGCAGTCTATTTTATCTCCGGTGATACTTTGAAAAAATATATTCTTCTTAGTATCCCGCATGTTTAACGACACATTTTGGTTATACTTTAATTGTTTCGCACCAAACATATTGTATTCGTTACAAAAATTTACAAGCGCAGAAATAGATTTTGAAACTACATTTTCGTGAAATATATCATTAAACATTATTCTTAAAAAAGTTCTAATCTGCATCATTTTATCCTTTTTATACTGCTGATAAAATTATTATCGTATGATTTGTGTTTTGATATTCTGAATAATAATTCTTTTTCCGTCATCTTGAGCGATAGCGAAAAATCTCTTGCAAGGTTTTAACGAGATTCTTCGGGCTTCGCCCTCTGAATGACATTATTAATTCACTTATAATATTACAAGTTTTGAATGGCTTTGCTGTCGCCGTCCATTTGTTCTTTCAACATTTTTCTTACAACTTCGCCTTGTGTATCTAACATTTTACAAACAGTTTCAATATTAGCAACTTTTTGTGACAAGATTGTATCGGCATTAGATAAAACATTACTTGAAACATTTTGGTACGCAGATAACGCTGCAGAAGAAGTACCTTGCATCAAGTTCCCCATAACAATGGCAGGTAAACCGAATTCACCTAAATATGGTGCTGCAGCAGTCATTATACCACCCCAACCTGATACTAAACCTGCAAGAGGCATCAATATACCTGATGCACCAATTCCGTATCCGTTAGCAGTACCTAATCCATAAGCTGCTGCAGATGCTACATATACTTGATGCGCCTCCGGTAACAGTTCCACTGGAAGAACCTAAACCGGAAATTAAACCATTAATACTTGAAGCGCCTCCGGTAGTAGAACCACTTCTCAAGCCCCACTTAACATTAGCGGCTCCACTAGGGAACCCTGAATAGTTCCCTAGTCCACTAAGTCCGAATGCTCCGTACCCCCCGTTTACTGTTCCTGTACCACCAGAGTATGGTGACCAATATGAAGTGCCGGGGATATTAAATGCCTGAGTTCCACCTAATGTTGTCATAAAAGAGGATGGAGCGAATAGGCTGGCAAGTTGGTATAGGAAGCCACCACAAGCCTCAAAGCCTGTTCCTGAGCTGGCAGACCCAGAAACTGTTAAATCTCTCAATCTGTCATAAGTTTCGTACAACATGCATTTAGCATCTGCTGAAGCTGCTCCGAACTTATTCGCTATAACCAGTAAACCATCATTCTTGTATGCCATTGTTTTCCTCAAGCTTTTTTATTAATTTAGTCAACTACTGCTCTGCCTTGTTCTTTGGATTTTGAACCGGTCTGACTAAGCAGCTTTTGAATTCGTGACCGACATTGAAGCCGCATTTTTGGGTATTTCTTGAGAGTAAGGAGGAGAAGGTAAGTATATAAATATATTTATTTTTACTAACCTTCTATCTACCTTAACCTCTAACCTTCTAACTATTAGCCACCGAATGTCTTGAATCCAAGTTCTACGTGTTTGTCAACTACCTTCTTAACTGCTTCCATTTCGTTTTGTAGAGCAGATTGTTCGGTATTCAACTGTTCCAAACGCAGTTCAAGGGTTCTGTCTTGTGCCTGAATAATTTCAGTTTTTGCATTGATATCAGATACATTCTTTTCATATACTTCTTTTTCATAGTAGTATCTGTTCATTGCATCATTGTATGCATCTTCGTCGGTTTTTGACTCAACATTCAATGTGTATTGAACATTATCATCTTCCAACTTGATAGATTTGAATCTACCGTTGCCATCTGTTTCCAACAATGCTTTCTTAGTATCTTCAACTTTTGTATCTACATATACACCGTTGTAGTATCTAAGTTTTTCTTGTTGAACATCGATGTTGTTATCAACGATTGATGTACCTAATGAAGTATCCAAGTCTTTTTTAGTAGTGTAGTATGTTGTACCACCCATTTGGAACTTGTAGATACCACCTTTATATACATAGTCACCGTTTGCATCAACATCAAAACAAGCTTCTAAGTTTTCTGCTGCAACTTTATCACCGTTTTCACCCTTCATATCCTTGATAATCTGCATGATTTCGGTATTCATTGCTTCATCACGTTCTAAATCAGCTGCAAATATTTCTGACAATTGGCAGTTACCAACCTGAGTATAGTTAGAGAACGCAGGATCATTAGATACAAGTATCTCATTAATTGTATTAGCTTCTTTTTTACCTGTTGCTAAGTAACGATTGTAAGAAGCTAACGCAGCGTCTAAATCAGCTTTTGTAACAAATGAATTACCATCTGTGTAGAAAGTTTGGTCGCCGCCTTGAACAATACCAATACCTGTTTTCTTGTTTTCAGGAACATATAATGTCGCACCTTCAACTTTGTTATCCATGTCAGAAGCTGTTACATAACCTGTACCATTCCAATAGTATTGATTAGAGAAGTTGTCAACTGTATAGAATTGACTATCCTTGTTCATGTTTTCAACATCTTCTCGTTTTACAAAACCTTGGAAGTTTACGTCTGTTGTGTTGAACAACATATAGTTGCCAAGTTCTTCTTGAGTACAACCGATTGCTGCCATTGCTCTTGCAACCATATCAGCATCGTTTGTATCAATGTCAATAAATGAACTTTGGTTACCTGCATCAATGTCCATTGTTTTGCGAGTTACTGTTTGTGCAGTAGCAGTACCACCACCTTCAACAGTAGCTTTATCAGCTGCTGAAATGTAGTAATCACCGCTCTTGTAGTAATTTTGAACAAGAGATCTTACTTCGACATCAGACTTAGTTGTTGTATCTAAACCATCATACGCTTCTTTTGTCATATATGTGCCATCAGCTTTTTTCATATAAGCTGTAGCATCAGTAACATCTGCACCGTATAACTGTTGAATAGCTGCAAGATCTGTATCTGTACAAGCGTTATAACCAGTTGCATCAGTTTTATTCCAATTTTTTGTCTCACTTTTTACTGATGTAGGTGTTGCATCAGAACCAAAAATTGTTCTGATTTGGTCTGCATCTGCCTCTGTACAAGCTGTATAAGTACCAATATTAGCATTAGTAACATTTTGAGTTGCAGTAGATTTGTTGAAGTTAGATGATCTATAACCAAATAGCTCACCTAATTCTTTCAACTGATCAGATGTAGGGTTTGTAACGATGTTAAAGTTCTTACGTAAATCATCACTAGCAAGATTTACAGTAGGATTCTTTTCGTTTTGACCCAAACCGTGGTTAATAGCTTTTACTTGATCTTCTTCTTTTTCAGTAACCGGACGGTAAGTTTTAGTTGTACCGTTAGTTTCTTGAATAAAGTAAGAACCATCAGCATTAAGTTCAGCTTTTGTTACAGTACGACTGATATTGTTATCTGCATCAGACGGATTGTAAGTGTAGCGATTTGTGTAGGTCGCTTGAACCTGTGGGTCGTTCATTTTCTTACGAGAACCCTGATAAACTTTTTCGTTGTGGTAAGTTGTTACAACATAGTTGTAATCAGAGTCTGAATTACCCAATTGATAGTAGTTTGAAATTGCTTCTGTGTTAGAACCATCACTGAATGAATATTGTACAGTGGTGTAATCTGCAACAGAAGGCGGTGTTGGGACGCTCATTCCCATCATTTGGTTGAATAGGTTAGCCGTCTGGTTTGCCAATGCCGTTCTGGATTGGTTAATTTGTTGGCCTTCGTACTCAACATTACTTTTACGAGCGGTCAGTGCTAGATACCTAGCCTGTGATGCTGCCATACCCATAAGCATGCCCTCCTATTTGGTTGTTCTGTTGTATGTACTGATTTTTTGTCATATTACCTCATATTCTTTTCGTTACATGTTGTCTTTAATGTTGTTTTCAAAAAAGTCAACTATCCGAAAGTCAATATTTACATGACTTCTCATGTCGTCATACGGCAAGAATTTCAAAAACAATAGCAAACATCGAAAAATCTCATCTAAATAGATGAGAAAGAATTTTATATATAGAAGTGAATATGTGACTAAGTGATTAAGTTACTAAGTTAATAGGTTAATAAGAAAGTAACTATCGTAAGAGATTTATCAACTGCGCCTTCACTACTGTCCCGAATAATTTTTGTGTGTAAATTTACTCGTCATTCTGAAAACTTAAAAAATTTATATGAACACTAGTGAATATATAATTTTCAAGTTATTCAGAATCTATCAGTTTGATATCTTAATAACTTAATCACTTAATTCTTAGTAACTTAATAAAAAATATTCACAAATTGTTAAATATATTTAAATATATTCGCATTTAATACTAACTATGCTATATTTATAAAGCACCTTGACAGTGCAACATAGGGTAAAAATGACTCTTTTCAGAAGAATGACGACACAATTTATATAGCTTTTCGGTTGTTCATTTCTATGAAAGGAGGCTGTTATGGAAAATATAAATCTTACTTTAATAATGGTATTTTTAATTCTTTACATAACAAAAAATGGCTCTTACCCAAACAGATAAGAACCATTTAGCTTTTCTTAGAGTCATTTGGTAGCTTGGACAACTACCACCCTATGTTTTTATTATAAAACATTTTTTACATTTTGCAAGTTTACACAATCAACATAAACTTACACATTTTTCATCACCACTAACCCCAAATTCATAAATTCTTAATATTCCTTGTATAAGAAACATGTTTGTGCGAAACTTTATAATAAGAACTAGTATATAGTTATACGTAATTAGTAAATATAAAAAGGAAAAACAACTATGGCAAGAAAGACACCATTGGAAAAAATTAGAAACATTGGTATTGCTGCTCACATTGATGCCGGCAAAACCACTACTACAGAGCGTATCCTGTTCTACACAGGTAAAACTCACAAAATTGGTGAAGTACACGATGGTGCTGCTGTAACTGACTTTATGGATCAAGAACGTGAACGTGGTATCACAATCCAATCAGCAGCAGTAACATCTACTTGGAAAGGTCACCAAATCAACATCATTGACACACCGGGCCACGTTGACTTTACAATCGAAGTTGAACGTTCATTGCGTGTATTAGACGGCGTTGTTGCTGTATTCTGCGCAGTTGGTGGTGTTCAATCTCAATCAGAAACAGTTTGGAGACAAGCTAACAGATATGAAGTTCCTCGTATGGTATTCGTTAACAAAATGGATAGAACAGGTGCTAACTTCTATCGTGTAGTTGACCAAATCAAAAACAGATTAGGTGCTAATGCTCACCCTATCAGATTACCAATCGGTGCTGAAGACCAATTCAAAGGGCTTATCGACTTATTCACTATGAAAGCTGAAATTTACACTAATGACTTAGGTACAGATATCAAGGAAGAAGATATTCCTGCTGATATGTTAGAAGAAGCTCAAAAATACAGAGATGCATTAGTTGAAGCTATCGCTGAAACAGATGACGATTTAATGATGAAATATTTAGAAGGTGAAGAACTTTCTATTGATGAATTAAAAGCTGGTTTAAGAAAAGCAGTTTGCGATAACAAAATCGTTCCTGTAACTTGTGGTACAGCATTCAAAAACAAAGGTGTTCAATTACTTCTTGACTCTATTGTTGAATTAATGCCATCTCCAGTTGATGTAAAAGCTATCGAAGGTGAACTTGAAGACGGTACAAAAGTTGAAAGACATTCTTCTGACGAAGAACCATTCGCAGCTTTAGCATTCAAAGTTATGACTGACCCTTATGTTGGTCGTTTAACATTTATGAGAATATACTCTGGTAAACTTACATCAGGTTCTTATGTTCTTAACGCTACTAACGGTAAAAAAGAACGTATCTCTCGTCTAGTACAAATGTACGCAGACCAAAGAATCGAAGAAGAAGAAGTTTATGCAGGTGATATTTGCGCAGCAGTTGGTTTGAAAGACACTACTACAGGTGATACATTATGCGACGAAAAAGCACCTATCATCTTAGAAAGAATGACTTTCCCTGAACCGGTTATCTCTGTTGCTATTGAACCAAAAACAAAAGCTGACCAAGATAAAATGGGTATCGCTCTTCAAAAACTTGCTGAAGAAGATCCATCATTCAGAGTTAAATCTGATACAGAAACAGGTCAAACAATTATTTCCGGTATGGGTGAACTTCACCTTGATATCATCGTTGACCGTCTATTAAGAGAATTCAAAGTAGATGCTAATGTTGGTAAACCACAAGTTGCTTATCGTGAAACAATCAGAGGCAACGCAGACCAAGATTCTAAATTCATCAGACAATCAGGTGGTAAAGGTCAATATGGTCATGTTAAAATTCAAATCGAACCGGCAGAAGAAAATGCAGGATTCGTATTTGAAAACAAAATCGTTGGTGGTGCTATTCCTAAAGAATACATCGAACCTGCAAGAAAAGGTATGGAAGAAGCTCTTGAAGGTGGTATCTTAGCAGGATTCCCAATGATTGATGTTAAGGTAACATTATACGATGGTTCATACCACGAAGTTGACTCTTCTGAAATGGCATTCAAAATTGCCGGTTCTATGGCTATCAAAGAAGGTACTAGAAAAGCTAAACCTTGTATTCTTGAACCTATGATGAAAGTTGAAATCGAAGTTCCTGAAGAAAATACAGGTGATATTATCGGTGATATTTCTTCTCGTCGTGGACGTGTTGAAGGTATGGAAATCATCGAAGGTACCGGAATTCAAAAAATCAGAGCTCTTGTTCCATTGGCTGAAATGTTCGGTTATGCAACTGATATCCGTTCAAAAACTCAAGGTCGTGGTACATTCTCTATGGAATTCCAATGCTACGAACAAGTTCCTGCTAACATCGAAAAAGAAATTATCGAAAAATCAGGAGCTGCTAAAGCATAATAACATTTTAGTTATTAAATATAGAATCAGCCGAGATGAATCCATCTCGGCTGATTTATTTTTGTTTAAAACTCAAAATTTTTCTTATTTCTTTGACAATTTTGTGTTACAACTTTTAAAATTTCTATATTATTATCAAAACTATTTGAAACTTCTTTTACAATATCCGGTAAAATTTCACATTGTTTTTTGAGTACTTTTTTAATTTGTGTATTACTTATTTCCAATTCTTTTGACATTCTTTCAAAATGTCTTGGATAAATCTTTGAGGCTTCATAATATCCACCGATTTTCATTGCCATTTTGTTTGACAATTCAGGATATACACTGGTGCATAAAATATCATAAGCAGGTGCAAAAACAATATTATCGTTAGCATAATGCAATAACGAAAAGTTTTTGCCATGTGCGTCATTATTACCAATAAGATAATTAAATATCATCAAATCAATAAATCGTTTAATTGCACTTGCAGGAGTTGTAGTCTTTTTGAGGATATCAATACACATCTTATAATCAACTCCACCTTCTGCTTGATACTTATAAGCACTCGGGATATTTGAGGCTTGGCAGAAGTCTTCTTGATGAACTCTTTTTACTGTTTCATCTGCAATTACTCTATCATATCTTTCTATCAAAAAGTATTTTGTATCATTTACACTATCAATATGCACGACAGGAACTTGAATACCAAGTTTTTCTGCAACCTTCATACAAATGTATTCATTTTCGATTGATTCTAAAAAACCGTCTATAGCAGGTTTTAATATATGAGTTGAAGGAACATTACTATCAGGTAATGCAATTTTATTATCAATTAAAATAACTGCTGTTTTATCCTGTGCACCTGCGAGAGATAATCTTTTGTCAGAACCTAAAGCTAAAGGCTTTCTTGGCAATTCCTTGATATACTTTTCAAGTTCATCATCTGTTAATATTTGCCCTTCAAGTTTATAAAATTCTTTTAAATTTTTCGGCATATCTTTAAAAAATGACACTGCCCCTGCACAGTCATAACCTATTGCATTAAGTATCGAAAAATCATTTTTTGGGTTAATACCGTATCTTTTTCCGATATTAACTCTAACTTGTTCACTTTCAGGCAATAAACCGTTAAAAAACCCTCTGCATTCTTTATTGGTAAACGAATCTTCTCTTAAAGGCAAACTAATTGATAACGGTTGTTCTGCATCTTTATCGTATTGAAAAGAAAAGCCACCATTATCATCTTTGTTTAAATAACCAATCAAATCATTATTCAAGTAAACATTTAATAAATCTTGCATTTATATTTCCTATTTTGCTTGCAAATCTAATTTTAATCCCAACATTTGACAAATTTTCAAAACTTTCCCGACTTGTGCAGTTTCTTTGCCATTCTCTAAATCAACCAAAAATCTGACACCGACATTTGCTGTCATTGCTAACTCTGCCTGTGTTAGACCTTGAGATTTTCTTGTTTGCTTTATATAATTACCTAATTCTTCGATATTATCTATTTGCATAAATTTTACCTCTCGGTAAAATTATACTAATTTTACCTCGAAATTGCAACATTTTTACCGAACGGTAAAATTTAGGGACAATTTGACCTATTTTCATTAAAATTTTCCCGAGCAGTAAAATTTTACAGACAGTTTCTTCAGACATAGCCAACTTACAGACTCCCTTTATTCTTTAGAGGGGCTGGGGGAGTGAAGTTAGAATTCGTAAACCAGTGTTTGTCAAGACTTTCGTCATTCAGAACCGTTTACTATGCTTATCTATCTTAATCCAAACCAACAATGATTTCTTTTTCGTTTTTGTAAGTAACATATCCAAGATTAGCTTTTGGTGGTTTTTTAAGGTTTTTGCGTTTAGTATAAATAACCCCTATCTTGGTTGAGTCTGATGCTGTTGAATATTTTTTTGCCAATTTACAACATTCATATATAGTTTGGTCATCAGGTTCATTAGAATCAGGAACTTTTAACAAAACATGTGAGCCTGCGCAATTTTGGGTATGGAACCAATAATCCTCACCTCTTGAAAGTTTTGAAACTATCATATCATTTTGACGATTATTTTTGCCGATATATACTTTGAACCCGTTTATCTCTATAGCTTCTACAGGACTATCATGTTCTTTTTTGTTAGGAGTAGTGTTAGATGATATTTCGGAATCTATCTCTTTTAATATAGATATTGATTCGGCTTTATCAATAGAATATTTTATTTGTTCTATATACTCTTTTTCAACCCTCAAGCCGTATTCCAATTCTGCTAATTTTTCTCTAGAATCTTTAGATTTTGCATATAATTTATAATACTTTGATGCATTCTCCTTCAATGTTTTTGTTTCATCTAAAGGAATAACCATCTCTTTATCTGCTTCCCAGTCCTGAACAGTAATTATTTGAGAAAAATCTTTTGCGTTATAAAGATTTGCGAGGATTAAATCACCATATTTTTTATAAACCTCCCCTTTATCTTTTTTTGCGATTTGATAACTAATTTTCTTCAAAGAATTACAAACCTTTTTATATTTTCCACCTATTATAGTTTGTAATTTTTGCGAAAGCTGTTTAAATATCACTCTCTCTTGCTCTCTAGAAAAATATTCATCAATCATCTCATTAACACTGTTTTGCAACACAGGATTAGACAAAAGTTCTGAATACAAAGAAAACTTATCACCGTCTATCGCTGGAGAAATGTTTTGACCTTCTACATAATCTTTTATTTTTTCAAGGGGTTTGTCTTTTACAAGCTCTTGAAAACTTTTTGAAATTCCTAAAAAATCTTGATTTAGGGTTTCATAATTAATCTCTCCGTTATATCGCAAAATATCTTTTTTGTACTTTTGTTCAGGTGGATAAACATAAGGCAGAGTCCCTGCAACTTCTCTTTCTCTGCTCTTTTCTGAACCAACATTATGCGCACAACCTAAAATTATCTTCGTATCAGAATTGTACAAAATAACATTTGAATACTTGCCCATCATCTCTATTGCAAGAGTTAGATTAATATTTTCATCAAATTCGTTCGAGGATTTGAAATCTATCTCAAGGATTCTCTCATAATAAGGGACTCTGACATCTAAAACCTTAGCGCCTTCTATATGCTTCCTCAACAGCATACAAAACATAGGTGGTTGTTTCGGAAATGTTATATCCCGTCTTGTTATAGTTTGTTCGTTTGCAAAGCATAAATGGAAAAAAGACGGATTAATATTAACATACATCTTCTTACCACCTTGACGGCTTCTAAAAGAAAATATAAAATCACGTCTTGTCGGTTGTTGAATTTTTTGTAGTCTAGAATCTATTAAAAAATCAATATTTTCTTCTACAAACGCTTTGAGTGTCAGATAATCGAAATTAATCATTTTCTACAAACCCCTCAAACTCATAAAAATTAAGTTGTGGATTCACACTATGAACACTTATACTGCCTTTCCGTTTGGCAGTCACTTTGTTTTGAACACAATTAATCGTATTTTCTGAAATCAACAGTTTTGTACTGTGAAAAATACAAGCATTTTCAAGCCTTGCAGCGATATCAGAGATATTGCCCAAAACAGTATAATTAGCAAAATTTTCAGAACCAAGAATTGCGAATATAGAATATTCTGTATCCATACCACAAGAGATTTTTATATTATCTGATTTAACCAAACTGTTTATTTCATTAACTGCTTTTATTGCATTAATTGCGTTATTCTCACCCAACCAATACGCTATAATTGTATTATTACTGGTTTTATCAAGGATTCCGTCATGCTTTAGAACACCATCTATAACTATCTTGAACACTTCGTTTATCTTGCTAACAATCTCTTTTGCTGAAGTATCATCTAAATAAAGTTGAGCAACACGAAGTTTGAAACAACATAGTGTAATATCAGTTTTTCTAGGTTGTTGAATAATGTTTTTGATAAAAGGTATTGAATTTGGAAATTGGTTTATATCGTAACCAAATAATTTAACATTATTGATTAGTTTTGTCTGTTTCATCGCAGTTTTTACAGTTGTCAAAATTGATAGTACAAAAGTTTGTATCAAAACAGGCCATACAATCGGAATCCATATATGTGCAAAACGGCTTGTTGTAACACAAAACAGACAATAACCAAATATCATAATTAATCCTAAAGAAAAATCTATAAAAATATTAGGAATAACAATAGATACAAACGTTGTAAGAAATACTATCAGTCCACATAGCCCGATATCAGCAATCAGTGGAAGATTTGCAAGCTCAAGACTTGGAATCGCAGGAACAACATTTGACAAAACAAAATGCTCTGCCCCAAAATCAAGTATAGGCTTCAATGTGTCAGGCTGAACCCTTGCAAAAAGAGTATATAACTCAGCCATTTTTATAACAGGCTTGAAAACAAACAGGCATATAGCAAACATTACACCTGCGATTGTCATTAGTATATAGGGTCTGTATTGTTTATTTGGCACCCCCATTTATAGCTTCCTCTTTTTTAGGCATTCTGCCACAACATTTGTCCTCGTCACAAAAACCTAAACGCTCGCATTTTGGAACAAGATAATCTTTTAGCCAAGGCTCTTGCTTAACAAGTTCATCACACATACCTTTTACCAATAAACGGATTTCGTATTGGGCTCTTGTGCATAATCTCAAATTAGCCAAGTGAATAAGCTCTCTAAGGTTTAGTGATGCAACCATTGAACTTGCTGTTGCGTTTGGAAGAACAAAACGCGCATCTTCTGCAGGAATCCCTGCTTCTGTAAACTCAAGATATTTATTTGAGATATCTTGCATAAACTCTTCAAATTTTTGTTTCAATTCAGGATTACGTTCAATAGTCGGTGGAATAATATAATCAAATTGTCCTTTTTCTTTCACATATCTTTGAGATTTTTGAGAAAAAGACATGTGACGATGTCTTACAAGTTGGTGAGTGCATGCTCTTGATACATTTGAGATAGCAAAACTAACTTGTATATGTTCTATTGTAGAATAATGTCCGGAAGAAACTACTCGAGATATAAGTTTTAACATCTTTTCGTCATCAGCATCACAGTCAAAAATATTTAACGGAGAATCTGCGCTATAACAAGTTCTACAAGCTGTGTATATTGTTCTCAAAAGATTATCAGGCTTTGCAATAAGTCTGACTTCCGGTTTATTATTATGAGTCATACCCTCTCCCTTTTTTATAAATAATTATACTCCTTGATTAATTCTAACATAGAGAGAGGGTGAATGTAAAATTGTTATTTATACTTAAAGAACTATTATAAAACTTTATATAATAAAAAAGAGACTGATAAAAACCAATCTCTTTTCTGTAAAATCTTAACATTAAACTGTTACTATTTTTGTCCGTAACGTTTTTTGAATCTTTCAACTCTACCTTCTGAGTCAAGAATTTTTTGTTGACCTGTATAGAAAGGGTGGCAGTTGTTGCAAATTTCAACTGTGATGTTTTCTGCAACAGATGCTGTTTCTATTTCGTTACCACAAACACATTTGATAACAGTTTTTTTATAATCAGGATGTATTCCTTTTTTCATGATTACCTTCTTTCTATCCAAGATTCCAAACTTGGACAATTTATTTTCGACTTCTTTTATTTTACCTCTAAAATTTTTCCATGCAAGTGCTCATGGTGTTTTAAAAGATTCTTGTAAAAATTTTTTAACAATTTAACTATGTTACTATTGACAGTAACATTTGTTTATAATATTTTTGTTTCTATGAACAGTAACATTGAAGAAATTACCAATTTTATTATTAGTCTAAATTCGCAAGAAGAAGTTCAAGCGTTTCTAAACGAAATGCTTTCCGAATCCGAAATGTCGGCTTTGTCAAAACGATGGCGAATCCTGTCTATGTTAGCAGAAGGCAGAACCCAACGGGACATTGTTAAAGAACTAAATGTAAGTCTTTGCAAAGTTACCAGAGGTTCTAAAATTCTCAAGGATAAGCACTCGGTTATAACAAAGCATTTTATGGAGGATTCTAATTATGGAAACAACAATTAACAACATTTTACCTACTCAAGAAGGATTTTTCGGCAATTACGGTGGACAATATTTGCCTGAAGGACTAAAAGCCGAATTTAAAAAAATAACAGAATGTTTTATGAAGCTTAAAGATGATGTTATCTTCAACCAAGAACTAAACGATTTATTAAAATATTATGTTGGACGCCCAAGCCCTGTATATTTCGCAAAAAACCTATCAGAAAAATACGGTGCAGAGATTTATCTAAAACGAGAAGACCTGAATCATACAGGCGCACACAAAATTAATCACTGCCTTGGTGAAGCCCTGCTTGCAAAAAGAATGGGAAAAACAAAAATTATTGCAGAAACAGGTGCAGGGCAACATGGTGTAGCTACTGCAACAGCAGCAGCCTTGTTGGGGCTTGAATGTGATATCTATATGGGCGAAACAGATATCCAAAAAGCAAAACCTAATGTTGAGAGAATGAAAATATTAGGGGCAAATGTTGTATCTGTAAAAAGTGGAACAATGACCCTAAAAGAAGCTGTAGATGAAGCATTTATTGCATACTCAAAAGAATACGAAACAGCATTATACACAATAGGTTCTGTTGTTGGCCCACATCCATTCCCAATGATTGTTGAACATTTCCAAACCGTAGTCGGCAAAGAAGCACACAGACAAATCCTAGAGATGACAGGAGATATGCCTGACCATGTTGTTGCTTGTGTTGGTGGAGGCTCAAACGCTATCGGTATTTTTAACGGATTTTTAAACGAGAAAAATGTAAAAATCTATGGTGTAGAACCAATGGGAAAAGGTGAAAAAGTCGGAGAAAATGCAGCAAGTATAACTTATGGCAAAGAAGGTATCATACATGGGTTCAAATGCCTGTTATTACAAGATAGCGAAGGTAATCCTGCAAACGCATATTCTGTTGCAAGTGGCTTAGATTACCCCGGAGTTGGTCCAAAGCATTGTTATCTGCACGATACAGGGCGTGTAAGCTATGTAACTATTAATGATAAAGAAGCAATTTCTGCATTCTATGAGCTTTCAAGATTAGAAGGTATTATCCCTGCTCTGGAAAGTTCTCACGCAGTGGCTTATGCGCTCAAACTTGCACAACAAAATCCTAATGACAAAATTCTTGTAAACCTTTCCGGTCGTGGAGATAAGGACATAGAATTTGTATTAGAAAATTACTCTTTATAGATAATAGAACACAACACATTATTAATTGAGGAGAAAGAAATTTCTCCTCTTTTTATTAATAAACCCCATTTCTAAGCGACGAATAATAATCTTCATCAGCAGGCAAACTTGTCGGATACCCGGTAGAGAAAAACTCCTTAAAACGATTTACCTTTTTCCCTTTTGCTTTATAATCTCTTGTTGCTTCTGCAGAATAAGCGTGTCTGAGTCGGTTCAAACGGCTCTTGTAATCCCCTGACTGAATAGCACCGAACATCTGAGCCTCAAGCCTGTCAAGACGATTTTCTATCCCCAAAGTATTATATGTTTGCCCGAAACTGTTTCTTTCCATTTTGGATAAAAGATATTCTATATCAGAATCTTTTACGGAATTTTTTGAATAATTATTCTTTCTGAAAATCTTAGAAACAGGGTTGTTATACATATCATAAGGATTTGACCAATTTTGCCTATTCATCTCATTAATAGTAGAATTGATTTCTCTATCCATACTATTCCTATACCAACGATTATTTCCCATCATCGGATTATCAAATCTGAAAAAATCTCCTGCACCGAATGAAACAGGAGCAGTCAGCATTAGAATTGCGAAAATTGAAAGAAGTTTTTTCATCTATAAAATCCCCCGATATAAAAAATAAACTTCTTAATTGATTATTTCATTCCCTTGTTGAGTAATTAGGTGGTATTATTAGAATATGAAAATAAAAATTATCGCATTAGGTAAAATCAAAGAGAAATATCTAAAAGCCGGTATAGACGAATACCTCAAGAGGTTACGCCCTTACACACCGTTAGAAATAATAGAACTTACACCTATCGAGATAAAAGATGAAAACCTGATAGACAAAGTACTTGATGCCGAAGCCGAAAAAATCATCTCGCATATAAAGCCTTCAAGTTTTATAATCACCTTAGAAATCGAAGGAAAACAATTTGATTCCGTTGATTTTTCAAAAAAACTTGAACAAATAACAAACTCAGGTGTTTCAGAAATCGTTTTTATAATTGGCTCATCTTGTGGGTTGTCACAAAAAGTTCGCAATATGTCAAACCTAAAACTAAGTCTATCAAAAATGACATTTATTCATCAGTTTACAAGACTTATTTTGCTTGAACAAATATATCGAGCATTTAAAATTTCTAATAACGAAACATATCATAAATAACAGATGAAAAGGGGGTTTAACTGTTACTTACTCTCACCTTTGCATCTTTTTCAAATTTGATAACAAATTTTGTACCAACAGGAAGATTTACTGAACCACCCTTGCAGAATATTGATACAACTGGTGATGATACCGTACTTATACCACCTAAAGCGACACCATATACAAATGTGAACGGTGAAAGTATAACTGTTGTTTTATCTTTAGCAAGGTTAGAAGAAAGCTTCTTCATCTTCTTATATGTATTTCTTCCCCATTTACCTTTATTAATGGTGTTGCGCCAATAAGAATGTTTGCCTTTTATATCTTCAAAAAATATTCTTTTATCATTTATCTTTGTAATTCTGGTATCAATGTGTTGATACTGATTCGCAAGGATAATTGTTACAACCTCTATTGATACAAGCCCACCATTGCCTATAATCTGTGGGTTATGAGATTCTACAATTTTACCGACAAACTTTGTACCCTGAGGAATTGTATAATATGGAGTTTTGACAGGTTTATCCGAAACAAAAACAATATTAGTTCCGACTTTTTGCTTGTCAGATATAGCATTAATATTAGAAATCTCTATCTCTGTACCTTTTCTCAAAGGAATACAAGTATAAGTTTGTTGAGTTGTTCTTGCAATCGCAGAACGAGATATGTTTTGTATAGGTTGTTTAACTGTTGTTTTATTTACTGTTTGAACAGTTTTTGCTTGTGTAGGTTTTGCCTGAGTCATTGTTTTAGGCAATGCAGGTAATTTAGGCATTGATTCAGACGATGACTTTTTAGGTTGTTGAACTGATGTTGGTGTAACAGTTTTTGGAACAGGAGTAACTACAGGATTTGTATTTGGTCCTTGTTCAACTTTATAATTTTTCCGAATAGCATCATCAACCGTATAATCCAAATCAATAGCAAATACAGGCATAAAAGTTATTGCCTGTATTATTGCTATTATTATTAATTTTTTGAAATTATTTTGTTGCCAAATATTCATTAATTGCTTTAGCCGCCTTTTTACCTGCACCCATAGCATTGATTGCGTTTGAAGTTCCAACAGGAGCAACATCACCACCAGCATATATTGTAGGGATTGAAGTTTGTCTTGTTTCTTCATCAACTGTGAAATATCCACGTCTATCTGTTTCAAAATCTATACCATCAGCAGCAGATGTCTTTTGAATAATAGGGTTAGGGCCTGTACCAAGAGCAACGATTACTGTATCAACATCAAATGTTTCAAACTTGCCTGTACCGATAGGTTTGCATCTGCCGGATTCATCAGGTTCTCCAAGTTCCATTATTTCAAACTTCATACCACCAACATAACCTTCGTTATTTATGATTTCAGAAGGTGCATGAAGGAATTTGAATACAACGCCTTCTTCTTTTGCGTGTCTGATTTCTTCAAGACGAGCAGGAAGTTCTTTTTCAGTACGTCTATATACGATATAAACTTCTTCAAATCCGACACGAACAGCAGTTCTTGCTGCATCCATCGCAACATTACCACCACCTATTACGGCAACTTTTTTACCAACTCTTAGAGGTGTAGGTGCTTGTTCATCGTTTGCGTGCATAAGGTTTACACGAGTTAAGAATTCGTTTGCAGAGAATACACCGTTCAAGTTTTCACCTTTAATATTCATCATTTTTGGTAGTCCGGCACCTGAGCAAATGAATATTGCATCAAAACCGTCTTCTTCAAGTTGTTTAATAGTGATTGACTTACCAACAATAACATTTTTGTGAAACTCAACACCCATTTCTTTTAGTGATGTAATTTCTCTATCCAATACTACACGAGGAAGTCTGAATGGTGGAATACCATATCTTAACACACCACCGAATTGGTGAAGTGCTTCAAATACAACAACTTCATGACCTGCTTTTCTTAAATCAGCTGCAGCAGTAATACCTGCACAACCTGAACCAATAACGGCAACTTTTTTGCCTGAAGGTTTAATTTCTGCTTTTGCAGGTCTTGTGTTGTCACCAACATATCTTTCTAAAGCACCGATAGCAACAGCATCACCCTTGATACCCAAAACACATTGACCTTCGCATTGTCTTTCTTGAGGACAAACACGACCACAAACTGAAGGTAACATACTTGTTTGACGAATAACTTCACCGGCTTTATCAAGATTACCTTCTTTTAATTCATGTATAAATTGAGGAATTTGAATATTTACAGGACAACCCTTTACACATCTTGGATTTTTACAATTTAGACATCTTGAAGCTTCAGCAAGAGCTTGTTCTTTGGTAAAGTTTTCTTCAACTGCATCAAAATTACTTCTACGTTGAATTTTATCTTGTTCTTTAGGTCTTTGACGTTCCATATTCAAATCTCTCCTTAATAATTTACTTCCCGTTAACTTAACCTTATACTACATCAAAATAGAATAAATGTAAAAGAGGGATTTTTGAAAATCAAAAATCCCTCTTTAATTATTGAAAATTCCTTATTGACTATGCGTTAGGAATATCTTTTACGCTCAAAGCGATTCTGTGTTCTTTTGGAGTGAATCTCTTAATAAGAACTTCGATTTCATCACCTACTTTGAACATGTTGAATGGATTAACATTTTCATTGCTCATTTCAGAAACTGGTAATAAAGCTTCAACTCCTGGGAAGATGTTGATGAAAGCACCGAAAGTAGTGATTTTATTTACAGTACCTTTAACAACTTGACCTTCTTCAAATTGACCTTCAATTTGTTGCCAAGGATTTTCGCCCATTCTCTTTAAGCTTAAAGAAATTCTCTTTAATTCTGTATCAATTTTGATAATTTTAACTTCGATTTCGTCACCTAAAGTGATAACATCTGAAGGGTGTTTAATTCTTTGCCAAGAAATTTCAGAAATTGGTAACAAACCATCAATACCGTTGATATCAACGAAAGCACCAAAGTCTGTAATTCTTACAACAGTACCTTTAACTACTGAATCTTCTTCTAAAGAAGCTAATACATTATCAACAACTTGATCTCTTTGTTCTGCAACTGCTTGACGTTGAGAAAGAATAAGTTTGTTTTTCTTAGGATCTGCTTCAAGAACTTTAACTTCGATTTTTTGGTCGATTAAACCTTCAAATGGAGTACCGGTTCTTAATTGAGATGAAGGGATAAAGCCTTTCAAATCTGCAACATCAACAAGAACACCACCCTTAACTGTAGAAACAACTTTTGCAAGGATTGTATCACCTTGAATTTTTGCATCGTTAAGTTGAGCCCAAGCTTGAGCAAATGCGATTCTTTTCAATGATAATAACATTGAATCTTCATCGTTTTCTTCTTTAAGAACGTAAAATTCTTTTACATCTCCGATTTCTAGTTCAGGTTCATCAGAAGACAATTCTTTGTTTGATAAGAAAGCTTCCATTTTAGCACCTTTCACGCTTACTAAATAGCCATCAGATTCTTTTTTCATAACAGTACCTTCTACGATATCAGCTACTGCATAAGATTTAGAAAAAGATTCTTCTAGCAATGTTTCAAATTCGTCCATAGACTTTTCTAATGTTGCTGTCATATTATATTCCTCCTTTTATTTCATTTACAACTTTTTCAATTACAGATTGAGGAGTTGATGCACCTGCCGTAATAGCTATATCTTTGGCATTGTCTATCAAATCCTTATAATTTTCTAATTCACTATCATTTTCGATGTGAATTGTTTTACAATTATCTTTTAAAATCTCTGCAAGGTGTGTTGTATTGGCACTTTTTTTAGAACCAACTACTATCATCAAATCACTTTCTTCTGCAAGAGATTTTGCCTCTTTTTGACGCATTGATGTACTTGAACAAATAGTATTTGCAATATGCAATTCTTTTGATATAGGGGTTAGATAATCGACTATCGCTCTCAAGTTATCTACCCTTTGAGTTGTTTGAACAACCACACCGATTTTTTTGTGTTTTTTAATCTGATCTTTGTATTCTTCTAACTGTTCAGGCTGACTTGCAACTACAACATTTTGACTCCATAACTCAGCATTCGCTTTGATTGCAACAACTTCCGGGTGTTCAGATTTACCGACAATTACAAGAAAATATCCATCTTTAGCAAGTTCTATAGCTTTTTGCTGAACTTTTTTAACATCTAAACAAGTTAAATCAACGATTTCAAATCCTGCTTTTTTAATATCTTCAAACACTTTAGGTGAAGCACCATGACTTCTGATAACACAAATCCCGTCACCATGTTCAGGAAGCTCATCAAGAGTTTTAATCCCCATTTTATCAAGCTCTTCAATAACTTGCGTGTTATGGATTAACTCACCAAGTATGCAAATATTTTTATCAGGGTTATCTGCTTTTAATTTCTTAACAGTTTCAACTGCACGTTTTACTCCGTAACAAAACCCTGCAAATTTAGCTAATTTTATATTTCGGTTGTTCAAAAATTTGAATCTGCTTTCTAAAAGACTAGAGAAAATTTTTCTCAGTAATTGTATTAAAACCGAAACATACTAAGAAATCAAGTGTATGTCACATTTATTAAAAACTCAAAACAGCTGCATCTCGCAATAAACTGTAAACAATTCTTCATAAACTGGCAAAAAAATCCGTATTCTTACATTATATAAGTATGGAATTAGGGATTAGCAAATATCAGAATCACAAAAATACTACTCCTCTCAATTTTAAACGCAAATTGAGAGAGGAAGAAAAAACCCACATGGAAGCTGATATGAACAAGGCTTTCAAGTATTTAGATATTCAAAACAGAGCTCTTATTATGCATGGCTCTTGCTATCCTGATGTAAAAGGTGCGAGAAAAAACCATTATATCGGAACTCCGTATTTTGCAAAAGAGATGAACCAACTTGCTAAAACCAACGGTTTTAACTGTATTCAACTTGGCCCAAACGGTGAACTTTGCAAAGGTGATAACTCACCATACAGAGCTTCGATTTATGCAAAAAATCCTTTGTTCCTAAACTTTGGCAAAATGACCGAGGATGGTTATGCAAATATTCTTTCAAAACATGATATTGATAAAGTAAATTCCATTCCTCAACCAAGTGGCAAAGATTATGAAATGTCAGACTTTGACGAGGCAAAAGAAGTTTCAAGATTATTGACTAAAAAAGCCTATAGGAATTTTAAAACCAAACTTGCAGACGGCAATCCGAAAGCTGAAAAATTAAACAAGGAGTTTAACGATTTCAAACAAGAAAACAAGGAATGGCTTGAATCTTATGCTATTTTCCATGTACTTTCTGATATCCACGGTACAGATGATTTTCACAAATGGGATAATCCGACTGACAGACACTTAATTTCTTTAAAGAAAACAGATGATTCCAAAGCGACAGAAAGATATAAAACATTGAGAGAACGGTCAAAAGATGATATCAATCAGTATATGTTTACGCAGTTCTTGGTAGATAAACAAGAAAAAGATGACAAAGCAGAACGGCAAAAAGACGGTATTAAATATATCGGAGATTTGCTTGTAGGCTTCTCTTATGCTGACGAATGGGCTCATGAAGATGCGTTTAAATCAGGTTGGAAAATCGGCGCCGAATACGGTGGACCTTGTAACTCACCACAAATTTGGAACAACCCTCTACCTGACCCTAACAAACTGTTTAATGAGGACGGAACATTGGGTGAATCAGGGAAACTGCTTTATAACAAAGTTAAAAAAGCAACCGAAAATGTTGAAAATGTTCGTGTAGATAATGTTATGGGACTTGTTGATCCTTATGTATATAACGCAGACACTGTTCACATGGTTGTCAGTGCAGATGGTGGCAGAACCTATAATATCGCAGACAGAAGTCAATTATGGGGCGGCAACTTGTCTAATATAAACGAGGTTGACCCAAAAGGCAACTATCGCAAAGTTTTGCATAATATTATTTTACCGGCTATGGAAGATAACGGAGTTAATCCAAAACAAGCAGTATGGGAAAACTTAGGCGAACAGTCTTGGGTTTTCAAACAAGTATTTGAAAACGAAGAAAAACTCCCCGGAATTATAACAACAACAGGCAGTAGAACACAAAACACTTGTTTTGACTGGGCACCTGTGAGAGATGAGGACGGTGAGATACGAAAAGATGATAAAGGTCAGGAAATTTGGGAGCCGACTGCACCCAAACCTGATTGGAGCTTGATAGGGTCGCATGATAACATGCCAACGGCTGAATATTTAACACAAAGCTGGATTAATGACCCAAATAATAATGGGAGCAATGCTTGGTTGCCGGAATATCTGGGGGGCTATCTTTGTCCTGATCCTGACAGAGAGAATGAACGTGAGCGCTTGACCGATAATATCCGTAGAAATCCACAAATGAGATTGAAGGCTAAATATGCAGAGCTGATGCGTGGAACCCAAAACATACAGGTACATTTCCCTGATATGTTTGGTATTGATAAAAACTACAACCCTAGAGATAACAGCTCTGATACTTGGAAACCTCGACTTAGTGAGAATTATAACGACAGATATCATAACCATTTGATAAAAGAAGATGCACCTGTTATGAACATGCCTGAACTTGTGGGATTAGCTGTTAAAGCTAAGGCAGGCATGATTTCTGCAAAGAAACTAAAGAGCCCTGAAAAAGCGTATGCAGAAGCTGAACCTATTATCCAAAGCATGAAACATTGGGAAAACATTTTGAAAGAGCCTGAACCTGAAAATACCGAAGGAATTGGAGAATAAGGCATAACTTTTTTACAAATAAACAATTAAAAAACTGCCAAATTATCTAACCGACCCCAAGAACGGATTTACGTTCAATTTGCATAAGCAAATCTTTCGGTAGAAATTTTAGCAGTTTTTTGTAAATACTTTTGATATTGTGGGTCTTAGAGTTCCGTTCCCGTCCTCGTCGGTAGAAATGGTATAGCCACAATGGGTTAGAGTTTCTGTCCGACTGATAGGTAACATCTGTGACTGGCATCATTCCTCAAAATGAACACAGTTAAAATAGCAACATGGCGTTTTAAGTCATTTTTAATAATACTATTTTGTCTTCGCTTTAAAAAATTTATCCAAGTCTACTCTGTAAATGTATATACTCATTATTTACGATGTGTCACATTTCTGCAACCCTACAAACTCCAAAATGCAATATTTTGTTACAAATTAGATGAAGTGATTAAGAGTTAAGTGACTAAGTTATTAAGAAAATAAAAAATGTCATTCAGAGCCGTTAGGCTACTGCGCCTCGCATTAAACGGGTACACTCAAATTCAAATCGAAAAAATACTTTTTCCGATTATGAATTTTCGATTTTCACCCTCTGCTCGGCTTGCCGAAGAATCTCATGTAAGACTTGTTAGAGATATTTCGCTATCGCTCAATATGACAGAATGCCGTGGATTATGTTCTAAATTGTTTCAAAATCTAAGATTTTTTGCAATGACATATTCCATACAATAACTTTATTATTAACTTATTAAGTTAACAACATAACTCTTACAACCTATTTAGTCGCATAAATAAGTACAGAATTAGTTTTCAAAGAGATTTCTCTACCTGTAAGATAATTCTGAACATCAGAAATATATTTATCCACTTTCTTTTCATCAAAGAAAGTCATAAATCTTTCCTTCATAGAAGGTCTATCAGGTGAAGGAGGCGATACAAACCAAGGTACTACCATTTCCTTAGTTACAGTATATTTTGATTCTATTGTATGAATCATAGTTGATGGTGAAGAAAATCCAGCTTTAACAAGATTATTTTTGATTGTAAAATCATCAAAATTACATAAAGAATCATTCGGGTCAGACATAAGCTTTGCCTCGGCATCTTTAAACTCGTGATAATTCTCTATGTATTGAGGGTCTAACAATTCAGAATATCTTGTATTAGAACGTATGATTGGTTCAAACGCACAGAAATATCCACCTGTTTTTAACACTCTGAAAATCTCATTTATAGCAGACTGTTTATCAACAATATGCACCAAAACTGAACGCATAACTGCCTTATCAACACTACCTTCAGGGAGTTTTAAATCTTCACAAGATGCGTTTAAAAACTCACAATTTACTGTTGTAGGATTTTCATTCAAAAAACTTTTACAGGTTTCTAAACAATCAGGAAATTTGTCAGAGAAAATAACTTTTCCTTCACCGTTCAATTTTTCTAAAATTTCGATTGCCTTAAAGCTCAATAATCCTGTACCACAACCGATATCAAGAACTGTGTCATTTGGTTGGATTTGTGCCATATTAATAACTGCATTCCCGACAGAATCCAGCCATTGAATAGTTTCTGCTTTAAGTTCCTCTGTTAGAGCAGAAAACCTTGTTTCCTTAAGCCATTGTGTCCAGTTTTTACATATAGCACTCATATCAAATCCTTTTATTTCTTTTTAATAGTAACAGGTGGTGGCTGAATATATAGAGGTAAAAGTTTATGCCAATCACATTCTTGTTCTTTGATTCTTGTTATTGCGATATCTGATAGAACTCTACCTAAATCAAAATCAGCTTTCTGATAAGATATTACATTATTTCCTAGTTCTTTAAATCGTTCAAACAATCTATCATCAGTTATTATATCTCTACCTTTAACCAGCTTATCTACTTCTTCTAATTCAACTGCACCTAAAAGTTTGCCGGCATATAAATAGGCTTTGTTTTTACGAGCATCAAGCGCTACAACATATTTATCATCACAAGCTTTTGATAAAATTTCTAAAGATGATACACCAAGAGCTTTTATATTCAACTGTTGGGCCATAACTCGAGCTACAGTCGTACAAGCTCTTATTCCGGTAAAACTTCCCGGACCGATATTGATTGCAATTCCTTCAATATCTTTAGGAGTTAGATTATTTTCCTTTAATATTTTAGAAATAGTCGAAATCAAATATGCTGAATGATAATTCTTTTCATCAGACTCAAGAATTTTTGAGGTTAAGATATTATCTTCATCTCTTAAAACGATATAAGTTTTGTCTAAACAAGTATCAAATGCTAAAAGTTTCACTTTGCCAATCCTTCTATAATCTTGTCCATACCTTCACCAATAGAAGTAAATTCAAAACATCTGTTATCTTCATCATCATAAGTAACATTTACTTCTATACGGTCAAACGGAATCTCATTTTGCGAAAACTCTGCCCATTCTACAAAAGTAAGTTGTTTACCTGTAGAATACTCTCTAAGTTCATCAGTAATTGTTTTTACACCTTCATTTTCTAATCTGTACAAATCAAAATGATAAATCGGAATATTACCTGTATGATATTCATTAAGTATAGTAAAACTAGGACTTGTAACCTTTTCTTTTATATCAAGAGCTTCTGCAACAAGTCTTACAAAAGCAGTTTTACCAGCACCGATTTCACCGAAAAGATTTACAAAACAACCTTTTTCTTGTGTAAGACTTGCAAATTTTTTAGCAAGTTCTCTAGTTTCTTCTATCGAATGACATACTTTTTTATAGCTTTTATTCTTCATATACAATTACCCTATTTCTTCCACGCTCTTTAGCTTCGTATAAAGCCTTATCTGCATGTTTGTATAAATCCTCTGCCGTATCTCCTTCTTGAAGTTGAGAGAGTCCGATACTTATTGTAACACTTATTTTTTGATTTTCATCAACAATATTTTTTTCAACAGCCATTCTTAATCTCTGTGCAACAATATTTGCTTCTTCTATTTTGGTTTGAGGCAAGAGAATACAAAATTCTTCACCACCATATCTTGATGGAATATCGTATTCACGAAGTTGCTCTTTTATTATATGTGCAACGGATTTAAGCACTTTATCCCCCATCGCATGTCCGTATGTATCATTTATTTTTTTGAAGAAATCAATATCTGTCATAATTGCACATAATGGGTGCTTTTGACGAGTTGCACTTGCGTATTCTTGTTTTAAACGCACTTCAAACTGCCTACGATTATTCAAACCTGTTAAAGCATCAAGAGTTGCGTGTTTAAGAACCTCTGCATAAACATTTGCTCTTTCAATCGTTATTGATGCTTGTTTAGTCAGTTGTAAAATATATTCAATTTCTTTAGGCGAAAGTTTATCTATCGTACTGTGTGCAGCTATACAACCTACTATTTCTTTTCCTGCAACAAGTGGGAAAATTCCTCTTTTTCTATCCTCTGAAATTATGTATTCAGAATTCATTTGTGATATCAAATCATATATTCGTTTATCACGACAAGCCGTTGGCCAAAAAAGTTTAAACTCAGAACCTTCTTTTATAAATATATATATTAAATGATTTGATACAAACTTATCTATCATTTCACCAATAAGTGGAATAATGTAATTCAACTCATATTGGGTTTCAATTATTTTTGCAATATTGCGCAACGCATCATAAAAATTAGAATTAACTTGAAGCCTATCATTTAGAATTTTATTTTGAATCCATAAAAACATTTGATTTGCAAAAACTGATAATTCTCTAAGAAATTGAACAGAAAAAGTTTTTTTATTCTCAAAAGAAATATCTAACATTCCGAAAATTGAATCAGAAGCTTTCATAGGGATTAAAATATTTTTTACTATGACATCTTCATTATATTTAAGTGTTGCATCTACGACCTCGCAACCATCAAGAATATAGTCACAATCTCTTAATTTTAGAAGATTATTGTATAAAATTCCAACGGCAGTTTCGTCATACATATCTTCTATCGGTGAAAAATTATTGATTACATCTTTTAATTTTCGTGATGAATAATCATAGAAAAATATATTATTTTCTTTGATATCAGAAACAATTTTTTTTATACCTGATGAAATTTCATAGATATCAGAAGATGAAACAAGTAGATTAGATAATTTTAATAAAATATTAGTAGTCGTCATCTTCTTCTACCTCATGCTTAAAATAATCCATGCCTGCACAAACTTTAAAATTTTTCATCATTGCCTTATCCAAATCCTCAGACGGAACAATCTTGCCTGTTGAATAGTTGAAATTTTTTACTTCGTCCTCATCTTCCGGATTTTTCTTTTTCTTCTTCTTTTTAAGATTTACATCTTGATTATCAGTATCATAGATATCCATATTTGTACCAAGTTCATTTGCACCATATTTGCTATAAAGATGAGAAGCATCAGAAAGAATCCCAAACACATAGGCAGCTTTGCCACTATCATCTGTTTTTAGCGAAAGCAACATTGATGCTTTTTCCAGTTCATCAACTGCATCTTTGTATCGTTTTAATCGTCTTAGAAGAACGGCAAGGTTGTAATGCGCTTCATAGTTCATCGGTGTTAGGGCAATAGCTTTGCAGTAGTTTAGACCTGCATCTCTATAGTCACCCATAACTTGATATGTTAGAGCCAAATTGAATACTACATCAGAATTTTTGCGAAGTATTCTGTGAGATTTTTCATAAGATTCTGCAGCTTTTCTCAACAGACCAAGCTCCATTTCTCTATCTTCGTCAGACAGAAACATTGCTTTTTCTCTATATGCTAAACCTCTGTTATAATAAGCAAGACCACGATTTTGTTTAGAACTTTTTTTGTTACTAAACAAAAAAGGAATAGCCCATATTTTATTTTTTAGATTAAGAATAGCATCATACTGTCTTATTGCCTCATCAAAATTGCCGAGCTTTTCAGCTTCAATTATACCCAAATTCATTCTTGCCATAGTATAACGAGGATTGTATTCAATCGCTTTTTGATAAGCAAGTACAGCTGAATAATAATCTTCATAAACTACATAAATATTACCTAAGTTAAACCAAGCAGTATAATGTTCAGGAAAATAATCAAGACCTTTATTATAATATTGAATTGAATACGCTAATTTGTGCTTGTGATATGCTCTATCACCTTTATAAACATAATACACACCTAACGCTCTGTTGATAACATATTTTCTGACAAGTCCTCTACCGAATACAAGCAGTAAAACAATACCGATTATTGCAACAAACTTCAAAAACTTTTTAAGACGCCTATTCATAATAATATATTATAATAAAATAAGTGTTTTTAGAAAAATATTTTACAAAAAAAATATTTTTTCGGTTAATCTTGAGTTACACTCCATACTAGCCGAAAATGACAAAATTATGACAAAAAACAATCAATAATTTTCTTTCACATTCGACAACATGGTAGTTGCACAATTTTAATTATTGTGATAATATGGTAAGCACGTGAAGGGTATATTTTGTTATGTTAGTTTCAGCAATTTCACAATTTAAAGCAATCGCTATGCAACACAATGCAGGCATGGCCATGATGCAGACTAATCAGAATAATATGAGCATGCTTAGAGCTTCAAAAGCTGGCGAAACAAGTTTCAATGCCCTACACCAACAAGATGTACACAATTCAGTAGCAAACGCAAAGAACCAACTAATGTATCAAATGGCTTCTGCTTGGAAAAAACAATGCGAAGCTAAAATGAAACAAGATATGAAACAACAACACAAACTTAATGTTATCGCATAATTAATATGCTTTTTGTTTTTAATTAAGTTTTTAAAATATTTTAATATACCTATTGTAATATGTATTTTTGGTGTAAAATAATTGTACTCACATCCTCGTGGCGAATGAGAGGAAGTCATTAATCCTCAAGTTCAATACAATAAAGAAAGGTGAATAAAAATGGCAAATATTAAGTCAGCTAAGAAAAGAGTATTAATCGCAGAAGCAAACAGACAAAGAAATGTAGCTTTCAAATCTTCTATCAAAACTGCTGTAAAAAGAGTTTTGGAACTTGCTCAAGGTGAAGATAAAGAAGCATTAAACGCATCTCTATCAAAAGTTTATCAACTTTGTGATAAAGCTGTTTCTAAAGGTATTTTGCACAAAAATACTGCTGCTAGAAAAAAATCAAGATTAACTCTTGCGGTTAAAAAATTAGCTAAGTAATAAGTGCTTAAAACTTTACAAAAGAGCTATTCAATATATTATTGAATAGCTCTTTTATTATGCATATTTTATTTTTCTAAGAATTGATAACTGTCGAAATATCAACTGACTGCTTCTCCATTGGTTTACGATTAAACAAATGAAAAACAACATTTTTAGCCTTTTCCCACCCTGACATTACAGCCACCATTGGAACAATTTCATCTTCTGCAGAATCATAATCACCTACAACATATTTATTTGTCGAAGATTTGACTATGGACTCTCGTTTGTTTGGCAGGGTTTCAAACCCCATTTTTTCATAAAATGTTTGTGCATAAGATAGTTCAGGCACCTCAGACCTTACATACACATCATGGAACCCGTCTTTTTTGAGCGTGTCAAAATACTCTGCAGTCAAAATCTTACCTACCCCTTTAACAGGTTTATCTTTATTTGGATTCCAAGAAGCAAGCCAGTCAAGCTCTGTCTCCTTCTTAGCCTGATTTTTACGGCTGGAATATACTATCTGACTACT
>ERZ779681.79-NODE-79-length-38782-cov-30.2586_pt1 | contig 38782 bp, 29 predicted proteins | sample MGYA00511905_ERZ779681 | MGnify/ENA primary metagenome ERZ779681 (study PRJEB29588, sample SAMEA2144578) | human gut metagenome | biome: human gut; feature: human-associated habitat; material: faeces | place: Denmark | collected 2008/2010 ... | reverse complement strand
AATCTTCAACTGCATCTTTAAAGATATCCATATATTGGTCAAGTCCTGTATTCATATAATTTTGCGTTTGTTGTGATTTGCAAAGTTACTGAAAATCAGCGATTTGACCAACTTTTTATAGTTAAGTTTTCATAAGCATTTCTTAATATAAGTTATTGATTTACAGACGATTAAATGTTAATTTAACGCAGTATTGCTTAAAAGATGAAAAAGATAAATCTCGTACTGATCATGAAGAAGCAATCAAGAAGATAGTGCAAGATGCTTTTGGTGGATTGGAAATAATCGATGAGTATCTAGATTCTAAATCATTGGATAATAACCAACATTTAGAGGATTTCTTAGCTAAGGTGTTAACTCCTAGAAATAATCAGCAGGAAGATACTATTATAGATTGGGTAAATAATGATATATAAATATGGAAGACAAACATTCATGCCTAATGGTAGGGCTACCAAGTGCGGGGAAATCTACCTATCTAGCTGCCTTTTGGGCTATAGAAAAAGAAGGAAATACAGGACATTTGGTATCTTGCCGTAGATACCCTCCTAAAACGAAGTATCTAGACGAACTTAAAAATAATTGGCTTCAGCAAGAACTTGTTAAGCGAACTACGTTAGGTTCAGAGATTCTATTGGAACTGATGAGTACAGAGACGGGTCAGGATTTGTCACTTCTTATTCCAGATTTTAGAGGTGAGTCTTTTCGGTCAATTCTTACAAATAATATTGATGATGCTTTGTATAACTGGGTGTTAAAGGCTAATAGTATCTTGTTTTTTATCCATCATATACCTATGGATTATCTGAAAGATGAGATTCGTCTTGATGAAGCAGCACAAGAGCCTACTTCAAATCCTGCATTCTCTCTTAGTTCCGTTTCTTTGTGGATTCAGAATATCATGGTCTTAAAATATATTAGTGATGTATGTGGAAAATCGATACCTATATCAATATGTTTTTCTGCATGGGACGAAATTGGTGTTGAAGATGAATCAGTTATGGAATGGATAAAGAAAGAACATCCATTCTTTTATAATTTCGTTATCACGCATTTTTCCAAGGTTAAGTTTTTCGGGGTGAGTGCCCAAGGTAAGGCTTACAAAGAGGGAAAGGATGGTTTTGACGAAGAATTAGATAATCTAACGGAAAAGAAACAGCGGGCTTATGTTTATACTGACCACAAGTCTAATGACATTACTGAGCCAATTGCCTTTCTTTTGGAGTCAACATAAATTCTAGCGTTATGATTATACACCAAATGCTACATGGTTACAACCATGGACATAATTACATTCAAGGATCTATAGTCTTGGATTCTAGTCATGACATGAATAAGATTGCCATGTTGAGTGATTGGTCTGAGTATGTGAATGGAAAAGACTATTCCTACTTGACTTTTTACTCTTTAGACGAATCTAATTATTATGTCGTAGCTAAAACATGGTATGCCTCAGAGATGTCTCGACCTGGGTGTGTATGGACACATAGTCTACTGATTTGTAAAGATGACTTGGCTAATATTTCTGATTTTCTTCATCTGCAAGAATATTTTGTCCATCCAGCTTCTGCTGCCGATTATTCTAAAAAGATAATTTATGATGATGCACTAAGTATTCAGCATCGAAATATGTTGGATATTTCAGATGAAGCATTATTATGGCAGATGTATTCATTCATATATGAAGAAAGTAAGTCTTTAACTTTGCCCTTGGTACGAGATTTCAATGTTGTTCAATATTTAGCACTCCAATTTTTCAACAACTTGCCTGTTGGATTGTTGAGCAAGATTAATCTTTGTACAGGAACAATTAGCGAACGTCCGTTTAGTAACAAAAATAAGACGATAGTATTTTCTCCATCAGTAGTTCAAAATATCTTTGTAATGTCTGAAACAAAGTTTTCTTTCTTGGATAGATTGGTAACTGCTGTAATATATAAAGATGACCAAATGAGTCGCCTTATTCGCAGTTTTGATAATGAACTTGGAGATTCTTTAGATAAGTTCTCTGCATTTTTACAACTCATAGATTTATTTAATCAAAATCTAACAGTAGAGTCTGAGAAAGAAAAAAACGAATATCTAATTATAGAACAACTAGCAAAAGGGTTCCCATATCCGTCTGAAGGATGCCGCTTGAAACAGAGGTTCTTGAGTAAAAATGCTACAAGTTACTTTGTGAACGAAGAGAACTTCCTTTATATGATGTGTGTCGTTGATGTAAGAGCTTTCTATAAAGAGGATATTCATTTCATGGAACGTGTACATTCTCTCTTTGAAGAATCTAAAGAAAAATATGTTGCTCTTTTGGAACGGTTGATTGATAGCTCTGAGAATAATGACTGGGGTGATCAACTTCTTAGAGATTCTGTGAATCTGCTGAGTTCTGAAGATTGGGATATCTTGATAAAGACAAAATGGTACGTATTTTTGAGCTTGGCCAGCATAACTCCATCTTTATTGAATAATACAAGTTGGCAAAATGCCGGAAAACGTCAAGTAAAAGGGGTTTTGGACATCTTGTCAAAAGAAACTTCTCGTCAGGGATTTATGAAATATCAAGAATTGCTAGAGGCGATTTACGCATATAATATACAGATTGACGAAGGACTGGCAAATGCCATTAGTCTTCACTTGAGTGATTTCGTATGTATGATATTGTCTAAAGCTAATTCTACAGGCATTTTTATAGACTCCCTTATGCGAGAGTGTATTGGTAAGCAAGACAAGGTAATAATGTGGATGAAAAATGAGTCTACCATATCTCAGGATGTAACCACTAGATTTATTATCTGTGATCTTGACCCTAAAAGCAAAATTCTGAAAGATAGCACTTCTGCTCTTTGGCGTAAGATTATCTATGAATCATCTATGCCATTGGATTATTACATATTCATTTTTGTTCTTTCCTTTAACTGGTATAAGGATGCAGACGCTATAGAGTATATGAAGTATGCGTTTATGCCTATTTATAAATCAGTAATTACCAGCCAAATTACTCTTAGGCAATGGAAAAAACTGGAAAACTTGATGGAACCTTTAAAGATCTGGCAAGATTGGGATAAGGGCAAGAAGATGAGGAAAACTTTAGCAAAACGCCTTAAAGTGGCTGGAATGCCCAAATCTTATGTGAGTGAATTTACATCAGACGATGAGCTGAATCATGAGATATTGAAATATTGGAAGAAATTTTAATTTTGTGTAGTTCTATGAACTTTATCATAAATTGGAAAGTAAAGCAAAATCATGATAGGAGTCAGTTCTGTAGTAATTAATCATCAGATAGCAATAATCGAATAGGAAAGAACATGTTTCTTCTTTACTTTCGAAGTTCCTTATAATGGTGTTTTCGATATATACGAGCCGAGTTATATAGAATAGTTTGTGAAATTAAGATAAAACATTTATGACCGAACAACAATACAACGAATTGCTGAAAGCCTATACCAAGGAAGCTTTGGCAAGCATGATAAAGACTGATATACGCAGTAGGTTCCCCGAACCTTATGCCAGTATGTATTGCCAGCAGTTTGAAAATTTCAAAAATGTTGCAGATTTCTTTGAATTTGCAGCAAAGTTAATGAGGAGATAACATTTATGAAAGGAATAGTATTAGCAGGTGGAAGCGGTACACGCTTGTACCCTATAACCAAGGGTATCAGCAAGCAACTGATTCCTATCTTTGATAAACCGATGATATATTATCCAATATCAGTATTGATGTTGGCAGGTATCCGTGAGATACTCATAATTTCAACACCATTTGATTTGCCAGGCTTCAAGCGCCTTTTAGGCGATGGAAGCCAGTTAGGTGTGAAGTTTGAGTATGCAGAGCAGCCATCACCAGATGGCTTAGCCCAAGCCTTCATTATCGGAGAGAAATTCATTGGTAATGATTCCGCTTGCCTCGTATTAGGCGATAATATCTTCTATGGTGCAGGATTGAACCAGATGTTACATCAGGCAGTAGTAGATGCAGAGCAGAATAACAAAGCTACTGTATTTGGCTATCGGGTAAGCGATCCTGAACGATATGGTGTGGCAGAGTTTGATGAGCAAGGCAATTGCCTGAGTATCGAAGAGAAGCCTCAGCATCCAAAGAGCAACTATGCTGTGGTAGGCTTATACTTCTATCCTAACAAGGTGGTGGAAGTAGCCAAGCATATCAAGCCTTCTGCTCGTGGCGAGTTGGAAATCACTACTGTTAACCAGGAGTTCTTGAAGGATAAGGAGCTGAAGGTACAGACTATGGCAAGAGGATTTGCCTGGCTTGATACCGGAACTCATGATTCTCTTTCTGAAGCATCCACCTTTATTGAAGTCCTGGAGAAGCGACAGGGTTTGAAGGTAGCTTGCTTGGAAGGAATCGCATACCGCCAGGGTTGGATTACTGCAGAACAATTGAGAGAGAATGCTCAGCCCATGTTGAAGAACGACTATGGCAAGTATCTGCTTTCAATCCTCAGCGAAACTGACGAAACATTAAGAAAGAATTTAGAATTTTGAGCAGGAAATAATTATGGCAGGTGAAATGCTTGGAGCTTATTTTATTAAGCTACTTTTCGGCTCTTGGTATGGAGCCTGCCTTTTTTAAATTAAGAAACGGAAAAATAATATAAAACTGATATTGATATAGTTGTTTCATTTGTTGAATGTTTAGTATGAAATAATTTGTGAGAATAACGGAAAAATATGTCTTTAAAATAAATATTGAAGAATAATAAATGTCTAATCAAACGTCAGATAATAATAAAAGAATAGCGAAGAATACAATATTTCTATATATCCGAATGATATTCATGATGGCTGTATCGCTTTATACTTCACGAGTCATATTAAATACATTGGGAGTTACAGATTATGGTATATATAATGTGGTAGGTGGATTTGTGGCGATGTTCGCAGTGTTAAGCGGCTCGCTTTCAAGTGCCATTAGTAGGTTTATAACTTTTGAATTAGGAAAGGGAGATATACTGCGGTTAAGAACAGTTTTTTCTACAGGTGTTAATATTCAGATAGCTATGTCTATCTTTATAATCTTGATAGCGGAAGGATTGGGTATTTGGTTCTTGAATACTCAAATGAATATTCCAGAGGGGCGAATGCCTGCTGCTAATTGGGTCTTCCAATGTGCTATTCTAACATTTGTAATCAACTTGTTAAGTGTTCCATATAATGCTGCGATTATAGCCCATGAAAAAATGTCTGCTTTTGCCTATATTGGCATTTTGGAGGTCATTTTGAAACTTGGAATAGTCTTCCTGTTATTGTTTACTCCATTTGATAGACTCGTATCCTATGCAGTTTTGTTAGTGCTAGTTGGTCTCCTTATTAGAATTATTTATGGAATATATTGTAAGAGGCATTTCGAAGAATGTACTTATCATTTTATCATAGACAAGGGATATTTGAAGGAAATGACAGGATTTGCAGGATGGAATTTCTTGGGTAATTGTGCTTGGTTGTTAAATACTCAAGGTGTAAACATTCTGATGAACTTGTATTTTGGTGTGGCTGTAAATGCAGCACGTGGTATCGCTACACAAGTTGATTCTGCCTTACGGCAATTCGTCAATAACTTTACGACAGCAGTCAATCCGCAGATTACTAAGTCTTATGCCCAAGGTGATTTGACTTATATGCATAAGCTTATGATAAAGAGTTCTAAGTTTTCTGCATTTCTGATGCTTTTCTTTGCTATTCCTATCATATTAGAGGGGCAGACCATCTTGCTTATATGGTTAAAGACTGTTCCTGCACATGCTGTTCCATTTGTTAGCTGGGTGGCAATATCTATGTTTGCAGAACCTGTTTTCTCCAACTCCTATGTCGCAGCAATGTTGGCAACTGGAAAGATAAAGAAATATCAAATAATTATAACTACTACAGGCTGTTTGGTGTTTCCTTTTTCCTGGTTAGCTTTTGAATTCGGTTTTGCACCAGAGTCAAGCTATCTTATCTATTTCTTAGTTTATACAATGCTTCTTTTCGTGCGACTCGTGCTTCTTAGGGAAATGGTGAAAATTCCTATTATGATGTTTTTCAGAGATGTGCTTGTAAAAGTTTTACCTGTAATGGCTATTGGATTTATATTGCCGGCATTGGTTTCTTTTAGCCTGGATGCAGGATGGCTTAGATTGATATTAGTATGCGTTGTTAGTACAGTATCTGTTGCTTTTTCTACTTACAGAATAGGATTATCTGTTGGTGAGAGAAAGTTTGTATTGGAAAAAGTTAAAACTATTTATTTAAAATTGCGCAAATAAGTATGAAAATTAAAGAAAAATTAAAACATTTTTTGTCATTTTTGTTGCATGGCGAACGTCCCCCAATTTATGCTAGAATCAATGTTCTGAAACCTGATAAACGCTTATGGGGGGGCAAAATCATAGTTACTGGTGGTAGTCGAGGTATAGGTTTTGCAATGGCAAAGAAATTCGTTGATGAAGGGGCTGATGTTCTTATAACAGGAAGAAATGAGGAAAGCTTACAAAAAAGTGCAGAACAAATTAAATGTAAATATCTGGTTCTTGATGTACAAGATATAAATTCATTCCAATCTTTCATTCAGCATGCAGATGAAATACTAGGTGGTATTACCTGCTTGGTTAACAATGCTGGTGTCTCTCTGCATGAGCAGGATTTCTTCCATGTTACTCAAGATACCTTTGATAAGCAGATAAATACGAATCTAAGGAGTTCTGTTTTCTTGGCTCAAGAATTTATTCGTTATGCTATAGGGAAAGGTCAGAAGGCAAATTTACTTTTTATCTCTTCCGAGGTTGGTGAATTGGCAGATAATAGACCTTACGGATGGACGAAAGCTTCCATTAATAGTATGGTGAAAGGATTAGCTTCTAATTTTGCGAGCCAAGGAATTCGTGTAAACGCTATTTCTCCAGGTATCACATGCTCTAGTATGACAGGTGTGAAGGCTGATGGTGATTTATTTATTTCGACTAATGCAACTCAGCGAGCTTATTTACCTGAGGAAATTGCAGAGGTCGCCACTTTCATGTTGTCTGATTGCTCGGAATGCCTATCAGGACAAATATTAGTTTGCAACAATGGAAAGACAATTTATTCACGTGAAAAAATAGAAAAAAACGGATAAGAAATATGGAAATACATTATACAGTTAATAAAAATGCATTGATATTGATTTCTTTAATGAAACAATATGGTATAAAGAAAGTGATAGCTTCCCCAGGAACAGTTAATGTTCCTTTTGTAGCAAGTATTCAGCAAGATGATTATTTTGAGGTTTATTCCTGTGTGGATGAACGCTCTGCTGCATATATGGCATGTGGGTTAGCTACAGAAACAGGTGAGCCTGTAGTAATAACATGTACAGGCGCAACAGCTTCTAGAAATTATTTGCCAGCAATGACGGAAGCTTATTACCGAAAGCTTCCAGTAATTGCTGTTACAGGCACAGACCGTATCGAAAATACAGGTCATCTGATGCCTCAGTCTATTGATAGAACTCAGATACAGAAAGATATAGCCATTTGCAGTGTGTTCTTAAACCAGATTAGAACCGATGAACAAGAGTGGCGCTGCATTGTAGATGCGAATAAGGCTTTGATAAATTCAACACGCAGAGGTGGAGGTCCTGTACATATTAATTTGGAAATTAACAATGGGTATTTTTTTAAAAAATCAGTATTCCCTGTAGAAAAATTGCCTGTCGCCAAAAAGATCAGTTATTATTCGAAAGCTACAGATTGTCCAAAAATACCTGAAGGTAAGATTGCTATATTTGTTGGCTCCCATGTTCCTTTTTCACATAATACGACTAAGTCAATTGATTCTTTCTGTTCTAAATATGACGCAGTTGTTTTCTGTGATCACACCAGCAACTATCATGGAAAGTTTAGAGTTGTAACTGGCTTAATTGGACAGCAGGAAAATTCTATTGGAAAAGTTTTCCCAGATTTGCTAATTCATATCGGTCAAGTTTCTGGTGATTATGCTTCTATGGGACTTGCTGGTCGTGCTAAAAAGGTTTGGAGAGTATCTGCTGATGGAGAATTACATGATACCTTTAAAAAATTAGATAGTCTCTTTGAATTAGATGAAGAGACATTTTTCATGCATTATGTAAATTTGAAGACAGAAGATGTTCCACATACATTTTTGGATGAATGTATGAAAACCTATAATGATCTTTATGCTAAGATTCCAGAAACGTTACCATTTTCAAATATTTGGGTAGCTAAGCGACTTTATCAGGAGCTACCTCAGAATTCATTTATTCAGTTAGGTATTCTAAATTCTCTTAGAAGTTGGAATATCTTTGATTCAAAGAGCATTGTTAGTGAGTCTTGCAACACTGGTGGTTTCGGCATTGATGGAGGAGTTTCTTCTTTCATAGGCGCTTCATTAGCAAAGAAAGCAGATTATTATTATTGCGTGACAGGAGATTTGGCTTTCTTTTACGACATGAATATCCTTGGCAATCGTCATATCGGTAATAATGCAAGATTAATGATAGTAAATAATGGTGTTGGTGTCGAATTTAAGTTTTACCATCATCAGAGTGATTTCTTGGATATTGATAAATATATCGGAGCTGGAGGTCACTTTGGTAATAAATCCCATAAACTCTTGAAGCATTATGCAGAAGACTTGGGCTTCGAATATCTTTCTGCCTCAAATAAGGAAGAGTTTGAAGCAGTCTACAAGAAGTTTGTTTCGGTAGAAAAGGTTAAGCCAATATTATTTGAAGTATTCACCAATGCAGATGATGATGATAAGGCTTTATATATGATAAATCATCTTCAGGCTCCTACTTTAAAACAAGCTATCAAGAAAGAGATTAAAGATATTGTAGGGCAATCTAATATTGACAATATCAAATCTATCTTAAAGAAGTAATCATGAAAATCAAATTAGTTACTTTTGCTCCTCATCCCAATTTCGGAACTTGTCTCCAAGGTTATGCGTTGAGCTATGTTTTACGCAAAATGGGTCATGATGTGGAGTTCATTTATAATAGAAGAGAAGTTCCACCTCAGACGATAAAGGGATATATTGGCGTTATTGGGAAATGGATTTTACGTAAGTTCCTTACAGAACAACAAATTAATTATGTTAAAGGTAAAGTAAAACCTAAGGGGAAGAATCAGATGGCTAATCCTGTTCCTAATGTATTGACCTTGCCAAATCATCCTGTATTGAAGATGTTTAGTAAAATGCCAGGTTATCAATGGTTTGTAAAAAAATGGTATTATGGCAATTTGCAAAAGCGCAAGGTTTATAAATTTACCTTTTGTGATGGTAATTTCAAGATGCGTCGTCTTTATACCATGTCTGATTATGACGAGGTTGTTTGTGATGCAGATATGTTCATAACTGGTAGTGATCAAATTTGGAATCCTTTCTGCGGCGGTTTCAATCCCATGATGTTCCTGGAGTTTGTTAATGATGGAACTAAGTGCATTGCATATTCATCAAGTATTTCACAGGTGGAAATTCATCCATCTGTGAAGGAACGTATGAAGACGGACTTGCAAAAGTTCACTCATATTGCTGTAAGAGAACAACGTTCAGTAGAGCTATTGAATTCCTTATTAGGTCGTCAGGACGTAAAACTTGTAGTAGACCCTACTTATTTGCTTGCAGCTGATGAATGGGAGAGCTTTGGTAATAAAGCTCAATTGGAGTTTGAATTGCCAGAGAAATATATATTCTGTTATTTCGTAGGAGACAGTCGTGTAGATGTTTATGAGCGAATGGTGCAGGAAGTGAAGAAATTTACAGGCATAGATAAGGTAATAGCCTTAGAATGTTACAATCGTAAGTTAACATATGGTGATGGTATGACCTATCAAGATGCCGGACCTTATGAGTGGGTCTACCTTCTCAAGCATGCTTCTTACATCTGTATGGATTCATTCCATGCTACAGTATTTGCCTTGAAATTCCAAAAAGAGTTTGTTCATACAATGAAGAATGCGGATTCTGAATCCGGATCTCAAAATACACGTATGTATGACATTCTATCACGTTATGGTATCCTTTATAAGAATTATAATGATGATGGTGGAATAGAATGGCAAAAGCTAATTGATTATTCGAGAGTGACTCCTATGATAGAGGAAGAGATAAACGATTCCTTGGACTTTTTAAAATATGAAGTTGAAAAAAAATAATTTGCCTTTATGATATATACTTTATGTGGCGTTCTTTTGTTAAATGTTGTGTTTGCATTTAAATTATTTAGAAACATATTGGCTCCTCCAGTTCTTTTAGGTGCGGGAATGTTAGGGGCAGCTATTGTTGCCGCTCTCCATTATGATGCTTGGAGAATGGATGTAATGCTATATGAGTCTGTGCTATTGTTGGGAGGAAGTACTTTGTTGTTCACTCTATTTTGTTCAATTTTTAGAAAGACTCCAGAGTTTGTAAATGGTGATTCAGACAGAGTGATGTCGATGTCAATGCTTAGAAAGAAAAAGCTTAAGAAATTTTATGTTGTATTGATAGTCCTAGCCGTTGCTTGCTTCTTTCTAAAGATGTATTGCTTCATGAGATTTTTTGGAGGTTTTCTAAACTATTCTGAGTTGATTGGAGCTGCAAAGGCTGATACAGCTTCAGGTGAGTTGCGATTTCATTTCCCTGTTTATGTTACAGCATTGGCATATATAGGAAGAATGAGCTCTTTTTTTACCTGTTGGCTATTAGCTCTCTCTCTGTTGTCAAAAGATTCTGATAAAAGGTTGCGTTTATTTCTTATAGTTCATATAATGCTGGTAGTTGCAGATGGTGTAACTGGAGGTACCAAAGATGCGATATTTGATCCGTTGTTTAGATTAGGAGTTGTTTATGTTTTTATTTACTTTGCAAAACGGAAATCTTTGTATCTGTCATTTAAGATAGTTCTTGGTATTATACTTGGCATATATTTGTGTGTATCTGGTCTGAAGGGACTTTCTGAGGTGATAGGACGTTCTGGTGTTGATAATCGTGAAAGTTCGGATATGTTTGCAGAATATATGGGGGCAGAAATAAAAAATTTCGATATTTATATGCACGGATATGCTTTTGCACCCAAAAGTATTTATCCGGGACAAGCTACCTTTCAAAGATTTTATACAGAAATATTTCCAAATTTTAAAATAACTCCTGGTACATTCCAAGATATAGGAGGCTATCATCTTGGTAATGTTTATACACAAGTATATTCTTTTCACAAAGACTTTGGTGTTACTGGAGTAATCATTATGAACTTTATAATAGCTTTTGTTGCTATGCTTTTTTATAACAGGGCATTATTGACATTAAAATCTCCTCAGAAATTGAATCTTTTTTTGTTTATCTATTCGTCGGCCTCGCTTTGTTTATTTATGGCTTTCTTTTCCAGTAGATTTACGGAGAATATATTTACCTTGATGTTTATAAGGCGTATAATCGCATTATATATTTTTATTTTGATGTTTAAACATTTCTTTTTTGTTAAACCATATAAAGTTATAGTGAATAAACGATGAAAATAATAGCAGTAGTAGTAACATATAATCGTATTGAGAAGTTGAAGAAAACTCTTCTAGCATACGATGCAATAAAAAGGGGCTTGGATACATTGGTAGTTGTCAATAATAAAAGTACGGATGGCACCCCTGAATACCTTTCGGAATGGAAAGGTTGCAAGTCTTCTTTTAATAAATCAGTATTGAATCTTGATGAGAACCTAGGTGGCTCAGGCGGCTTCTTTAATGGTTGCCAACATGCCTTATCTCTTGGTGCTGATTGGATATTGGTAGCCGATGATGACGCTTATCCTAACCCAGATATAATAGAACAGTTTGAGACTTATTCGAAAGATCAAAGCCTTGGTTCTGTATCTGCTATCTGTTCTACTGTAAAGCATATGGATGGCACTGTGGATTTAGGGCATAGAAAGAAGTATGTGGTTAGATTTGGGCTTCGCCCCGTATTTGCGCCAATGGCATTGGAAAACTATAAGAAAAAGTATTTTGAAATAGATTTATTTTCTTATGTAGGTACTTTCCTCAATGCTGATTCTTTAAATAAGGTTGGATTGTGCAATCCTGATTATTTTATCTATTATGATGATACGGAGCATAGCATGAGAATGAGAGAGAATGGCAGGATAGTTTGTGTTCCATCCATTGCTTTTAGTCATGATGATGGTTATGGTCAAGTAAAAGAGCAAAGTAATATCGCAATGTCATGGAGAGACTTCTATGATATAAGAAACAAGATAAATATGTTTCTTAGACATGACAAGAAAGTTGCATACTTTTGGATAGCAAGTAGATATATTATGTGCTTTGTGAAGTATCCATTTTGCAGGAAATGTCAAAAGTTGTATTTGGCAGCGGTAAGAGATGGTATAAGTGGTAAGTTGGGTAAACATCCGATTTACAAACCTGGTTTCTCAATAATTAAGTAACAAAGGATATGGTAGGTAATTATAAAGTTGGAATAGTTATCCTTAACTATAACAGAGGAAAACTAGTAGCAGAAATATCTAGAACATTCGCAACCTATGATTCAATAGATGAGATTCTTATTGTTGATGGAAATTCAAAGGATGATTCTGCACAGATATTGAGAAATCTCAATGTTGCCAAAATAAAGTGCTTGTTGCTAACGGAGAATTTAGGATATGCAAGGGGAAATAATGAAGGTTTGAAATATTTGAAGAATGAGCTTAATTGCGACATTTGCTTTGTTGTAAATCCCGATGTATTCTTCAAAAATGAAATCATAGTAAAGCTATGCAGTTATTTTGCGAAGAACAATAAGTTCGCAATCTTAGGATGTGCACAAGTAGATCCATTGAGTAAAGTAAAATCATGGCAATATGCCAAAGGATTGTATGATTCATTTTGGCTTCAGTTCTTGTCATATTTTAATATTCCTAGACATTATTATTTGCTGAAGAAATTTTATGTGTATGATTATGACATAACAAATGAGAACGTATTTGATGTGTCAGAAGTGCCTGGTTCTTTTTATGGAATTCGTATGAGTTGCTTTGCCGATGGAGAAGTTTTAGATAATGGTACTTTTCTTTATTGGGAGGAAAGATTGCTGACAAAGCGAATATGGAGTTTGGGCTACAGAGTTGGCTATGTTCCTTGTTGTGTGTATGAACATAGACATATTCAGTATTCTACATCAACGAATACAAAATCGTTACGCTTGTTTATACATGGTTTAGATTCTCAAAGATATTATCAACAGAAATATTTGAAGTTCAACTGGTTGCAGAATAAGATGATTGATGTAGCAGAGAAGATTTCTGTTGTCGAACAATGGCTTTTGAGAAAAATTAAATCTTATTAATTACTTTAATATAGATTTTTATGAAATATGCAATCAATGGTCGCTTTGTTGTTCGCAAGTTGACTGGACAGGAGCGATTTGCAACGGAGTTGCTTCGTGAGTTAGATAAAATTTGTGAGAAAGATGAATTTGTCATGGTTGTACCAGAGTATGCCGAGACATTACCTGATTACAAGAATATTAAGATTGTTAAGTATGGAAAGGTAAAAAGCCATTTCTGGGAGCAGATTAGTCTTTATCGCTATTGTAAAAAACATCATCTGGTAAGTGTGAACTTGACTTCTACTTGCCCTTTGTTGGATAGTGGTATAGTCTGCTGTCATGATGCTGCAGCATATGAAATTCGTGGACTTTTGACACAGAATCTTTATGGTAGATTGTCGTATATCTGGCATCAGATGATGATTGAGGCTGTGAAAAGAAGCAAATACCCAATTATAACGGTGAGCAACTATTCGAAGTCCCGCCTTTCTAAGTTTATGAAAGTTCCAGAGAGTCGCTTTCATGTAATATCTAATGCTTGGCAGCATTACCTAAGAGTAAATGAGGATGAGTCCATATTTGAGAAACTTCCTAAGGGATATGTCCGAGGGGAATATTTCATGGCATTGAGTAGTCTCTCACCTCAAAAGAACTTTATTTGGGTTAAGGAGGTTGCTAAGAGGAATCTTGAAAAGAAATTCTTGATTGTTGGTAGAGCAGAGGGTTTTACTAAGTTGGGTATAGATGACTTACAGGGGTCGAATCTTCTCTTTACTGGTTACTTGACAGATGGAGAAATCAAATCGCTGATGAAGGGGTGTAGGGCTTTTATTCATCCTGCAGTATATGAAGGATTTGGAATACCACCGATAGAAGCGTTAGCCTGTGGGGCAGAATTGATAGTTTCAACTGCTGCTTGTTTGCCCGAGGTTTATGGTAATTCTGCACATTACATAGATCCTCATAATTACGATGTGGATTTGGATGAGTTGTTAAAAGAACCTGTTGCTCCCGCTTCTCAGGTCTTAGATAAATATTCCTGGTCTTCAGAGGCCAAAAAGTTATTGAATTTATTAAGAAATTAATTATAAAAACATGAAGGTAGTTTTGCTTGCCGGTGGCTTCGGCACAAGAATCAGTGAAGAATCTCAATTCAAGCCAAAACCGATGATTGAGATTGGTGGTATGCCAATATTATGGCACATCATGAAAGAGTATTCTTATTTTGGCCACAATGAGTTCATCATTTGTGCAGGTTATAAACAAGAGTACATCAAGGAATGGTTTTCTAACTATTTCTTGCATCAGAGTGATGTAAGTTTCGACTGGCGTAATGGGGGTAATGAAGTTACCATTCATCATAGTGAATTGGAACCTTGGAAGGTAACAGTTGTTGATACGGGTTATGATACCATGACTGGTGGTCGTATTAAGCGTGTTCAGAAGTATGTGGGTGATGAACCTTTCTTCATGACTTACGGAGATGGTGTCTGTGATGTGGACATCAATAAACTTTTGGAATTTCACAAGAGTCATGGAAAGATAGCTACTCTTACCGCTGTGAAAATGGCGCAGGAAAAGGGTGTGCTGAATATTGGCGGTGATAATGCCGTAAAGTCTTTCAGAGAGAAGAATATCTCGGATGGTGCTCCAATCAACGCTGGTTACATGGTATTGGAACCTGCTATTTTCGATTATCTGAGTGGTGATGACTGTGTGTTCGAGAAAGGACCATTGGTGAAGTTGGTTGAAGAAGGACAATTGATGTCTTATGTTCATGAAGGATTTTGGCAGTGTATGGATAATGTACGTGAACGTGATATGCTTGAGACTTTGCTTAAAGCTAACCAGGCACCATGGAAACGTTGGGAGCGTGAAGTTCCAATGAAGAACTATTAATAAAGGTATATATGATTGATATTTTTAATAATTTCTATAAAGGAAAGCGAGTTCTTGTAACTGGTCATACTGGTTTCAAAGGAAGCTGGCTTTCCATCTGGCTCCATGAATTAGGTGCCGAGGTTGTGGGTGTTGCTTTAGACCCTTACTCTGACAAGGATAATTATGTGCTTTCCGGTATCGGAAGCAAGTTGAAGGCTGATATTAGAGCAGATATTCGTGATGGTGAGAAGATGAAACAAATCTTTGCAGAATATCAACCTGAGATAGTTTTTCATCTTGCAGCTCAGCCATTGGTTCGATTGAGCTATGATATCCCAGTAGACACATATGAGGCAAATGTGATGGGAACTATCCATGTGATGGAAGCTATTCGAGCTACTGAAAGCGTGAAGGTAGGCGTGATGATTACTACCGATAAGTGTTATGAGAACAAAGAGCAGATCTGGGGGTATCGTGAGGATGAACCAATGGGCGGTTATGATCCATATTCTTCGTCTAAGGGAGCTGCAGAAATTGCTATTAACTCATGGCGTAGAAGTTTCTTTAATCCTGCCGACTATGGAAAGAAACATCATGTTAGTCTTGCCAGTGTGAGAGCTGGAAATGTGATTGGCGGTGGTGACTGGGCTTTGGACCGTATCATACCTGATTGCATTCGTGCGTTGGAAGCAGATAAGATAATTGAAATCCGTTCACCTAAAGCCATTCGACCTTGGCAGCATGTGTTGGAGCCTTTAAGTGGTTATATGCTACTGGCCGCTAAAATGTGGGATGCACCAACTGCTTACTGTGAAGGTTGGAACTTTGGCCCTCGTACAGAGTCTATAGCCAATGTCTGGAGTGTAGCTTCCAAACTTATTGCAAATTATGGTAAAGGTGAGTTGAAAGATGTTTCTGATCCTAATGCCTTACATGAGGCCAAACTTTTGATGCTTGATATCAATAAAGCTCATTTTAAATTAGGTTGGGAACCACGCATGAATATTGACCAATGCATGACGATGGTAGCAGACTGGTATAAGAGATACCAGACAGAAAATGTATATGAGCTCTGCGTGGAAGAAATAGAAAAATATATAGGATAACATGATCATGAAAAAAAACATATATTTACTGGATGCTACTCTTCGAGATGGTGGACAAGGATTGGAAGATCTTCATAAAAATGGTTTTTCTGACAAGATTTTCTCTGAAGAGGTCAAACATAGCATAATAGAATCGTTGGGTAATTCAAATGTGGATATTATAGAAATAGGTACGATGGGACCTTCTGTAGATGATAAGAGTAAGTTTGCTATTTATCAGAATGTGGAAGAATTATCCAAGTATCTTCCAGAGAAGCGCAATCCTAACGCCTTGTATGCTGGTTTGTATATTGGTCCTGATACGGATGTGAACGAGATTCCTGATTGGAATCCTTCACTTGTAGAGGGTATTAGAGTAATCTTGAGATATTCTGAATTACAAAAATCACTTGATTATTGCGCAGCTTTGTCGGCAAAAGGTTATAAGGTATTTGTTCAACCTATGTTGACTATGCGCTATACTGATGCCGAATTGGATATGGTTATACAGGCTGCTAACAAGATGAAAGCGTATGCTTGTTATTTTGTGGATAGCTATGGCTATATGCAACCTCAAGATGTGAAGCGCTTGTTTGATTATTATGATGCACGTTTGGATAAGGTTATAAAAATAGGTTTTCATGCCCATAATAATATGAATTTAGCATTCTCGAATGTGCAGTATTTCTTGAATATTGACTCTCACCGCGACGTCATCATTGATTCTTGTGCTACTGGTATGGGACAAGGTGCTGGAAATCTACAGACAGAATTGATCATACCTTATTTGAATGAAAATTATGGTAAGAATTATGACTATGACTTTGTTCTGGATATCTGCGATGTGCTTGATAATGAAATGATTCCTGATGACTTGTGGGGATATTCTGTTGCTCGATTGTTGCCTGCTGTTTATAAAACAGCTTATAAATATGGTTTGATGATGCGCAACAAGTATCATCTTTCATTCAGACAGATGAACAAGATTTTGAGAGAAATGCCAGATGCAAACAGAATGCGTTTTACTCCACAGGATTTGGAGAGTATTCTCGAAAATAACAAATAAATATTTTGCGTGATGAAAGTTAGCGAATATATAGCGCAATATCTGCAAAAACAAGGTGTTACCGATGCCTTCGGTATTCCTGGTGGAGTGATTCTGGAATTAATGTATGCTCTTGATGCTACGGAAGGTATTACTCCTCATCTTAGTTTTCATGAGCAATGTGCAGGCTTTGCTGCTTGTGGATATGCACAGGCTGGTGGAAAACTAGGGGTAGCTTATGCAACTAAAGGACCTGGCTTTACCAACTTGTTGACTGCTATGGCTGATGCTTATTACGACTCCATACCTGTACTGTTTATTACAGCTCATAGTGCTGCTACACTTCCAGAAGGTTGTCGTCTTGTTGCTGACCAAGACATGGACACATGTGGTATGGTTAGAAACATTACTAAATATGCCAAACGTATAGATGATATTGAAGAAATTTCGATAAGTTTGGAGAAAGCTTGCCAGATAGCCAAGGATGGACGTAAGGGGCCTGTATTTCTTGATATAGCTGCAAGTCTTTTCAAAAAAGAAATGATTTCTTCTGCATCTGTTCATCATCAGGTTGAGCATATTGATACAGAAAAATATGTATCATTAATTTGTTCTGAAATAAAATCAGCCAAACGTCCTGTAATTTTGTTGGGTGATGGTATTAATCAAAGTGCAACTAATGATGCCATTAACCATTTTATTGAAAAAGCAGGTGTACCGGTCTTGTCAAGTAGGTATTGTCATAATATCGTCAGAAACCAGGAATATTACTATGGTTACGTGGGGAGTCATGGTATTCGTTATGCTAACTTTATTTTATCAAAGGCAGACTTGGTGATATCTTTGGGTAATCGCCTTTATTTTCCTTCTAATTCTGTTAGTTATAGTAAGATTATTAATCATGCTAAATTCCTTCGTTTTGATATTGATGATGGAGAATTGAATAAGCATCCTGATATGGAGAACGGGGAAAAGGTTGATTTGGCATTTTTACTTTCTGCTTTGGAGCAGTCTGAATCTGATTATGGCAGCCATGATGATTGGGTGCATATATGTAATGTGCTCCGTAAAGAATTATGGGATGAGGATGTAAATAGTGCTGTTGGTCTGCTGAGCGGTTTATTGAAGAATATATCAATTGACTATGCACTGGTCAATGATGTGGGTAACAACGAGTTTTGGATGTCTAGGGCATGCGTCTATGCTCAGGTTAAGAATAGAACGCTTTATTCAAAGTCGTTTGGAGCTTTGGGAAATGCATTAGGTAAGGCTATTGGCGCTTATTATGCAACAAGAAAACCTGTAGTTGCTTTTGTGGGCGATCAAGGCTTTCAAATGAATGTTCAAGAGCTGCAATTTATAGCTCAGCATCGTTTGCCTATAGCTATAGTCATACTTAATAATGAATCTTCGGGTATGATCAAGGATAGGGAGGCGATGGCTGGCTATGCATATAGTCTGCATACCACAAGGGAAAGTGGTTATGGTACTCCAGATTTTTCTGCGTTAGCTAAGGCTTATGGAATAAGTTGGTTTAGAGCTGATAGTGAATTTTCACTTGGCGGAATTATTGAACCTATGATGATCGAGTTGTTAATCCCGGATAACCAAACTTTGACACCTTCTTTGCCTAGAGGAAGAGACATGCAGAATTTGGAACCTAGATTAGATAATCTGAAGTATAATAAACTAAATGCTTTGTAAATATGAATTTAGAGAAGTTTAAAAATACTACAATATTAGTAACCGGTGCTACTGGTTTGATTGGTTCGCATATTGTTACGAAATTGTTGGCAATAGAAGGAACACGGGTAATTGCGTTAGGGCGCTCGAAGTCAAAATTGGTTTCGACTTTTGAAGATGGTAAATGCGTTGGTTCTTTAGAGTGTATGGAACATGACATAGCATCTCCTCTCCCAAAAGATTTAGGCCATGTTGACTTCATATTTCATGCGGCAAGTCCTATCTCTGGAGAGATTATCAAGACACGTCCATTGGATGTTATCAATTCCAATCTGTCTGGTACCATCAATTGCCTGGAATATCTTAAGCAGCAAGGTTCTGGAAAAATGATAGTTTTTTCTTCTGCTACTGTCTATTCTGTAGATGAGCCATCTCACGTGGCTAAAGAAGAAAATACTGGTGTTGCAGATTGCATTGATGCACCTAATGCTCCTTATTCAGAGTCGAAGAGAATGATTGAGGTTATAGCGAATGCTTATCACAAGCAATATCAGGTAGATGTACTGATAGCTAGATTTAGTTATGTTTATGGATATTCAAAGAATGCAGCAAAGACAGCATTTTATGAGTTTATCAACAAGGCTCTTTCTGGTGAAAATATTGTAATGAATAAATCTGGTCTTTCTCGTCGTGATAATATCTATGTAGAAGATGCTGTTGATGGTTTGCTCCATCTTTGCGAGCAAGGTTTTAATGGAGATGTCTTTAATGTTTCTTCGAATGGCGACATGGGAAATTATGCAGCTGTGGACGAGATGGCTCAAATTATAGCAATGAATGCTAATAAACTCCTTAATGATACTCATGTAAATGTGGAATTTAAGGAAGAAAACCATGAAAGAAAAGAAGGCTTGAGATTATCGAATGAAAAGATTAAATCAACCGGATGGGTAATTTCTACTAGTATCGATGAAGGTATTTATAAAACAATGAAAGCATATTTGGAATAGAATGGAATATTTGCATCATATAAATAGTCCTGCAGATGTGAAAGCTTTAGACATCGCGGAACTAAAGGAACTGGCTTCTGAGATAAGAAGTGCAATGTTAGAGAAAATAAGTTTGTGCGGTGGCCATTTTGGTCCAAACTTTGGTATGGTAGAAGCCACAATAGCCTTGCACTATGTATTTAATTCTCCAAAGGATAAATTTGTCTTTGACGTCTCACATCAATGTTATGTACATAAAATCCTGACAGGACGAAAAGATGCATTCCTTGAAGAGGAACATTATAAGGATGTGTCAGGATATACCAATCCTGCGGAGAGCGTGCATGACTTCTTTAATGTAGGTCATACATCTACATCGGTTAGCTTGGCTTGTGGATTAGCAAAAGCACGAGATTTGGTAGGTGGAATCGAAAACATCGTCGCTATTATTGGTGATGGCTCTCTGAGTGGAGGTGAGGCTTATGAAGGACTTGACAATGTAGGAGCTTTGGGAACTAACATGATTATTGTTGTGAACGACAATGATATGTCTATTGCTGAGAATCATGGTGGTCTTTATCCTCATCTGGCAAAACTGAGAGAAACTAACGGACAGGCAGAAAATAATATATTTAAATGTCTAGGATTCGAATATCATTATATTGATAATGGTAACGACATAGAACCATTGATAAAAGTATTTGAGTCTGTAAAAGATGCCAAACATCCTGTTGTTGTGCATATTCATACTCAAAAGGGGTGTGGATTTACTTTTGCGGAAGAGGATAGAGAAAACTGGCATTGGAGACCTGCTTTCTATCCAGAAACCGGTGAGACAAGACGTAAGATGACAGGTGAAAACTACGATAATATCGTTTGTGATTATCTGTTGGACAAGATGAAGAAGGATCCTAAAGTAGTTGCTTTGGTTGCTGCTGTACCTTTGACTATTGGTTTTACTAAGGAAAAAAGAGAGCAAGCTGGCAAACAGTTTGTGGATGTTGGCATAGCTGAAGAGCATGCCGTTGCTATGGCAAGCGGTATTGCAAGAAATGGAGGAAAGCCAGTTTTCGCAACATTCTCTAGTTTCTTCCAGCGTACATACGATCAGATTTCACAGGATTTGTGTATCAATAAATGTCCTGCTACTTTATTGGTAAGAAATGCTTCTGTTTGGGGACCGAATGATGTTACTCACTTAGGTATCTTTGATATTCCGATGATGTCAAATATCCCTAATCTCGTATATTTGGCACCTACTAATTGCGAGGAATATCTGGCAATGCTTGATTGGAGTATCGAACAGAACAAATATCCAGTAGCAATCAGAATACCACGTAATGGAGTACATCATGTAACAGAAAAAGTGGATTCTGATTATAGTGATTTAAATAAAAATCTTGTTACTCGAAAAGGTGGTAATATTGCAGTCTTTGCTTTGGGTGATTTCTATCAGTTAGGCGAAGAATTATGTGATTATATTGAGAAGGAAATAGGAATTGCTCCAACGTTGGTTAATCCAAGATATATAACAGGATTGGATGTTGATTTACTGAATTCCTTAAAAGAGAACCACCAGGTAGTCCTTACTATGGAAGATGGTGTGTTGGATGGTGGCTATGGTCAAAAGATAGCGTCTTTCTATGGTCCTTCTGCTATGAAAGTTATGAATTATGGCTTGAAAAAGGAGTTTATTGATCGATTTAATGCCAGTGAGATTCTCAAGGAGAATAAAATCACTATTGAGGATATGATAAATGATTTGAAAAACATCATCTAAAAATTAAATAAGATGAACATGAACGTACTATATTTTTGCAGCGATGCTTTTGCTAAGGTCGCTGCAACTACCATGACTTCTTTGTTGGAAAACAATAAGAGTTTTGAATCTATTACGATTTACTTGGTGGGTGATGAAGTTACAGAGACGAATAAGCAATTCTTGCGCAATATCATAGAGGGTAAGTATAGTCGAAAATTTATCTATATTGAATCTCCAACACCAAACGAGTGTTTCGAGTATGACTTTAAGGATAAATACCAAATGGGGCGTACCTGGATGCGACTCTGTATGACAAGAGTTATACCGGAGTCAGTGGATAGGGTGCTTTGTATGGATAGTGATACCTTGGTGTTGGGTGACTTGTCTGAGATGTGGAACATAGATATGGGTGATAATCTTTTGGCTGGTGTTGCTGACTGTGTGAATGTAAAGGCATTCAAGAATCATTTCATGATGGAAGATGGGGATATTTATTGCAATGCTGGTATGTTCCTCTATAATATGGAAGCTTGGAGAAAAAGTGGTGTAGAGGAGAAGTTTAAGAAAATCGTTCAAGGTTTGAATGGTAATGTATTCTTTGTGGAACAGACTTTGTTGAATTCTGTTTGTCGTGGTAGAATCATCAAACTGCCTGCTGAATATAATTCTTATACTTTATTCTATGCATTCTCCTACAAGAATCTTATTAGATGGAGAAAACCAACACTGTTCTATACACCAGAAGAAGTAGAGGTGGCAAAAAAGAATCCTAAGATAATTCATTACACCAATAACTTCTATATGATTAGCCGACCATGGGTTGAGAATTCTGAACATCCAATGGCTGGCGAATTCAGAAAGTACATGAAGATGATAGGATGGACAGATTTGGACAAGGATAAACGTACCTCCAAACAAAAGTTTATACATGGTCTGGTTCATGCTATTCCACAAGGATTATTAGCATATATCGTTAATTTTCTATATAATACTTATCGCCCTATTTATTTGAGCAATAAGGCTAGAAAGGCTAAATAACAGCTGATGTTTATTCCATGAAGATGTTTGATTTATTGCAAGTTGTTATTGGTAAACATGATGGCAGCTTGCTGGATGTTTCTCCTGGGGATTGGATGAAATTTTATTCTTTTTGCAGGAAACAGGCATTACTTGGTATTGTTTTTTCTGCTTTAGAGAAGATTGGCTCATGTCCAAAGGATTTGATGTTGTCATGGTATGGAGTTGTGCTACAGATTTGAAGAATGGAGGAACTATCAAACATGGTATTTGGAAGTTGAAGCGAATTATGCGACTAGTTGGTAGTTATCCAGAAATGGCACTTTGGGAACCAATCTTTAGAGTGTGGCATTATGGATGGAGAAAAATGCACATTATTAAAAAATAAGACTATGACAGATATTGAATTTGAACAAATTTTGCATCGAATGAGCAAAGAAGATTTGGACAAATGGAATAGGATGAAAGGACTGCCTTTTGATTCTTTTGCTAATGCGTTAGCTGGTGAATCAATAGCAAATTTAGCTCCTCCGTTTGATGAGTATGTTAATTATACTGGTAGCTTAATTGATTTCTATAAAGACTTTTTTCAACGATATCTCCAGTGTTTAGAAAATATAGATTCTAATACCTGGGAGTTTGTCAACATTAGTATGAGAGCATACATAAAACATAATGGTGGACCATTGGTCGATTTTGATTTGGTTGAAGAATGTAAAATGCTCATGGATTCAATTACAAAATCGCTAAGTGCATATTTTGATGGGTCTCCAAATGTGGCTTATAGGATATTGGAGCATACCTTTGTTGGTAAGGATTTTCATTTATTGATGATTCTTCCTCAAATCCAATACCTAGGGCCTCTTTATCGTGTGCGTAGTGAACGAAATCTAAGTGCGCAGAAAGAATTGTTTCATACTCCTTTTGAGTTAAGAAACAGTTGTGGTAGTTATCGGTATAGCATCCTAGGATATCCTTCTTTATATTTGGCTGGTAGTATTGAAACTGCATTGGCGGAGAGCCGAATTGTTGATAAACAATATTCTGTGATGCTTTTCAGAAGCAATGAAATTTTGCAATGTATAGATTTGTCACTACCAAGCAGAGAGTTGCTCTTTTGGGAACGATATAGCCTAGTATTGTTTTATCCATTGATTTTTGCATGTGGTTTGAAAGTAAAAGAAGAAAGTAAACCGTTCAAGCCAGAATATGTCATTCCACAATTGTTTTTCCAAGTTGTCAGTGAGTGCTCAAATTTGATGGGCGTATCATATACCTCTACTCGAATGGAGAATCCTGATTATCGTAATGGTAAGCAACGAAACTTTGTGCTGAAGGTTCCTAAAGCAGATAAAGCTAAAGGCCAATCGCTTGAACTAGCAGGAAAGTTTAAATGTACTATGCCAGTAAGTCCATATGACAATGAAAATGCTCTGTCTGTTGAAAACAGACTAAGAGGAATGGAGTTATTTGAACTAAAATTAAACTAATTTTTTATAGAACATAGGATAAGAATATGAAACAATATGATTATTTGATAGTAGGCTCTGGCTTGTTTGGAGCAACCTTTGCTTATCTTGCTAAAAAACAAGGTAAGAAGTGCTTGGTGATTGACAAGCGTTCTCATTTAGGTGGTAACATCTATTGCGAGAATATCGAAGGTATCAACGTGCATAAGTATGGTGCACATATCTTCCATACCTCTAACAAAAAGGTGTGGAACTTTGTGAACTCTATTGTGGAGTTCAACCGCTATACAAATTCACCAGTAGCAAATTATAAGGGCAAACTTTATAATCTGCCTTTTAATATGAACACCTTCTATCAGATGTGGGGTGTAACTACACCAGAGGAAGCGCAAGCAAAGATTGATGAGCAGAAGGCTGAAGCTGTTGCACGCATGAAAGCTGATGGCGTAACAGAACCTCGTAACCTGGAGGAGCAAGCTCAGGTATTGATTGGAAAAGATATTTACGAGAAACTCATTAAGGGCTATACTGAGAAGCAGTGGGGCAGAAAGTGTACTGATCTTCCTGCTTTTATTATCAAGCGCTTGCCTGTTCGCCTTATCTTCGATAACAACTACTTCAATGATAAGTACCAGGGTATTCCTGTGGGTGGATATAATAAGTTGATTGATGGCTTGCTTGAAGGTATCGAGACCAAAACGAATATAGATTTCTTTGAGAATCGTCCTTATTGGGAAGGTATTGCCGACAAGATTGTTTTCACTGGTAAGATAGATGAATTCTATGATTATCAGTTTGGCAAGCTCAACTATCGAACTGTTCGATTTGAGACAGAGGTTATAGACAAACCTAACTTTCAAGGTAATGCGGTAGTGAACTATACTGAGCGTGAGATTCCTTACACTCGTGTTATAGAGCATAAGCATTTTGAGATGTTTGGTCAAGAGGTATATGAAACTCCAAAGACTGTTATCTCAAAAGAGTTTTCTACTGAATGGAAGGATGGTATGGAACCATATTATCCAGTGAATGATGAGATGAACTCTTCGTTGTATGCCAAGTATAAGGCTTTGGCTGATAAAGAAGATAATGTTATCTTTGGTGGTAGATTGGCGGAATACAAGTACTATGACATGGCTCCTACTGTGGAGAGAGCGATGGAATGGTGGAATTCTAAGGAATGATAGATGATACAGACATCAGCAAATCTCTCTTTTTTAAGATACTGTCTTGGAAATAATGAGAACATGAGTGAGGTGCTTGTCAAATTGAATTGGTTGAAACTATATTCTTTCGCCTCCAAACAGACAGTTCTTGGATTATGCTTTGATGGTATCAGTAGATTGGGGCAAGAATATCCTGATGAGTTAAAGAAGAATCCGATAGCAAGGGATTTGCTGATGACTTGGATGGGTAAGGCGCAACAGATTCGCAGGCAAAACATGAAGGTGAATGCGGTGGCGAGCAAACTATATTCTATGCTTAGAGAAGATGGATTGCGATGCTGCATCTTGAAAGGACAAGGGAATGCCTTGATGTATCCAAATGCGTATTCTCGTAATCCAGGGGATATTGATGTATGGGTGAATGCAAGCCGTGAACAGATAACAGAATATGCTAAGCGTCATTTTAATCTAGAGGATGATATAAGGTTTCATCATCTTGAAACAACTATGGATGGTGTACCTGTAGAGCTGCATTTCTTCCCTTGCATCATGAATAATCCTATCTATAATGCACGTTTGCAGAAATGGTTTAAACGAAATGCAGATTTGCAATGCTCGAATGTTGTTAGCCTGCCTGATGGTATTGGAGAAATCGCTATACCAACGACGGCATTCAATGTGATTTATCAGCTGTGCCATCTTTATCATCATTTCTTCGATGAAGGGATTGGAATGAGGCAAATCACTGATTACTACTATGTGGTGAATAATGATGAGTTATTGGTGATTAAGGATAATTTGCAGAAGGAATTGAAGCATCTTGGATTGTGGAAGTTTGCAAGGGCGGTGATGTATGTGCTGCATGAGACATTGGGACTATCAGAGGAGAAGATGATAGCTCCGATGGATGAAAAGCGTGGAAAGTTGTTGTTAGCAGAGATACTGAATGGTGGCAACTTTGGAAAGCACTTTACCAAGTATGGGCATTCCACTCAACAAGGAATGGCAAAGAAATACTTCCTGAAGATATGGAGAAATATGCATTTCGTGCGATATTTTCCTGCAGAAGCTCTAAGCGAGCCAATCTTCAGAACTTGGCATTTCTTCTGGCGGATGAAGAACAAGAAATAATAGATATACGGTGAACGGCTCTACTCTCCCCTTTTATGAAGAGGTACTTTTCGGGGATGGGACTTATTAGCCCGTTTTTAGTAACTATGTGCAGTAACACATTATAATTTTTAAAAAGCATATGAGTCAGCACTTATATTTCAACATTGGTCAAGAAAGTAGACCTGTAATAGAGAAACTCACCAAACAGAATGTTAAGGAATCTCTTTTTTCTGAGCAATATAAAAATGCGTTTGACAGTCTTTCGTCTTATTTGAAAGTTTCAAGAACTAAAGATGACGAGGAAAATGAACCGTTTAACAACATCTTTGCCTTTATTGGAGAAAGAGGTGCAGGCAAGACTTCTTGTATGTTGTCTGTAGCCAATGAATTGACAGGAAAATCAGGAAATAGTTTCTTGGACAACTATCAAGAAGTGAATAATTGTTCTTTCCATAAACTTTCACTGATAGACCCTTCTTTCTTTGACGAGGACCATGGTATCATAGGAGAGGTGTTAGCATCATTGTACCATGAATATCAAAAAGTTAAAGAGCCCATGAATAGCTTAGATCGAACTGTCCTCTTGGGAAAGTTCGCAGACTTACAGAAAGACTTCAATTGCCTTCTCGCATCTGATGCCGAAAAACCATACGACGACTTGGAACAATTGGTAAGTTTGTCTGCAGCAGTAAATCTAAGAGCTAATTTTGGAGAGTTGGTTTCAATCTTCATGAAATATATAGGTAAGCCTAACGGCAAACTAATTATCATGATTGATGACATTGACCTTCATACAAGCCAAGCAACGATCATGGTGGAGCAAATTAGAAAATACCTGGTACAACCTAATGTAATCGTCCTATTAGCAATCAAACTCGATCAGTTGGCCATGCTTAAACGCCAGCAATATACCAAAGAATACGAAGTATTGTTGGAAAAGAAAAAGGTTTCAGAAGGTGTCATAGATGAGATGGTAGAAAGATATCTTACCAAACTGATACCATTTGACCAAAGAATCTTTATGCCTACAGCACAAGAATTTCTCACTTGGGAATTGTCGGTTAAAAGTATTCAAGGAGAAACGGAAACTTTTAGCAGTGTCAGAATGGCTATTCCTGAATTGATCTTTAGGAAGACACGATATTTATTTTACAATACTGCGTTAAAGACAAGCTATATTGTTCCTCGTAACTTGCGAGAGTTACGTTCTTTGTTGAAATTATTGGTTGGTATGTCTGAAAGCAATAAAGCAAACAATAAAGAGCAATTTAAAAAATATTTCTTCGAGAACTGGGTTCTCAATAACCTGAATACTGACCAAACTAATTGTATATATGATTTGCTAAAAGTGACAGATGCATTCTTGTTTAATGCCGCAGCTCTGAGAATCATCAAGAAGCAGTTTTTCTTAAAACGTGATGTTGCATTGGAGAATAGTGAAATATCCAACATTCTAAATGAAAGCAATGTGGTTTATAATATATCATTAGGTGATGTCATGGCGATTATTTCCTATTTAGAGAAACAAGACCAACCTGTGGATAAGCTACATTTTCTTTTTATGATTCGGTCTATCTATTCCATGCGTCTTTATGAGTTTTATGACGAGAGAACGGAAAGTTCGACCAATGTCGAAAAAAAACAGGAAAGAGTCATTGGATTGAGCCCTTTTGAAAATCTGGAACTTTCAAACTACGAGAAATTAGTGGGTGGGTCGTTTGTCAATTCTATCATTACGGATATTCTACCAAAGACAGCATCTTCTTCTGATACTCGTTCACGTTCAGTCAGAATGATAAGCCTTACCCAATTGAATTTATTGATAAGTGAGTGTATAGAACATTTTGATGAAATAGACGAAAATGTAATTATGCTTGCGGAATTCTTTATGCTTTGCATATCAAGGTTCATTGATACAAAAGACCGAAAGAATAAAGCCTCAGACTTTCTTGAATTAGGTTATCGCAAGACTACATCTGTGAGATATGCGGATGATCTAAAGAATCGAAAATACGCCTTGTTTGACTTGAACTCATTTATGTGCAACATAGTTGACATAGAGAGATGTTATAACCGTTTCTTCAATGGAGAAGTATTCTTGGAGAAAGTGCAAAACGACGATGCAAAGAAATCGTTCTATTCAAAAATTAAGGATTTGACGGATAGGCGTATAAGGGAAAGGGACGGAGATGAATATAAAACCAAAGATATTAATCACAAATGGCTATCCTGGGCAAGTATTCGCAATGCAGAGATTTTGGAGGACTTGATTGAATATCAGAAAGAGATTAGCTATTCCAAAGCTTCGGAATTTGATATTTTCTCCCACTATTTCATGGAATTGTCGGCATATAAACGAATGACATACGATAGGACAGACAACGGCCAGGAAGACTACTATGAGTTGGAGTTTTCGTTTGTCAAGGTGTTGTCCGGCATATTCAATGCAAAAGATTACAGTATAGCAAGATGGTTTAAGGCTATTTACGATATAGGCTACCAGAGTTCTACTTCTATTGACGTCAAGGCTTTGATAAAAGGGCGACAGGTTGAGGGGAATAGAACAGATACTGTCAGAAAATATATAGAAGAACATTATCCTATATTCGTAAAGCAGGAAAATATTTCAATTCTTGATGAAGTGTTTGCGCAGTTCCCAGACAAACTGTCTAAAACAGAAATTGAGAAAATCGCCAAACGAATTAACGAAATGGCCAAAGCTAAAATAGATGGAAGTAGTTCGACAGACGCTTAAAATGCTTTTTTTGAGAAGGAGTTGGCTGGAGATTATCAATAGTCTCAACAAGAACAAGGATCAAAGGGCAGATGTTAGTTTTTCCTACGATTGGTTTGAGGAAAGCTATACAAACTCTTTGAAAAACTACAGCTTAAGCCAACTTGTTTGTTTCTACAAGTCTTTTCAGGAACATTGGATGCGTGATGGTGGCAATGAGTTAAATTATAGTCAAACCAATTCTGTTTTCAATGCCGTGTTGAACTACTCTTCCAAAATACTGAAATTAGGGAAAAATGACAAAATCGTATGTCGATTTAATTCAGTGTTAAGATGGCATGATGTTACCTGTTGTCTTGGAGAAGATCTTTTCACGACAGCATATTTTGCTTCTAATGACATTATAAAGCAACAAGACAGAGAGAATTTTCTTTGGGAGGCTGTCATTGATTCTGACAAAGGAAGATTGAACGCAATGATGAAACGACCAATCTCGGATAATCATTTTCATCTTTTTGGATCCAGTCTGATTTTTGAAATCAACTGGCTTGGACTTATGAATAATTTATCAAGTTCAAAGAACAAACTAATGCAACCGTTTGCATGTTTGAAGCATGGTCCTTCGGTATGCAAAGACACCGAAAACATGACAATGTATTCCTTGTTGGGAAAAGCTGCAGCAATAAGAATGTTGCTATATCTTTACATTACGGACGAGAAAACCTCAAATCAATTCAAGCAAACAGTGATTAATGTTTGCCAAATCACAGATGATAAACTGTTAGTGGAGTTGTTGATTGGTATAGATTCAACAATCCAAGGGTTCAAAGGAGGAGAAAATACAGTTGATTATGCCAAGCAAAACAGTCCAACGGATATTCCCACGAAACATCCTTGTCAAATGATGTCCTTTTTCAGTGGAGAAAGATATATAATGTATTCCATGTTTAAACGGATATTCAGTAACCATTGTGACGAATCCTATTCTTTGCTCTTTTATTTATATTTGGTATTGAAAACTCAAATAAGACAAGAGTTTGTTTATGCAAATGATGTTTTGGGATTGCAGAACTTTCAAGGCTACAATAATGCGAAAAAATTGGGATACAAAAATAGTGATTCATATCATAAGTTATCAATTTTTACTGCAGTTAGTCAGTTTGTCTTCCGCAAAAACAGGAAGTTGGAGATACGTATAGTACCAGCTAAAGACAACGATTTTGCCAAAGATATAAACAGTGTTTGTAATATATTCAGAACTTCCGTTGGATACAAGCCCAAGTGTATCACAGAGTTCAGTCCATATTTTATCATTCATTTTACGAAATCGAAGGATGATGGTAAGAATCAACAATATCGACATAAAAAACTGCGCGAAATGATAAAGAATACGGCTTTGGCTATTGGAAAATTCAAACGTTCTGTGGTCAATACCAAAGAGAACTTAGTTGGTCTTGATGCTGCGGGTGCAGAATTGGCGACAAGACCCGAAGTGTTCTCACAAGCATTTAGGTATTTACGGCAATATGTACCAGATATTAAGTTTACCTATCATATAGGTGAGGATTTTCTGGATGTAGTTGACGGTCTTAGAGCCGTAGATGAACTTATGAATTTCTGTGAATGGTCTAAGCATGACCGCTTAGGACATGCCTTAGTCTTAGGACTGGATGTACAACAATATTATAAGAGAAGAAACAATTGGATAGCCTTGCCACTACAGGTACTTGTTGACAATATTGTATGGCTAAGACATAGAGCTTTGGCTCTTGGAAATATTCCTGCAGAAAAAGAGTTGGATAAACTCTATGAAAAGTATTTCCCTTTGTTGTACAATATGAGCATCGTAGATTCCCCATGCAATGTCTATTATCAGTCATGGCTCTTACGTGGAGATTATCCACTATGTTATAATGGTACTTATAGAAATCAACAGAACTTCTGGAGTCTTTGCGACAAAATAGAAACGGAAGAAATGCAGCAAGCACGAGAGAATGACACGGCTGTAAACTTGTACCGTCTTTATCATTCAGAGAAGATTAAAGAAAAAGGACAAGCGTGTGTTGATTTGAAGATTTCCCAAAGACTTGTCTCTTTTATAGATATTGTTCGGGAAGAAATGTTGAATGAAATAGAAAAACAGGGATTTATGGTAGAAAGCAATCCGTCATCAAACTTCAGAATTGGAGACATAGACAGTTACATTAGACATCCTATCTTCAAGTTTTATACAACTCCAAATCTATTGAAACTTGATTTCACTCATAATATTTCCGTGTCTATCAATACTGATGACAAGGGTATATTTAATACTTCATTAGAAAGGGAATATGCTCTACTCGCAGCTGCATATAGCAAGGAGCATACAACAAAACAAGAACAAAATGACTTGTTTGACTGGTTGGATTCCATAAGAAAAATGGGGCTTGAACAAAGTTTTGTTCCAACTAACCAATAAAATAAATACGACATGGACAACAATAAAAACTATATAAGGACAATCGGAAGTGACATACATTCTATGTCATTCATTATAGGTGCAGGATTTAGTAAGAATATCTCTGACAAGTATCTTACATGGGGAGAACTCTTGCAGGATATGATACATGAGATGTACGCTAAGGAAATGCGTTCTGGATATATGAATGAGTGGGAAATAATAGACAAATATGGCTATTTAGGCATTGCAAGTGAGTATATCAGACGAAAGGGATACCATGAGGCGATTGATGTATATATCGAACAGCGTACACCTGTGCTTATATGTAATGATGAGGAAGGAAAGTACGATTTGAAGTTAGGCAAAGAGTTACTGAAGGATGTAGATGTGTCCCTTCACCGAACTTTGTTGAGTATGAAGGTTAAGAATATCTATACGTTCAACTATGACAATGCGTTAGACGTATATCGGGATTTAACTTATACTTCTGAGCGAGCAAGAGAAATCAAACAAAGTGATTCTAATCTTAAACAGATTGACGAACTTTTAGCAAAAATTGCAAGTTTGAGAAGCGATTTGGAAGTCTCAAATGACCATTCTTCTGATGACTATAAAATAACTGATTTGAGAGAGGATTGGAATGCACAATATGAGCAAATGTTAAGTAATTCTGTGGCTCAGAGGGTGTACGATTTTCATGATTGCAAAGGGAAAACGAAAAAAGAAATTCTAGATGAAGTTTATAATGCTACATCATTATATAGACAGCAGATTTTGGAATCTGTGATTCAATGGAATACTCACAAACAAGATGCATATTTTGTTGTGAAAAAGAGTGGTGACATTACCATTGGTGATGCGAGACGAAACATATTCAAACTTCATGGTTCGCTGAGGACGTTGGACATCATGGATGAACACATAGATTATGGCTTTGATTATGATAATCATACCCAGTACATCATCGCACAGGAAGATTATGACTCATACAACCAGAAACATGAGGCTTTTGTTGACTTGATGCGTATAAGTTTGTTAAAAGACGCTTATTGTATCATTGGTTTCTCCTGCGATGATCCTAATTTCTTACTTTGGATAAATTGGGTAAAGGATATTGTAGATAGGGAAGCTGCCGCAAATAAAGAAGAAAACTTTTGGAACAAATACTTCATCAATGTAGATAACGAGGGATTAGACCCTGATAAGAAATTGTTACTCCATAATCATTATATAAGAGTCGTTGATTTATATAAGGTCTATCCAACAGCAAGCGACCGAAAAGAAAGATTGTTAGCATTCTTTGATGATATAAATAAGATGCAGACTGCCAAGTCTATAACAAATGACTTTTGGGAACATTTTGATTTCAACTCAAGCAACTCTTTACAAGAAAAGAATACGGTAGTATATGATAAGAAGAAAATTGATAAGGTGTGGAATCTAACAAAAGACAATCCTTTTTCTTTCTTGTCAAAACCATTCGAGTATTACCGTTTCTATTTTTTGGAAAGAATTAGAAATGTTATCAAGGCGAGACTGATGGATGAAAGTATCTGTAAGTCCTTTTTGATGGCAGCAAATCAAGATAATCTTCCTTTGGATGTTGTACTTGACGATGATGAAGTAGCTTATATTTCAGACTTTGTCTCATCTGTAGCTGACATTTCATTAAGAGATAACTATAAACAGTTGACAGATGAAGGAAAGTTATTGGATAATGAATGGGAAGCGGACGAGGCAGATAATACTGACCAATCAGTATTGAATCAAATCACACAAAGCCTTTTCAATTTTGATTTTGAGAAATGCTATAAACTGATTAAACATTGGACTCCTCAAAGTCAATATTATCAAACGATTCGCTTTATGATACAGGCTTCATTGAGAAGAAAAGTTAAGGTTGAAGAATTGGAAAACATCCTTACTGTTCATGAAAGTCACAAATATAACAATGACCAAGAATATATGGTAGCATTGGAATTGCCATTAGGACTTCATGAATATTTCTGGGGGGATAAAAACTTCAATGCCAAGTCAGAAGCGATACAATCGAAAATTGAAGAGATTGTTTCCAAGAACAAAGATGTCATGCGACTTTCTGATTATTTCACGAGACTACAGAAAGAGCTAAGAAAAGAAGAGAAGGTGAAACCGTTGGGGCGTAGCGGACGAACAATGACATTCGGAAGTTCTGACAGTGTAACAATGGGAGCCATACGATTATTGCAGGTACTTGTAAAATTAGGATTCGTAACAAGAAATATGTTTGCTAGATGGTTCTCGAATGAAAGTATTTATCGGATTGTGGAAAGACTTTATACTTTCTATCCTTATCCATGCCTTTATTTAGCTTCTCAATGTACCAATAAAGATTTTTCGAGACGAGTAGCCCAGTTGTATTGTTTCAGTAGTTCGAAAGCGATACAAAAAGCATTGCCAGATATTTTCGTTAAGATACTTAGGGCTTGCAGTTCAGAATATCTATCAGAGGAAAGAAAAAACACGTTGTATATCTATGCAACCGCATTCATCAAATGTGTACATCCTAAACATTGGAGGAAAGAATTTATGACTTTGTATAAAAAGCAAAATTTGGGGAATCGAAATGAAAGGGAATTTTATGAGACAAAATATAGTTTTGCCCAACAAGCGGTTGTTTATATGAATGATGCTTCGTTTTCACATGAAATAATTGATAGCATTTTAGATAAAGGTGCAGATATAACACATAACGATAATGTGTTATTGATTGCTGCAACTAAAAACATAAAAGAATTAAGCAAGGAGCAGATTAGAAAGGTATATTTCCTTATGGACAATACTAAGAATGAGCCACAGGTCTTTATTCTGTTCAATATGAGAAACTTCATACCAAAACGGAAATTCTATGATTGGTTGGAACATTTAGACAAGAAATTGCTGAAATCTCCAAGTCTGATACTTGCTGTATGTCACGTTGCCCGACAGTGCAAGCGTTTTGAAAATCTTGCTTTGAGTTTGTTGGAAGAGAGTGATTATCTTTGGAGTACGGGCATCAATGAACAAGATGGGCATATTGTCGTTTCTGGCACACAGGCAATTGATGTGGATACATTCGATAGAGATATCCGTATCATAGGAGATGCAGAAATTAAAGCCTTTAATCTGATAAAGACGGAATTGGCTCTTTTGGAAAAGGCTCAACAATCACGTTTTTATGAAGATTGTTTCCAAGATTGGAGCACGGAAGTTTATTCAATGAAACTTTTCTTGGTAAGACATTACAATACTTTTGAGGATAGCAAAGAAGTTGATGAACTTATAAAAAAATGTGAATACCTCTATTTTCGTATATCCGGGCAGAATAGTTTGCAAGAAAAGCTTATACATCAAGAGTCGTACAAAGTAGAAGAAGGTATAACAGAACTAATGAAGGGGGTTCGTACTTATGGTATCAACCACTTCTTGTTGGAGTATGAGATTATCGCCAATCTTATCATGCAACATTGTACACAGGCTTTGGATATGTGTATTAGGCATTTCTCTTGGGCTGTTACTTATAAGAAATATCAAAAGTTCTTTGTTTCTCATAATTTTCAAACAACAGTATTGTTGATTCTTCATGTCTATAAACCGTATTTTATGGGGAAAGATATGGAAGAATGGAACTTGAATGTAGATAAAAATGTAGTAGAAGACTGCATGATTAATATGAATAAATGGTTGAAAGAATTCGGTTTAACAGATTCTGATTGGAATAATTACCAACCCATTTATTTTTATAACGAACAATAATATAACACACACAAGCTATGATACAATCCTACGTAAAATACAAACAATTTAAGTCCTTGGTGGATGCCAAGAAGAATGGGAAAGCTGTGAGAAGCGGCTTGGACTTTCTGCGCTTCGTGGCAGAGGAATACAGCCGCTTGGAAGTGTATAACAACCAAGAGTGTGATGGGGATGATTTCTTCACTTATCAAGTGGAGAAAGAGTTGGCTCTGGTGCTGAGAGACGAGGCTACTCCTATTGAATCTGTTGCTAAGGCACAGAAAGAGATGGCTGAGATTGAGAAGATGGAGGCTTACGATGACTATTGCCTTTGCTTCTTTGACCATATCCGTGAGGCTATCAATTTCAGATTGGCGGATGCGGAAACTTATCTTGCTGACCTTGACAAGCAGATAAAGCATCATACCCACGAATACAAAAGATTGGTGAATGACGAAAACTTTGACCAGTTGAGTTCGCTATTCCGATTTGAGGAGTTGGGCAAGTTGCTCATCAAGAAGATTGAGTATCTGCGGACTCATGATAGAGAGTATGAAGTGGTTGCAATCATGGAGGAATATAAGTATGTGCCGGATGTCTGTTCCTTCAAAATCAATGAACTTCTCGAAAAGGGATTGGAGAATGATGCCTTGAAAGAGATAGACAAAACGATTGCTGTGTATGGTGATGATGGATACAATACCACTGAACCTTGGCATCTGCAAAAGATTGAAATTTTGGAAAAGCGTAATGACAAGGCTAGTGTTATTGAAGAATATCGCAGATTGTTCCGTCAGTTCTTGGTGGATAAGCGACCTTACTTCGAGAAGTTGAAAGAGTTGGTAGCCAAGGAGGATTGGGATGAGTTTGTTGTTAAACTCTTCGGGGATATTCCACATATCACGGATGATGATTGCATCGAAGTGTGCGACATGATTGTGGAGGAAAAGAAGTATCAGTGCCTCTTGAAGATTCTGATGGACAACAGAATGTCGTTCAGCCGAGTGGCACTCTTCAAAAAGTATGCGCATTATATGAGCGAGGAAGACCAAGCTATTTATACCAAGCATGTTATTGATGATTTGCGTAAGCATTTGAGTTATGCAAAATCGAAGAGCTATGGCTATATCGTGGATGACATCAAGGGTATATACACTTGTTGTGAAGTTTCCAAGAAACTTATCTTGGATTTTGTGGAGGAGGTAGAATACAATTACGGCAATCGTCCTGCTTTGATGCGATTGCTGAGAAACTGATTATTTTGATTTAGAACATATACTATGGTTATACTGAAGAATTTACCATTTAGAGATAAGCTCAACTTGGCGATGATGATCGAATACGACACAAAGAAAGTGATTCAAGAACATGCAAGGTTGATAAATGTAAGTTTGCCATCATCCTATCGTAAAGGAGAAATGGCAGAAGGACTTGCTACATTGTTTCAGCATGATCCTTTCTATACGGTCAACCAACTTCCAATGGATGAGCAGAAGTTAATAGCCCAACTTATCAATCTGAAATTTGACGAGTGTGTTGAAGTGCCAAGAAATGGCGAGAAGCATCTGATGATGCAGAAAGTTCATTTAGTGGTGACATACGAGGATGGCAATACTTGGAAGTTATTTATGCCTGATTGTGTAAGGACAATACTAAGAGATACTACGGAAAGTCAGATTGGTGATATTCCTGGCATGATGGAATATCGCAAAGTATTGGAGAGTTTGACGGAATGTAACATCAAGTTGCAGGAAGTGATGGACAAAGAGGCTGGCAAAATACCTATGTCGCAAACCTCGAAAATGATTCTGATCCAACTGGAGAAGCAATATATAGAGAAGCGTGAGGAACTTCGCAAAATTCAAGCGAAATATTCATGGGCTTCTGATAAGGAAAATCCTGTACAGCAGAGCATCGCTGATGCCTTGATGTATATCGAATTTATGAAATTGGTATAACATCATTATTGGTTCTTTGATATTGTTAATGAAGGAAATCAAGCTATTTGATTACCAAGAGGATATGAAGGAACGGATTGAGAAGGCGTTGCACCTTCATCGGTCCGTAATGGCACAAATGCCTACTGGTACAGGTAAGACCTATCTGTTAACAGCAGTCATAGACTCTTTCGTGAGCAACAATCCCAAGGAGAAAGTATGGATTGTAGCCCATAGAAGAGAGCTGGTGTCACAGATAGACGAAACCGTAAGAAAGTTCCACTCCTATTCCGCATCAAACACCTCTTCCCTATTGTCTTCTGTCAAGGCGATGTCCATTCAGTGGCTGATGAGACACTATGACGAGATAGAGGAAGTGCCGGGAATGATAGTGATTGACGAGGCGCACCATGCCCTTGCCAAGACCTATAAGGAGATGTGGGAGAGATTCCCGAATGCTAAGTTCCTGGGACTGACGGCTACTCCTTGCCGATTGAATGGTAAGGGATTCACTGACCTGTTTGATGTGTTGGTGCAGTCGTGGGATGTTCCTGAGTTTATCAGCAAGGGAAGATTGGCAATATACGATTTTGTGAGCATCAAATCGGATGGTATGACGCAACGGCTCATCGACTCCTTGCAGAAGCGAGGAGCAGATGGTGACTACCAGAACAAGGAAATGGATATGTTGCTGAATAAAAAGCCGAGCATCGAAAGACTCTATCGGAGCTTGGAAGAATATGGTAAAGACAGAAAGGGCATCGTGTATGCTATCAATATTTCTCATGCTCAGAAAATCACAAAACTGTATCAGGAACATGGCGTGAAAGCCATAGCCATAGACTCGAAGACACCTGCCACGGAAAGACAGCAAGACATTGAAGCCTTCAAGAAAGGTGACATCCAAGTGCTGGTGAATGTGGACATCTTCTCGGAAGGATTTGACTGTCCGGATGTGGAGTTTGTACAGTTGGCTCGACCAACGCTGTCGCTTGCCAAGTATCTACAGATGGTGGGACGAGGATTGCGAGTAGCTAAAGGAAAGAAGAACTGCGTGATTATAGATAATGTGGGACTATATCGGGTATTTGGGTTGCCATCGCAAGTATGGAACTGGAAGGCTACATTTGAAGGAAGATTGAGATACAGCAGGAAGAAGGAGACTCCGAAAGAAAGAAATTTCTTTTTGATGTACGGAAAGCAAGAAACTGTGCCTGTTGGTCAAGACTCTGAAATGATGATGGTGATGAGTCATGAGGAACTGATGCAGTCGCTAAAGTATCGGGAGTTTGTGGATTGCAATGATGATTTTGCCATCGTCAAGTTACCTGACGGAAAGATGACGGTGGTAAACCGGCAAGGCGAACAGGTGATAGAACCAGGCAACTATTATGACATGAAGTTCT
>ERZ779681.49-NODE-49-length-53272-cov-4.34929_pt1 | contig 53272 bp, 40 predicted proteins | sample MGYA00511905_ERZ779681 | MGnify/ENA primary metagenome ERZ779681 (study PRJEB29588, sample SAMEA2144578) | human gut metagenome | biome: human gut; feature: human-associated habitat; material: faeces | place: Denmark | collected 2008/2010 ... | reverse complement strand
GGAAGCATGGCAACATGTGGAGCTGACTGTTACTAATAGGTCGAGGGCTTAATCTGGTTAATAACTGAGAAAAACAAATCGGATTTGTATGAAGTTTTGAAGGTACAAACCTTAATAATCCTCGATAGCTCAATGGTAGAGCACTCGGCTGTTAACCGAGTTGTTGTAGGTTCGAGCCCTACTCGGGGAGTTTTTTAGTATAATATATGGTGACATAGCCAAGTGGTAAGGCCCCGGTCTGCAACACCGTCATCGCCGGTTCAAATCCGGCTGTCACCTCTCTCAAAAGGACTACATCAGTTTATGATGTGGTCTTTCTTTTATATAATTTGCAAATAAAATATATTGTGAATTTATGTAATATTCGTAATATATGTTGTACACATTTCATTATTTTTTAATTTTCTAAATTATTTTTCAGGATGTTACACTAAATTAATAAAGAGAAATATAAGCCTGATAAACAGAATTATATTTCTCTTTTTTAACAACTCTTATCCTTTTTTGAATAGTTGTAGTAGTATTATTATTCCTCTTCAGGATATTTCATACCCCATTCAGCTCTTATATCTGACATAATTTTCATTACATCATATGTATATTGACAGTGCATGAGGGTTTCTATTTCATCTGATGATGCAGAGTTTATGGCTTTTTCCATATCACATACTTCGTAATAAAGTGCATCTGATGTATCACCTGCATCAATTACTTCTTTATGACCATCCTCTGTATATGTAATAGTTGCCTGCATTCCTCTTGGATACTCAAAGATTTCCACATATGCCTTGTCAAAAGAGAGCGTAGCGCGTTTTGGCTGCTTTGAATGTAGAGATAATGTGACAGTTGCCATTTCCACTGCATCATTCATAAGCAGAATACCTGCCTGTTCATCAACACCGGTTGGTGCATATTTAACCTGTGACGATACTTGTGTTGGTGTTTCCTTGAAGAACCAGCGGATAAGAGAAAGTGAGTAAACTCCAATATCAAGCAATGCTCCTCCAGCAAGCTTACGACTGAAAAATCGGTTTGTCATATTGTAATCCTTGTAGCTTCCAAAATTGACCTGAATTAAATTTAGCCTGCCGAGTTGTCCACTTGCAATTATTTCGTTTAGCTTTTTATAAACAGGCATATGATATATAGTCATGGCTTCAGCAAGAATAACGTTATTTTCTTTGGCCAGTGAGACGGCTTCATCGAGCTCTGCGATATTTAAAGTAATAGATTTCTCACAGAGTACATGCTTTCCATTAGAAAGGGCTTTTCTTAGATAATTGATGTGAGTATTGTGTGGAGTGGAGATGTAAATGATATCCACATCAGGATCATAAAAGACGTCATCAATGTTGTCATATACCTTTGAAATGCCATATTTTTGTGCAAAAGCTACGGCCTTTTCATGAGTCCTGTTGGCAACTGAATAAAGAGTGCGCCCTTCCTTTGAGAGAGCATGCGCGAGCTCATTAGCTATTACGCCGCAGCCGAGTGTTGCCCAATTAAGCTGTTTCATGTGAAATCCTCCTTTTTAACTTAAAGTATTGTAGCTGTGATGGTACATAAATTATCTAAAATGATGTGAAATAACAAAATATAAACTCATTGATGATACCTTTTGACCCTTTAATCATAAAATATGTACCATAATGAACATATTCTAGCATGATGAATTATGAATTACAATGCATTTAGATTCAAAACAGTCAAAAACAGTCAAATTTGATAGTGACTAAATTAAAATTATTTAATTTGAACTATATTTTAGATTATAAACTAGTAATAGAAAAGATACTAAAATTAGCAATTAGGCAAGTAATAAAGATTTATGTAGTATATTCTGCACAAAATTAGAATATTACTTTTGCATATATTACACAATTTGAAATTTGACCTTATATAATTTTAACAATTTTCATGGTGATTATTTGTGAATATAAATGACTGATTATGATTGACAATGACTGATTTTGAAAATATAATAATACTACAAGTTAAATGATTATTGATTTTAATAAAAAAGGAAAATAATTGAATATAAAAGATTAAATGATAGTCTTTGAGCAATTTGAAAACAGGGGTGATTAGATGCTGGCGGAAGATAGATGCAAAAAAATACTTGATATATTAGATTCGATGGGAAGTGTGACTGTTCAGCAGCTTATGGATGAGCTTGATACATCCGAGTCAACAATCAGACGTGATCTGGTTGCAATGGACAAGAAGGGTTATCTCACCAAGGTACATGGTGGTGCGATTGTAAATAATACGAATATCCATACTCAGGATGAGAAGGTTATCAACAGGCTTAAGCAGAATCGCAACGAAAAGGAACAGATTGCCAGATATGCGGCATCACTTATTGTGGATAATGATTTTGTTTATATAGATGCCGGTACTACAACAGCAGTCATGATTGATTATATTACTGCAAAGAATGTGGTTTTTGTTACAAACTCTCTGACTAATGCCAAGAGAATTTCCGATAGGGGATATACAGTATATATTCTGGGTGGCGAGTTCAAGTCTACTACCGAGGCTATTGTCGGAGATGAGGCCGTTGTGACGCTCGATAAATATAATTTTACGAAGGGCTTTTGGGGAACCAACGGAATTACTGTGAAGAATGGATTTACGACTCCGGAGATAAAGGAGGCCATGGTTAAAAAGAAATCCATGGAGAATAGCAAGGAGAAATACATTCTTGCGGATGACAGTAAGTTTTCACAGGTATCAAGCATCAAGTTTGCTGATTTTGAAGATGCTGTAATTATTACAAATGCACTAAGTAATGACAACTATAAGAAATACAAAAATATTAAGGAGGTCTAACATGATTTACACAGTTACTTTTAATCCATCATTAGATTATATTGTTGATGTAACAGATTTTAAGACAGGAGTAGTCAATAGAACGACTGGAGAGAAGATTTTTGCAGGTGGTAAAGGCATCAATGTTTCCATGGTTCTTAAGAATCTTGGAATGAGCAATACTTCACTTGGTTTTACAGCGGGTTTTACAGGAAATGAAATTAAAAGACTTCTAGCAAAAAAAGGTGTTGATACTGATTTTATAGAGGTGGAGGATGGTATTTCACGTATCAATGTGAAGCTTCGCTCAAATGAGGAATCCGAGATTAATGGTCAGGGACCGGTAATCACTGAGGACAACATTAAAAAACTTTATGAGAAGCTTGACTGCTTAAAGGAGTCTGATGTGCTTGTGCTCGCAGGAAGTATTCCTGATGTGATGCCTTCATCAATGTATATGGATATCATGAAGCATCTTGAGGGCCGTGGAATAAATATTGTGGTTGATGCGACAAGAAATCTGCTCACAAATGTGCTTGCATATAAGCCATTCCTCATCAAGCCAAACAATCATGAGCTCGGTGAGATATTCGGGGTTGAGATTACAGACAAGGACGATGTGATAAAATATGCAAAGAAGCTTCAGGAGCAGGGCGCAAGAAACGTGCTTGTTTCTATGGCAGGTGACGGAGCAGTGCTTGTGACCGAGGATGGACAGGAATTTAAGGCACAGGCTCCTAAAGGAAAGCTCAAAAACTCTGTAGGCGCAGGTGATTCGATGGTAGCCGGATTTGTTTACGGATACCTCAAATCAAATGATTATAAGCAGGCATTTATTTATGGAGTATGTACAGGAAGTGCAAGTGCATTTTCTGAGGAGCTTGCTACAAAGCCTGAGGTTGAAGCACTTATTGATAAATGGAACAGTGCTTCCAATTAGACAAACGGTATCAAAAAGGTTGATATAAATAATTAATATATTCTATTAGGAGGAATGATGTATGACAATCAGGGATTTGTTGGCAGCTGAGAGTATCAATTTAAATGGTACGCCTGCCGGAAAAACCGAAGCATTGAATCAGTGTATTGATTTGATGGCAAAAAGTGGCAAAATAGCCGATGTGGAGAAGTATCGCAAGGGTGTTTTTGCAAGAGAGGAGGAAGGCACAACAGGAATTGGAATGGGTATAGCAATTCCTCATTGTAAGTCTGATGCTGTTACTAAAGCAGGTCTTGCGGCAATGGTTGTAAAGGATGGGGTTGACTTTGAATCACTCGATGGTACACCTGCAAAGATTATTTTCCTTATAGCTGCACCAAACACAGAGGATAATGTGCATCTTCAGGTGCTTAGCAAGCTCTCTGTTATGCTGATGGACGAGCAGTTTACAAATTCTCTTATCAATGCCGGTTCAGTTGATGAGTTTTTAAATATCATCGATAGCGCTGAAAAAGCAAAGGATGAGAAAGAGGCTGCCAAAGAGGCAAAGGCTAAAGAGCCTGTTGAGGTGAAGAAGGACGATGTATTTATCGTTGCAGTTACAGCCTGTCCTACAGGAATTGCCCATACTTATATGGCTGCTGAGGCTATCGAGAAAAAAGCCAAGGAGCTTGGATATCAGGTAAAGGTTGAGACAAGAGGCTCAGGCGGAGCCAAAAATGTGCTCACAGATGATGAAATCGCAAAGGCTGCAGGTGTTATAGTTGCCTGTGATACAAATGTACCTACAGACCGCTTTGACGGAAAGAAGGTTATTGAGTGTCAGGTTTCTGACGGAATCAATAAGGCAGAAGAGCTCATAAAGAAAATTGCTGCTGGTGATGCTCCTGTATTTAAGGCATCAGGTAAAAAAGAGGCTTCACATTCATCAGTTGGTGGAAAAGAGAGCATTGGACATCAGATTTACAAGCATCTGATGAATGGTGTTTCACATATGCTTCCATTCGTAGTTGGTGGTGGTATTCTTATCGCAATCGCATTCCTTATCGATGGATTCAGTGTTGACCTTAATTCACTGCCGGCTGACCAGAGAGCAAATTTCGGTACTATTACACAGGCCGCAGCAATGTTTAAGGGAATCGGTGGAACAGCATTTGGATTTATGCTTCCAATTCTTGCAGGCTTTATCGCTATGAGTATTGCTGACCGTCCGGGTCTTGCAGTTGGTTTTGTAGGCGGTTCAATCGCAGCAAACGGTACATCAGGCTTCCTTGGAGCACTTGTAGCAGGTTTCGTTGCAGGATATATTGTGCTTCTCTTAAAGAAGGTATTTTCTAAACTTCCGGAGAGTCTTGATGGTATGAAGCCGGTTCTGCTTTATCCGCTGCTTGGTATATTCCTGGTAGGCGTTATAATGCAGTTTGTAGTTGAGCCTCCAATCGGAGCTTTAAATACAGCTATCAACAATGGTCTTAATGGACTTAACGGTGCAAGCGCAGTAGTGCTCGGAGTACTTCTCGGAGGAATGATGTCAGTAGATATGGGTGGCCCTGTAAACAAAGCTGCTTATGTATTTGGTACAGCTTCAATCGCTGCCGGAAACTACAATATTATGGCAGCAGTTATGATTGGCGGTATGGTTCCACCAATCGCAATCGCTCTTGCAACAATCTTCTTCAAGAACAAGTTCACAGCAGAGGAGAGAAAGGCAGGACCTACAAACTTTATCATGGGATTATCATTTATCACAGAGGGTGCAATCCCATTCGCAGCATCTGATCCGCTTCATGTCCTTCCGGCATGTGTAGTCGGTTCAGCAGTGGCAGGCGGGCTTTCAATGGCATTTGGATGTACACTCATGGCACCTCACGGAGGAATCTTCGTAGTTCCTACAATCGGAAATCCGTTAATGTATCTTGTTGCATTAGTAATCGGATCTTTCATTGCATGTGGATTACTCGGATTATTCAAAAAGAAAGTAAGTGAATAAGTAATCCTCAATTATCATTTAATCCAACCTATAAACTAATCAACAAAGGCACTGATTCGGCGGTGCCTTTGTTGTTATGTTGTGATATAAAAATTAAAAGTATAAACATTCTCTGAAATAACAGCCTCATGCCTTGACGAGTGAATTTTCCAAGCTTAAAGTAGTATTAGGATGAAATAGTAAATCAAAAAAATCAATTATTTATGAGACTTAAATAAAAAAACAGTGAGGCATAAAATGGGCAAGGTTATAGGTATAGATTTAGGAACAACAAACAGTTGTGTGGCAGTATTGGAGAACAATCAGCCGGTAGTCATAACTAACAGCGAGGGTCAGAGAACAACTCCGTCTGTAGTGGCTTTTACAAAGAATGGAGAGCGACTGGTGGGCGAGGCTGCAAAGAGGCAGGCAGCAGTCAATGTGGACAGGACATTTTTCTCAATAAAGAGACAGATGGGAAGCGATTTCAGGGCAAAAGTGGACGGAAAGCTGTATTCAGCTCCTGAGATTTCTTCTATGATTCTCAGAAAGCTGAAAAAGGATGCAGAGGACTATATTGGTGAGGCAGTGACAGACGCCGTAATCACAGTTCCTGCATATTTTTCGGATGCGCAGAGGCAGGCAACTAAGGATGCAGGAAGGATTGCTGGGCTTAATGTGCTTCGAATCATAAATGAGCCAACCTCTGCGGCACTCGCATACGGACTGGACCACGGACAGCAGCAGAAAATTCTTGTCTACGACCTCGGAGGAGGAACCTTCGATGTGTCTGTTATCGAAATAGGGGACAATCTGATAGAGGTGCTTGCCACAGCCGGTGATAATCATCTGGGTGGAGATGATTTTGATGAGAGAATCACAAATTATCTTGTCACAGAGTTTTACAGACAGCAGAATGTGGATCTGAGAAAGGATAATACGGCTATGCAGCGTGTCAGGGAGGAGGCTGAGAAGGCAAAAAAGGTGCTTTCATCCTCATCCTCAACCACTATCAACCTGCCATTTATCACCACTGTAAAGGGACAGCCGGTCCACATGGAGATGAACCTCACAAGGGCTGAGTTTAATGAGATAACAAAGGATCTGGTGGAGAGAACTGCTATTCCTGTCAATCAGGCACTTTCAGATGCGGGGATTTCCGCATCAGAGCTTGGAATGGTGCTGTTGGTAGGAGGCTCTACACGTGTGCCGGCTGTTGTTGAGGAGGTCAGAAGAATTACAGGAAAAGAGCCTTCACACAACCTGAATCCTGACGAGTGCGTGGCACTCGGTGCAGCAGTACAGGGTGGCAAGCTCGGTGGAGCAATTGTTGCAGGCAGCAGTGCGGCAGAGATTATACTGATGGATGTCACACCGCTTTCACTCGGAATTGAGACAGTTGGTGGTGTCTCAACCAAAATTATTGACAGAAATACGACTATTCCTACGAGATACAGCCAGATTTTTACAACTGCAGGAAGCTTCCAGACCTCTGTGGATATAAAGGTACTGCAGGGTGAGAGGCAGTTTGCAAGGGACAATAAGCTGATTGGAAACTTCAGGCTAAAGGGCATCAAGCCGGCTCCGGCAGGTGTGCCGCAGATAGAGGTGACGTTTGATATAGATGCAAACGGCATTGTGCAGGTTTCTGCAAAGGACCTGGGCACAGGAAAGCATCAGGAGATTACGATTACCGCAAGCTCAAATTTGTCTGATTCTGAGATTGAGCAGGCAATCCGCGAGGCACAGGAGTATGAGGCAACAGACGGACAGAGAAAGGCTTATATTGATGCAAGAAGTGAGGCTGATACGCTTGTGCGACAGGTGGAAAATGTCATGGCTGACAAGGAAAAAAGAAAGGCTATGGACAGCGCACAGAAAAAGAGTGTGAAATCGTCACTTTCATATGTAAAGAAGCTTATTTCAAGGACAAAGCCAGGAAATGTGAGCGAAGAACAGGCTGCCGAGATAAAGCATGCGGCAGATGAACTGAGAAATGCGGCAGCGGGATTGATTTAATTATAGTAACTACTATTATTCATTTGGCTATTTACGAGAAGCGGATTTTCATATAAAATATGGGTAAGTGGTGAGTATTCATAACCACCCTGAATAGTTATAATGTTAATTTAAATCCGAGGAAATAGAAAATGAATGCGAACGATAAAACAGAAAAGGTACTAAGAGAAATTCATATCATGCTCTCAAAGGCGGAGCCGTATAAGCCGGAGCCGAGCAGGGTGATCATAAACAAGCAGCAAATGATAGATTTACTTGCTGAGTTGAATAAGTGTATATATGCAATGCAGGATGAGTATGAGCTTACTGAGCAGAGTCGCAATCACGCAGAGAGAGAGTTCAGAAAGAAGGGGGATCAGATAGTCTGGGATGCAAGCAGAAAGGCTGAGGATGTGTATGCAGCATCGGTTATCTATACGGATGAGGCGCTTTCAAGAGTGCGTGATATCATCAATGATACCAACGAGTCACTTGAAAAGCTGTGCAAGAATATGAAGGATAAGATTGCAGAGCAGGAGAAGATAGTTAAAACTAACCAGTATGAGCTCAAGGGACAGCTTCAGGATTTGTCCGATACGGAGAAGTATCTTAAGATTATCGATGACAGAAATAAGGAGATAGAACGTCAGAAAAATGCAGGTAAGCCTGTAGAGGAGCGTACTATTGACAATGAAGAGAAGTCCATCTATGCAAACAGACAGACTGAAATCAAGGTAAATATGGATTATATCAGAAAACTGGGACTTGCTGAGGGCGAGGACCTGGGAGATGGTGTAGTGGGTGAAGTGAAGCTTGCAGACGATACACCTGATGCCGGATTAAATCATAGCAATGATAAGGATGAAGCCAAGGCTGCCGGCTCAAAATCGTCTGTTGATGAGGATTATAAGGCAATAAGCAGAAAAGCCGGCAATCCACCTGTTATCAACACAAAGGAAGGGAAGGAGCTCACAGACGGTATCCACAGAATGTGGCAGAGCATCACCGGAAATAAAGGGAAATGAAACACACCTATGTAATATAAAGCAGCATTTCAAAACAGAACGGCTGCTTTTTGGCTTATATTTAAAAGTGGGTAATATTAAGCAGATTTTAAGAAAAACAAAGTGGATAATCTGATAAAATATAGCTGACTAACGGCAGGAGAAGGTTTCTGTTCAAAATTCATAGAAGGAGGATAATATGACAATATTAGTTTGTGATGACGACAAGGAAATAGTTGAGGCAATTGAGATTTACCTGATGCAGGAGGGCTACGACGTGGAGAAGGCTTACGACGGCATACAGGCAGTTGAAATTATGAAGAATAAAAAAATAGACCTCATGATAATAGATGTCATGATGCCAAAGCTCGACGGAATAAGAGCTACTCTGCAGATACGAAAGGAAAGCAGGGTGCCGATAATTATTCTCTCGGCAAAGACAGAGGATGCTGACAAGATTTTAGGCCTAAATGTGGGGGCTGATGATTATGTTACAAAGCCTTTTAATCCGCTTGAGCTTGTGGCAAGGGTAAAGTCACAGCTTCGCAGATATACCACTCTGTCAAGCAATGATGCAGCCGGAGACAAGGTTTATGAAGCCGGAGGCCTTTTGGTAAATGATGATTTAAAAAAGGTGACTGTGGATGGTGAGGAGGTAAAGCTCACACCGATTGAATACAATATACTGCTTTTACTCCTTAAAAATAAGGGAAAGGTCTACTCAATAAACGAAATATATGAGAGCATATGGAACGAGGAGGCGATAGGCGCCGACAATACAGTTGCTGTGCACATCAGACATATCAGGGAAAAAATAGAGATAAATCCTAAGGAGCCACGCTATCTGAAGGTGGTCTGGGGAGTAGGCTATAAGATAGAGGACAACAAATGAAGCAGTATACGATAGGAAAAAAAGCGGCGGTCATAGTCTTGCATCAGCTATGCATGATACTTATGGTGACAGGAGTGTTTGCCACAGGCTATGCATTCAGGCACGATGCGCATGGAAATATTGATATCTATACACTCATATCGCTTGCGGGTCTGGTAGGCAGCTTTGTGAGCCTGGCATATATGGCAAACGTGGCAGGCAGAAAATCAGAGGATGATTACACAATATACTATTTACCGATTGACAAGGTATACTCTGATGTGATGCTAGTGATATTTACATTGCTCATGGTATTTATGGGAAAAGTGATTTCAGGCGTAAAAAACCAACATTTTGACTATGCATCACTCATTATGACGGCCGGCACATTTACTTTTTTGTTTGATATGGCTTTTATTATTTTATACCAGAGCATTGTAAGGAAGATAAAAGGCAATATACTTTGCACACACAGCCTGATGTACAAGGGCTATGAGCTTTTGAAAAGAGTTATTGAGAAAAAGGATATCCATACACAAAAAACCAAAGAGATAATGCGCATACAGGAGGCACTTGAAGCTATCTCGGAAGGAGCGCTTGACACTACACTCAATGTCAATGAGTTTCATGGGCAGCAGAAAAAGGTGGCGGAGGCTGTCAACCATATACGCCAGGGTCTTATGAGCTCGGTAAATGAGAGTCTTAAAAATGAGAAATTAAAGGCAGACTTAATAACAAACGTATCACATGATATAAAGACACCTCTGACTTCAATAGTCAACTATGTTGACCTGCTTAAGAGGGAAAATCTGGAAAATGAAAATGCCAAATACTATATACATGTGCTGGAGGAAAAGTCACAGCGCTTAAAGCAGCTTACAGAGGATTTGGTAGAGACATCAAAGATTACCTCGGGAAATGTGAAGCTCAATATGCAAAAGCTTGATCTGGTTGAGCTTTTATACCAGACCGGAGGTGAATTCAATGAGCGATTTGAGTCGAGAAATCTGACAATAGTTACAAAAATTCCATCAGAACAGATATTTATCTATGCGGATGGGCGTCAGCTTTACCGCTCTATTGAAAATCTGTATACTAATGCCGCAAAATATGCACTGGAAAATACCAGAGTGTATGTAGAGCTTGAAAAGGCAGATAAAAAGGCAGTTTTTACAATAAAGAATGTGTCTAAGAACGAGCTTGACATAGTAAGCAACGGAAATGTAGACTTGACAGAGCGTTTTGTGAGGGGAGAGAGGTCGAGAACCACTGAAGGAAGTGGACTTGGACTTTCGATTGCAAAGAATCTGACCCATTTGATGGGAGGAAAATTCGAAATTAAGGTAGATGGTGATTTATTTATTGCCACAATTACCTATAATATTATATAATAGTAAATAAAAGAATTTTGAAATACACATACGGAGGTAGAATAAGTGAAATTATATGAAAATGGTGCTTACCTTTTAAACGGTAAGGAAGTAATAATTGATGGACCGGATGCTCAGGCAGCTGTCAAAAGCAAGACCGGCATGGACATCGATAAACAGACAGCTAAGCAGGAGACAATTGCTTACGGTATTTTAAAGGAGCACAATACATCCGGCAATATGGACAAGCTTCAGATTAAGTTTGATAAGCTTACATCGCATGATATCACATTTGTAGGTATCATCCAGACAGCACGAGCTTCAGGACTTGAGAAATTCCCTATCCCGTATGTACTTACAAACTGTCACAACAGCCTTTGTGCAGTTGGTGGAACAATCAATGAGGATGACCACATGTTTGGTCTCACATGTGCAAAGAAGTACGGCGGAATCTATGTACCACCTCATCAGGCAGTTATCCATCAGTTTGCACGAGAGATGCTTGCCGGCGGCGGAAAAATGATACTTGGTTCTGATTCACATACACGCTATGGTGCACTTGGTACTATGGCAGTCGGCGAGGGTGGACCTGAGCTTGTTAAGCAGCTTCTTGAACAGACATATGATATTGATATGCCTGAGGTAGTAGGTATTTACCTGACAGGAGAGCCAATCAAAGGCGTTGGACCACAGGATGTCGCACTTGCAATTATCGGAGAGGTATTCGGAAACGGCTTCGTAAAGAACAAAGTTATGGAGTTTGTAGGACCGGGTGTGTCTAATCTGAGCGTTGACTTCCGTATAGGTGTCGATGTTATGACAACAGAGACTACATGTCTTTCTTCTATCTGGAGAACAGATGACCAGGTTAAGGAATTCTTTGAGATTCACGGTAGGGCTGAGGACCACAAGGAGCTTAATCCGGGTGAGGTGGCTTACTACGACAGATTTATTGAGATTGATTTAAGCCAGATCCGCCCAATGATAGCTATGCCATTCCACCCAAGCAATACCTACACTATCGATGAGCTCAATGCAAACCTCATGGATATTCTCGATGACTGTGAGAAGAGAGCTGAGGTAAGCTTTGACGGCAAGGTGAAGCTTGATTTAAAGAGTAAGGTAAGAGACGGAAAACTGTATGTAGACCAGGGAATCATCGCAGGCTGTGCAGGCGGTGGATTTGAGAATATCTGCGATGCGGCTGACATATTAAACGGACATTCAATCGGAGCAGACGAGTTTACACTGAGTGTTTACCCGGCATCTACTCCAATATACATGGAGCTTGTGAAAAACGGAGCTGTAGCAAAGCTTCTTGAGACAGGTGCAATCGTAAAGACTGCTTTCTGCGGACCTTGCTTTGGTGCAGGAGATACACCTGCCAACAACGCATTCTCTATCCGTCATTCAACAAGAAACTTCCCTAACAGAGAGGGTTCTAAGGTACAGAACGGACAGATCAGCTCAGTGGCACTCATGGATGCACGTTCAATCGCTGCAACAGCAGCAAACAAGGGCTTCCTTACATCAGCAGCGGATATTGATGTCAACTTTACAAAGCCAAAATATTTCTTTGACAAGACTATATATGAGAACCGTGTATTTGACAGCCATGGAGTGGCAGATCCTTCAGTTGAAATCCAGTTCGGACCAAACATCAAGGATTGGCCGGCAATGAGCGCGCTTCCTGAGAATATGCTCCTTAAGGTGGTTTCAGAGATTCATGATCCTGTTACTACAACAGATGAGCTCATTCCTTCAGGAGAGACATCTTCATATCGTTCAAACCCTCTTGGACTTGCAGAGTTCGCACTTTCAAGAAAGGATCCTGAGTATGTAGGCAGAGCAAAGGAAATCCAGAAGGCCCAGAAGGCTATAGAGAGTGGTGAGTGCGCAGGAAAGGCTGTTCCTGAGGTTGCTGAAATCATGGGAGTAGTAAAGAAAAAATTCCCTGAGGCAAGCCATGAGAATATGGGCTTCGGAAGCACAATTTTTGCTGTTAAGCCGGGTGACGGCTCAGCAAGAGAGCAGGCTGCCAGCTGCCAGAAGGTACTCGGAGGCTGGGCAAATATCGCAAACGAGTATGCCACAAAGAGATACCGTTCAAACCTTATCAACTGGGGAATGCTTCCATTCATCATCGATGAGGGAGAGCTTCCGTTCCACAACCTCGACTATATCTTCCTTCCGGGAATCAAGAAGGAAATCGAGGATGCAAAGACGGAGTTTGAGGCATATGTTGTCAAGGAGGGTGAATTAAAGCCATTTACACTGAAGATGGGTGAGCTCACAGATGATGAAAGAGAGATAATATTAAAGGGATGTCTCATCAACTATAATCGTAAATAAGGAGAGTTTAATCCGATGGAAGAAACCGGAAAAGCTGGTAAAAAATCAAACATTGAGATAAATGCAGATAAGGGTGCGAAGCAGAATTCGCACCCGGGGCGTGAGGAATGGCCACATCTGATCAGAATAGGTGTCATGGTATTTGTCACGTTTGCAGTCAGTATACTGTTTTTCTTTGCACTGTACAGATTTGAGGGCTTTGCAGGCATATGGAGCAAGCTGCTTGCGGCAGCAATGCCTATTATAATGGGACTTGTGCTTGCATACCTGATGAATCCTGTCATGCTGTGGCTGGAAAGATGCTTTAAAAAGCTTCTTTCCAAAAAGATGAAAAGCGAAAGCAAGCTGCGAAAGGTTTCAAGAGCTCTTGCAATCACAGGCTCGGTTATTATTCTTGTAGCGATTATTTCGCTCCTCATTGCGGCTATTGTGCCTTCTGTCATAGCAAGTATATCGGGACTTATGAAGACACTGCCAAATGATGTTGCGGCATTCATCAACATGATAAAGAACGGCAATTTCGGGGACAGCAAAATTGCTGAGCTCGCGAGCACAGGTTTACAGAATGCAACCGACTACATTGAGGATTATGCCACAGAAAAGCTGATTCCTGAGGCACAGAAGTATGTTGCACAGATTACAACCGGTGTGATTTCGGTAGTCAGAGGCTTATTTAATTTTATTATCGGAATAATCGTGATGGTCTATGTGATGAGTATTCAGGAGACTCTCGCAGGACAGAGCAAAAAGATAATATATGCTGTCTGCAAGCCAAAGACAGGCAATATCATCATTGAGACGATCAGAAAGACAAATGAGATTTTTGGAGGCTTCATAAGCGGTAAGATTATAGATTCACTGATTATAGGTGTGATTGCATATTTTGGATGTCTGATTTTAAGGATTCCATCATCGGTGCTCGTTGCAGTGATTATCGGCGTCACAAATGTGATTCCGGTATTCGGACCGTTTATCGGTGCAATTCCATCGTTACTCATAGTAGTAATTCAGAGTCCGTGGCATGCACTTTATCTTCTGATATTTATTGTCGTGCTGCAGCAGGTGGATGGCAATATAATAGGGCCTAAGATACTTGGCTCATCTACCGGTCTTTCGACCTTCTGGGTTATGTTTGCCATACTAATCGGCGGAGGAATGTTTGGTTTTCTTGGAATGTTACTTGGTGTTCCGACCTTTGCTGTGATATACTATATTGTGAAAAGAGTTGTTAATTATGCTCTCAGGAAAAAGAAGCTTCCTGAGGACACAAGGGATTATACAAAGACAACAGGCGTAGATACAAAAAATAATAAGCTTAAATACGAGTAGGTGAAATAAGTGGATAAATACGAATACAATCTCAAGCTGGATCAGATAAAAGCCCTAAGCGCCGAGGAGGGCTATATGAGCGCAGCAGAGATTGCGGATAGCATAAATTGGAACAAAATTAAAAATGTAAATACACTCGTTAAAATCGGCGAAATCTACGAGAAGGCCGAGAGATACCAGGATGCAAGGGACATACTTTTAATGGCCTATGACCGTTCACCAATCGGCAGGATGATTATATACAGACTGGCTGAGGTCGCCATCAAGATGGGTGATTATGATGCTGCTACAGAGTATTATGATGAGTTTGTTGAGATAGCGCCTCATGATGATATGAAGTATGTATTAAGATATGCCATCAAAAAAGGGCAGGGAGCTTCATTTGATGAGCTTATCGCTATTCTTGAAGAGTACAAGGATGAAGAATACACTGAGGAGTGGGCATACGAGCTTGCATATCTATACCACAAGGCCGGAAAAGCCGATAAGTGTATAGATGCCTGCGATGAGCTCATTCTGTGGTTCGGAGACGGACCATATGTGGAGCGTGCGCTGGAGCTTAAGATGCTTTATCAGCCACTTACCAAGGCTCAGGAGGAAAAGTACAGACGATTCAAGGCAGAGAAGGAAAAGCCGGCTAAGATAAAGGATGAGGCTGAGGTCACTGAGATAGGTGCCATGGAGATGGTAAAGGGCGGAGAGATAGTGCATGATGACGTAACTATTCCGCAGATTACTGTAAATCAGGAGAAGTTCAATACTGTAAATTTACAGCAGGAGATTGCCAAGGGTATGCAGCAGATCATGGAGGCCAAGGGCAAGAATGAAGTTGCTGATACGATGGATACCATCAAAAAGATAGTTGAGGATATTCCTTATCTCAAGCTCGAAAAGGAGCAGGAAGAGTATGTACAGCAGCCGGAAGAGACAGAGCATATCGCTACAGATGAAGAGATAGATGGTTCACTTAAGTTGAATTTCAAGGAGCTTTTGGGTGAAGACGCTGACGGACAGATGTCTATGGTCATGAGTGAAAAGACTCAGCTTGAGCATCAGATTACAGGACAGATGTCTATACAGGATGTGCTTGAAGAATGGGAAAAGACCAGACATGCGGCTGAAATTGCACTTAAAGAGGCTGAGCAGCAGAAGCTTGAGTCAGCTAAGGCAAGAGCTCTTCAGGAGGCAGGAGACATCATGGAGAGACTAAATGATGTCATTCCAAAGCTGGATGCAGGTGTCACTCCGAAGGAACTTCTTGAGGAGGAGTATTTGAAGGTCCCGGTTGATATTATAGAGCAGAAAGCTGCCGTGAAGGAGCCTGAAGAAGAGCAGAAACCGGATATGCAGGAGCTTTATGCAGAGGAGACTGTGGATGAAGTACAGGAGCCGCAGGAAGCACCTGAAGATACTATAGACGAAGCACAGGAGCCGCAGGAAGCACCTGAAGATACTATAGACGAAGTACAGGAGTCGCAGGAAGCACCGGAAGAGGCTGCAGATGAAGCCAGGGAACCGGTTGGAGAGCCGGAGGATATAATTATGGCAGAGGAGTCTGAGAAAGACGAGATACTCATGCAGCCGACTACCATGATGCCTGAAATAACAGATGATATGTTAAATGTCGATGATGATACATCAGATGATGAGGCTTCACAGGAGAAAGAAAACGTTTCTGAGAAGAGAGATTTTGATCATGTGACATCATTTATCGAGCAGGAAATAGCCAAGATGACAGCAAAAAATCCGGGACTGGAGAAGAAGCTGGATATGGCTAAGACAAGAAAAATGCCGGATATTTCATTGCCGGAGGATTTAGACAGCGAAGAAGATGACTCGAAATTGAAAGAAACAAAACATATAAAAGAGCTTACAAGCGAACAGAAAGCTATATTTTCATATTTCATACCGGTAAAGGGTATGGAGGATCAGATCTGCAAGGCATATAATGCAGTGCTTGATCATTTCAACAGGAAAGAAAACGCATCCACAGGCAACCTCATTATACAGGGAGAGCAGGGTTGCGGAAAGACAATGCTTGCTACAAGCTTTATAAAGGTATTACAAAAAGATGGTGAACAGCTTACAGGAAAGATGGGCAAGATTGATGCTGCCGCACTCAATAAAAAGGATGTGCAGCAGGTAGTCAGAAAGATAACAGGAGGCTGTCTCATCATAGAAAGAGCCGGTGATATCGACCGCAGCATAGCTGCCCAGCTATCATTTTTGATGGAGCATGATATTACAGGAACACTCTATATACTTGAGGATACATCAAAGGGTATAAAGAAGGCTCTCTCAATGGATGAGGGCTTTGCATCCAAGTTCACGGAAAAGATATCGGTTCCTATTTTTACAAATGATGAACTCGTATTGTTTGCCAAATCGTACTCTGCAGAGCTTGGGTACAAGATAGATGAGATGGCTATTCTGGCATTGCATAACAGAATCAGCAATATTGAGAGGATAGACCAGGCTACCACTCTGACAGAGGTCAAGGATATAATTGACGAGGCCATAGACAGGGAGGCTCACAGCGGACTTAAGAAGGCTATAAGTATTCTGACAGCCAGGCGATATACAGATGATGACCGAATTGTACTCAAAGAGGATCATTTCAGGGAAAAATAAATACTTATGGGGGGTATATATATGTGTAATTTTACAGCAATGGATTGTTACCTGTTTGGTCAGGCAACACACTATGATATCTACAAGAAGATGGGTGCTCACTTAGCTGAGCGTAAAGGAAAAAAAGGAGTGTGCTTTGACGTCTGGGCGCCACATGCGAGGGAAGTATACGTGTTTGGTGAGTTTAACGACTGGAATGAGACCAGTCATGAGATGAAGCGTGTAGAGCCGGAAACCATGGGAGTGTATGAGCTTTTTGTACCGGGAGCGCAAAAGGGTCAGATGTATAAGTTTATTATAGTCACTGAACAGGGTGATAAGCTGTACAAGGCGGATCCATACGCAAACTACGCAGAGCTTCGTCCGGGAACAGCGTCAATCATCACAGATATCGAGCACTTCACATGGACTGACAAAGAGTGGATGGATAAGAGAGCAGCAAAGTCAGATGCTGATGTATATTCTTCACCTATGGCTATATATGAGTGTCATCCGGGCTCATGGATGAGACATCCGGGCAGGGATGATGAGGGCTTTTATACATACAGGGAGCTTGCAAAATCACTCATATCCTATGTGAAAACTATGGGATATACACATATTGAGCTTATGGGTATTTCAGAGTATCCGTTTGATGGCTCATGGGGATATCAGGTGACAGGCTACTATGCACCTACATCGAGGTATGGAGAGCCTGAGGATTTTGCATACTTTGTTGATCAGTGCCATAAAAATAATATCGGAGTAATCCTCGACTGGGTACCTGCACATTTCCCAAAGGATGCGCATGGACTTGCCAATTTCGATGGAACAGCCACATATGAGTATGCAGACCCAAGAAAGGGAGAGCATCCCGACTGGGGCACAAAGATATTTGACTACGGTAAGAATGAAGTAAAGAACTTCCTTATCGGAAGTGCACTTATGTGGATAGAAAATTACCACGTAGACGGACTCCGTGTGGATGCAGTTGCGTCAATGCTTTATCTTGACTATGGAAAGAACGACGGACAGTGGGTGCCAAACAAGTTTGGAGGAAATAAGAACCTCGAGGCAGTAGAGTTTTTCAAGCATATCAATACACTCATACTTGGAAGAAATCACGGAACTGTAATGATAGCCGAAGAGTCTACCGCATGGCCAAAGGTAACAGGCAAGGTAGAGGAAGACGGACTGAACTTCAGCTACAAATGGAACATGGGATGGATGCATGACTTCCTTGATTATATGAAGCTGGATCCATATTTCCGTAAAAATAACCACAACAAGATGACATTTGCGATGAGCTATAATGAGAGTGAGAAATATATTCTGGTACTGTCACATGATGAGGTGGTACATCTGAAGTGTTCTATGCTCAACAAAATGCCGGGCTTAGAAGGGGATAAATTCAAGAACCTCATGGCAGGATATGCATTTATGATGGGACACTGTGGAAAGAAGCTTCTTTTCATGGGACAGGAGTTTGCACAGAAGCAGGAGTGGAGTGAGGAAAGAGAACTCGACTGGTATCTGCTTGAGAATCCGGAGCATAAAAAAATCCAGAACTGGGTAAAGGAGCTGCTTCACCTCTATAGGAGAAACCGCTGTCTGTATGAGCTGGATTCAAGCTGGGAAGGCTTTGAATGGATAAATGCAAACGATGCAGACAGAAGCATCTTCAGCTTTATCAGAAAGAGTAAGGATGGCAAGAATAATATGCTCTTTGTCATCAATTTCACACCGGTAGAGAGACCTGATTACAGAGTCGGAGTGCCAAAGCACAAGACATATCAGCTTGTTTTAGATAGTGAGGATCCTAAGTTTACAGGCAAAACGGTACAAGAGCCTGTAAAGAAGGCTGCAAAGGGCAGAGGCAGGGCAGCAAAACAGTCATATAAGAAGCTGGACTATAAGGCAGTCAAATCAGAGTGTGACGGCAGACCATTTTCATTTGCTTATCCACTTGCGCCTTACGGAGTTGCTGTATTTAAATACTAATATACCGGTAAACAGCAGGGTAAAGGACCGCGCCAATTTAAGGCGCGGTCTTTATTTTTGCGTATTATATGTCGATATATAGTAAAAAGATAACTATTCAGAACCACTGAGAACAAAAAAACTGATGCGTCATGCTTGCATGTAAGCAGCAGATTTTCTTGTTCTCAAGGTGGTTCTGAACAGTTGGATAAAAAGTACGAAGTATGAATATCCATAAATAAAAGCAGCAGAGATGGTATATATGCAGGGCACGGAGCAGGAAATATGCAGATAGAGAATTTGATTAATAAAAGCACAGATACGAAAAATACGGACACAAAAACCATAAATGACATGACAGCGGGTATGCGTGTGTCAGACTACATAAAGACAGACAGCAGTGACAATATGTCAAAAAAGGCGGCTGTTGTCGGTTCGTCAAACTCTGTTGATATGTCGGATACGATATATGCAAGACCACAGGCTAAAAACGAAGCCGGGAACAACGATGACACAGATATGGCAGAAAATCTGCTAAATGACATGAATCAGACCTCAGAAAACAGGCGAAATGATATGATTGTCACTGCAAGCACCACAACGAGTGATGATTACAAAGCTGCAAAGGATGACGGCTACGATGTCATTGTCACTGAGACCGATAAGATAAAAGCAGTGCTGGCAAAGGCAGGTGTAGATATATCCATATATGGAGATGATCTGAGCATGGAGCAGCTTACAGACATCACGGGAAGCCAGACTGAAGCGGCCATGCTTGTCAATCAGATGAAAGCATATGATATTCCTGCTACAGATGATAATATAAAGGCAGGTACAGATGCCATAGACCGGGCAAAGAGCCTTACAAATATATCCAATGAGACAAAGGCATATCTGGTCAGAAATAACATGAATCCGACGGTTTCCAATGTATACAAGGCTACGTACAGCAGCAGTCAGGTACAAGATTACAGGCAGAAAACCAAAATGACGGAGATATCAGATGAGCTGTTTGAGGAGCTTAAGCCACAGCTTAAACAGATATTAGAGGAAGCTCATATAGACAGTAGTGATGAGAATCTGAATCAGTGCAGATGGCTGATAGATGAAGATATAGCCGTTACACCTGATAATGTGCTGCTTGCGAATCAGATAGACGGCATTACCGCAGCAGGAGAAAATGTGAGCAGTGATTTTTATGCAAGGGCAGTGACAGAAGCACTGGCAATGGGAAAAAAGGCTACAGATGCCACTATGTCACAAGATGGTCTGACATTTGACATGGCAAAGAAAGCCTGTGATGTATTAGGTGAGGCGACCGCAGATGACATTGTCACATTAGAGTCAGATAACATACCTGTCACGATAGAGAATCTGTCAAAGCTTATAGCTGCAAGGGGCAAGGATAGTGCAGCATCGCAAGCCTCAGCAAATAAAGCTGCGGATAATCAGATTACAGACAGCCGGGAAGCAAGGCTTGTGACAGCTCAAAGAAAGCTTGAGGAAGCGAGACTTTCCATGACAGCAGAAGCCAACCTTTCACTCATAAAAAAAGGAGTTTCAATAGACACAGAGCCTATTGAACGTGTAGTGGAGCTGCTTAAGCAGCAGGAAAATAAATACTACGGAGCGCTGTTTGGTGAGAGTAGTGTAGAGGCATCTGATGATAGGGTACGTATGTACAATAATGTCTGTGATATTTTCAATCAGATGAAGCAGCAGCCGGCTTATGTACTGACCCTGGAATCCGCTGATGACCCTGTGTATGAGCTGTATACAGCAGGCAAAGCAATGAAGCAGTCATTAGAAGCAGCAGCCTCAGGATATGAGACTCTTATGACATCACCGCGGGCAGATATGGGAGACAGTATATCAAAAGCATTTCAGAATGTGGATGATATACTTAAAGAGCTTCAGATAGATACATCTGAAAGCAATCGCAGGGCTGTGCGGATACTTGCGTACAACAGTACCGACATCACAGAGGACAATATAAAGCAGATAAAGTCTGTAGATGAGCAAGTGCAGAGAGCATTCAGCGATATGACACCGGCGGTGACGATTGAGATGATAAAAAGAGGCATATCACCGCTTGATATGAGCATGAGTGACATAAGTGAAACTGCCAGACGGATAAAATCAGAAAATCCTGACGAAAGGGATGAGAAATTCAGCGAGTTTCTCTGGAAGCTTGAAAAGAAAAATGAAATCTCAGAGGAGGAAAGAGACTCATATATAGGCATATACAGGCTTATTTCACAGGTGGAGCAGTCAGATGGTGCTGTGATAGGCTCACTTGTTAATCAGGGAGCAGATATTACAATGAAAAATCTGCTTACAGCGGTCCGGGTACGAGGAAAGAGTGCCATGGACTATAAGGTGGACGATACCTTTGCCGGAGTGGACAGTGTAAGCAGGGGCATTAAAATTGACTCACAGATAGAAAGCGCATATCATACAAACTGCCTAAGGGATGTGCTTGATACACTTTCACCTGAGAAAATGGAGTTTGTGCAGTATGACAGCTGGCTTGATATGACTCCGGAGCAGTTAAGGCAGGCTGTATATGAGGCAGACGAGGATAACGCACTGTCAGAGCAATATGCCACAGAACAGCTAAGACAGTTCAATCAGGCAGTTTCGGTGCCTGAGAACGTATATGCTTTTCTAGAGAAATATGATGTAAAAACAACCGCGGTAAACCTCATGGCTGCGTCACGGCTAATGAAAAATCCGTCAGAGGCAGTAAGAAATCTCTGGGAGCGTGGAGACAGTGCTACGGCAAGGGCTCTTTTGGATGAGACTCTCAGACGGTTTTCTGAGTCGGTCAAAAATCCAAAGGAGCTTGCGCAGGCGCAGGAAACGCTGGCTGATACAGCAGAGCATGTTATGGATTCGATGATTATAGAGGATAGGCACACAGGTTCAATAGACCTCAGACAGATGAAGCTATTATGCAGTCAGCTAAGGATAGCTTCAAATATGTCGAGACAGGAAAACTATATTGTACCAATAGAGACTGCAGACGGGGTCACAGGTATGAAGCTTCGCATAGTAAGAGGTGAAGATAAAAAGGGACTGGTTGACATATTCCTTGAGGATAAAAAATGCGGCAGGGTAGCTGCATATTTTGAGGCAAAGGAAAACTCAGTATCTGCTATGATAGTCACAGACGATGAGCAGACTAAAAAGCTGTTTGAAGATAATATCACTATGTTTGAGGCAGGAATAAGTGATGGTGAACAGCGTGTGCGCATAGATGTGGCACTGGAGCATGATATATCTGCAAAAGAGTCTAAGATGTCAGATATGAAATCGAATACTGAGTCAGATAATGAGACTAAAAAGCAGCTTGATGGCAGTGAAAGTGTCCAGACAACCAGACTATATCACATCGCAGAGCAGTTTATTGTAAATGTCCAGAGGGTGATTGCGCAAGATAGTCTGTAACACCGATATATATTGCATGTGCCAGGTCATCCTGATAGTTTTTGTCAGTAAGAAGAAGTGTCTCAGCAGGATTACTCAAGAATCCACATTCTACGATTACGGTCGGGGATGTGGATTTTTTTAGTATAAAGTATTCTTTATTGGGCTTAATGCTTCGTGGCTTTGCGACACAAAGAGAAGTGTTTAAAGCTCCAAGGACAGAGGATGCGAGCTCTTTTCCTGCATCAGAGGCTTCATAATAGAATACCTGTGGACCGCAGCTTGAATTGTCCTCAAAGCTGTTTTGATGGATACTGATGCTGACTGCCACATTGCTTTTAGACATCATGGCAGTTCTCTTTGTCAGATCATCTGTCTTTGGATGCCTGGAATTATCCGGGGCGAGGTCGCAGTCGGTGGTTCTGGTCATGACAACAGTAAATCCTCTGTTTTCAAACAGCTGTTTAAGAGCCATTGCAATACTCAGGTTGACATCCTTTTCCATGACGCCGGAGGTGGAAATTTTACCGGGATCGCTTCCACCATGGCCCGGGTCTATTACAATAACAGTTGAATTAGTGTTTTTGCCGGTGTTTTTTGCAAGAGCGCAGACACCTCTTCCGAGGTAGAAGGACAGAATAAAGAGAGCTAAAATAAGACAGTATTTGTTTTTCTTAATAATGTACATATATTTTTTCATATAAGATACCTATAAAAAACCCGATGCACATAGAAGGCATCGGGTGTGTTTGTATATTATATGATTGGCTGATATCATTTATTACCTATAAAAGGTACTGAGTTAGACTGTAGCTGTAAAGGTACGGCCTCTTTCAGTAAGCCTTAAGCAATCAGTCCAGATATTTGATAACAGTATCCCAGACAGATGAATTCTCAAAGCCAAGCTTCCAGAATGCTGCACCGGCGAGTTTATTGTCGTCGACGAGCTTGAGCCTTTTCTCTAAAGATGTATTGTCCTCGAGCCATACCTTGTACAGCTTGTTGGATACAGACCACTCAGCGTAGTTCTGACCGGATTCCTCATCAAGAGCAGCAGTGGCATTGTTTGTGGCAAGCTGTGCTGCAGCTGCGTCCATACTATATACCTGTGAGGCAACAGTGTACTTTGACTGATCCTCGGTATCGGTTACGGCATCATCGTCCTCCTTTGGAGTGAGCTCCCATATTCTGGTATAAAAAGGCATGCCGAGAATAATCTGGTCAGCGGGAACCTCCTTCAGAGTGGATTCAACACCCTCAGTTACCCAAGGAATAGAAGAAACTGAGCCGGCATCAGAGCCCTTATAGTGTTCATCGTATCCCATAATTACAATATAATCGGCAAAGTTTGCCATATCAGAGCGATTGAAGAACTTGTTGAAGCTGGCAGGTACTGTGACATCAACTGAAAGTGATATACCGTTATTGTGACACTTTATGGCGAGCTCTCTGATAAACTCAATGTAAGAGTCTCCATATGCTGCTTCTGTGATATTTTCAAAGTCAATATTTACACCATCAAGCTCATAGTTAAATGCAGCCGACATAATCTGATTGATCAGGGTAGTTCTCGTGGATGTATGTGTGAGCACATATGCTGCATCTACATCAGTATTTTCAAAGTTGCTGAACAGTCCCCATACCTCGATGCCCTGGGAATGGCAGTAGCTGACATAATCCTTGCTTGCTATATCTGCCAGATTACCGTTGTTGTCATTTAAATAAAACCAAGTTGGTGACATTACATTTATGCCCTTGGTTGATGAAATTACCTGGGGCACTTTACTGTTTGCTGACTGGCTTGTTACCTGATTCCAGGCAAGACAGATATCCTTATCCTTCTTGATATGCGTAAAGGTCTCTTCTTCATAGTCAGGATTCGTAAGCTTAGTTTTTTTGCTCTCGGACAGAGCCTTGCCCTTTATATATCCAATAACACCATCCTCAGTGGCAACCTTATCCCATTTGTCACCGGAATCAAGAATAGTAATCTTGTCATCCTTTTTCACCTCTTTTAGAATAGGGCTCTTTATGCCGCCCTTTACGCGGACCTGGGTAGACTTGTTTACAGTGGCACTGTCTATTTCATCCCATTTGCTTGTGATGACGATGCGTGCCGGGTCATCATATGACTTAAAGGTGATATTGGAGTACTGTTTTACATAGTCTAAAGCGATAAGCGCAGAGTCAGAGGTGGCTTTCACGATCGGATAGCCAAAGTCATTGGTCTGCTTGGTGACACTGTAGCTATTGCTGTCAGCCGCCGCTGAGATGATATCAGATGCGGTTGTGTAAAGAAGCACATTCTCATTTGCATCCCAGTAAAATCTGGAATTTAATGAGTCGTGAACAAATTTGTAATCAACGTATATTTTTTTATCTATTATTTTAGCCTTGTAATCGGATAGCTCATTATCTACAATGAGAGCAGCCTCATCATCAGAAGAGATATTGAAATACTCTTTAAGATCCTCTGTCTTTTTCGTAGGGGTGTATTTATTGATAAGAGCAGTTATACCCATTATTATTACAACGAGGATAATAAGTCCGGTTACTATAAGTGCAGGCAATAATTTCTTTTTCATGTGTAAAAATCCTTTCCTATTATTTGGTGTCGAAATTGCTTAAGCTAATTATACCATTGTGAAAAAGCATATTCAAATAATATGAAATAAATTTGTAATAAATTAAGAAATTTGTTTATGCATTTTGGCGCGGAAGGAGCAAAAGCTTCCCCCGCGCACATACCTTTTCTTTTTAAAATATGTCTTTTGGTTGTCTTTTTGCATTTAAACGGGGTAAAGGACCAAAAATATGCTGACATCGATTTCTTGTATAATTGAGAAAAAATGATATTAATCATTAATTATTGATAGTTTATAGAAATTGATATTTCCGGAGCTTTCCACACCCAATTTAATTGCTGATTTTTAGTTTCGTTTAATTTGATAAAATATCTGTAAAAATTCCAATATATAAATATAGTTTATTCTTCTATAAAAATACCTCCGTCTATATATACTGATTATGAGTAAAAACTAACAAGTAACAAATGGCCCTATGTCATGAAGCGCTCTGTGGCATTAAAAGTATAAGCCCTCCGAAGGCTTCGGACATAAAATTGATAAACAGCTGGTTAAAGATGTCATTTTGCATCGTGATATTAATTCCTTTCTGATATCTTATCCAGAGTGCCAAACAGGCTGGTATTGATGAGGAACGGGTCCTCTAAGTAAGGAAAGCCTACCACCGGATACTTAAAATGTTTATGGTTAATTGTCTTTTTCTTTTCCACGAGATTAAACAATATTTTTACGCTTTCTGAATCAGTTATTTTGTTTGAATTGAATAGCTCGATAATTCTGTTCAAAGCGCCCCGGTTCCATTTACTTATTGTACACACAGCGATTCTTACGTCACACCTCATAAATTCCTTTAAGGTGTTTGGATTAAGTATGCCGAAATCAATAATCACACGCTCGTATCTCATGTTTAAAATCTCAGTTAGTGTGGACATGACTGCGTGAGGAAAGAAATCTACATTCTTATAAGTAAAAACCTTTTCGTCTGCTGTCTTTGACAGTGAAAGAATTTCGTGTGTACCATTCAGCTCAACATAGGCGGTTCTATACATGCATTTATTGCTCATATAATTACAAAGAGCAAGGCTTATATGTGTTGTGCCTACATTGTGAACGCTGCCACAGACCCCAACTAACTGTGGTGCAGAATGGACTTTCTTAAATATCCTTTTAAAGTGTCTGATAGTGATGCTCCTCCCTTTAGTTCTAACAGCTTTTGAATCAGTGTTTCCTTTTGAACTGAGCTCTTAAACATATCGCTGTCATAAGGAAAGTGATAAACACTGCAATTAAGTAGTGCCGCAATCGCGGAGGCATCCTGTCTGCTGTACATATTACATATAACACTCAGGGAAGCTGTCATTTTTTTGAGAATAGAATGATTCCTGTAGATATCATTCAGATGCCAAAAGCTGCCGTTACATACATATAATACGAGATCCATGTCATATATTTTCTCGTTGCACACATCAGTGCCAAGGTCGTATATCTGTATAGCATCCTTTGGAATATTAAACTGTATACCGTCACTGTAGTCGGGTATGCCCTGAAAGCTTTTGTAATAATAATATCCGTTTTTCTGCTTAAAAATCTGCAGTCCGTCGTGATTACCATGGCAAAGTACGCTTTTTGCTGAGTCTATGTAGATACCATGATATCCAAGGATATTGAGTTCGCAGGTGAGTGAAACGGCCACGTGGGTGGAGCCGCAGCCTCTGTGACTGCCTAAAACTGCTATTTTGTGTATGAGATGTGGCTGACCGGTTAATTTTTGAATTTCCTGTATTTCCTGATATAGCTCTGCGACAGTCACGTAACGCAGTGATGCATCAGATGTTGTTGCTTTTTGGATAATATGCTGAAACTTATGGGAAAAGCTGTCTGGGGTAAAGGTCAGTATATACTGCAGAAGCTGACCTAAGCTGTAAATGTCTGCCGCCGGTGTAATTGTATCCTCGGTAAAGCATTCGGGGGCAGAGAATTCTATATTCCCATAGTGATTGAAGTTATTTCCATCCTGGATAACATATGCCGATACGCCAAAATCGATAAGCTTAAGCTTATTGTGGCATACTATAATATGCTCCGGTTTAAGGTCCCTGTAAATAATGGGAGTAGATATCTGTGTATGCAGATAGATAAAAACATTGCATAATTGTTCACAAATATTAAAAAATAAACCTGGGGAAATTAACTGCTGATGAAGCAAAAATGAATCTAATGTCTCGCCGTCGATATATTCCTCGACGATATAATAAAAAGCATTGTCCTCTTCGAAGTCAAATATACGTGGTATAGACGGATGCTCAAGAGACTTGAGTAGTCTTGCTTCTGATAATGCGGATTCGGCGAAAGCAGAAGATTTAGGAACTTTCTTTAGAGCTCTCTCCTGATCCATAGATATGTGTCTGACAAGCGTGACGCTACCGGAGCTGCCGGTTCCGAGATCTTTAATCATCTCATATTTGTCAAACAAAGAATGATTTGTATTTTTCATACGCTCCTTTTGGGTCGAGCGCACATCTCATGGATAACTTATAACATACCTGTAAAATAATTGCAACACTTTTTTTATTTTTTTTTAATAGGCCTCGCGCTTTACAATATGACCGGTGTTTATTATAATAGTTTTACGATTTACACGGATATTTTCGGAAAAGGATGTGAAAAATATGAAAATTGAGAAGGTAAATGATAATCAGATCCGCTGTACTCTTACCAGAGAGGATCTTGAGGACAGACATATAAAAATAAGTGAACTGGCATATGGATCAGCGAAGGCGAAAAGCCTTTTTAAAGATATGGTAGAACAGGCCAATTACGAGTTTGGCTTTGAAACAAATGATATTCCACTCATGGTGGAGGCAATTCCACTGCCATCAGAGTCTATAGTGCTTATCATCACAAAGGTTGAATATCCGGATGAGCTTGACACCAGATTTTCAAAGTTTTCAGAGGCAGATGACGACTTTACGGACTTAGGAAATGCAGGACAGCCTCCGGTGATAAAGGGAGCTGCTGATATTTTGGAGCTGTTTGAGCGTATCAAGAAGGAAAATGAGAAGACAGCTGACAGTGAGCAGGGCACTGATGATATTACAGAGGAACAGGCTGAGGCTGACGTAGTCAAGCTGTTTGTTTTTGATAAATTTGATGATGTGCGCAGGATTTCGCATGTGCTTGACGGCTTTTACAGCGGCAGAAATGACTTATACCGCGACGCTTCAAGCAATAAGTACTATCTTGTGGCCCACAAGAGTGAGCATACTCCGAAGGAATTCAACAAAGTGTGCAATATTATTTCAGAGTACGCATATCAGAAGAACTATGTGCCTGCCAATGAAGCATTTTTCAAGGAGCATGGTAATGTGATTATTGAAGAAGCTGCCATCCAGACGCTGGCAGCACTTTAGCAGAATATTGATTGCAAATAAAAGACGGCCTGCATAAGCAAGCCGTCTTTTCGTAAATTAACCGAGGTCGTGATCGATGAATGTGTTGATTTCAACGACAAGATCATCCGGGTCAAGTCCGTGAACCATAGCAGCCTCTTCGATTGTCTCCATCTGTGATGATGGGCATCCGAGACAGTGCATGCCGATATTTAAAAGTAATGGTGCCACGTTCTGGTCAATCTGAAGAAGATCACCAATCATAGTGTCCTTAGTAACTCTAGCCATTATTGTTTCCTCCTATTAGTCTTTTAATGTGCCTATTATAATACGATTTGCATTTAATTGCAAATTATACTATAAAGATTTTTTTTGAGTAGTTCGATATACTTATTAGACAACGGAATGTTAATATTACAGCAAGGATGCCTGAGAAATTATCAGGAAAGGAAAACACATGAAAATAAACAGGAATATGAGTGCTGTCAGGGCAAATAAGCAGCTCCTCGGTACAGAAAACAGATTATCAAAGTCTATGAAAAGGCTTTCAAGCGGCTACAAGATAAATTCAGCAGAGGACAATCCGGCAGGAATGGCTATCTCCAACAAGATGAAGGCGCAGATAGAAGCGCTTGACAAGGCAAAATCAAATTCGTCAGATGCGCAGAATGTCATGAAAATAGCAGACGGAGCACTTGGTGAGGTAAGCAGCATGCTTCAGAGAATCAGGGAGCTTGCGGTACAGGGCGCTTCAGATACATATTCTGAGAATGATAAAAAGGCTTTGCAGTCAGAGATAGATGAGCTCACCAAGGAGGTGGACCGTATATCGGGCGATACGGAGTACAATACAAAGTCACTGCTCGATGGTTCGAGTGATACACGCGTCTATGTAAGGCAGAAGGATGCAAATGGCAATATGACTCAGGTGAACAGCTATATTACCAGAATCAATTTCTCAGACAATGTGGCGTCGGATAAATATGAGCTCACAGTAAATTCGCTCGCAACACAGGCAACAGGAAGTCTTGCGTCTGCCATAAAGCCTGACGCAGAGGGAACGATTTCCATAAACGGTGTGAGTGTGGCTGTGAAGGCAGATATGACTCAGGATGAGTATATCCAGGCGTTGCAGAAGGCAGCGACCACAGCCGGTACTACTATGCAGGTGAATGGTGATAGCATCAGCTTTTTATCCAATGAGTATGGCAGCGACAGCACAGTAAATATATCTCTTTCTTCATCGCTTAAGGCTCTTGCAGGTGCAGGCTATGAGAATGCCGACGATGGAAGTGGAAATATGCAGCTCAAAAGTAACGGTAAGGATGCCGTGGTTACAGGCGGAGAAAATCTGTCGGACAAGACAATAAGAGCCGACGGTAACCGTGTATATGTGGTAGGAAACAGTGGATTTTCAATGGATTTTCTACTGAGCAGTGATATGGATATGACAGCGGGAAGCAGCAATCTGCAGATAGATATTTCAGATATCGGAAATATGGCTGTGCAGATTGGTGCAAACGAGGGCCAGGAGATGAAAATCAGGATACCGGAGGTATCATCGCAGACACTTTATCTGGATACGGTAGATGTGACTGTAAAGGGTGGTGCAGACAAGGCAATGTCCACACTTGATGAGGCGATAGAGTATGTCTCAGGTGTGCGGTCAAGGATAGGAGCCTTCCAAAACCGTCTGGAATCTGCTGAGAGCAGTCTTTCTGAGACTTCTGAGAACATGACCGGTGCATATTCCAATATCATGGATACCGACATGGCAACCGAGATGACGGAATACGCGGCACAGAATATTCTCGACCAGGCCGGAATCTCAGTGCTGTCTCAGGCAAATGACCTGCCACAGCAGGTACTTTCACTATTGTCGAGGTAATAAGCAATGAAAAATGAATTGAAGCAGGAGCTCACCAGAAGGCTTTGTGCGTGCAACAATGGCGGACTCGTGCTTGTTATGTATGATATATATTTTGGCTTTTCAGATGATGTAAAAAATGCCCTCGTGTCAGAGGACAGGGAAGCCTTGAGAAAGGGAGTGTCGGATGTACAGGCGGCACTTGATGAGCTGATGGGGGCACTTGACTTTAAGTATCCTCTCGCAGGACAGCTTTATCCACTGTACTCATACTGCAAGAGGCTTTTTTCCACAGTGCTTTACTCACTTGATGTGTCGGTGGTGGATGAGGCCGATGTCATTATGAAAAAGCTCAGAAACAGCTTTGAAACAGCAGCTGCCGATGACAAATCGGCTCCGCTTATGGACAATGCGCAGAAGGTCTATGCGGGCATGACCTATGGAAGGGGCAGGCTCACAGAGAGCTTTATAAACGATGATAACAGGGGCTTCCTTGCGTAGGAGGTCTCTTTTTTAGTTCATTAAGCCTCATTAAACCTCATTAAGCCGCTTGGCACAGTTTAATAGAAATTTATACCGCATGGAAACAGCCTTGGCCTGATAGATGTAGTAGTCAATTAAATCGGGCTCAACCACATTTTCCAGGTTAGTGTATACAATTTGAAGTTCATCTGTTGTTTTCCTGATGTCATCCTGTAAGGTCTTGTAACCGTCATTTACAGGCGTTTCTTTAAATAATTTCATGAATTCCTCCAACAAAATAAGTCTTAATACAAGTATAAGCAAAAGAGTTTCTTCTATTCACAGATTTTGTAAAAAGTGCTTTTGACATGTGAAAAACCAGTAAAATCAAGGTTTTGACTGTGGATTAATGTGTTGGGTTTAGCTGCATTTTGTGGATAACTAACAAAAAGTATTTATTTTAAAAAAAGCTATAGACAAAATCAGGAGTGCGTTGTTATAATTCGTCTCACGAAAGGAGAGGTGATGAAAATACAGTGATTGTGAAATTAATATCACACCTCATGCTGTATATACTGCTTACAGTAGCAGCAATTGGGGATTTCAAAAATTATAGAATCAGTAACCGGCTGATTCTGACGGGACTTGGTTGTGCGTTTCTATTTCGCTTAGTGGGGGGCAAGGTAGCGAGCATCATCTGGTTTCTTCCAGATATAGTTTTTCCGGTTGTCATTTTATATTTCTTATATCTTTCAGGCATTTTAGGAGCCGGGGATATCAAGTTATTTTCAGTAGTATGTGCATTTACAAATTTAAGATTTACCGCCTTGTGCATGGCAGCCGCTTTTGTGGCGGCAGCGGGATATGGTCTCATAAGTATGGTGCTTAAAAAGGAGCTCTTTGTGCGTATGAGGGATGGATTTTTATACTTAAACGGTATATTGTGTGGCAGATTTATGCGGTACCGCGGACAGGGGAAAGCTGTTAGTTTCGCGGTATACGTGCTTTTGGGAACAGCCATGGCAGATATATGGTTTTACGGCATGAGGTGATGGAAGGAGGGTTAAAGTACCATAGATGAAAAAAATCAGACTAGGAATTTATATTGAGGATTCAGAATATGGCGACAGACTGACATGCTATTTCATGAATCATTATAAGGATCAGCTGGAGATACATATGTATACCATGAAAGAGCAGCTGGAACACTTAGAGGGCGAGATAGATATCATGCTTTCAAGTGAGCTTGACCAGTGGAATAACAAGTATATCCCACTGATACAGATTGTTGAGGAAACACCTATTGAGAGTGAGGAGGGTATATACTTTGTGGAAAAATATCAGGAAGTAAACCGCATAGTGGAAGAGATTTTAAAGCATGTGGGCGGTGAGGTGAGAGACCTTAAGAGTGAGGGCTCTTTGATAGGTCAGACGAGGCTTATAAGCGTGTATTCACTTGCTTATAATCAGTACCAGATGCCTTTTGCGATGACTTTGTCCTCTATTTTGAGTGAGAATGAAAAGGTACTGCTTATGGATTTTCAGGAGAATAGTGGATTATCGCGGATGCTTGAGCAGAGTGTGGAGCATAATCTGGACGAGCTATTGGTGATGGCCGAATCCGGACGATACTCGACCAACAGGATAAACAGCTGTATCGGAAGAAAGCATAAGCTGGATTATGTATATCCGATTGAAAATACAGAGTGTCTGTGTGAAATAAATACGGTAATATGCAACAATCTGCTTCAGATGCTTGGCAAGGAAATGCACTATGACTGCATAGTTCTCAATATGGGAACAAGATTTAAGGGCTTTTTTGATATTCTTGACAGATGCAGTGATATCTACCTGGTACAGAAAAAAGGCGGAATCAGCCAGTGGAGAGAGTACGAGTTTACAGAGGAACTGATTGAAAGAGGCTTAAGCAATGTAGTTGAGAGGATTAAGCTGATTGAGCCTCCGGTCATCACGACACCGGTATCTACATGTGATAAGCTTGTAGAGCTGTGGAAGTGGAATGAGTTTGGAGATGTCATAAGAAACATGACTCGGGGTATTTCGTGTGCTGGATGATTTTGGACAGAGAATAAGAGATATTATACTTTCTGAAATGGATTTGTCCAGAGAGCTGAGTGATGAGGAAATATGTGATTTAATCGGAAGCGTGGTTTCAAGAGAGGCACGCGACAGACCAATGACTATAAAGGATAGAGCTGAGCTTGAGCGCACCATATTCAACTCTCTGCGTAAGCTTGATGTGCTGCAGGAGCTGGTGGATGACAGGGATGTGACTGAAATTATGGTAAACGGTCCCAATGATATATTCTATGAAAAAGCCGGAAGAATCCAAAGGTTCAAGGGTCATTTTTCATCGGAAGAGAAGCTGGAGGATGTGATACAGCAGATTGTGGGACGCCATAACAGGGTTGTAAATCAGGCATCACCGATAGTTGATACCAGGCTTAGTGACGGCTCCAGGGTAAATATAGTGCTAAACCCCATATCTATAGGCGGCTCGGCTGTATCAATCAGAAAGTTTCCGGAGCATCCTATGAGCATGGAGAGGCTTGTTGAGATAGAAGCTCTCTCGCCGGAGGTGGCAAGGCTTCTACAGATACTGACGCAGGCCAAATACAATATATTTATTTCAGGTGGTACAGGCTCCGGAAAAACGACCTTCCTGAATGCTCTGTCACAATATATTCCTGATGATGAGAGAATTATTACAATTGAAGACTCAGCGGAGCTGCAGCTTCTGGGAGCTAAAAATATAGTAAGGCTTGAGACAAGAAATGCAAATACCGATGGGGTTACTCCAATTACAATAAGAGATCTTATCAGGACGGCTCTTCGTATGAGACCGGACAGGATAATAGTGGGCGAGTGCAGAGGTGCAGAGGCGCTTGACATGCTTCAGGCTATGAATACAGGACATGACGGCTCGTTGTCCACCGGCCATGCCAATTCACCACATGATATCATTTCAAGAATTGAGACTATGGTGCTTCAAGGTCAGGATTTCCCACTCAATGCGATACGGCAGCAGATAGCATCCGGAATAGATATTATTGTCCAGCTTGGCAGGCTGAGGGATAAAAGCAGGAGAGTCCTTGAGATATCAGAGGTGGATGGATTTATGGATGGTGAAATTGTGCTGCATACGCTGTATCGTTTTGAGGAAACCGCTGTTTTGGACAGTGGGAGGATACAGGGCTTTTTAAAGAAAGAAGGGACACTTTGTCACACCGACAAGCTTATGGCAGCAGGGCTTAGTGTATAGGCTGTTATGTGGCATTTAAAGTAAGAAAGGCTGTAGCTGTCAGTATAGGAATATATGTTACTGAACAGTTATGAAGGGTTTGATTATATGGATTACAGCAGATATTCCATGTCCATAAAGGATTGGGGGATTGTTTTCATAAAAAGTATGGCTGCCACAGTGATTATCGCATATTTGTTTTATGACAGTCCTATTGTTGTTATTGCTTTTCCAGCGGTGTTTGCATATTGTGCAAAGCTGTGCAGGCAGGAGGGTGTCAGAAGGCAAAAGGAAAAACTAAATGAAGAGTTTATGAATGTACTTAAGGTATTGAGCTCGAATATGCTGGCCGGATACTCTGTGGAAAATGCATGGCAGGAGGCTGAAAAAGAGATGGAGCTCATGTATGGGAATGATTCGCTTATGCTGTCTGAGATACAGGAGATGAACAGGCAGATAAAGATGAATCAGACATTTGAGGCGGTGCTGTCAGAATTTGCTCATAGAAGCGGTCTGGAGGATATAGTCAATTTTTCTGATATTTTCTCATTTGCAAAGAGAAGCGGCGGCAGATTTGTGGATATCATAGAGTCTACCACTTACAGGATGTGGACAAAGTATGATACCAACCGACAGATAGAGGTTGCGGTTTCTGCCAAAAGACTTGAGCAAAAGACTATGAACTATATTCCGATATTTCTTTTGGCATTTTTAAAGCTGTCTTCAAGAGACTATATGTCTGCACTATATGGAAACCTGATAGGGGTAATCTTTATGAGTACCTGTCTTTTAGCCTATGCAGGGGCAATTAAACTGGCAAAGAAATTTTTACAGGTAGGAATAGGCATATGACGGGAGGAAAGAGGCTTAGAATAGCAGCATTATTTGTTATAGTTTTAGTTTTTGCTTTTATCATGGACATGTCGTCAAATGCTATAACTGATAATACACTTATACGCAATGATACAGGTGATGGAGATGCAGTATATGACCTGGTGCTGAATGCGGATGGACTCGACGAGGATTACAGCTATCAGCTGAAGCTGAAGGAGGAGCAGCCTTCAGATAAACAGGCGAACGAGCTGTTTACACAGGCAAAAAACGAGATAGACGACAGCTTTTGCGAAAAAGGCCAGAGTGTAGAGCAGGTCAGAGGACATATAAATATGAAGGAAGCATATGCCCAAGGAGCTGTGGAGGCAGAGTGGACACTGAGTGACTATGATTTGGTTGATATTGATGGAGATGTGAACCAGGATGCATTTGAGGAGACTGATGATGAACAGGGAAAGCTGATTAGCGCAAGTGTCGAGCTTTCCTGTGGCGAACACAGACAGCTGTATGATTTCTCATTTGTGGTATTTCCGGATGAACTGGACGCGGGCGAGCGTCTCATAAAGGGTATCAACAGACATATTGATAGTGAGATGTCAAAGACAGGCACTAAAAAGCTCACACTGCCGGATGAAGTAGATGGAGTAAAGCTTAGCTGGTCGCAGGAAAAAAGCAATACTGCAGCTAAAATAGCCATGCTTGAAGTTGTTGTTATAGTTCTTCTGGTGCTTGAGAAAAAGGAAAAAAAGAAGACGGCGCAGAAGGAGAGAAATATACAACTGCAGCTCGAATATCCGGAGATAGTCAGCAAAATGGCTGTTTTGATGGGTTCAGGAATGACTGTGGAGCAGGCATGGAATAGGATTACCGCCCGTTATCTTGATGAGCGGAAAAATAATGATAAGAATATTATGCCTGCTTACGAGGAAATGCTTGTGACGGAGAGAGAAATCTCAGATGGCGTGACAGGCAGAAAAGCATACGCAGGTTTTGCGGAAAGAGTAAAGCTGCCATGCTATCAGAAGCTTGTACGCATTATTTTACAGAGTATTCACAAAGGAAGTAAGGGTGTATGTGAAATGCTCGAGAAGGAATCGGAGGATGCATTTGATGAGAGGAGGCTTTTAGCCTTAAAGCTGGGTGAAGAGGCCGGCACCAAAATGCTTATGCCGATGATGATTATGATGGCTATAGTCATAGCAATAGTAATAGCACCCGCAATCATTGATTTTAAGATATAGAAAGGAAAAATTATGTTAGGATTTAAGAATTTTTTATTAGATGAAGATGGCGCAGGAGTAGTGGAAATGATACTGATAATTGTCGTGTTAATCGGTCTGGTGCTGATTTTTAAGAAGCAGCTTACGACACTTGTAAACAATATCTTTCAGACAATCTCAAGAGAGGCTGGTAAAGTGTGAGAGGCAGTATAACGATATTTGCCACAATGCTTCTCATGCTGGTGTCACAGTTTCTGTTTACTGTACTGGAAGCCGGAAGGAATCTGACACTTACCAATATAGCATGCATGAATTCAGAGGCTGTAGCAGAGTCAGTTTTTGCGCAGTATTGCAGACCATTGTGGGATGAATACCATCTGTTAGCGTATGACGCCGGAAGTGACGCAATGGGCAATGTGGATATCGAAAATGTCAAGTCGTATATGAAGCAGCTTACGACTGACAATTTTAAGATAAGCGATTCAGTAGCTTTTGCTGGGGGTACTATTGTAAACGGCACCAGTATGCTAAGGTTGTCAATGGATGAGCTCGAATCCATGAAATATGTGCTCATGACGGATGATGGTGGTGATGTGTATACAAATGCAGTTGTCTCATATATGAAGAAAAATATTGGCTATGAGACAGTCAAAAATCTTTACAGTCAGTATAGTTCATTGAATGAAAACAAGTCTGCGGGTGAGTATGATGACAGTAAAATAGATAGTGCGTTAAAAGCCTTAAAGGATAATGCAGCTCATGAAGGCGGAGGCAAAAGCATAGCGAGGTCGTCACCGCCAAGAGCTTACAGTGCTCTTTCATCGGTTTCGAAAGCAAAGCAGACGTCAGAAAGTAAGGCAGAAAGCACAGAAGGCGGTAATGCAATAGAAAATCCGCTGGTCAAGGTGCAGAAAGTAAAGGCATCAGGAATATTATCGCAGGTGGTTGATGAGAGCACGGTGTCAGGAAACAGTATTGATACATCAGCCAGAGTGTCCGGGCGAAGTCTGCATAAAGGAACAGGGGGCTGGTCCGAAAGTAGTGATGACTGGTATGCGAAAGTACTTATGCAGCAGTATATTCTGACATATATGAGCTGTTACACTGATACAAATCCCAATCATGCCCTTAACTATGAGGTGGAGTACATCATAGGAGGCAGAGCGAGTGATAAGGACAATCTGAAGATCGTTATAGCTGAAATACTGGCTATGCGTTTGGCCGCCAATATGGCATACCTGGCAGGAAGCGCATCAAAGCAGGCACAGGCGATGGCTCTTGCTGCAATTATCGGTGGAATTACTCTGACACCGGAGGTAATTGAAGGGGTGGAAAAGGGAATTCTGGCGGCCTGGGCATTCTGTGAAAGTGTGCTGGATTTAAGGGCACTTTTGGATGGGGATAAGATTCCACTGATAAAAAGTGATACGTCATGGACATCGAGTCTGTATGGCATGACAAGCATGCTCACAGGGCAGGTGAAGGCAAAAAGCTCAAATGAAGGAATAGGCTACAAATCATATCTGGGTATGCTGCTTTTTACAAAGAGCATGAAAAATATAGCGTATCGCTCGATGGATGTGCAGGAGGCTACAGTGCGTATGACCGGTGCGCATGAAAGCTTTAGGATGGACAATGCAATCTGTGAGCTTAGTACAGATGTAAGCTACAAATATCATGGCATATTTTTATGCTTTGTGAATCTGTTAGATGGGGCAGATAACGAGTATACCATTAAAAATAAGGCAAAGTATTCCTATTATGGACGATGACGAAATAAGAAAGGCAGGTGTATGAAGGTGTCTTTTGTTAATAAAGTAAAGTTCCACATAAAAAAACTTTATAGAAAGGCCAAACTCCCAGGCGATGATAGTTCTCAAAAGATGCCCTCATGCACCTGCCTGAAAGCGTCATATACACTTGAGGCTGCGGTAATATTTCCGCTTGTAGCAGGCTTTTTTGTATTTATACTTTTTTTCTTCAGGGTGGTTCAGGTGGAGTCGCAGGTGAAGGCTGCTCTGTATTATTCATCCAGGATGAGTGCATTAGCGAGCAGTGCAAACGATTCGTCAGTTGTATCAGTGGCCACTGCAGAGGTACTATTCAGGAGCCAAATATCTGACTCGAAGCACATTGATACATACGTGAGTGGTGGAAAGTATGGAGTGTCACTGCTTGGGTCAAAGATGGATGGTGATGATGTTGCACTTAAGGCAAAGTACAAGGTTAAGCTTCCGGTGAGCTTTTTTACTGTGGACGGAATATGGATAGAGGATTATAGCAACAGCAGGAAATGGACAGGAAAAAATCCCGGCGAAAAAACGGACCCATATGTATTTTACACTGACTATGGCAGTGTTTATCACCTGTCCGAGCAATGCAATTACCTGGATCTGAGCATAAAGAGCATCAAATGGTCACAGGTGGGGGCAAGCAGAAATAAAGATGGTAGGAAATACCACGCATGTTACTGTGCCGCGGATAAAAAAACAGAAGGTTCAACGGTATTTATAACAGATTATGGCATGAACTATCACGGAAAGCTTGGATGCAGTAAGCTTAAGCGGACAGTACACAAGGTGCATAAGTCGGAGGTAGATGGCAAAAATCTGTGCAGTAAATGTAAAGGAGAAGGAACATGATACAGCTTATCATTTTACTTGGAATAATCAGTATAATTGACTTTTCAACCAAAAAGATACCGGTAGTTGTATTGGTAGTAATGGGGATTGTAGGTATTGCAAGCTCTTTTTATGCGAAGCAGTCAATTATATCAGTGGCTGTTGCCCTGATTCCCGGTATAGTGCTTATGGCAGCTGCATTTCTTACAGGAGAGCAGATAGGCTATGGAGATGCTGCTGTTGTGACGCTTATGGGATTGTTTGTGACAGCTGACATAGTGTGCAGCACTATGGTGATGGGACTGACAATAGCGGGAACAATCTCAGTTATTTTAATTGCATCAGGCAGGGCTGGAAGAAAGAAGCAGATTGCATTTACACCATTCCTACTGCTTGGATATGGACTGACGGAGGTGTTTATGTGACTGGAAATAAATTAAATGTAGATTTATCTTATGGGCTAAAAGGCAGTTATACAGTGGAAGGGACGATTATTATACCTATATTTATTGTTATGCTTGCGATAGTGATGAAGATGGGACTTGTGCTGTATAACGAAATGAAAGCAGACAGCTCTTATGAGTATGCTACTGATATGTGGCTGGTGGATGATTTCTATAATTATCAGGTTTTGAAAGAGGTAGTAAATGAATTCTAATGAAATAGTATATGAAAGAAAGATGACAGGCAGCTTTATGAAGCTGCGTTGTGACGAGGTGAGGCCGTTAGATGAAAAGATATTGCTGAAAAACAATATTCCGGGCTTTCTGCCTATGGAGAAGTGTTATGTGAATAATGAAGGGCAGTACTGGTATGATATATCCGGAGTCCAGTCTTTGGAAATGCGCTGCCAGTACAATGACATAAAGCTTGAGTTTCTTGAAAAGCTTGTGGTGAGTATCTGTAACAAGATGGAGCTTTTGGAGAATCATCTTGTTAGCACAGAATCTCTGGTGCTTGATCCTCAGCTAATACACATAAAAGGGGTAAATCAGGATGAGGAAATATATTTTACAGCATACCCGGCACAGATGAAAACCATTTGCAATACATTCCAGCATTTGATGGAGTATATGCTCACAAAGCTTGATCACAGTGATGCTGAAGCGATACATATAGCATATGGCATATACGAGAAAACCATAAATGGCAATTACAGTATCGCTGATATTAGAAATGCCATAATCGAGGAGCGACAGAAAAAGGTGGCAGAAAAGCCGGTGGAGGAGGTGGTTGCGCCGATTTCACAGCCACAGGTCAGAGTAGAGGAGCCTAAGGAGCAGATAAAGCCTACACTGTACGATAAGCTTCGGGTGTATCTGCTGGAGCAGCTGGATATCAGGCTGCCGGAGCGAAAGAAGCAGGCGTCAGTGATAGAAAAGCCTAAAAAACCGGACATAAACAGAAAATGGTTTAAAAAAGAAAAACGAAAAGAAAATCGTGAAAAGGTAGATGACACCATGCTTATACACCCAAGCCCAGAGGCTGCACCGGAGCCTGTACCGCGTCAGATACACCCCACTGTATGTCTGAGCGATTACAGGGAGCACCCACAGGGCATGCTTTTGTATGAGGGCATGGAAAACCGCAGTAATATAATAATAGACAAAGATTGTACGCGTATTGGTCAGGGCGATGAGGCCGATGCAGTAATAGGCAAGGATACAATAAGTCATTTTCATGCAGTTATAAACAGGGAAAACCAGGAATTTTATCTGGAGGATTTAAACTCCACAAATGGAACCTTTGTGAATAATGAGGTGCTTGCGTACAAGCAGAAGAAGCAGCTCAAGTCAAATGATATCATCAGATTTGCCGATGTTAAGTACCGGTTTGTATAATTGTTGCAAATAAGCTCCTTAAAATTTATAATAAGAAAAAAGTATTTAACAGGAAAATTAAGGAGACCCCACAAATTTGCAGAATATAAAAAGCTTTGATGATAAACCATATATGACAATTGGCATAATGGTGGTAAATATAATAGTTTTTGTGCTGATGAGTATATCAGGCAGCACACTTGATGCACAGTATATGGCTGCCCACGGAGCCATGTACCCTGAGTATATAAAGGATGGCCAGTACTGGAGGCTGTTCACTTCGATGTTTATGCATTTTGGATTGATGCATATACTTAACAATATGGTGGTTTTAGGCGCTGTCGGTCAGATAGTCGAGAAGGCTATGGGGCATGTGAAGCTTCTGATTATATTTCTTGTGTCAGGCATGTGTGGAAGTGTATTATCGTACATCGTTATGCTTTATAATAATGACTTTGCGGTATCGGCAGGCGCCTCCGGGGCGATATTTGGTCTGGTGGGAGCACTTGTGTGGATAGTTATAGCAAACAGAGGCTTTTATGAGGGCATCAGCAGACAGCAGGCTGTATTTATGGTTATACTCATGATATACTATGGAGTTTCAACGCAGGGAGTGGACAATTGGGCTCATGGAGGCGGACTTGCAGGCGGATTTGTTATTTCAATTGTTTTATATCGCAAAAAGAGATATAATAAATATAATATCAACTAAAAATTAATGGTAGGAGAAGCTACATGAAGATAAATATTTATTATGGTGGAAGAGGTTTACTGGACGATCCGACACTGTATGTGATAAGCAAGATAGAAAATGTGCTAAAGGAGCTCCGCGTAAAGGTGGAGAGATACAATATCTATGAGCACAAGAATGAAATAGCTACATTGCCACAGACCTTTAAGGATGTAGATGGAATCATTCTCGCAACGACGGTTGAGTGGCTTGGCATAGGAGGATACATGCAGCAGTTTCTTGATGCATGCTGGCTCTACGGCGACAAAGAAAAGATAAGCAATACATATATGCAGCCTATTGTTATGTCTACCACATATGGAGAGCGCGAGGCAGAGACCACACTATGCAATGCATGGGAGATACTTGGCGGTCTGCCGTGCTCAGGGTTATGCGGATATGTAGAGGATATTACTACGTTTCAGCTCAATAAGGAGTATAATCTCATAATAGAAAAACGCGCGGAGAATCTGTATCGCACGATATCCCAGAAGATTAAGAGCCTGCCTACAAGCAATCAGGCAGTGAAGCAAAGTGTACTCAGGACACAGCAGCTCAATCTCACCCCACAGGAGAGCGAGCAGCTGTCGAAGTATGTGTCTGATGATACATATGTAAAGCAGCAGAAGGAGGATATCGAGGAGCTTGCAACCATGTTCAAGGACATGCTCGGGCAGCAGGCATCTACAGATGACATGCCATATATAAAGGAGCTTGAAGCACATTTTATTCCGCTTCGTGAATTCAAAGCCTGCTATTCATTTAATATAGAGGGTATTAAAAATCCATTATATATAAAGGTGGATGAGGATAAGCTGGATATACACTATGGCGAAGAGGATATAGTGGATGTATACGCCAAATTTTCGAAGAGTATCATGGAGTCTATAATAGATGGTCACATGACCTTCCAGAGAGCATTTATGACCGGAGAAATGACAGCAAAAGGCAATTTCAAGACACTGCGCATGCTTGATCAGATATTTCCGTTTTAATGGGCTTTTTGATTCTTAACAGTTACAAAATAATTATATATATGAGGTGACAAAGATGAAAGATGACAACTGTATTTTCTGTAAACTGGCAAATGGGGATATCCCGACCAATTCAATCTACGAGGATGATGATTTCAAGGTAATACTCGATGCAAGTCCTGCTGCAAAGGGACATGCACTTATCCTTCCAAAGCAGCATTATGCAAATATTTTTGAGATTGAGGATGAGACACTTGCCAAGGCAGCAAAGCTTGCAAAGAAGATTATGACACACGAGAAAGATGTGCTTGGCTGTGAAGGCTACAACCTGGTACAGAACAATGGCGAGGTGGCAGGCCAGACAGTATTCCATTTCCATATGCACCTGATTCCAAGATATGAGTCAGATGACAACAAAAATGTCATAGAGTGGAACCACAAGGAGTTCACTGATGACGAGATGAAGAAAATCTGCGATGAGATGAGCATGTAATAGCTTCTAATAGTTACACATTATTAATTACACATTATTAAAAAACCAAAAGCCCGGATATGCAAATGTAGTTCATATCCGGGCTTTTCTTTTTTATGATATGCAATGACGCTTTAAACAGACTCTGACCCTATGACGACTTCTTCACCTGAGAGTTAATCAAATCGATTATAGTGGCGATGGAATCCATCTGACCGCTTTTTGCCATGGCATCCTTATATTTATCCCTGTTGCCGTACACCTCTTTTACTGCGCTAAGCAGAGAATCCTTTGTGAGCTCCTCCTCCTCGATGACATATGAAAAGCCCTGCTTTTTGAAGGATTTTGCATTTAATACCTGGTCTCCGCGGCTGGCAGCAGCAGAAAGAGGAATCAGGATGTTTGGCTTGTGCAGAGCAAGCAGCTCGCAGATGGAGTTGGCTCCGGCTCTTGAGATAGCCATGTCAGCCAGAGCAAACATGTCGGTGAGTTCAGCATTGGCGTACTCAAACTGTGCATAGCCTGTGATTCCGGCAAGCTTGTTGTCCAGATTGCCCTTTCCGCAGAGGTGAATCACATAGAAATCCTTTAGTAGTTCAGGAAGAATCTCACGGACAGCTTCATTGACCTTTTTAGAGCCGAGGCTTCCTCCGATGATGAGGATGACAGGCTTATTGTGGTCAGGAAAATTACAAAGCTTTATGGCATTTTCGGCAACGCCGCTAAAAATCTCGCGTCTGATAGGTGATCCGGTGAGCACAGCCTTGTCTGCAGGCAGATATTTCATGGTCTCAGGGAAATTGCAGCAGACCTTTTTGGCCCCCTTTATGGCGATTTTATTGGCAAGTCCCGGGGTGATATCCGACTCGTGGATGATGGCAGGCACATGGCAGTGCTTTGCGGCAAGCACGACAGGTACGGAAACGAAGCCACCCTTAGAAAATACTACATCAGGCTTGAGTTTTTTCATGAGGCTTACAGCCTGACCGTAGCCCTTTAACACGCGGAACGGGTCTGTAAAGTTCTTCCAGTCAAAGTATCGGCGCAGCTTTCCTGATGAAATGCCGTGATAAGGAATCTTCTGGGCCTCGATAAGTCCTTTCTCCATTCCGTTTACTGAGCCAATGTATTCGATATCGTATCCGGCCTCCTTAAGTGCCGGCATAAGAGCAATATTTGGAGTGACATGACCTGCAGTACCGCCACCTGTCATAACTATTTTCTTCATATATATGTATCCTTTCTTGCATTCCTGTTTGTCTCATATTTATATTATACTCAACACAATAAAAGTCAATACCAAGTTACCGGTGAAAGTTTGCCCTGCAATACCAAACAAATGTCGAAACTTGCGACCGATAGGAACTGTTAAGTTCAAGTGAATTGGTTATAATAATCAATAGTACATCATCCTGCGTTATAGGTTAAGTTAAATTTTGAATGATGTATCGGAAAAAGAATAGTAGGGAGGACACATTAATATGGAATTATCAATGGACAATATGGACATCGTGGCAGGAGGCATACTTGCGATAATGCTTGCACTTTTCATGCTGACAGTCATTGTGACCTTGTTCGCACTCTCACACAGGATAAGACTTTTGAGCAACGAGATTTATAAAATAGAAAAACAGGTGAGCGACTACATAGACGAGCTGTCGAGAAGCGAAAGCGACAAGCTGGAGATAGAGCATAAGGCACATCAGAATGGGGTGATTTCATCGGTGCTGCAGGAGATTTTTCCATGAAATTTGACAAAATGCTATTACTGTGATATTATACCGACTGTAACAAAGTTGTAACAAATGCAACATAGGTGTAATAAACGTAACAAAAACAACATATACTACACCATATGGAGGATTATATGAAGCTAAACAAAAAAGTAATCGATAGCATTACGGTCTGTGGACTGTGCGCCATGCTGACGGTTACCGCGGTTACTAACAGCGGACGCTCTGAGGTCAAAGCAGAGGATAAGGTGCTAGCAAACACTGGTTTAGAGCATACTGGTTATAATAGTTATGCTGGCGTGGCAGCGACTCTTTTTGATTATGAGAAGGGTCTCACAGCAGAGAATGCTGTTACAGTAGAAAAAGAAAATGTTGAGATGGTGGCAGCAGCACAGGATGCACAGCAGGAGGTACAGCCACAGCTCACACAGGAGCAGCAGGAATGGCAGACAAAGCTTATGCCAAAAGTTGAAGAATCACTCAACGTAAGAGCACAGGCCGATGAACAGTCAGATATTGTTGGAAAACTATATAAAGGAAGTGTGGCAGACATCGTAGAAAACGATGGCACATGGGCTCACATCAAGTCAGGAAATGTAGACGGATATGTCAATGTATCTTACTGTGTGACCGGAACTGACGCACTAAGCTATGCTTACGACACATGCGGAGAAATTGCTACAGTAAATACAGACGGACTTCGTGTGAGAGAGACAGCAGATACAAACAGCAAGGCCTTAGAGGTAGCTGACCAGGGCAAGACCTATCAGGTGGACCGCGCAGCGCAGGCACCGGACGGCTGGATTGCAGTAGTCAGCGATTCACAGACAGGATATATCGCAGCAGATTATGCGACACGTTCCCTAAACACAAGAGTGGGTATCACAATTGAAGAGGAACAGGCTCAGATAGCTGCACAGAAAGAGGCTGAGAGAAAGGCCGCAGAAGAAAAGGCAGCAAAAGAAGCTGCAAAAGCAGCTAAGGAATCAAAGAAAACAGAGACCACACAGGGCGAGGCAGTAAGTGCAGGAGCAGATGACCTGACACTGCTTGCAGCAATCATCGAGTGTGAGGCAGGCGGAGAGAGCTATGAATGTCAGCTTGCAGTAGGAGCGGCAGTCATCAACAGAGTAAAGAGCGGCTCATATCCAAACAGCATCTCAGGTGTTATTTACCAGAAAGGCCAGTTTGGACCGGCATCATCAGGAAAGCTCGCAAGAAAGCTTAGCGGACGCATTTCTTCTTCATGCTACAGTGCAGCACAGGAGGCAATGTCCGGAGTGGACAACACAGGAGGATGTACATCCTTCAATGACCATGGCTCAGGAATATCAATCGGAAATATGAAGTTCAGATAATATACAGCCAATACAAAGAAATAACAAAGAGGCTGCAAATCAACAAAGCTTGTTGGTTTGCAGCCTCTTTAATTATTTGTACGGCGTGGTTTTACAGTCAGAGCGTCAATGCTTCAAACCTCTTGCAACATACCACAAAATAGAGTAAAATGACATCATTATAGCAATCTACAGATATAAATTATAGCAACCTGCATCTATAAACGATGCAAATAAAACCCAGGAGGCAAGAGCAATGCAGTTAAAGGGACGAAACTTTTTAAAACTTATGGATTACACTCCGGAAGAGATTACTTATCTGATTGACCTCTCACAGGAGCTGAAGGAAAAGAAGAAAAAAGGCATCAGACATGATGAACTCACAGGCAAGAATATAGCGCTGATTTTTGAAAAGACCAGTACCAGAACTCGCTGCTCTTTTGAGGTAGCGGCACATGACCTTGGAATGCATGTCACATACCTTGACCCGAGCGGTTCACAGATAGGTAAAAAGGAGAGCATCGCCGATACAGCGCGCGTGCTCGGCAGAATGTTTGACGGAATCGAGTACCGTGGATACGGACAGGAAATCGTGGAGGAGCTGGCTAAATACGCAGGCGTACCGGTATGGAACGGCCTGACAAATGAGTTCCACCCGACACAGATGATAGCAGATATGCTTACAATCCGTGAGCACCTCGGCAGACTCAAGGGCGTGAAATTTGTATACATGGGCGATGCAAGATACAACATGGGCAATTCACTCATGGTCACATGTGCAAAGCTTGGCATGGACTTCGTGGCATGCACAAACAAGAAATATTTCCCAAATGATGAGCTTGTAAAATACTGTAAGGACGTTGCAGAAACAACCGGCGCATCAATCACACTCACAGAGGATGTGGCAGAGGGCACAAAGGACGCAGATGTCATCTACACAGATGTGTGGGTATCAATGGGAGAACCGGAAGAGGTATGGGCAGAGAGAATTAACGACTTAAAGCCATATCAGGTAAATGCAAAAGCATTTGAAAATGCAAAAGATAGCGCAATCTTTATGCACTGTCTGCCTGCATTCCATGATTTAAAGACCACAATCGGCAAGCAGGTCTATGAGAAGTTTGGACTGAGCGAGCTTGAGGTGACAGACGAGGTATTTGAGTCAGAGCGCTCAGTGGTATTTGATGAGGCAGAGAACCGTATGCACTCAATCAAGGCTATCATGCGTGCAACACTTGCTGACTAGTACGGCAAGCAATGACCGCAACAAAAGATTGACGGAAAGCTAAGGAATAAAGTATGAAGGAAGAAATACTTAGACTTCTACGCAGCGCTGACGGCTATATTTCAGGGCAGGAGCTATGCAACCGGTTCGGAGTATCGCGCACAGCCGTGTGGAAGGCCATAAACCAGCTAAAGGAAGCCGGATATGAGATAGAGGCACAACAGAATAAGGGCTACAAGCTCATGGCAGCGCCGGATCTGATGACAGAGGCGGAGATAAAAAGCCTCATGCACACAGACTGGGTGGCAAAGGAAGTGCTGTATTTTGATACAATAGACTCCACCAACATCAAGGCTCAGGAGCTTGCCGAAAAAGGCTATCCGAGCGGCACCTTAGTTGTAGCGGACAAGCAGGAGTCAGGCAAGGGGCGCCGCGGCCGCAGCTGGGTATCGCCGTCCGGCACAGGTATTTTCATGACACTTATGATAAAGCCTGATATCAATCCAAACAATGCATCCATGCTCACGCTTGTGGCAGCGCTTGCTGTCGCAAAGGCAATAACAAGCGTAACCGGCGAGGAAGCCCTGATAAAGTGGCCAAACGACATTGTGGTAAACGGCAAAAAGGTGTGCGGAATACTCACAGAGATGAATGCGCAGTTTGACTACATCAACCATATTGTTGTAGGTATCGGTATCAACGTGCACAATGAGAGCTTTCCGGAGGAAATCAGTCAGATGGCGAGCTCACTCCTGATAGAAGCAGGTGGCAAAAGATTTCACCGTGCGCAGATAATCGCAGAGACCATGTCATACTTTGAGCAGTATTATGACATATTTTTAAAGACGCAGGACCTTTCAGCCCTCGTCAGGGAGTATGATGAGCTGTTGGTCAACAGGAACAAATCAGTAAGGGTACTGGATCCGAAGGAGCCGTTTGACGGAAAAGCGATGGGCATCACGCCTAAGGGCGAGCTGATCGTGGACACATGGGAATCGCGCAAGCTGGTTTCAAGCGGAGAAGTATCAGTGAGAGGAATATACGGATATGTCTAAAGAGGTAGTACTTTGCGTGTCAAACGCATATCAGAAAAAATATTATCTGAACGAGAATTTTAACGGACTTCCACAGACTATAAGGGACGAGCTCAAAATCATGTGCGTCCTGTATACAGAGGATGTGGGAGGCATACTGGAGCTGGTGTTTGATGAGGACGGAAACCTCGATTTCAGAACATCCTGCAAGGAAAACGACTTTTTCTATGACGAGATAGGAAGCGTGCTAAAGATAAAGCAGTACCGCAACGAGCGAAGAGAACTGCTCGAGTCGATAGAGACGTATTATCGCATAGTATTTTTGGGAGAAGGACTCGAGGAGGAATAACAGATGATTTTAGCACTGGACGTAGGAAATACAAACATAACATGCGGCGTGTTTGATGGTGACAGGATAAAAGCGAGCTTTAGAATTACAACTAAAATGCCACGTACATCAGATGAATATGGCATGCTTCTGAGCACTCTGCTTGAAAGAAATCAGGTAGGCATGGACGACATACATGATGCAATCATATGCTCCGTTGTACCGAATATCATGCATTCACTGCAGAATGGCCTTATAAAATACTTCAATATCAGGCCGATAATCGTGGAGGCGGGCATCAAAACAGGCATCCGTATCGCCACACCAAATCCGCAGCAAATTGGCGCAGACCGTATAGTAGACGCCGTAGCTGCATATGAATTATATGGAGGACCTGTTTTGGTCATAGATTTTGGCACAGCAACCACCTACGATATGGTCGATGAAAACGGTACCTTCATGGGAGGAATCACAGCACCGGGCATACGTATCTCAGCCAAGGCACTCTGGGAGGATGCGGCAAAGCTTCCTGAGATAGAGATTAAAAAGCCTGATAATATCCTCGGAAAGGACACCATCACCAGCATGCAGGCGGGACTTGTGTATGGACAGATAGGACAGACAGAGTACATCATCAACAAGGTAAAGGAAGAAACAGGCATGTACGATGCAAAGGTTGTAGTGACCGGCGGACTCGGCAGAATAATATCCAATGAGACAGAAAACGTGGATGTATACGATCCGGATCTGACATTAAAGGGCATAAACCTCGTGTATCGCAAGCAGAACCGCAAGGGAGTGAAGTAATAGTATGGATATTCATCAGATACGAAAGCTTCAGATAGGAAGTGTGACACTCCCAAACAACCTGATACTGGGACCTATGGCAGGCGTGACAGACCTGCCATTTCGCTTATTGTGCAAGGAGCAGGGAGCAGGCCTTTTATGTATGGAAATGGTCAGCGCCAAGGCAATTTTGTACAAAAACAAAAATACAGAGTCGCTTCTTTCAATAGATGAAAGAGAAAAGCCTGTTTCACTCCAAATGTTTGGCTCAGACCCGCAGATAATGGCTCAGATAGCAAAGCAGATAGAGGAAAGACCGTTTGACATACTGGATATCAACATGGGCTGTCCGGTGCCCAAAATCGTAAACAACGGTGAGGGCTCAGCACTCATGAAAAATCCGATTCTTGCAGGTCAGATTATAGAGAGCATAGTAAAAGCGATAGATAAGCCGGTCACCGTAAAAATACGAAAGGGCTTCGATGATGAGCATGTCAACGCAGTAGAGCTGGCACATGTGGCTGAAGAAAGCGGCGCAAGCGCAGTCGCAGTGCACGGCAGGACCAGAGAGCAGTACTACTCCGGTAAAGCCGACTGGGACATCATAAGGCAGGTAAAAGAGGCTGTCTCAATACCGGTCATAGGAAACGGAGACCTGCTTTGCGCAGAGGATGTCATAAGAATGCAGGAGCAGACAGGCTGCGATGGCTTTATGATAGCCAGGGGAGCGCAGGGCAATCCATGGATTTTCTCACAGATACTGCATTACTTTGAGACCGGCGAGCATCAGGAAAAGCCATCCTTTGAGGAAGTGCGCCGGATGATACTGCGTCATGCACGCATGATGATAGAGTTCAAGGGCGAGTACACGGGGATACACGAGATGAGAAAGCACACAGCGTGGTATACGGCAGGATATCCGCATTCATCAAGACTGCGCGCGGCAGTGAATACGGTGGAGAGCTTAGAACAGCTTGAGGAGCTTTTGTATAAGGAAAAGCTTAAAAATTGAAATCGGTCAAATCCTTGACAGCGTGGGGATTTTCAATTATAATACACGCGTTAAAATAGGCTTTAAATTTAGTATGTGAAACTTCCCACATTCAGTTTATCGAAGTTACCGGCATAGCATACAGTATATTCCTCAGAAAAATATGAAGTTAGCCACGGGTGCGAATCGCGGATAGAGGGTTTTTCTTTGCTGCCGGGTTTCCGTTGCCGGGTGTAATGGGACTCCGTGGCAGTTCATATTTTTCTTCGGAACATACTGTATACTTTCCGGTATTGAAGACCTTGGTGTGGGAAGTTAATATACTAAATGAGTACAATAAATATCAAAAATAAAAAAAGAAGATAGAAGGGTAAGAATCATGGATAACAAGAAAAATATTCTGACATATGCAGGTCTTAAGAAGCTCGAGGATGAGCTTGAGCAGTTAAAGGTTGTTAAGCGTAAAGAGGTTTCCCAGAAGATCAAGGAGGCTCGTGAGCAGGGTGATTTATCTGAGAATGCTGAGTATGATGCAGCTAAGGATGAGCAGCGCGATATCGAGGCTCGTATTGAGGAAATCGAGAAAATCCTTAAAAATGCAGAGGTTGTTGTTGAGGAGGAAGTTGACCTTGACAAGATTTCTATCGGCTGTAAGATCCGCATCTTAGATTGTGAGTTTGATGAGGAGCTTGAGTACAAAATTGTTGGTTCAACAGAGGCAAACAGCTTAAAGGGCAAGATTTCAAACGAGTCACCTGTAGGTAAAGCTCTTCTTGGAAAGAAAGTCGGAGATACTGTAACTGTTGAGACTCAGGTAGGAGAGCTCACATACAAGGTACTCGAGATCCAGAGAGCAGAAGAGAACTAAAAGAGGTAAAAAATGGCAAATCAGAATAATAACAAGGGTGGACAGCAGCAGGACGTAAACCAGCTCCTTAAGGTCCGCCGTGAAAAATTACAGAATTTACAGGAAGCAGGAAAGGATCCCTTCCAGATTACAAAGTACAATGTCACTCATCACAGCTGCGATGTAAAGGAGCTTTACAATGCTCATGAGGCTGAGATTCTCGGTGACAGAAAGGCTCCGGATGTTGAGGGCTTGGATGACGCTGCAAAGCGAGAGGTAATCAACAACGATTACAACGAGAGAAGAGAAATCATGGATGCAAAGCCAATCGAGGTAAGCATCGCAGGACGTATGATGTTCAAGCGTGTCATGGGTAAGGCTTCTTTCTGCAATATTCAGGACTTAAAGGGCAATATCCAGGTATATGTGGCAAGGGACAATGTCGGAGAAGACTCATACGCAGACTTCAAGAAATCAGACATCGGTGATATCTACGGTGTAAAGGGCTTCGCTTTCAGAACAAAGACAGGCGAAATCTCAATCCATGCAGAGGAGATAACACTCCTTTCAAAATCACTCCAGATACTCCCGGAGAAGTTCCATGGACTGACAGACACAGACACCAGATATCGTCAGAGATATGTAGACCTTATCATGAATCAGGAGAGCAAAGAGGTATTTATCAAGCGCTCACAGATACTCAAGGAAATCCGTAACTTCCTTGCAGGCCGTGATTTCATGGAGGTTGAGACACCTATGCTTGTCTCAAACGCAGGTGGTGCCGCAGCAAGACCATTCGAGACACACTACAACGCATTGAACGAGGATGTAAAGCTTCGTATTTCCCTTGAGCTTTACTTAAAGAGACTTATCGTCGGAGGACTTGAGCGAGTATACGAGATCGGACGAGTTTTTCGTAACGAGGGCGTAGATACACGTCACAACCCTGAGTTCACACTTATGGAGCTTTATCAGGCATATACAGACTACGAGGGCATGATGGAGTTGACAGAGTCAATGTTCCGTTACCTCGCTGAGAAGGTATGCGGTTCGACAAAAATCTCATACAACGGCGTGGAGATCGACCTTGGAAAGCCATTCGCAAGAATGACAATGATAGACGCAATCAAGAAATACGCAGGCGTAGACTTCGACCAGGTACCTGATGATGCAGCCGCAAAGAAGCTTGCAGACGAGCATCATATCGAGTATGAGGAGCGTCACAAGAAGGGTGACATCGTAAACCTCTTCTTCGAGGAGTACTGTGAGAAAGAGCTTATCCAGCCAACATTTATCATGGATCACCCAATCGAGATATCACCTCTCACCAAGAAGAAACCAAGCGACCCTACAAAGGTAGAGCGTTTCGAGCTGTTCTGTAATACATGGGAGATGTGTAACGCATACTCAGAGCTCAACGACCCAATCGACCAGCGTGAGCGTTTCGCAGCACAGGATGCCAACGCAGCAGCAGGCGATGATGAGGCAGAGCACACAGATGAGGACTTCCTCAATGCGCTTGAAATCGGTATGCCGCCAACAGGTGGAATCGGATACGGAATCGACCGTCTTGTAATGCTTCTGACAGATAGCCAGGCAATCAGGGACGTATTACTGTTTCCGACAATGAAGAGCATTGGTGGCGTAAAGGCTGAAAATGGCGTAAGTTCTAAGCCTTCAGAAGAGGTAAAAGCTGAGCCAGAGAAGATTGATTTCTCTAATGTAAAGATTGAGCCTTTATTTGAGGAAGAAGTAGACTTCGATACATTCAGCAAGTCAGATTTCAGAGCTGTTAAGGTAAAAGAGTGTGTAGCAGTTCCTAAGTCAAAGAAATTATTACAGTTTACTTTAGATGACGGAACAGGCACAGACCGCACTATTTTAAGCGGAATCCACGCTTATTATGAGCCAGAAGAGCTTGTTGGAAAGACACTTATTGCCATCACAAATCTTCCACCTAGAAAGATGATGGGAATTGAATCTTGTGGTATGTTACTTTCAGCAGTAAACAATCTTAAGGATTCAGAGGATGAAGAACTCCATCTTCTGATGGTTGATGACCATATTCCAGCAGGTGCAAAGCTCTATTAAG
>ERZ779681.32-NODE-32-length-67597-cov-10.7635_pt1 | contig 67597 bp, 64 predicted proteins | sample MGYA00511905_ERZ779681 | MGnify/ENA primary metagenome ERZ779681 (study PRJEB29588, sample SAMEA2144578) | human gut metagenome | biome: human gut; feature: human-associated habitat; material: faeces | place: Denmark | collected 2008/2010 ... | reverse complement strand
AAGTTGTTGTCCGGAGTGCTTTTTAAGACAAGTGCAGTGTCGAGCCATACATTTGGTGTTCCAATTAGCTGGTCACATACTTCGTCATACATAGACCAGCCACCCATATGGGCTAATACAAGTTTGTGTGGTGGGACTTCTTTTATCATATTGGCAAGGCGTTCAACGCTTGCCTCATCACAGTTAGGAAAGCTTATATCCATACCGCAGTGGATAGATACAATAAGGTCGTTGTCGTTTGCACATTCTATTATTCTAAGACATCTTGGGTCATCTATATTGGTGCGCTGGAATACAGGGTGAAGCTTAATTCCTGGAACACCAGCTTTGGCAAGGTCACTTATTATAGTCTTGTAGTCATCATTATCAGGATGAATTGTACCAAATGATATTATTCCAGTAGATTTAAAGGATTTATTAGTTTCTATGGCTATTTTGTTGATAGTCGTATGCTGTGACGGCTTTGTTGCTATAGGCAGTAAGACAGAGTAATCAATGCCAGCTTTTTTCATAGAAGCTTTGATAGAGTCTACACGTCCATCCAGATAATTAGGTATACCGCCGCTTTGAGCAAGTCGTCCTACGGCACGGTCCGCAATGTCATCAGGAAAGCTGTGAGTATGAAAATCTATAATCATAAATATCCTCATTTCTGCGCCCCAGTTATAAGTATAGCGTGTCGGGTGCGCATAACACTAATTCATATTTTTACCATTTAAGAACGCATTTAAACATTTAATAATTAAATGATAACATAATAAAAGGAGCAGGTCAAAACGCGCAGAACAACCTGCCTATATGGATTTCTTGTTGCATATTATGTGGAAAAACCACAGATAATTATTGTATTATACTAGGTGGTTTATATGCTGGCAATATGGATATAGTCAGTAAAAGAGAAGAATGGCAGAATTTAGATGACTAGCCTTTTTAAAATGTATAATTTTTCACAATTTTCACATACTACCCATACAACGCAATATATGGAAAATAGTTCGATAAACCATTGAATGAGCATAGAGAAACAGCGTGTATGGATTATGTTGAAAATAAGGAGGATTGTATGAAAGCCACTGGAATTGTTCGTCGTATAGATGATTTAGGAAGAATTGTAATACCAAAGGAGATAAGAAGAACATTAAGAATAAGAGAAACTGACCCTATGGAGATATATACAGATATGGATGGGCAGATTGTGTTAAAGAAATATTCTCCGATGGCAGATGTATCGGAATTTGCAGTAGAATATGCGGAGTCCATAGCACAGAATACAGGAATGACAATTGCAATAACTGACAGGGATTGTGTTATTGCGGCAGCAGGAACACAGAAAAAGAATGTACAGGGAAAGCATATTACCAAAGAACTTAATGATATTATGGATAAAAGGCAGAGTGTTGTAGCATGTGCCAGTGAGAATGATTATGTAAAAGCGGTAACAGACTATGATTGTGAGTCAGAGGTGATAAGTCCGATAATATGTGCCGGAGATGTTCTTGGTATGGTTATTATGTTTGGCAATGACAAGAAACAGAAGCTTGGCGAGAGCGAGAAAAGAATAGTTAAAGTTGCGGCGGATTTTTTGGGCAGACATATGGACAATTAGCAGATAATTTTAATATAATAATATGATGTAAGGCAAAATACCATTTGCCATATACATCTAAATGCCAGAAGTTAGAAATATTGCACGGCTTCAGGCATTTACATATTAATATAAGTTAATTACGATTGGCAGACATTCCGGAGGAAGATTATGAGATTAGATAAATATTTAAAGGTTTCAAGACTTATTAAAAGACGTACAGTAGCTAATGATGCGTGTGATGCAGGCAGGGTAATGATTAATGGTAAAGTGGCTAAGGCATCAGTTGATGTCAAGGCAGGAGATATAATAGAGATATCTTTTGGTAACAAGAATGTTAAGGTAAGAGTTACAGACGTAAAGGACACAGTTAAGAAAGAAGAAGCTAAGGAGATGTTTGAATATATTTAATGATTAAGTATATTTAATGTTTGAGCATATCTAATAGTTTAATGTGTTTAAATAATAGTTATAATTAAGCATTTTTTGGCGTACCGCCTAATATATTAGACAGGTAAGATAAATGTATAATATATGGAGGCAGTTATGGACGATATTAAAAGGGGAAGACATCCTCATACAGTAAGAATGGAAGATAGAAAGAAGGCTCAGTTTACTGGTATTACTGACGTTATATCCTTTGAACCATCAAAGGTAATACTTGAGTCAGATTATGGCGTTATTGTTATAAAAGGGGAGTCACTTCACGTTAATAAGCTGTCAGTTGAGAAGGGGGAGCTTGATGTTGATGGCAGGGTTGACTCACTTGTGTATTCACAGAACAGCATAAGTATGAAAAAAGGCGACTCATTAGTGAACAGGTTATTTAGATAATTGTGAATACATCTTTTAGACATTATAAAGATTAATTAATTATATAAGTCCAGCAGTAGCGGGGAATAATGCTTATGTCAGGTGATATTATATGGGAGAGCGGCACATTTTTATATGCACTTTGGTGGGGAATGGTGCTCGCATTTCAATATGATACGATAAGAATAATAAGAAGAATAATAAGACACCGTCGTGTATTTATGATTGCTGTAGAAGATGTTATATACTGGATATATGTAGGAATACGGATATTTATTATATGTTTCTATGTTAATAGCGGAATTATAAGATCATTTATTGTAGTGGGGCTTGTGTGCGGTGCAGTTCTATATCTTAAGGCGTTAAGCGTGTATTACATAAAATATGGAGTAAGGCTTGTAGGAATTTTACTGAAACCATTGAAAATGCTTGTGTCTGTGATTAGAATAGTGTTGCAGTCATTAAGGAAAGACAGACCGAAGAATGGAGAGATATAGATGAGATTTGAGACAAAGAGAGAAAGGGAACAGCGAAGAAAAAGACAGAAACGCTCAGCAATTCTGGGTATGGTATTTGCTATGCTTGTTGTTGTGGGTCTTGGCGTGCTTTTATGGAATGGCAAGAAGAATATTGAAGCCAAAAATGTAGAGTACGAAAAGCAGATTAAAGAGCTTCAGGAACAGGTTGATGAAGAAAAACAGCGTACAGAAGAGCTTAATGAATATAAGAAGTATGTGCAGACGAAGAAGTTTGCGGAGGAGATTGCCAAGGATAAATTCGGACTTATATATCCAGATGAGATAATATTTAAAGGGAAGAAGTAACGTAACAGGGTTCGACACATTTTTTATATAACTGCTATTATAATGGTGTTCGGTTTAAGAAAACAGTATATTTAGACCAGAAATGAGGGGCTATGGCAGTTAAGAATGATGGATTGTGTATGACTTATACGATAAACAGATTGTCCGAAACAGCTAAGACGTTTCGCCGTCTGGGAGAAGCATATGAGTGTGCATCAGGTGATGAAGCACAAAGTCCCAGCTTTAAAAGACAGTTGTTTCTTGTTGCAGATATTCTTGAGGACTGCACGCTTATGCAGTTACAGGCAGATAAGCCGTCTAAGGGAATTGCAAGAGATATGGCTTCAAGGGCACTTGTCGCAGGAATAGTTATTAAAGATGTCAATATATTAAAAGACAAGACAGGCAGGAGTGAAGTTGTTATACTTGCAAGAACTCTTGGCAAGGGCTGTGTCGCAGAGAGAAAGATACGGAAAATAGTATGTGATGTTATGGGGATTGGATACTATTCAGACCATAATAACAGGCTTGTCATTAACGACAACTGCCAGCAGTATGTGTTTCATCAGGAGAACCGTTTCCGATTTTTATCAGGAGTTGCAAGAAAATGTAAAGAAAAAAGCGGCTTTAATGGCGATAATTTTATGGTATCAAGCCTGTCGTGTGGTAAAGTTGTGGCGGCAATTGCAGATGGCTGTGGAAGTGGCAAGAGGGCATTTATTGAGAGCAGAATGGTTATAGAACTTATGGAGAACTGTATAGATGCCGGATTTGAGGAGAAGACAGCCATAGATTTTATCAATACGGCATACATTAATTGCAGTGGCAAAGACAGCCCTGTAACTATGGATATGAGTGTTGTGGACTGCCAGTCAGGTATGATGCATTGCATAAAGTTAGGGGCAGTATCTACATTTATTAAAAGGGAGGGCTGGGTTGAGATAATCAAATCGTCCACACTTCCTATCGGTGTGCTTGAAAAGGTAGATTACGACTGCACAGCCAAGAAGTTGTACGATGGTGACTATGTAATTATGGTGAGCGATGGTGTGCTTGATAATCTTCCGTGTCTTAATAAAGAGGAGAAAATGGTAGAGATTATCGAGGAAGTCGTAATGAAAAAGCCTAAAGCGATAGCTGACGAGATACTTAGAAAGTCAATGTCATATAATAATTGTGAAGTATGTGATGACTGCACAGTGCTTGTGTTCGGACTGTTTGACACCTACAACAAATAAATATATAATTGGGCAATATTGCCATATAAAACAACAGGAGAAAGCATTTAATATGGATGTTAATAATATAGAGAAAAAGGTATGGGCATACATAAAGGCTAATAATATGCTTGAGGATTGCAGTAATGCAGTTGTCGGTGTGTCAGGCGGAGCAGATTCTGTCTGTCTTATGCTTATGCTTAACGATTATATTATACATAATAATAAAGACGTAAAGCTTCATATTGTACACGTTAATCATGGTATAAGAAAAGAAGCCGCTGATGATGAGCAGTTTACAAGAAAGCTGTGTGAAAGTCTTAAGCTTGATTATCATTGCTACAATATACAATGTGAAAAAATAGCAAGGGAGAATAATCTTACTGTTGAGGAAGCTGGAAGACTTGAAAGATATGATATATTTAATAAGCTTTCAAAGCAGTATGATAAGACAAGGATATTTGTTGCCCATCATATGAATGACCAGGCAGAAACGGTTATTATGAATATGGCGAGGGGTACATCACTTAAAGGCATAAGAGGAATTGTGCCGGTGAGGGATAACATATGCCGTCCTCTTCTGTGCATAACAAGACAGGACATAGAAAGCTGGCTTGTACTAAGAAACCAGTCATTTGTGACGGATGTGACTAATTATGATAACGATTATACAAGGAATTCAATAAGAAATGTTCTGTTGCCATATATGGGTGAGCATATTAATAAAAATGTTGTGCAGAATATTGCATTTATGGCGCAAGAAGTACGGGCGGTTGAGAATTTTGTTGATAAAGAAGCAGACAAGCTGTACAAAAGCTGTGCAATACAGGATGGTGCAGGGATAAGATTATCAGTTGAACAGCTTGGGCAGGCAGATGAGGTGCTTGGAAAAAGAGTTATATATAAGGCACTTGTTAAGCTTGCAGGAAGGGCTAAGGATATATATTCGGTCAATGTATATGATGTATACAAGCTTATTAATCTTCAGACAGGAAGAAAGGTAGACTCGGTATATGGAATAAAGGCAGTGCGTGAATATGAATATATTGTGCTTGAAAGAAAGAACAGAGCAGAGAATACATTTTCTGACACAGCAAGTAAAGGATATAGAGCGGACACAGAGCCAACAGCAGGTGCAGGACTTGTAGAGGTTCATCGCATAGATATCACTAAATGTAGTAAAGATAGTGAAGTAATTGTTGATATAGATAAGACAGTATATATACCGGAGTATGATAAAATGTATTCAGCAAGTATCAAAATGTCCGTTTATGACAATAATGATAATGACGAAGAATTGGCGGAGAATGCTTCAAATGGTAAAATTTGCGTAAATAAATTGAATAACAGCTATACGAAGTATTTTGATTATGATAAACTTAATAAGTTACTTGATATCAGATTTAAGAATGTCGAGGATAGGATTGTGGTATCGGAAAGCGGTAATACCAAGAAGCTTAAGAAAGAACTGACAGACCGCAAGATACCTGCTTCACACAGAGATGAAATACTGCTTGTGTGTGATAATAACCGCGTGCTATGGGCGTGTGGTGTGCGCAGATGCGAAGATTGCAGGGTCACAGGCTCTACAAAGAACGTATTTAAAATACAGCTTATATTGAAAGAGAGGAATTAATTATGTCAAATAAGCACAAGATAAGTGTAATGATTTCAGAGGACAAACTTCAAGAGAAGATAGCAGAGATTGGTGCTAAGATTAGCGCTGATTATGAGGGTAAGGAAATTAAGCTTATATGTATTCTTAAGGGAAGCATATTCTTCTGCTGTGAACTTGCCAAGAGAATAACAGTTCCAGTAAAGATAGATTTTATGCAGACTTCAAGCTACGGAAGCGGAACAACTTCAAGTGGTAATATTGTAATTAAGAAAGAACTTGATGAGTCTATAGAAGGCGAACATGTAATAGTTGTAGAAGATATTATCGATTCAGGTAATACTTTATTCAGACTTATGCCTATGTTAGAGGAAAGAAATCCAGCAGACATATGTATATGTACACTTCTTGATAAGCCAGACAGAAGAGAAGTTGATATAGATGTTAAGTATAACGGATTTAATATTCCGGATGAATTCGTTGTAGGATATGGTCTTGACTATGACCAGATGTATAGAAATCTTCCATTTATAGGAGTTGTTCATCTTGATGATGAGAATTGATTATTACCTAATTACGAATATATGTAAGAATGGAGATTGATATGGATAATAAGAAAAATGTAAGATTTTCAGGAATGGGAATCTATATGATTATTGTGATTATAGCAGCGATGTTTATTATGTATGTTGCAAGAATGAATACAGGTACAAGCAATTATACTTATAACGAATTAGTTAACGATATCAGCAAGGGTAAGATAGAGAGCGTATCCATAAGACAGAATGCAGAAGTTCCAACTGGTGTTGTAACTGTTAAGGTGAGCGGTGAGCAGTCAGTTAAGAGTGTATATGTATCAGATGTTAAAGATGTAGAAGAACTTTTACTTGATAAGAATATAGAATATACACTTAAAGATGTTGCAAGACAGAGTGTTATGCTTACAACTATACTTCCATTTGGCTTAAGCCTTCTTGTTATTGTATTCATTATGATGATGTTTACAAGACAGGCTGGTGGCGGTGGCAATGCCAAGATGATGAATTTTGGAAAGAGCAGGGCCAGAATGATAAGCAGTGCTGATAATAAAGTTACATTTAAGGATGTAGCTGGTCTTCAGGAAGAAAAAGAAGAACTTGAGGAGATAGTTGATTTCCTTAAAGATCCAGTAAGATATACTTCTCTTGGTGCAAGAATACCTAAGGGTGTTATTCTTACAGGTGCACCTGGTACAGGTAAGACACTTCTTGCCAAAGCTGTTGCCGGAGAGGCAAGCGTACCATTCTTTAGCATATCAGGTTCGGATTTCGTAGAGATGTTTGTTGGTGTTGGTGCTTCAAGAGTAAGAGATATGTTTGAGGAAGCTAAGAAGAACGCACCTTGTATTATATTCATTGATGAGATTGATGCTGTTGCAAGACGAAGAGGAACAGGTATGGGCGGCGGCCACGATGAGAGAGAACAGACACTTAACCAGATGCTTGTTGAGATGGATGGTTTTGGTGTCAATGAAGGAATTATCGTTATGGCCGCTACTAACAGAATTGATATTCTTGACCCAGCTATATTAAGACCGGGAAGATTTGACAGAAAGATAGTTGTCGGCAGACCAGATGTTGCTGGACGACTTGAAATATTAAAGGTACACGCAGCTAAGAAGCCTCTTGGTGATGATGTTGACCTTGATAAGCTTGCAAGAACATCAGCCGGCTTTACAGGTGCTGATCTTGAAAATGTATTAAATGAAGCTGCTATTAATGCGGCAAGAAAGAAGAACAGATATATAACTAACGCAGATGTTGAAGAAGCATTTATTAAGATAGGAATAGGCGTTGAGAAGAAGAGTAAGATTATATCTGACAAAGAGAAGAAGATTACAGCTTACCACGAATCAGGACACGCTATATTATTCCACCTTTTACCAGATGTTGGGCCAGTTCATACAATATCAATCATTCCTACAGGAATGGGTGCGGCAGGTTACACAATGCCGCTTCCTGAAAGAGATGAGATGTTTAACACTAAGGGGAAAATGCTTCAGAATATCGTTGTAAGCCTTGGTGGACGAGTAGCGGAAGAACTCATATTTGATGATATAACAACAGGTGCTTCACAGGATATCAAGCAGGCAACACAGACAGCAAGAGATATGGTTACTAAGTATGGTTTCTCTGACAAGCTTGGTCTTATTAATTATGATACAGACAGTGATGAGGTATTCATCGGAAGAGATCTTGCACATACAAGACCATATGGTGAAGATGTAGCAGCACTCATTGATGAAGAAGTTAAGAGAATTGTAGATGAGTGTTATACCAAGGCTAAGAAGCTTATATCAGAGAATATGGACGTGCTTCATAGAAGTTCAGAACTTCTTCTTGAGAAAGAGAAGATTTCAAGAGAAGAATTTGAAAGTTTGTTTGAAGATAAGCCATATGGAGAGAGTTTATAATTAGGTATTAACAGAGATTTTGCAGTTAAAATGCAGTTAAATAATGGAAATGTATTTATACACAAAAAACATTTGGCAATAATTCACAAAAAAAGTTGCAATTTATTGTAAAGTTTGTGAACACTTATGGGGCTTTGTATGATATTATAATTAACGTAAAAACCCCCAATACATTATATATTTTTTGCTACACCCCATAATAAGTGAAATACCTTCTCCAAAAAGGACAGTCCCCCCAGACTGTCCTTTTTATTTGCACGAGTAACGATGAGAATGGATAATTTAAAGAAATCTTCCATCCTGCTTGCAGGAATGGAAATTTTTTAAATTATCTATTCGAGGAGCACCGCGTCATAGGTAAGAGCGTATTTTATAAAGTAAATAAATTACGAAGCAGAAACGCTCTTACCTATGCCATCGTTACGAGTTAAGAGAAGCCGTAAATTAAAGAAATCTTAATAAATATATCTTACAGTTGAATAAATACCCGTAATGATATAAAATTATATATGATTAATGTCAAGGAGTATTTTCTATGATAATAAGCGCAGGAGTTGAGAACCTTACATCATGGGAAAGAAAGCTTTTGTATATGTGTAATGCAAGACCAACCATTAATACAAGAGCTTTATTTTCTGATGCGACAAACGATTACAGATGTCCGGCAGAGCCTATGCCGGGTGATACAGTTAAGATACGATTAAGAACAGGTCGTTATAATGTAGACAAGGCGTATATATATGTTAATAATGTAGAATACCCTATGACAAAGATTAAGGCAGTTGGAGTATTTGATTATTACGAGGCTGAGATTAAAGTTAATAATGACAAATTATATTATTATTTCAAGGTAGAGACTGGAAAGGTTGTATGCTATTACAATCAGATAGGAGCTATTAAAGAACTTAATACTTATTATAATTTCCAGATTATGCCGGGATTTAAGACACCTGACTGGGCAAAGGGCGCAGTTATGTACCAGATATTTGCCGATAGATTTTGCGATGGTGATAAATCTAATAACGTGCTTGATGATGAATACAGTTATATAGGCGAACACGTCTGTCAGGTTAAGGATTGGGATAAATATCCAGCCAATATGGGTGTAAGAGAGTTCTATGGTGGCGATTTGCAGGGCGTGCTTGATAAGCTTGATTATCTTAGCGAGCTTGGTATCGAGGTCATTTATTTTAATCCGTTGTTTGTTTCGCCATCTAATCATAAGTACGATATACAGGACTATGATTATATAGACCCACATTTTGGTGTTATAGTAAAAGATGATGGGGAACTTTTAAAAGAAGGTGACCAGAACAATACTAATGCAACACGATATATTAACAGGGTTACAAGTAAGGAAAATCTTAAAGCGAGTAATGAGTTCTTTGCCAAGGCAGTAGAACAGATACACAGCAGAGGAATGAAAGTCATAATAGATGGAGTGTTTAACCATTGTGGTTCATTTAACAAATGGATGGACAGGGAACACATTTACAGTTCTAGTGATGACGATTATGCCTGCGGTGCATATGAGAAGTATGAAAGCCCATATCACAGCTTCTTTAAATTCTATGGTAATCAGTGGCCGGATAATGGTTCATATGACGGCTGGTGGGGACACGATACACTTCCTAAGCTGAATTATGAAGACTCAGATACACTTGAAAAGTATATTATAGATATTGGAAAGAAATGGGTATCTCCACCGTACAATGTAGATGGCTGGAGGCTTGATGTTGCAGCTGACCTTGGGTACAGCAAGGAATATAATCACACATTCTGGAAAAAGTTCAGACAGGCTGTTAAGGAAGCTAATCCGGAGGCAATAATACTTGCAGAGAATTATGGTGATTCATATGACTGGCTTCAGGGTGATGAATGGGATACGATTATGAATTATGATGCCTTTATGGAGCCTGTAACGTGGTTTCTTACAGGAATGGAGAAGCATAGTGATGAAATGCGCCCTGATTCATTAGGTAATCCTGATTATTTTTTTGGCGCTATGCACCATAATATGGCAAGAATGGGTGGACAAAGTTATTCTATATCTATGAATGAGCTTTCTAACCACGACCATTCAAGATTTCTTACAAGAACTAACCATATTGTTGGCAGGGTTGATAAGCTTGGATCAGAAGTGGCTAATCAGAATGTGAATAAGTTTGTATTTATGGAGGCTGTCATTATTCAGATGACGTGGCCGGGTGCACCAACTGTATATTATGGAGATGAAGCGGGAGTGTGTGGTTTCACAGACCCTGATAACAGAAGAACTTATCCATGGGGACATGAAGATAAGGAGCTTATAGACTTTCATAAGGCAGCAATAAAGATGCACAAGGAGAATGAGGTATTAAGAACCGGCTCGTATAAGCAGCTTTATTCAGCACATAATGTTATTGCATATGGAAGATTTACATCAGATGATGCAGTGATAGTTGTTGTTAATAATGGGGAAGATGAGATAAGAGTTAATATACCTGCCTGGGAGACTGGACTTGCTATGGATGATGATGTCGAGCAGATAATGGTAACATTTGAGGGCGGATATTCAACAGACAGACAAGGTTACAGACTTAAAGACGGAATTCTTAATATAGGCTTAAGAAAGACTTCAGCTACAGTGTTAAGACGTCTTAGATGGTAGATAATGCTGTTAAAATATAATACACAGAAGTAAGAATGAGGAGTAATGTATAATGGCAGTAGATAATAACGAGGAAAAGAATAAAATAGTTCTTAACCGTAAGATGAGATTATGGAACAAGTATAAGAAGCCGGTAATAGGTGTTATTTTGGCTGTAGTAGTTATTGCAGTTGTTGCAATTGTTCTTAAATTATGCAGTATTGGAAAGCCGGTGGAAGATAAGGCGACAACACTTGCCAATAACAATAATAATAACAATGATATAATTATTACACAGTCATCTATAGAGATGTCTAACAATGAAACAACAAGTGCAGCTGATACAGAGAGTACAACATCAGCTGTAACAGAAAGCACAACAAGCAGTACAACATCAGCAGCTCAGGTATCAGGCGGAGTTGCCAGGATTACAACTAAGGCAGAGATACAGGAATACACATCACGTTCTAATTATGATGATGCAGTATTCTTTGGTGATATGATTGTATCAGGTATAGGTGAATATGGTTATCTTGACACATCACGCATATTCTCAGATAATAACCTTACAACAGATAAGGCACTTAATTCAGTGTCAAGTGTTGCGGCGGCTAATCCATCTAAGGTATATGTCCTTGTTGGACTTAACGACCTTAACTATGGAACAAGGTCAGGAGAGAATGTAGCTGAGAGAATAGGTTCAATAGTAGAATCGCTTAAGGAAGCAATTCCATCAGTAAAGGTATATGTAGTGTCACTTCTTCCTATAACACAGAGCTTTGAGGCAAAGTCAAATGTAAAGATAACACAGGCGGCTATTGATGAAGCTAACAGTACACTTGCAGCCAGGGTGACAGAGTATGGAATGACATTTATAGATATAGCAGATGCATTTAAGGATGAGTCTGGATATCTTAATACAGATGTATCAACAGGTGGATATAACCTTAATCATAACTATTACCCATTCTTCCTTAATAATATATCGGGAGCGTCTAACTAATGAAATTTTATGTAATGTCACTATTTCCACAGATGATTTTGGATGGGTTGAATACAAGTATAACAGGCAGGGCTATAGATTCAGGAGTATTGTCTATAGAAGCTGTTGATATAAGGGATTTTTCCAATAATAAGCATATGAAGGTAGATGATTACCCATATGGCGGAGGAGCAGGAATGGTTATGCAGCCGGGACCCGTGTGCGATGCTTATGAGAGCATAGCAGCCAGATGTTCAGGCAGACCAAGGGTTGTGTATATGACACCACAGGGGCATACATTTAACCAGCATATGGCAGAAGAATTTGCCAAAGAAGAAGAACTTGTAATTCTGTGTGGACATTATGAGGGAATTGATGAGAGAGCACTTGAAAGCATAGTTACAGACTATGTGTCAATTGGAGATTATGTCCTGACAGGTGGAGAGCTTCCGGCGATGGTTGTTATCGACTCAGTGTCAAGATTAGTTCCGGGAGTACTTAATAATGATGAGTCAGCCCAGACAGAGAGCTTCTCAGATGGTTTATTAGAATATCCACAGTACACAAGACCAGCCAATTACAAAGGTATAGAAGTGCCAGAAGTATTATTATCAGGTCACCACGGCAATATAGAGAAGTGGAGGCACGAGAAGTCGTTAGAACGTACTAAGAAGTACAGACCGGACTTATATGAGAAATATATGGCTGAGAACAATAATAACAGTTAAAATAATTGTTGACGGATAAGATATTTATGTGGTAAACTAATCAAGTCTTTTGGTGAATAACTTGATTGTTTACTACAGGATATTATGATGTGAAGTCACAATAAGCCTAGATAGCTCAGTCGGTAGAGCAGAGGACTGAAAATCCTCGTGTCACTGGTTCGATTCCGGTTCTAGGCATTTTATAATTGAATATAATTTAATTATGATGATATGCGGGTGTAGTTCAATGGTAGAACACTAGCCTTCCAAGCTAGATACGTGGGTTCGATTCCCATCACCCGCTTAATATTCGCTTTTATGTGGATATGATGTGTGTCCGTAGCTCAGCTGGATAGAGCAACGGCCTTCTAAGCCGTGGGTCGGGGGTTCGAATCCCTTCGGGCACATTCGCTTTGCGAGTACGCTGATACAATGGGCGTTTACATTATGGTGGGTATAGCGCAGTTGGTTAGCGCGCCAGATTGTGGCTCTGGAGGTCAAGGGTTCGAATCCCTTTATCCACCCTTTTTAATCCATTGGGCTATCGCCAAGCGGTAAGGCACAGCACTTTGACTGCTGCATACGTTGGTTCGAATCCAACTAGCCCAGTTAAGGTCAATAATAATTTAATACGGGCCATTAGCTCAGGCGGTAGAGCACTTGACTTTTAATCAAGTTGTCCGGGGTTCGAGTCCCCGATGGCTCACTAAGTTAGAGGATTGCATTACGATGCAGTCCTTTTTTATTTTACTTTGTAGTAAATTTCTTATGCAAAAATCGTAAATCTCTACCCAAACAGCGAAAAAAACGGCCGAAAAGGTAGAGAATCCTATGATATATCATTTGCAATTCACTAATAGTAATACCATTTATGCACGAAATCGTACCGTTTATGCAAAGGGGGTTTTTGTGCATTAATAATTATGTTAGAATACGAGTGACCGGTCAAATAAAAAATTAAGTTTAAATGGAGGTAATTTATCATGAAAAAAAGAACACTGGCAGTATTTATTGCTGCAGGGTTATTATTATGTGGATGTGGTGGAAAAAACAATGACAATAATACAAACAAAGATATAGATAATAATGTTGACAATAATATAAATTATGTTGTGGGGGACTATGACTTTAGCTATAACGAAAAGACTGATTCACCGGTTGGATATGAATGGGGAGATATGAGTGAATCACATGACGGTTACTATGTTCCGATACTAGGGAACATTAAATTTTTGGATAGTAAGCTTGAAAATTGTGTTCCGCTTTGCAGTAATCCCGATTGTACCCATAATACTGAAGAATGTGTATCATATTTTTATAGGAATGATATATCATTAGTTTCACAAGTTTATTATTACGATGGATATATATATGAGGTAGGAAAGGAAACAGTTGAAAATAAAGGATGTGACACTAATTTATACAGATTGAAAGATGACGGAACATCATTTGAAAAGTATATGACATTGTACAGACTGGAGGCAGGCGACGGTGAAGTTACACCATATCCGGAAGTGTGCATACACAGAGGATATGTGTATTATGTGATTCCATTCCAAAGTACAATGAAACTTCAGAGAATGAAACTGGGAAGTAAAGAAGCGGAGACTGTGTATGAGATGACAGGAGACAGACAGAATCTGTACAGAATAAAAGCCTATGGAAATCATATTTTCTTTCAGGCAGGCAATTTCTTGGCAGATAATATTGATATAAATGCCAGTATTTTTTCGTATGACATTGATACCGGTAAGGTTGAAAAAGTAGTGGAAAATGCGGTTTCCTACTATGGGATAGGCATTAACAGGCTATATTACAGTCTGGATGGCGGTGTACAGGTGTATGATTTTGAGAAGAAAGCATCTGAAGAATTTATTGGTAAGATTTACGAAGACCAGAGTATGCTTGTATCCGATAAATATGTAACGGTATATGATAAAAGTAATATGCAGGTATATGATTTTACGGGCAAAAAGGTGTATGAAAGAAATCTGGATAAAGATGATATCAGTGCGATATATGGAATAGACGGAGATACGGTCTTTGTATATATTAACAGAAAGGGAAAATCTGAAATCAAAGGAATACAGGGATTGGGATATTTTAAGATATCTTCTGATGATGCACTTGTACAGGTAGATATTTACGAGATAGAGAATTGATATGGAATTTAAGAAGGCAATTAGTTATAAAAAATATTTGCAGGAATTGCCATTGTTGCCGTCCGTAAATCGCTACCAAAATAGCGGAAATCAGCCGAAAAGGTAGAGAATTCTATGACATATCATTTACTATTCACTAATAGTAATACCGTTTATGCACGAAATCGCACCGTTTATGCAAAGAGGGTTTTCTAGCATTAATAATTATGTTAGAATACAAGCGACCGGTCAAGTATAAAATTAAATTTAAATGGAGGTAATTTATCATGAAAAAATTCAATGTAATCTTAGCAAGTGTATCTGCATTAGCTGTAGTTGCGTTTTCAACATGTTCAGCCTATGCAACCACAAGAGGATTAATAGCAACGGTAGTTGATAAAAGGGCAGAGGCAACCTATGGGGCAGGTAGTTATGGAAACAGTATAAGGTTAGTGGTCGAATTTGAAGAGAAGCACCCTACTACTGGCCAGATATACAAGAGTAGTTTTGAGGAAAGAAGTTTCGGAGGCTACGACAGCGTAAGTGCTTACAGGAATGCAGATGCAGGTTATAATTATGTCCGTATTCGCCCTACGGGATATAATAATGGTAACAAAGATTTAACATTAGGTTGGATTTATAATAAGTAATAATAATGGGATAATATGTCTGACATATTATCCCGTAAAATGGAGGTAATTTATCATGAAAAAATTCAATGTAATCTTAGCAAGTGTATCTGCATTAGCTGTAGTTGCGTTTTCAACATGTTCAGCCTATGCAACCACAAGAGGATTAATAGCAACGGTAGTTGATAAAAGGGCAGAGGCAACCTATGGGGCAGGTAGTTATGGAAACAGTATAAGGTTAGTGGTCGAATTTGAAGAGAAGCACCCTACTACTGGCCAGATATACAAGAGTAGTTTTGAGGAAAGAAGTTTCGGAGGCTACGACAGCGTAAGTGCTTACAGGAATGCAGATGCAGGTTATAATTATGTCCGTATTCGCCCTACGGGATATAATAATGGTAACAAAGATTTAACATTAGGTTGGATTTATAATAAGTAATAATAATGGGATAATATGTCCGACATATTATCCCGTAAAATGGAGGTAATTTATCATGAAAAAAAGGACATTGGCAGCATTTATTGCTGTAGGGTTATTATTATGTGGATGTAGTGGGAAAAACAACAATGACAATAATACAAACAAAGATATAGATAATAATGTTGACAATAATATAAATTATGTTGTGGGAGACTATGACTTTAGCTATAACGAAAAGACTGATTCATCCGTTGGATATGAATGGGGATATATGAGTGAATCACATGACGGTTACTATGTTTCGCTACAAAATAACCTTAAATTTTTAGATAGTAAGCTTGAAAATTGTGTACCGCTTTGCAGTAATCCCGATTGTACACACAATACTGAGGAATGTGTATCGTATATTTACAGAAACGGTATAACATTATCTTCATCTGTTTATTATAATGATGGATATGTATATGAGACCGGTGTAGAAGAAGTTGAAAATACCGGATGTGACATTAATTTATACAGATTGAAAGATGATGGAACATCTTTTGAAAAGTATATGACATTATACAGGCTGGAGGTAAATGATGATGAAACTCCGGGATATCCTGAGATATGCATACACAGAGGATATGTGTATTATGTGATTCCATTCCAAAGTACAATGAAACTTCAGAGAATGAAACTGGGAAGTAAAGAAGCGGAGACTGTGTATGAGATGACAGGAGACAGACAGAATCTGTACAGAATAAAAGCCTATGGAAATCATATTTTCTTTCAGGCAGGCAATTTCTTGGCAGATAATATTGATATAAATGCCAGTATTTTTTCGTATGACATTGATACCGGTAAGGTTGAAAAAGTAGTGGAAAATGCGGTTTCCTACTATGGGATAGGCATTAACAGGCTATATTACAGTCTGGATGGCGGTGTACAGGTGTATGATTTTGAGAAGAAAGCATCTGAAGAATTTATTGGTAAGATTTACGAAGACCAGAGTATGCTTGTATCCGATAAATATGTAACGGTATATGATAAAAGTAATATGCAGGTATATGATTTTACGGGCAAAAAGGTGTATGAAAGAAATCTGGATAAAGATAATATCAGCAGTATATATGGAATAGACGGAGATACTGTTTTTGTATATATTTACAAGAAGGGAGAACCGGGAATTAAAGGAATAAAAGGACTAGGATATTTTAAGATAGCTTCTGATGACACGTTTATACCGATAGAAGTTTACGAGACAGAGAATTGATATGGAATTTAAGAAGGTAATTATTTATAAAAAAATATTTGCAGGAATAGCCTTTTTATGTATTTTACAGTTGCTGTTTTTTGCATATATCAATAGGAATTACGTCAAAACTGTACATGATGAAAATTATACCCTGAATTATTCGGATTATGTTGGAGAAGTGGTAAAAAAAGCAGAAAGTATGTCCAAAGTAAGCATATTTTATAAAGCGGATTCGTTTTCAAAGGCGAATATTGAAAAGACTTTGAAAGACTATAAGAAACTGCAGGATGTAAAGATTGCTTCCTTTGATGACAATTTTATGACTGCTCATTTCCAATATAAGGAACTTTTTGGATTTGTACTTATTGCAGGAATTTTGGTGGTATTTGTATACAAACCCGAAAAGGAAAAGGGCATAAAAGGACTTTTATATGCGACAAAAAATGGGCGGGGCGTGATGGCAGCCAGACGCCTGACAGCTATTCTCTTATGGGATGCTTTAATTGTCATGGCATTTTATGGGGCTAATCTTATATGCAGCGGAATAATATTAAAAGGTAATGTGTTTACAAGCCTTACATATCCTATACAATCAATAGAAATATTTAAAAACTGGACGGCAACAGATACGATAGGAATCTTTTTGCTGAAATATTATGTATATAGAGTATTTATTCTATTTGCAATATCTGCAATATTGTATATGCTGTTTACTATTTTTAATAATGAAATTATTCCTCTGGGGATTGCTGCCATTATAGGTGGAATCCAGTATGGAATGACGAGACTCACTAATGATAATACGGCATGTAATATTTTGAAATATTGTAATTTGTACTGCCTCGCATCGAGCAATACATTTTTTACCAGGTACAAAAATATTAATGTGTTTAATAAGGCTGTCGGTAAAAATGTAATGATGGCAGGATTTGTGGGCATTAACATTGCTATAGCCTCATTAACGGGCATACTGGTAAGCCATTGCAAAAGAACTTACGTTAAAGGTTTAAAAATAAATATCCTTGGTAAGACAATAGGTAATATAAGAAATTCGGTCCAGTTAAAAATTCCTGAAACATATAAAATAATGTGGATAGAAAAAGGATTAATCATACTGGCTGTGCTTGCTTTTGTTGTTATAAGAAGCACATATTTTGGAGTCAATGAAAAAAACAGGGCAAAGGATATGTATTTTGCATTTATGGACAAGTATGAAGGTGTTCCGGGATATGATTCGGCAAAAGAAATCGATGATTTAAGGAATACACTTGACGAAGTGGATGCACAGTATCAAAGAGTTGAAGAAGCCCATAGTAAAGGCCTTGTCAGTGATTCGGAATATATAAATATGCAGCTTGTTATGCAGACATATATGGAAGATAAAATGTTTTTGCAGGAAATAGAAAGCCAGACAGATTATCTTAAAGAAAATACAAAAAATGGATGGTATGTCAATAAATACAAATATGGCAGACTGTTTAAAAATGATAATACCATGGTAAACCTTGTGACGTTTGTGGCTGTTGTATTGTTGTGCAGCGGTATCTTTTACTATGAACGAAAAAAAGGCATGAATGGACTCCTGAGGCAGTGCATTAACGGTAGAGAGAAGCTTTTTAACAAAAAGATGAGATATGCCATTCTGACAGCGTCAGCCGTAGGAATTTTTGAAATAATACTTGAAGTAAGTTCTGCTATACACGGATATGGAGCGATTGTTATGAAAGCCCCTGTACAGAGTCTTGAGACGTTCTGGTTTGTAAAATGGAATTGCAGTATTGGTATGTTTTACATATTCGTGTGCCTTATGAGAATAGCAATAACCGTGATGATTGCAATGGTAGCTGCTTCGCTGTCAGTTATTACAAGCCAGACAATTTCGTTTATGTTTGCCTTTATTCTTTGTATACCATCATTATTGTACCTTATCGGGATTAATTTTATGGAAAAATTATCAATAATTGATGTAATGTCGGTCTCTCCGTATATTGTCAGACATGGCAGTGTAAATGCAATAATATATGCTATGGTATTTTTAGCAGCTGCAACAGCTTCGGTGTATCATATTGCTTATAGGAAATGGTGTAAATGATGAAAAATGAATTAGAAATTATCAACTTAAATAAACAGTTCAAGGACGTTAAGGCATTAAACAATATAAATTATACTTTTCATAATGGAATATATGGTTTGTTAGGACCTAATGGTGCCGGTAAAAGCACGTTAATTAATGCAATTACAGATAACATAAAGAGAGATTCCGGAAGTATTCTCTGGAATGGAAATGAAATTCTCAGACTGGGAAAGAAATACAGAAATGAACTGGGGTATATGCCACAGCAGCAGGGTTATTATGGTGAATTTACGGCCTATGCTTTTATGATGTATCTTGCCGGATTAAAAGGGCTTGATAAAAAAGAGGCAAAAGCCAGGACGGAAGAACTTCTTAATGAAGTAAATATGTATGAATTCCGCAATAAAACATTGGAAAAGATGTCAGGAGGAATGAAACAGAGAGTTTTACTGGCACAATCACTTCTTAACAATCCGAGTCTGTTAGTTCTTGATGAACCGACAGCAGGGGTTGATCCGCAGGAAAGAGTTAATATAAGAAATTATATCCATAGTATTGCAAAAGACAGAATTGTCCTAATATCCACACATATTATTTCAGATATAGAAATGATAGCCAATGAAATTATTATTATGAACCACGGAAAGTTCCTTTGTACCCTTGATGATGAAGAAAATGTTGAAGATGCATATCTTAAATGGATTGGAGACAAAAAGATATAATCCACAAAAATACAATTTTTGCACAATCTGTAGCGAATTTTTCCTTTTCATTAGAAGAAAAATAAATTACAATGTGTATTACAAAAGTTAGAAAGGGTGGTAGTTTATATGAAAACTAAAACAGCAAATGTAGTTAAGAAACTTCTTGACGTTGTCCTCAGGAACGAGGTGGTGACTGTTTCATCACCTATTACATATCAGGAAAAGACACCTGATAATTTGTACGAAAGAGTTGTAGAACGTGAAAAAAGGGAAAATCACTGATTGGCTTATAAAGAGTAATGTAATACAGGCAGAAGACAGAGATTTGTACGATTATGCCTGTAGAAGCCTTGTCTTTCTGTTTGCACCGTTTGTAATTGCACTTGTTGTGGGAATGGTGTTCAGGATGGTGGCAGAGGCTTTACTTATGGCAGTTCCCTATGTAGTCCTCCGCAGTTTCTGCGGAGGATTTCACTTGAAAAGTATTAAATTGTGTCTTGTGGTTTCTACATTGTCATATCTTGCAATATTCTCAATCGGCGTTTTTGTATCATGCGATATATTTTATTATGTTACAGCAGTTATAAGCGCTGTATCCATTGATGCGTTGAGTCCAATTGTATCTCCTGATAAGAAGATAGACTCCGGCAGAATTATACATTTTAAATTAACAGCAATTATTTTGTCCACGATTATTTTAATTGTGGTATTTGTACTTTTTATCATGCATATAGGGTATTTTTCAAGGTTTCTTACGTTGGGAATGTTACTTACTGCATCGTTACAATGGCCGTGTATAGGAGGCTCACATATTATTGACTGATTTACTAAAAAAATGTATAATTATCTAGTAATTTTTGGGATAATTAACGATTAAGGATAAAGTAATAATGGACGTAATTATAATGTCATATTTCCTGGAGGCTTTTGTAACGGTTATATTTGCAAGGTGTATGTATATACCAAGGTTTAAGCTTCCGATTCGTATATTGATATATATTGTATTATACGGGTGTGCCGCACTTACCCATTCGGATAATTCCATGCTTAACGCATTTGCGGATGTTATGGCAGGGGTACTTGTATTAGGGTTTGCATATTCCGGTGATCCGGCAGACTCTTTTTTTAACGCTACAGTACTTGTTGCCGTTAATTTCTTGTGTGAACTGGAAATTGTTAATATAATTAATTACTTTCATACAGGCTTTTTGAACGAAGTGTATAGCAGTAATCTGAAATTTTTAATGCTTCTGGCAAGAGCTGTTCTCTTTTTGGTTGCAATGGTAATTGTATATTTCCAGAAAAAGAGGAAACAGTCTGAAAAAGTCGAAATAGAAGGATTTCTTGCGACCGGAATTGTGTTATGTATATTGGTATTATATGCGGCTCTTACCAAGGTTTTGATGATAATTCCTGATATTGATAATGGAGGCTTGCTGGTCTTTATTGCACTGTTGATTTCTTCGATAGTGTTGATTCTTACCATGTCATTGCTCTCATTGGCAAATAAGAGGAATGAAGAGCTCAGAATGGCACAGCTTGCAATTCAGAAACGTGAGGGCGATGAAGTGCTTTTAAAAACTGCTTCGGAAAAGGACGAGAAGATGAGAATTCTCATCCATGATATGAAAAAGCATTTTCAGACGCTTAAGCTTATGAATGAATACGGTGAAGTGGACAAGGTTAATAAATATCTGGATAACCTGTTGGAAGATTCGGATGTGAAGTCCGTAGAGGATATTTCCAACAATACTTTTCTGGGTGCGATTCTTTACAGATATACATTAAAGGCCAAAGAAAAGAATATAAGAATGAATTGCGATATAAGGGATAAGTGCATTGAGGGCATTGATGAAATGACCATTACTACGATACTATATAACCTGCTTGATAACGCAATAGAGAATTGTGGAGGCGAGTCTCCTTTTATAAATATATCTATTCAGAAAAAAAATGACAGTTATGTTAATATAAATATATTGAACAGAAGCATAAAGAAACCTGTCCAGAATAAATATGGGGACTTTATTTCAGACAAACCGGATAAAACAATGCATGGTCTTGGGCTTAAGAGTATTAAGAGTACGATTAAGAAAAACGGCGGAGAATTTTCAGCTTATTATAGTCCTGAAGATAAGGTCTTTCATGCAGTTGTAATATTGTATGTGGAGAAATAATATGAGAGTAATAATATGTGATGATGACGAATACATAAGACAGAGATTACATGATAATATCAGACTGGCTTTCAAAAGCATGAGAAAAAGCGGTTATCAGGGATTGCTGGAATGTGACGAATATGACAACGGAAAAGATTTGTTAGAAGATGAAGGTGAAAAGGATCTTGTTTTTCTTGATATAGAAATGCCGGGAGCTGATGGTATTAGTATCGGCAGAGCATTAAAGCAGGCTGATTCCGATGTGCTTATAGCATATATAACGTCACATACTGAATTTCTGGATGATGCGATGAGCTTTTGTGTATTCAGATATATATCTAAACCATTGAATCAGGAACGTATTGTAAGATGTATATGTGATGCATTTAATATTCTGTGTAAGAGAAGAATTAATGTTGTAATTGATGAGGGTAATTGTATGTACCGCAAAGTCAATACATATAATATCGTCATGGTTGAGAAAGATTCAAGAAGATTGAAATTATATATGAAGAATGGTGAAGTAATAAGGGTTATGGGAACAATCAATGATTTTTTGACAGGTCTTAATCCGCTTATATTTGTAATGTGCCATCGGAGTTTCATAATCAATCTTAAGTATGTATCAAGGATTGACAAAAACACAGTGTATCTTTGCGGTGATAAATACGTAGCATATTTATCAAGAAACAGATATACAAGTATTAAAGAGGCATTTATAAATTATGTGGAAAAATCCATATGATGTTACTATAGTAAAATATTTTTAGAAACGAGGTAGATGAAATGATAGTTTCGGATAGTGTTAAATATATAGGCGTTGATGATACTGACATAGATTTGTTTGAGAGCCAGTATCCGGTACCTGATGGTGTTTCATATAATTCCTACGTAATTTTAGATGATAAAATTGCAGTTATGGATACTGTTGATGAAAGAAAGACAGATGAGTGGTTTAGTAATCTTACAGAAGTTCTTGAAGACAGACAACCGGACTACCTTGTGATATCACATCTGGAACCTGATCATTCGTCCAATATTGAAAGACTTGCAGTCAGATATCCGGATATGAAGCTTGTAGGCAATGCCAAGACATTTCAGATGCTTCCCCAGTTTTTTGACATGGATTTTTCAGAAAGAAGCATTGTAGTAAAAGAAGGAGAAGAACTTTCACTGGGAACACATAAATTAGTCTTTTACATGGCACCGATGATTCACTGGCCTGAGGTAATGGTCACATACGAAGCAACCGAGAAAATTCTATTTTCGGCTGATGGTTTCGGCAAATTCGGAGCGATAGAACTTACCAAGGATAAAGACTGGGCTTGTGAAGCAAGAAGATATTATTTTAACATAGTAGGCAAATACGGCGGACCTGTACAGCAGCTCTTAAAAAAAGCAGCAGGACTTGATATAAATATGATATGCCCGCTTCACGGACCTGTACTTAAAGATAATCTTGGATATTACATAGGACTTTATGATACATGGAGTAAATATGAACCTGAAAATAAAGGCGTATTGATAGCTTATGCGTCCATTCATGGTAATACGGCTAAGGCTGCATATGAACTTGCCGATATGCTTAAAAAAGCAGGTGAAGATAAGGTTGTAGTAAGTGATTTATCAAGAGAAGATATGGCAGAAGTAATTGAAGATGCTTTCAGATATGACAGAATGATTCTTTGTGCCGCAAGTTATGACGGAGGGGTGTTCCCTTGCATGCAGGATTTCCTTTTACACCTGCAGTCAAGGGCTTATCAGAACAGAACTGTGGGAATGGTTGAGAACGGTTCCTGGGCACCATGCGCGGCAAGAGTGATGAGAAACATTGTTGATACCTTCAAAAATATTACAGTGGTTGAACCTGTTGTAACGATTAAGTCCACAGTTAAGGAAAGCGATAAAGCGGCACTTTCAAGTCTTGCGCAGGCAATATATGAAGCTGCTGATAAAACAGTTGAATAAAATAATAAAAAAGGATATAATCATAGGAGCAGTCAATAAATGCTGCGGGCGGATATGGCGGAATTGGCAGACGCGCTAGATTTAGGTTCTAGTGGGAACACCCGTGCAGGTTCAACTCCTGTTATCCGCATTTTTAAGAGTACCGGAAATGGGATTTCCCGGTACTTTTTTTGTAAATGTAAACGGAGGGCATATTATGGATTATACTGACGTTATAATTATAAAAGGTCCGGTGGAAACACTGTCTTTTTTTTCGGAGAGGCTGGCGGAGACATTTTATACGGAATTAAATAAAAACGTAATTGCATGGGATATGAAAAAACCTCTTGAGAGCAGGCACTTTATTGAAAACATAAGGGAAAAGGCTGTACTTATAACTTTTAATTTTATTGGACTAAGCGGGGAGAGCCAGTTTATGGCTGAGGGAACAGATGGTAAAGAGACTTCTGTCTGGGATTATTATGGTATTAAAAAAGTCTGCATCATGGTTGACCATCCTCTTTATTACAGGGACCAGCTGGAAATGATTAATGATTGTATGCTGTATTGTATTGACAGGCAGCATGTGGATTTTATAAGAAGATATTATCCCGGTAAGAAGGTTGATTTTTTACCTCTTGCGGGAACTTCTCTTGGCGAAGGTGGACAAAAAAGGGATATTGATGTATTTTTCGCGGGAAATTATGTGAATATCAAACCGCTTGAAGACAGAATAAATATGCTGGATAAGGACAACAGGGAATTTTGTTATTCAATGATTGAGGATTTAAAGACCAATACAGGCAAAGGAATAGATGAAGTAATTGAGGAACATGTAAGAGCTGATATACCTGATATTACAAGAGAAGATATGCTTATGGTTACCAATAAGATGATGGTAATTGACTTGTATATAAGGTCATATTTCAGGCAAAAGATTATATGTAATCTTGCGGAAAATGGAATTAAGGTACATATTATCGGGAAGGGCTGGGAAAAAGCCGGATGTAAGAAACATGAAAATCTGGTTCTGCTAGGACAAAGGGATTCTTTGGAATGCCTCAGATATATGAAAAGAAGCAAAGTATCGGTAAATATTATGCCTTGGTTTAAAGACGGTGTCCATGACAGATTTTTTAATGGCATGGCACAGGGCTCAGTTGTGGTATCTGACAGTTCCCTCTATATAGATGAGATAGCAAAAGATGGTGTAGAATATCTAAGATTCAGTCTTGATGATATGCAGGAGATTCCTGACATAGTAAACAGTGCAGTACATAGGGAAGACATTGCAAAACGGGGGCATATGCTTGTATGCAGCGGCCATCTGTGGAGACACAGGGCAGTGGAAATTGATAATAATCTTAAAAAATATCATTGACAATACAGGTGCCCTATGGTAATTTATAAGAAATAAATTGAACACTTTAAACCGTTGAAGTGGAGATAACGTTAATTGTTGCACACACAGAGAGCCTGGGATGGTGAGAGCCGGGTTGAACGCAGATTATCAAATGGACCACTGAGGGCATAGTGAACAGCTAAGGGCTTAGTATTCTATGACGTAGGGCATACGTTAGTTGCCTGGGATATGTTGGTATCTCGAAGAGAGCACATTTTATGTGAATCAAGGTGGCACCGCGGATTGGATATTCGCCCTTGACAATATTAATGATATTGTCAGGGGCTTTTTTATTGCTTCCTGACAGGAAAGAGAGGAAAATATGTATCCGACACCGGAGGAAGCTAAGAAAATTATTGCAACAGGCGATTATAAGAGAATTCCTGTAACCATGGAACTTAATTCCGATATGGTAACACCTGTTATGGCAGTGAAAAGACTTAAGAAAGTAAGCCATCACTGTTTTATGTTAGAAAGCGCTGAGGCAGATAAGAAGTGGGGAAGATATACTTTTTTAGGATTCGACCCTACACTTGAACTTACCTGTCAGGATGGAGTTTTAAAAATAAAAAGCGGATTTGAGATTACCGAAAAAGTGACCCATCCGATGGAATATATAAGAAAAATCATCAAAGACAATAAAACACCTGTACTTGAAGGCCTTCCACCTTTTGCAGGCGGACTGGTAGGATATTTTTCTTACGATTATATAAAATACAGCGAGCCTTCGTTAAAGTTAAGCGCTAAGGACGAGGAATCCTTTAAGGACGTTGACCTTATGCTTTTTGACAAAATAATATGTTTTGATAATTACAGACAGAAAATAATACTGATTGTGAATGTCAGAACAGAGAATTTTGACACCTCTTATAATAAAGGGGTAATGGAACTTGAAAATATGAAGAAACTGCTGCTTGAGGGTGAAATGGAAGAAAACAGACCATTGCAGCTTAAAAGTGATTTCAGGTATCTTTTTGACAAAGAACAGTATTGTGAAATGGTCAAGAAGGGCAAAAGACATATTTTTGAAGGTGACATATTTCAGATTGTCCTTTCAAACAGGGTTGAGGCAGATATTGAAGGAAGTCTTTTTGACACTTACAGGGTACTAAGAACCACCAACCCATCGCCTTATATGTTTTATTTTTCAAGTGATGATGTGGAAATCGCAGGTGCGTCACCGGAGACCCTTGTAAAACTTGAAAACGGAGAGCTTCATACTTTTCCTCTTGCAGGAACAAGAAAAAGAGGGGCGGATGCAGAAGAAGATTTAAGACTTGAAAAAGAACTTCTGCAGGACGAAAAAGAACTTGCCGAACACAATATGCTTGTTGATCTGGGAAGAAACGATATAGGCAGAATAAGCAGAATCGGTTCTGTTGAAGTTGAAAGATATATGGAGATACAAAGATACTCCCATGTAATGCACATCGGTTCAACGGTAAGAGGTATCATAAGAGACGATATGGATGCTTTAAATGCAGTGGATTCAATACTACCTGCTGGAACACTTTCCGGGGCACCGAAACTTAAGGCCTGCGAGCTTATATGTGAGCTTGAAAATAATAAAAGAGGAATTTATGGCGGTGCCATAGGTTACATAGATTTCACAGGAAATCTTGATACATGTATTGCGATAAGACTGGCATTTGCCAAAAACGGAAAAGTGTTTGTAAGGTCGGGAGCAGGAATTGTTGCCGATTCGGTTCCCGAAAATGAATTTGAAGAATGCATTAATAAAGCTAAGGCTGTAATGAATGCTTTAAAAGAAGCAGAGGGAGGAATTGACAATGATATTACTTGTAGATAATTATGACAGCTTTTCCTATAATTTATACCAGCTTACAGGCGAGATTGAACCTGATATAAAGGTTATAAGAAATGATGAAATGACTGTAAAAGAAATTGAATTATTAAATCCCGATTTAATAATTATATCGCCGGGGCCGGGAAGACCTGAAAATGCCGGAATATGTATAGATATTATTAAATATTTTGCAGGCAGAATGCCAATTCTTGGCGTATGCCTCGGACATCAGGCAATATGCAAAGCCTTCGGTGCAACGGTATCTTACGCAAAAGAACTTATGCACGGTAAAACTTCCGTTATAAATGCAGATACGGATTCGGTGATTTTTAAAGGACTTGATAATAAAATATCTGTTGCAAGATATCATTCTTTAGCGGACGTTAAAGAAACCCTGCCTGACTGCCTTAAGATAACGGCAGAAACGGATGACGGAGAGATAATGGCGGTAGAGCATAAAGAGTATCCGGTATACGGCTTGCAATTCCATCCGGAATCCATTCTTACAAAAGATGGTAAAAGAATGATGGAAAATTTTATTAACAGCAGGAGATAAGAATTATGATAAATGAAGCAATAATCAAACTTATAAATAAAGAAAATCTTACAGAAGATATGGCAAAAAAAGTAATGGATGAAATTATGTCGGGGGAAACAGATCCCGTATTAATAAGCTCATACCTTACGGCGCTTACAATGAAAGGGGAGACTGTTGAAGAGATAACCGCATCGGCCAAGGGAATGAGAGCAGCAGGAACACACCTTTTAACAGACAAAGAAACCTTTGAAATTGTAGGCACAGGCGGAGACGGCTCCAACTCTTTCAATATTTCTACAACAGCATCTTTTATAATTGCTGCGGCAGGAGTACCGGTAACCAAACACGGCAACAGGGCAGCTTCAAGCAAATCCGGTGCTGCGGATTGCCTTGAGGCACTTGGCGTCAATATTCTTGCAGATGAAAAAGTTAGTAAGAAATGCCTTGATGAAGCGGATATCTGTTTCTTACATGCACAGAAGTATCATTCGGCAATGAAATATGTTGCACCAATCAGAAAAAAACTGGGATTCAGAACGGTGTTTAATATCCTCGGACCGCTGACGAATCCTGCCAATGCGTCAATGCAACTTATGGGTGTTTTTTCCGAAAAGTTTGTAGAAAGCCTTGCACATGTCCTTTACAATCTTGGTGTAAAAAGAGCTATGGTTGTGTACGGTGAAGACGGCATGGACGAGATTTCAGCATCCGCACCTACAAAGGTATGTGAAGTTATGGATGGAGAATTTAAAAGTTATGAAATTACGCCGGAACAGTTTTCGCTTACACGTTGTACCAAAGAAGAACTTACCGGAGGAACAGGAGAAGAGAATGCCGAAATAACCAAAGCTGTCCTTAATGGAGAAAAAAGTGGAAGAAGAACCGCTGTTGTCATTAATGCAGGAGCTGCTTTGTATGTTGCAGGAAAAGCAGAGTCAATCGAATCCGGTATAAGACTGGCGGAAGAATTAATAGATAACGGTGCGGCAATGAGAAAACTTGAACAGTTTGTCAAATTAAGCAACGGGGAGGCATAGAATGATTCTTGACGAAATAGCAGGAAAGACAAAGGAAAGAATAGCAAAGTTAAAAGAAATTACGACCATGGAAGAGCTTGAAAAAAAAGCTTTTTCAATGGAAATAAACAATGATTTCCCTTTTGAAAAAGCACTTTCCAAAAAAGGACTGTCTTTTATATGTGAAGTAAAAAAAGCCTCGCCGTCAAAAGGCGTGATAGCAGAGAATTTTCCGTATCTGGAAATAGCAAAAGATTACGAAAATGCCGGGGCAGACGCAATCTCATGTCTTACAGAACCCTTTTATTTTAAAGGAAGCAACCATTATCTTAAAGATATTGCAAAAGAAGTAAAAATCCCCGTGCTCCGTAAAGATTTTACCGTTGACAGATATATGGTATATGAAGCTAAAATAATGGGTGCTTCTGCAATTCTTTTAATATGCGCCATACTTACGGAGGCTGAGATTAAAGAATATTCAGAACTTGCAGGAGAACTCGGACTGTCGGTGCTTATTGAGGCCCATACGGAAAAAGAAGTTGAAACAGCTCTCAGATACGGCAGAATAATCGGGGTTAATAATAGAAATTTAAAGACTTTTGAAGTGGATATCAACACAAGTCTGAGGCTACGGAATATGGTACCCAAGGATTATCTTTATGTATCGGAAAGCGGAATAAAAAATGCGGAGGATATCAAAAGATTATACGAAAACGTAACTGATGCCGTATTGATAGGAGAAACCCTTATGCGTTCCGCAGATAAGAAAAATACAATAGCAGCATTAAGAGGTATCTGACAATGCAGAAAATAAAAATATGCGGTATAAGGAGAGCAGCAGATATTGAAATCGTCAATAAATACCGCCCCGATTATATAGGGTTTATATTTTATAAAAAATCCAAAAGATACATATCTGAAGCCGATGCAATGGAATTAAGGAAAAGACTTCTGCCGGAAATAAAAACCGTTGGGGTGTTTGTAAATGAAAAGCCTGAAATTGTGGCAGAATACCTCAATGACGGCATAATAGATATTGCGCAGCTTCACGGAACTGAACCGGAGGAGGATATCCTGTTCATAAAGAAGATGACGGGCAGACCTGTAATTAAAGCAGTTTCCGTAGAAACACAATCAGATTGTGAAAAATATAACGAAAGCGGTGCCGACTATATTCTTTTGGATAACGGAAAAGGAGGGACAGGAAAATGTTTTGACTGGAAGCTTATAGGAAATGTGACAAAACCGTTTTTCCTTGCAGGAGGAATTAACGAATCCAATATTGATGAAGCAATTGCCATATCACCTTATGCTGTTGATGTATCAGGCGGAGTCGAAACCGATGGCTTCAAAGATGAAGATAAAATAAGAAAAATAATAAATAAATGCAGAAAGGAATTATAAAATGTCAAAAGGAAGATTTGGTATTCACGGTGGACAGTACATACCCGAAACACTGATGAATGCAATTAATGAATTGGAAGAAGCATACGAACATTATAAAAATGATGAAGAATTTAATAAGGAGCTTGACGGACTTTTAAAAAATTACGCAGGCAGACCTTCAATTCTTTACTATGCCGACAGGATGACAAAAGACCTTGGGGGTGCTAAGATTTATCTTAAAAGAGAGGATCTGAACCATACAGGATCACATAAGTTAAACAACGTTCTCGGACAGGTGTTATTAGCAAAAAAAATGGGTAAAACAAGAGTAATAGCGGAAACCGGAGCAGGCCAGCACGGTGTTGCAACGGCAACGGCAGCAGCACTTTTCGGTATGGAATGTGAAATCTATATGGGAGAAGAAGATACAATAAGACAGGCACTTAATGTATATAGAATGAGACTCCTCGGAGCAAAAGTCCATGCAGTCAAAACAGGTACGGCAACACTTAAGGATGCTGTATCGGAGGCGATGAGAGCATGGACAGAGAGAATAGATGATACCCATTATGTACTCGGTTCTGTTATGGGACCACATCCTTTCCCTACAATAGTTCGTGATTTTCAGGCAGTAATTTCAAAGGAAAGCAAAGCACAGATTCTTGAACTTGAGGGAAGGCTTCCGGATGCCGTACTTGCCTGTGTAGGCGGCGGCTCCAATGCAATCGGTTCTTTCTATAATTACATTGAAGACGAGAGTGTAAGACTTATAGGCTGTGAAGCCGCGGGAAGAGGTATTGATACCAAAGATACAGCAGCCACGATTTCAACGGGTAAACTTGGTATTTTCCACGGAATGAAATCATACTTCTGTCAGGATGATTATGGACAGATTGCACCTGTATATTCTATTTCGGCAGGACTTGATTATCCCGGAGTAGGACCTGAACATGCGGACCTTTATGACAGAGGAAGGGCAGAATATGTTGCAATAACAGATGACGAAGCGGTAAATGCTTTTGAATATTTGTCAAGAACAGAGGGAATTATTCCTGCCATTGAAAGTGCCCATGCGGTTGCACATGCGATTAAACTTGCACCGACAATGGATAAAGACCAGATAATGATTATAACTGTATCAGGCAGAGGCGACAAAGACTGTGCAGCAATAGCAAGATATAGAGGAGAAAATATCTATGAGTAGAATTAGTGACGCATTTAACAATAAAAAAGCATTTATTCCGTTTATTACAAGCGGAGACCCTGATGTTAATACAACAATCAAAGCCGTAAAGGCAATGGCGGAAGCGGGGGCTGACATCATAGAGCTTGGAATACCTTTTTCAGACCCTACGGCAGAGGGACCTGTGATTCAGAAAGCCAATATGAGGGCTCTTGAAAACGGAATTACAACGGATAAAGTTTTTGACATGGTAAAAGAAATCAGAAAGGATGTAAAAATTCCTCTTGTATTTATGACCTATGCGAATGTTGTATTTTCCTATGGTACGGAAAGATTTATGAAAAACTCTGCAGAAGTGGGAATAGACGGCATTATTATTGCCGATGTCCCTTATGAGGAAAAAGAAGAGTTTAATTCGGTAAGCAGCAGATACGGAATTGATTTTATTTCATTAATTGCACCGACAAGCTGTGACAGAATCGGTATGATTGCAAAAGAAGCCGAGGGATTTGTATACTGTGTATCTTCACTTGGAGTAACAGGAACAAGAAGCAAAATAACAACGGACATTTCAAAAATGGTAAAAAGTGTTAAAGAAGCAAAGGATATTCCTTGCGCTGTGGGATTTGGTATTTCAACGCCCGAACAGGCGGCTGAAATGGCAAAATATGCCGACGGCGTTATAGTCGGTTCTGCCATTGTAAATAAATGTGCGGAATATGGAGAAAATTGTATTTCCCACATATATGATTATGTAAAAAGTATGAAAAGTGTGTTAAAATAGAATCATAGTACCATTTGGTTTGGGAGGTGGTTCCTAAATGCAGATTGAAATAGAAATAGATAATTATATTTCGTTTGATACATTTAAGGAAAGAAAGGCGGCAAGAGCCATTATTAAGGATGGCGACAGATTTTTACTTGTCCGCGGACCTGAGGGCGATTTCAAGTTTCCGGGCGGCGGACAGGAAAATGGAGAGAACCTTTCAAAAACACTTTGCAGGGAAGTTATGGAGGAGACAGGTTATGAAATAGCCGGTGGAACCATAAGAGATTTCGGAACCGTAAAGGAGCTCCGTAAAAAGACTGGGACTGTGGTAATGCTGTCCCACTATTTTACCTGCTGTGTTACCGGAAAAAGTGAAGTACATAATGGAGACTACGTTCCTGTCTGGCTTACCCTTAAGGAGGCCTTTGCAATTAATTCCGGCATAAAGGATTATGAAAAGTTTCCGTGGGTATTGAGAGAAAACTATGTTATGGAGTATATTCTGCATAACAGGCATGTTTGAAGATATTTATTTTTAAGTTAATCGGGAAAATTTAGGAATGGATGGATTGCATATGAGAAGACTTTTTGTACTTGATTCAAAGGATTATGATGATACGCACAGCGTAACCGTGAAAAATACCGTGAGGGCAATCATATGTCGTGACGGCAGATATGCCATGCAGCAGAACCGGGATGGAATATATAAGATTCCCGGTGGCGGTGTGGAGAATAATGAGAGCCTTCTGGATACTTTATGCAGGGAAACTTTAGAGGAAACAGGACTTGTTGTTATAAGGGATTCTGTCAGGGAAATAGGGGATGTGCTGGAGCTGCGCCGTGACCTTTTTGAAGAAGATAACAAATATGAGTGCCGTACTTTTTTTTATTTCTGTGATGTGGAGGAGGGGCAGCAGCATACCCACATGACTTTATCGGAGATAGAAAAAGGGTTCCATCCTGTTTTTGCAAAGCTTGATGATATAATAGAGAACAACCGCAGGCTGGGGAAGGATGTTACCTGCGAGAGAGATACGAGATTTCTTGAGATGCTAAGAGATGGGCGAATCTGATATCAAGTTTTTAAAACAGTCATTCAGATAGATAATCTGGGCTGTAGTTGTGATTACACTGTTGATTATCTTTTTTTCAAAAGGAAACTGGACAGGAGATGTTGCGAAATCCGAATTGCCTTCATAGATTTCAGAAAGGGTTTTTTCAAGCTTTGAGCAAAAAAAATCATAGGCAACAGGAAGCGGATATGTTGATTTCTGCAACGAAAATAAAGCGGATATATTTTCCATGGAAAGTACCTGCTTTACGATTACAATAAATATAATGTAAGATATCTGGTCAGGATAGTATTTTTTCCTGACAGGATGGGTAACATACCCTTTTTTTACATAATTGCTTAACATTGAAGATGTGATTGATATGTCAATTATTGAAAGTATGTTATTGATATAGCTGACGGTCTGCTCAAGATACAGACCGATATCAGGAATTTCTTTATACCTTGGCAATCTGAAATTTTCTGTAATATTATTCATATTTTGAATTAACCTCGTGCGAAAGAACCGGCGTGTTGTAATACCAACATGTTGGTTTTTTTTATATAAACTGACTATAAGAATATTAATTATTATATATCCGTTGTTGGGAAAATGCAATGCCGCATCCTATTGACAGAACCATATTAGAGGTTTAATATAACTTATATAAGGTTATTTAAAAACTTATAAAAATAATTTTACAACGATATGAAAGGTTTTTTGAAATGAGAATAGTAACGGACTCTTCAGCAAATATTGTTGATTATAAAGATATGAATTTAGGAGTGGCACCGCTTCATATAATTGTTGGAGATATGGATTATGTAGATGATGATATGGTGGATATCGATGCAATGCAGAAGAAACTATCTTCATATAAGGGAAAAACATCAACTGCAAGCCCAAGTCCTGAGGAATGGGAACGGGCATTTGGAAATGATGATATTATATTCTGTATAACAATAACAAGTGGGCTGTCAGGAACTTATAACAGCGCTCTTGCAGCTAAAGGTAAATATGAAAGCGAACACAAGGGAAGCCGTGTTTTTATTATTGATTCATTGTCTACAGGACCGGAGATAGAATTAATTGCAGAAAAGGCACAGGAGCTTATTGGCACAGGAGCTTCACCTGATGAAATTTATAACAGACTTATTGAATATAAAGAGAAGACACATTTGTATTTTTCATTGGCATCGGTCAAAAATTTTGCAAAAAACGGAAGAATTAACCCCGTAGTAGCTACCGGAATTGATTTCTTAGGAATTAAAATTGTTGGAAAGGCAAGCGAAGAGGGAACCTTGCTTCCAATGGACAAGTGCAGAGGTGAGAAAAAGGCATTAAACAAGCTTGTTAATCATCTTAAAAAATGTGGTTATAAAAATGGCAAAATTATCATAGCCCATAATAACAACGAAACAGGAGCAGAAGAATTAAGTAAATTAATTGAGGATGAATTTGGGTTATTTAATGGAAAGATAAATAAGACAAGAGCACTTTGCAGCTATTACGCAGAACCGGGTTCTATACTCATAGGATTTGAAGCATAGCCGTAATATGGTATTAATAAAGGCCTTGCCCCACATGAGAAGGGGACAAGACCTTTATTTTTAATTATTTCTTTCTTTAAGCGCATAAGCAAGATTAATTGCGTGGTCAGAACATCTTTCAAGATCTGTAACAATATCGGAAAAAATAATTCCTGACAAAGCATCACAGTTGGAGTTCATAAGACGTTCAACATGGTTATGAATAAGTTCTTTTTCATAATTATCAACATTGCTTTCAAGCAGCTCGATTTCATCAAGCTTGCTGTAATCCTCTGTTTCAAAAATATCTATTGAAAGGTAAACCGCATCTATTGTATCTTTAGCCATTGACTTAAGCTCGTCCAGGGCAGACTCGGACAGAGAAGCCTTTTTGGAATTCATCTCTTCGATATACTCAACGATGTTCTCGGCATGGTCTGAAAGTCTTTCAATATCCGTAACGGCAATTGTCATCATTGAAACACGTCGCATGTTTTCCGTAGTCAGGTCAAGTGTCTTTAACTGGAGCATTGCATCAGCGATGGAGTGGTTAAGTATATTGACCGTTTCCTCGTTGTTGCGGACATCTGCGGCTTTTTCAGCGTTGTAATCAAAGAAACACTTAATTGCATTGTTAAGGTTGTTGGCAGCGATACGTCCCATACGGCATATCTCACGCTGTGTCTGGTGAAGCGCAACAGATACAGGAATGTTATCAAGCTGGTTCATATACACAAGGGACCTGTCCGAACGTGTTTTGTTCTCATCCGGGTTGACAGGAATAATCTTTTCCGCAAGACGGATAATAAATTTGGTAAAAGGCAATTCCACAAGAACTGCAATAACAGCAAAAATTGTATGTGTATTCGCAATCTGACGTCCAACATCATTAGGTGAGAGACGGCATATCCAGTCAGTAAGCGGAATAATATTAATAAGCGTTATAAGCAGTATGGCTCGTATGAGGTTGAATAAAAGATTGAGCACTGCCGTTCTTTTACCCTCTCTGTTAGCGGTAAGTCCGGCTAAAAGATTAGGTGTGACAGAACCTATGGCAGCACCTATTACAAGGTATACCGCTGTATTATATGTCAAAATTTCCTGAACTGCAAAAGTCTGGAAAATTACTATTGAAGAAGATGAACTCTGAAGTAAAGCCGTAAATCCCACACCAAAAGCAACTGCAAGAGCTGGATTGTTAAGAGTCGAGATGAAACTGATAAATTCATCTGAATCACTAAGAGGTCCTACGACTTCTTTTATCATTGTGATACCGGCAAACAACATACCGAAGCCCATAATGATTGAGCCGATGTGCTTGACGATTGATTTTTTGAAAAAAAGATACATAACCGCTCCGGCAAAAAGAATGAGCGGTGTGTAAAGGGCAAGGTTAAAAGCAGTAATCTGTGCTGTAATGGTTGTACCGATATTAGCACCCATAATTACTCCGATTGCCTGTGAAAGATTCATCATGGCCGAATTAACAAATCCGATAACCATAACATCGATAGCGGAAGAACTTTGAACGAGGACTGTCATTAACAGACCGGCAAAGACCGCCACAACATTATTTTTGGTAGCACATTCCAAAATGTTCTGGAGATTATCTCCACATGCGTTCTTTAATCCGGTTGACATAATACTCATACCGAATAGGAAGAGGCCCACGCCTCCAAGCAGTTTAAATATGTCTGTAATCTGCATTATTTTTCCTCCGTTGGATTAAGTGCATAAAATGCCATCTCTTCCATCATACACTTTTTTGGGGAAAATGTCATCACTTTGTAAACAAAAAGTAAAAAGAATGTAAACATCCTGCTCATTTGACACTGTATTATGCCATGGATTATAATTAAATATATGCGTGTTTAAAGAGGAAACAAATGGATACAAAGACAATTGAGAAATTTTATAATTTTTATAAAAAAGGGCTGAGCGACATACAATCAATTGAGAGAAAATTATTGAAATGCTCCTATTCTTTTGAAAAGTGGTCAGATGCCCTAAATAGCAAATCAGAGATGATAAGGTACATCTATGATGAAAATAATAAGCATGTGAGAGATTTCCTAAGCCTGAAAGAAGAAAATCTTACGCCGGAAGTTGCTGATATGATGATAACACATGTGGATTTTTTTATTTCTGAAGGATATAGGGATTACAATGTAACGGCATCGGCACTTAATCTTCTTATAGGGTATTATAAGAACCATGAGCCGCTTTACAGACTTTTTGACTGTTACTATTTTATGGGCATGACTTTAATGGAAGTCAATGAATATGAGAAAGCCTGTGAGTATTTCAGAAGGGCATTGGAACTTTACCCGGACGTATCTGTGTGTAAGGAGGATTACAGACAGTTCAGGATAATGGCATCATATTATTACAGGCTTGTAGCAGCGGTATGTGACAAAAACGCAGGAGCAAGGACAGTTGTTGAGTATTATAAGACAGCTTTGGATATATGGGTGGAACATCCCCTTGTTAATTTTGTGACAGATAAGAAAAAACAGGGCATAAAAGGCATGTTTAATATGCTTGTGTGTATGTATGTTGAGAAATATATAGTAAAAGGTACTGATCCCGAACAGTGGTTCAAGAATATAATAGAACAGGAGTTTTGTGTACAGGCGGACAGAACAGGCAGTTTTTATGGTGTGGATAACAGGATTTTTGTTGTCTATTATAAGCTCCGTCATATGTCCGGTGCAATTACAAGGGGTGAATATAATATACAGATATGCAAAAAGTATGAATATGAGAAGGTACTGCAGCAGAAGTTTACATATTACACTAAGAATTTTCTGCAGTTATATGATGATGAGGTCAGTGATGAGGAATATGATGTAAATGACGTAAGTTATATGAACAGGTCATTTACATATATAGATGCACTTATTCCTGAAATGATTAATATATTCAGAAAGAATGATTATATTGATGAACTAATGACATATTACAGTGAATTTCCTGTACTTACCCGTAATTACATAATCGATTACCTTATCGAAAATAATATTAAAAAGATTTTTAGATATACAAAAGATGAAGAAACTGTAATTAATCTCTTTGAAAAAATATTTATGAACAGGCAGATAGTTACCCTTATACATGAGAATATGGTAAGCAGGCTGGCAAGCCTTATAACAGGTTACATCCTTGATGAAGCTCCGTCCATGTTTGTGGGAACATTTGGGATAACTTCCGAATCGGGTGTCAATGTGAACAGGGACAGAATTATGCACTATGCACAGAACGCAGGACTGATACATGATATAGGCAAAATTATGTGTACTGACGTGGTAAATCTGCAGTTCAGAAAGATTTGTGATCTTGAATTTGATATTGTTAAGAAACACGCCAGTCGGGGAAGCGAGATGATTAAGTATATACCGGCACTGGCAGAATATAATGACGTGGTTCTTGGACATCATAAGGATTACAATGGAAAAGGCGGATATCCGCAAGAATTTGACAATACGAAGTCGGAATACCGTATTTTTATCGATATTATAAAATTGTGCGACTGCATTGACGCAGTCACAGATGGACTTGGAAGAAATTATGCAAGGACGAAGAAATTTAAGGATGTGTTAGCCGAATTTGAAATTGACAAAGGAACGAAATATTCGGACAGGCTTGTGGATTTTATTTCAGGTAACGAAAAACTTAAAAAAGAGATTGAAAGACTTACAGAGATTGAAAGACAGCATGTGTACTATGATATATATTACAATATGGTAAAGCCGGTCGTAAAATACAGCAAAAAAGACGAAACATTCATAAGAAAATATGTATATTCAGATGAAGCCGGCGTAGCAGCCATAACAGGCAGAACAGTAGAGGAACAGCATAAAATAGCCTGCGCATGTGAGAATAATCTGTATATTTTTACAAACGGAAATAATGAAATTATAGGAAGTGTTGTTTTAAGGGAAAAAGACGATACTCTGGATGTTGTTGAATTATTTATAAAAAAAGAACTCCGAAGGTCCGAAAACGGTTCAAAATTTCTGGACGAAATAGAAAAAATGGCAGCAGATGAAGGATTTGCCAGGATAACAATACCTGAAGGAGATAACTGGCACACACATACATTCTGCTACAGACGAGGATATACCAAGAGTGCGGTGCAGGGAGAGATGGAAAAAATATTATGATATACAGATATGCCGAAATTAAAGATTTAGACGAAATCATGGGACTTTACAAAGAAGCCTCGTTAAATGAATGGTGTACATGGGACGACAGTTACCCTGACACCGGTATCTGCAAAAAGGACATAGAGACGGAAAGCCTGCTCTGCCTTGAGGATAATGGCACAATTATAGCGGCAATTTCCTTTGACAGTGATGATGTGGTGGATAATCTCGAACTGTGGAATAAAAAGTACAGGAATAAAGCAAGGGAACTTGCAAGACTCGTTGTAAAAGACAGTTACAGAAATCAGGGAATTGCTGCAAAAATGATACTTAAGGCGATGACTGTATTAAAAAACAGAGGTTATAAAGCAGTACATTACCTTGTAAGTCCGGATAATCTGAGGGCTGTAAATTCCTATGCAAAACTTGGCTTCACAAAGGCAGGAGAATGTGAACTTTACGGACACCGCTGGCACGCCTATGAAAAAGACCTGTACTATATCGAACGCAGTATAACGGGAGAATTTAAAAGAACTTTATGGAATCCCTTTGTGGAAGCGATAGAAAAATATAAGCTTATAAAAGACGGCGACAGAATCGCGGTATGTATTTCCGGGGGAAAGGATTCAATGCTTTTAGCAAGGATGCTTAAAATGGCAAAGGATTACAGGCTGTACGATTTTTCGCCGGAGTACATAATGATGAATCCGGGATATATGGAAAGAGATATGAAGCAGATGGAGTTCAATAATCTGCTTTTTGATATTCCGGTCTCGTATTTTAATACAAATGTATTTGATGATGTGGATGAAATAGGCAAAAATCCATGCTTTTTCTGCTCAAGAATGAGAAGAGGACATCTTTACAGAAAGGCAAAAGAGCTTGGCTGCAATAAAATAGCCCTTGGACATCATTACGATGACGTGATAGAAACCACTCTCATGAGTATGCTATACGGTGCGCAGGCAAGAACAATGCTTCCGGTTATCAAAAGCGATAACATTGAAGATATGAAGCTTATAAGACCCATGTATCTTATAAGAGAAGATGATATTAATTTATGGAAAAACAGGAATAATCTGAATTTTGTTAAATGTGCATGCAGACTTAATACAAAAGACGGCGGAGAGGATACAATACGCCTTAGAATCAAGAAATTAATTCGTGATTTAACAAATGAAAACCCTGCCGTTCCCGCCAATATATTCGGAAGCATGTCAGGCATAGACCTTGAACATGTGCTTAGTTATAAAATTGACGGAGTTACACACAGCATACTTGATGATATGTAGGTTAAGGTAACCTGCTGAGTGTGCTGTTGTGGTATTTTGTACTGTTACTCACATCCTCTCCGAACCATTCAGGCGGAATATAACCGAGAGCTTCTTCTTCGGAAGCAAACTCAACTTCAGCAAGTAGAAGTCCGTCGAATTTTCCCTCAAAAACATCAAGCTCAATGGTAAGATTATCTTTTTCGGGAATTTCATAACGGGTTTTGGTTATGATATTACCATCGGCCTTGGCAAGAAGATGTCCATAGGCTTCTTTAGTGAGAGGAAGATTGTACTCCTCACGGACTATCATGCCCTTTGACTTATATGTCAGGTAGTAGTCATCATTATCGCGGCGCACCCTGACAACAGGGTCGGTGCAAAGATATGCCTGCTCAATTTTTCTCGCTTTATATGAAGTAAGATTATCAGGTAATTTTTTTATTAAAAATTTTCTTTCGATTTCCATTGAAGATACCTCCCATAAGTATTAAAATACCATAATATAGATAAAATAACCATAGGAAGGATAAATATAAATATGAAAATTTATGCGTATCTTGCAGACGGATTTGAGACAGTTGAGGCACTTGGAGTAATTGATATTTTAAGAAGAGCCAAGCTTGACGTAGTAACTGTTTCCGTAGGAACTTCAAAAAGTGTAATGACATCACATAACATAGAAGTGAAAGCGGATATTATGTTTGATGAATCAGACTATACGGACGGAGATATGATTTTTCTGCCGGGCGGAGGAAACGGCACCAAAAATCTCCTTGCCCACGAAGGACTGAAAAAAGTAATTCTGGATTATTATGACCGTGACAAATACATTGCAGCAATATGTGCGGCTCCAAGTATTCTCGGACACTATGGTCTTTTAAAAGGAAAAAAAGCAACCTGTTTTCCGGGATTTGAGTCAGAACTTATCGGCGCTGATTACAGAGGTGACGGAGTAGTTGTTGACGGCAAAATCATAACTGCAAGAGGAATGGGCAAAACCATTGACCTGGGACTTAAACTTTTAGAGATTCTTGACGGCAACGAAACGGCAGTAAGAATCGGTAACGCAATCCAATATCTGGTATAATATTCTCATTGCCTTTGTACATAATAATACCACAACAGAAAACAACTGTTGTATAGATTATTATATTTTGCGGAGGTAACATGACATGAATAAGTCAAGTAGCAGAATGACAGTTCCATCGGCTAAGGGTGCCATGGACAAGTTTAAAATGGAAGTAGCAAACGAATTAGGTGTTGACCTTAAGGAAGGCTATAACGGAGATTTAACTTCAAAAGAAGCCGGTTCCGTAGGTGGAGAAATGGTTCGTAAAATGATTAAGAAACAGGAAGAGCAGATGTCAGAGAAGTAATCTCTGGTAATATAAAAAGGCAGCAGCCTTTTTGACAAACAGCGCCGGTTATATGATAATAACCGGCGCTGTTTAATGATTAGAGATATTATTGATAAAAATTATGCGTCTGCGAGAATTGAAATAAATCTTTTTATATGATATTCTTCAAACAGTTAGTCACAACTAACCAAAATGCGAAAAGTCAGGAGATAGAACTATGGAAAAGATTTATGTAATTTATTGGTCAATGTCAGGAAATACACAGGCAATGGCAGAAGCAATAGCAAAAGGAATTAATGATTCGGGAAAAGAAGCTGTAGTACAGTATGTATCCGAAGCATCTGTTTCAGAATTACAGGATGCAAAAGTATTCGCTCTCGGATGTCCTGCAATGGGAGCTGAGGTACTTGAAGAAGGAGAGATGGAACCATTTGTAAGCGAAGTAGAAGGAATTGCGGCAGGCAAAAAGATTGCTCTTTTCGGTTCATACGGATGGGGCGACGGACAGTGGATGAGAGACTGGGAAGAAAGAATGAGCGGATGCGGTGCGGCAATCATAAACGGTGCCGGTTTAATCTGTCATGAAACACCTGATGATGCAATGATTTCTGAATGTGAAAATCTCGGAAAACAGATTGCAGCAGAATAAAAGAAATTTAAGGGAGCAACGTTTTGAACCGTAATCTTGAAAAAGAAATAATATCTTACTGTGCACCCACACTGGCGGGTATGAAATGCGGAAGTCTGTTCCGTTATTATTGCAAAAAAGAACAGGGAATCAAAGATATCAGGGATGTAAATTATAAGCTTAACGTAAAAGGAATATATATCGTTCCTCTGAAATGGGAAGAAGAAGCTGTTCTTATATATGTATTCAGGTGTAGGATGCTTATAGAGATGCTTGAAAGTGAAAATAATAATAATTTATTGAAAAAGTATGGTTATGAGAACCCACAGATGGGCTTATGTATCAGAAATCTCAGGATAAGAATTAACAGCAGCAAAACCTTTCCTCACGAAATAGGACTTTTTCTTGGATATCCGGTTGAAGATGTAAAAGGCTTCATCGAGAACAAAGGAGAAAACTGCGTAAAATGCGGAGCATGGAAGGTATATTGTAATCCGGAAGAAAAGATGCACTTTTTCTGCAAGATGAAACGATGCACAGAAGCGTATATGAGATTCTTCAACAATGGGATGGAAATATCGAAAATGACAGTGTAAAACATATTTATGTTTCATAGAGAAATAGCTGTAAAAGGTAACACTTACCGGTGTAATATCTTTTACAGCTATATTTTTTTACATAAAGAATTTCAAATAGTAGTACGGCATAAAAAGCTTCTGCACATATTTTATGGCAGGGATGTATATATCCGCATTAATGAATACCGGGCAGAATACAAGGGAGCAAAGCAATATTACAGGAATACAGGCACTTAGTATTTTGCTTTTTCTTACTACGCTGATAAGAATAAAACAAAAGACTGTAATTAATATAATGTAGATTAACATTCCACATAATTCTTTTCCCGGGGCAGCAGCATTTCCTGAAATAAAAATCGTCAGCACTTCGCAGATACCGAATAATACCGTTGGTATCATAATATACATAAAACGCACCATTGTACGCATATTTCCGGTTATAGTCTGAAAAATACCGTTCTCATTATCTTTTAGGAACAGTACACATCCGTACATTCCCGAAAGAAATACAAGAATTGAAAGAATACCTCTTACAGGGAAAGTAAAAGAAGCATTTTTAATATCGGATTCTATTTTTCTGCCTGTTCCGTATTCTTCATATATAATATGGATTGTTTCATCACTTGCCAGATATTTTTCATAATATTTAAAAGCTTCGGAGGTGTAGTCACCTTTAGGAAAAATATCAGAGGTACTCATATAGTTATCCATAAGGTAATAGCCATACAGCCTTATCAACTCGGCATATACCAACTCATTAATTGCAGGCTGGAGAGAAGATGCAGGCAGGATATATGAAGTAATACATCCCTTGGCATCCTCCTCAGAAGAAAGTTTATATTTAATATCCGCAGGTATGACATAACCACAGATTATATCCTCCGTAGTAACGCTTTTACGCATTGATTCCAAATCATCAAAACGTACAAAACGTATCGAATCGTGTCCCGCTACAAGATTATCAACAATTTCGCCGGCAAAGTCATCTTCAGAAGTCCCTTCAACATAAAGCCCTGCAATGTATCCGCTTTCTTTTTCCTTTTCTGGAACAAGGGAAATAATAAATGCCGTTACGGGTATAAGCACAAGCATGACTATGAGAAAAGGATTTTTAAACTGTCTTTTTAAAAGAATATGTAACCATGTAAAAAATTTTTTCATAGCGCTTACCTCTCCCCCTTTCTTAAATATGTAAGACCGATGGAGCCGGCAAAAAATACTGTGCCGTAGAGTAGTACATATTTCATTGATGAATAGTTATTTCCGTTGGTCACTATGGTTTCAAAAACATTGCACCAATGTTTTAACGGCAGGTAGTTACCTATAGCCGCAACTTTCTCAGGCAGGAATGCCGCCGGAAGTATACGTCCGCAGGCGTAGGTCATTACAACCGCCATAAGGAATATAAGCAGGGTGCTTATCAGCCCACAGTCGGATAAAAGACATATAAACATTATAAATGCCATCACGCTGAATATTACCGCTATAAATGCGAAAATCCCCGAAGGGGAAACTACAAAGTGTCCTTTATTAATAACAGTCGCGGCGGCAATTGTAATTATGGAAAATAACAGTGAAAAAGTAATTCCGACGCCAATGTACTGGCTCGTTCTTATATAGCCTTTTGAAATACCGTTGATTTTCATAGAGTGGAGTACCGCCTCTGAGTTTTCGTTGAAAATTCCCGCAATCGACAATCCTGATAAGATGACAAGCAGCAGGATAACGGTTGCAAAATAATAATTTATGGTGCTTACACCTGTGCTTGTAATAACAACAGGGGTGTAAAAACGTGACCTTACAAGAGCGAGGTCAATATTAACGTCATTGAGGTAGTCCTCGGCTTCGGTTAATACGTCATTGCCCATGTTGTGGGCAAGTACAACGTCCGTTACTGCATATATGGCTGACTGGACATAAGCTAAGGATTTAACCCCTGCATCAACAACAGACGTAAAAATTGTGGATTCAATTCCGGCATTTGGGGGCAGATATACATTGGCTGGAATATTGGTGCCGTTAAGGATACCACCGATAAAACCTGACGGAATGACAACAACGGCAGCAGCCCTGCCCTTTTCAAGAGCATCAAAAGCCGCTTCTTTACTTTCTGACAGATGACATGTGGCTATTGAGGCAATACTGTCCATATTGGTATATATCTGAAATGCCATAAGAAGGGTTGTATCATCAGGAGGGATAACAATTTCTATGTTGGCATTTACTTTTTTTGCATCCGTGCTCATTATTTTGCTGCCGCAGAAACCTACCGAGATAACAACCAAGGCAAGAATCACCGTTGAAAAAAGAATGCGTGGCAATGCCCTCAGGGAAGCTTTAAGCTGGAATAACAGGAATAAAAGGTGCTTTTTCATTTAACCATCCTTTCCATTATCGAAGAAAGGGAGCAACTGCCGTTTAATGATTCAAGGACTCCGCCTTTCATAAGGTACATTTTAGTACAGACAGAAAGTTCACATTCTTCATGACTTGATATAATAATCGTTCCGCCGCCTGCAATATACTTTTTCATATGGGTTACAATGTCATTTTTGGCAATAATGTCAAGGGAAGCTCCCGGTTCATCCATAATCAGTATTTGCGGATCAGTGGCTAAAGCACAGGCAATGCTGAGCCTTTTCTTCATGCCTCCGGAAAGATTTGCTACCTTCGATTTAATGAAGGAATCAATTTTAAAATCTTTTATAATCCCAGATTCGATGTCCTGCTTCAGGTTACGGCTGCTGTCGCAGTACCATAATTTAAGGTTATCCATTACCGTAAGGTTTGCAAAAAGTGGATTGTCCTGTGGAACATAACCTATATATTTCTGAAAAAACCTGTGATTGGCAAGGGGGTTGTTACCATCGTATGTAATTGTTCCGCCATTGGGCTTAAGTCCGCCCTGCAGAATCTTGAGCAGCGTGGACTTACCGCATCCGTTTGCTCCCACAATACCGATACAGTCTCCTTTTTCCGCCGTAAAATTAATATCGGTAAGAACCTGCTTTCTGCCGTATTTCTTACTGATGTCAGTTACTTCAATAAACGCCATTTCCTATTCTCCTGTTATGTGAAGAAAATCTTCATAAAATTCAATTCAGTGTGTGTATTTTATCATATACACGCATGACTTGTAAAATATTACTGTACGGAAACACAAACGTCGGCTGTTTTCCGCTGTTTGGGTAGAGATTTCCAGACGGTGGCATTGGGAATCTCTACCTTTTCGACCGATTTTCGCCGATTAGGTAGAGAAAACAAACCCCATCCCGTAAAATTTATAACGATGCCTATGAAACGGGGTTTTGCGGATAAAAGTACGGAAACTCAAATGAATATTACTTGACAAATTTCGACCGGTAATACTATACTTAAGTCATAATTATGAATGGGCATACCCGCAGAAATGCAGGGACGCAAAGCTAGGGGTCTAAGGGGATTTATATTTCTATGATAGCTCGGCTGCAACATAAATTGTTGCAGTCTTTTTTTGTGTTGTGAAAGGGATAGGTGGATAGTATTTTGAAGGAAAAAGAGGAAAGTATTCCAAAATTACAGACATTCAAGTTAAAGGGACGGACAGTATTTTCTTATGAGGATATCTATATAAAGAATAAAGATAATGGTGTATTCATTCTTGATATGTGGAATCAGTGTAATGAAAAGAACATAGATATGTTCCCTGTCAAATATGTTGAGTGTGTGAGTCCGCAGGAAATGTATATACTTAAGGCAGATAATATCATTATGGGAAGGGGAGTGGATTTATGTTAAAGATTGGGTGCAAGGATTCTTATAATGTTTTGCATATTAATAACGAGATAGGGCAATATGTTATCGGCGGGGCAGGAACATATATGAACGAAATGTACCGCTACAGGGACGGTAATGAAGGATTTGTACATATTACGTCAGACGGTGCTGATATTGACACGGAGTATTATCCCGGAAGTAAAGATATTTTTGTTATGTCTGAGGAGGAAACTTACAAGCTAAATCAGATTGACTGCGGGATTATCGTAATACAGTTTTATGAATTTGCGGATATTATTACGGAGGACCTGCTTAAAAACAGAAAGCTTGTATATGTAATCCATTCCGTTCCCACGCCGGAGCCTATGCCTTATTGGGATGCTTTTGGCGGAAATGATGATGTCAGGAATAAATTCGGCAAGTTATGCAGAATGGCGGATGTTCTGGTATGCGTATCAGATGCCGAACGTAAAAAACTTATATCCATATATCCGGAGTGTGCGGACAAAATAAGAATTATATATAACGGAATTACATATGATGAAAACAGCATAGTTTTTAACCGTAATTACAGGAACAGCCGTAAAAAATACGGCTTTATTGGCAGGACCGATTACAGAAAAGGTCTTATTGAGTGCATACAGACATTCAAGAATATGGATGCGGAACTGCATATAGCCTGTCCCAAAAATGACACGGAATATGTTCGCAGAATTTTAGAATATATAGATGCGGCAGATATGAGAGATAAGGTTATTTTTCATGGTTGGTGCACAGGCGAAAGAAAAAAGAATTTTTATAAAATGACAGATGCCTTAATAATTCCGTCATTGTACGAACCGTTCGGGTATGTTGCCCTTGAAGCTATGACGGAAGGAACTCCGGTTATAAGCAGCAACAACGGGGGCTTGGATGAAATTCTGGCGGGATATTCCTATAAATATAATCCTTATGCGGATAATGAACTGGAAGAAACCATTGAGCGGTTTATGAAAGATGATGTGAAATTTATAGATGAACAGATGGATATACTTATCGACAACTTAAAGATGTTTACAGCAAAAAGAATGACAGATGAGTATCACAGACTATGGAGGGAATTAAGTGAGGATAGTATTTAAAGATGAAGCTTTTGGTGAAGTAAAGGAAATATCAATAATTATAGTGATTAACAACAGAGTTCTCACAAGAAAAATGGTAAGAGCAGGTAATTGCTGGCTGATAGATATGGATATTCCGGACGGAGAACATATGTATAAATATGTAATAAATGAAAGCCTGAGGTTTAATGATAAAGATGCGTATAAATATGTAAGATGGAAAGATGGAGAAGTGTGGTCGGTGTTAAGGGTAGAGAGCGGACAAATCATGCAACAAAATTTTCATAAGCCTGTTATCGCAGGATATTCAATGACACCGGGCGTCAGGTATGGGCAGTATTGCAGCAACCATCTTTTTAAAAACACATTGGATGAAAAGTTTTCAATAAGTGTTGACGTCTCGGAGCTTACAGACATTCATTCTGTTACGGCAATCTGGTACAGGGAGGACGGTAGTGTTTACCACATAGAAGAACAGACAATAGACTGCCCGCAGGATAATTACATATATACGGTTAATGCCGTATTCTGGATAGATATCCCCGCAATACTTTATGATACAGGCAATAACTGGACGGTAGAAATCTATATCGACGGAGCCTTAAAGATAAAAGATTATTTTAAAAATGAGAACAAAGGAGATAAAAGAAATGTCAGATTTAACAGTTTCATCAAAAACAACGCCGTATGGAACCAAGTCAACTGCCGGATGTAGAGGGGTTAGCAGTACTACATCAGGAAACAGAATCAGCAGTTCAACGGTGAAAAATGTAACAGGTTCAAGCACTACATCTGTTACAAAAACCACAGGAGCGATAACTTCAAGCACCACTGCCTCTTACGGAGCAAGCAGTACACAAAGTTCGGTAAGAATAACCTCAAGTACAACGGCAAGCACAACAACGAAGACTATGGGTGCAACGTCGAGTACTACAGCAAAAACAGGCAGTACCACCGTCGGAAGTTCTTCGACACCAAGCACAACGGTAAAAAGTACGGGTGCAACATCAAGTAAAACAACGAAGACTACGGGTGCAACGTCAAGTACCACGACAAAGACCACGAGTACAACATCAAGTACAACCCCTAAGACATCGCAGGGCGTATCAAGTACCACGCCGAATATTAACAGAGGAATCTGTTCTGAAACAATAAAGGAACTCTCGAAAGAACAAAATATAAAGAATATCATAAATGTTATCAACATGGATTTAGAAGATTCTGTCAAGGATAAGATGAATGATATGATGAATAAAATTTTAAGTGTGACGGACAGCGTTAGAGTATTTGATTTTAAAGTGGACAATCCGATGATGTACCTGGAATATTATGCAGATATTAAAGGAACTAAGGGAAACGGACAGATAAGGGCAGAATTTGCACAGGATATATTGGAAATGATGAAACAAGTACCAAGTCTTGACAATGTTGCCGTGAACGCCGGAAAGAGTGGCTGTGCGATAGTCGTCAGAGAAGGTCAGCTATGGATTGAATATACAAATGGTGGGGCAACAACCAAAGTTAATATGGATAAAATGATGTCAGGTATATGTAATGTTGTTTACGAAAACACACAGGTACTCAGTGAAGACAAAAATGGAAAGGTAGAGGCTACTGTCGGAATGGAAATCAATATAATGCTTGATAAGTCGACCTCAACTAAATTTGTTAAAGATTATGAGGTGGCATATGATACATATATTTATGAATGTGAAAAAAGGAAAGAAATGTTGGAACCTACAGACCCGTTCCTTGATTATGAACTTCCGTTAGGTGATAGGATTGCAGATAAAATAATTGGAAAAATGTATGAAATCGGAGGATTTATATATGAAAATAGGGAGGAAATATTAAAAGCTGGAGCCGTTGCTTTAACTGTTGCAGCAACGTGTGTTTCAGGTGCATATGGTGCGACGGCAGCAGGAGTTTTATATGAAAGTTTGGTTAATTGAGAGGTATGCTTATGAGATATATAAAAAGAAATATATTAATTGTTATATTAATGGTAACGATATTTTTATTAACAGGTTGTGGCAAGTCATACGAAAAGAAGATAGAAGAAAAATACGGAATAGAAATTGAAACAGATGATAAAGATGATTTAAAGAAAGTAGATACTTACTTTTCAAAATTGCCAAAAGGTTTCATAGAAGAATTAAAAAAATATGATGACTATGACAATAGAACAATAAAAATTGTGCTAAAAAAGTCATATGACGAACAGACACGTGTTAAATATGATATTAGTACAGGAGATTGCTGGTACATAGATAGCAGTCAGGATTTGGAGGACCAGATTTCATATTGTGTTATACAGTCAGTTATATTTAATATGGTTAATAGAAAAGACAGGGATGGATTGCTTTTAAAATGGAATGATTTCAATCCGGAGGACTATAAATATGGAGATGATGATAAATACGCTGAATATTTTTACGGAAATACAAGTAAAGAAAACGCATATTTTATAGACCCAAAACCATTACAGAGTGCAGGCGATGATGCAACGACTATTTTTATACTTTTAATGAAATCGGATTATGATTTGGATGATTTATTCAAAAACAGCCCTAAAATACGTGATAAAGCAAAATATCTTTGTGAAGAAATAGAGAGAGCATTTGAAACCGTGGATGAGACTGCATATTGGAACAGATACTTTACAGAAACCAAGTGATGTATACAAGGGAGACGGTAGGATGAAAATTAGAAAAATGATACAGTTTATATTGTTTACAGCAGTAATTTTTTCTTTAACAGGCTGTGGCAAGTCATACGAAAAGAAAATAGAAGAAAAATACGGAATAGAAATTGAAGGTGCCGACAATGATACTCTGAAAATAATAGATGAGTATTTTTCAAAACTGCCAAAGGGATTTGTGGAGGAACTAAAGAAATATGAAGGAATAGATAACCGCAAGATATTTATAAAGATAAGTGATGAACATAATGAGAATGTGGATTTTTATTCTGATATTGGAAAGGGAGATTATTGGACAATAGGAAATGGTCAATACATGGATATGGGATTAGGATGCTGCACAATGTATTCAATAAAATGTAATGTTGAAACACGTAAGAATACAAATAATTTTTTGTCAGACTGGAATGATTATAATCCGGAAGGATTTGAATACGGTAATTTGGAAAAGTTTAAAAATAACATGCCGGACAATAGTAATGATGATGAAGATATCTACTTTGTAACTGAACCGTCAATGGAACAGGAGTCATCTGATTGGGCAGATATGTTTTCAAGTATGATAAATTATGATATGCAGGTGATATATGACAGATGTTCTAAAGTGCGTGCAAAAGCAAAATATCTTTGTGAAGAAATAGAGAGAGCATTTGAAACTGTGGACGAAACCGCATATTGGAACAGATACTTTACAGAAACCAAGTGATGTATACAAGGGAGACGGTAGGATGAAAATTAAAAAAATGATACAGATTATATTGTTTACAGCAGTAATTTTTTCGCTAACAGGTTGTGGCAAGTCATACGAAAAGAAAATAGAAGAAAGATATGGAATTGAAATTGAAGGCGCAGACAATGATACTCTGAAAATAATAGATGAGTATTTTTCAAAATTGCCAAAGGGATTTGTAAGTGAACTGGAAAAATATGAAGGAATAGATGACCGCAAGATATTTATTAAAATAAATGATGAGAAAGGAATGTATGATTTTTCGTCAGATATTGCTAAGGGCGATTATTGGACAATAGGCGCTTCTGATGATATGGATATGGGGCTGGGTTATTGCACTATGTATTCTATATGGTACAACGTCACTAGGAGAAAAGATACTGACGGAATACTGGAAGATTGGGATAGTTACAATCCTGTTGGATTTCAATATGGAGATAGTGATACTTACAGTAAATATGCTTTCAGCGAAAATAATTATGAAAATGCTTATTTCATATCAGATGGTACAATTAATCATAAACTCAGTGATATGGGAGGGTATTTTGCAGTCATGATGAGAGCAGGTAAAAATATTGAATCAATGCTTGAACAATGTCCCAAAATACGTGCAAAGGCAGAATATCTGTGTAAAGAAATAGAACGGGCATTTAATACAGTAGATGAAAACGCATATTGGAATAGCTGCTTTGGGGATATTTGATGGAGGTGTTTGCGGTGAGAAAAACATCAATTACGATAGTTATAATGATAATGACAATAATGTTGTCCGGCTGTGGAAAAAATAAAAGCGAAAAAATAAATGAAAAGGAATTGGAAATAGAACAGAAATACGGAATAGAAATTGAGAAGGTACGTGAAGAAGATTTAAAAGTGATAAGTGAATATTTTGCAAAACTGCCTGACGGTTTTGTTGAAGAATTAAAAACATATCAGGACTATGAAGAATATCAGGACAGAAAGATATACATATATGTAAGCGGAGATGGGGTGACAGATGTTAAAAATGATGTGAGCCGTGGTGATTATTGGATATTAGACAATAACAAAGAAATTGAAGACCAGTTAGCTTATTGTACAATGGAATCGGTATCCTATAACATAAGTTACAGAAAAAAGGGTACAAATTTACTGCATGCATGGAATCGTTATAACCCATCAATATATGATTATAGCGATGATAAGGAATATTTTAAGTATTTATATAATGAAGACAATACTGAAGAAGCATATTTTATCGGGGAAGAGCCTGTGTTATATGCGATGGATGATGAAGCCAGAATATTTGCACTGCTTATGACAGAGGATGAAAAGGGATTTGAAATTCTTGATAAAGCACCAAATATCCGCAAAAAAGCATTTTATATACGTAATATGATGGACTATGCATTTGAAACTGTGGACGAAACCGCATATTGGAACAGATACTTTACAGAAACCAAGTGATGTATACAAGGGAGACGGTAGGATGAAAATTAAAAAAATGATACTGTTTATATTGTTTATAGCAGTAATTTTTTCTTTAACAGGTTGTGGCAAGTCATACGAAAAGAAGATAGAAGAAAGATATGGAATAGAAATTGAAGGTGCCGACAATGATACTCTGAAAATTATAGATGAGTATTTTTCAAAACTGCCAAAGGGATTTGTGGAGGAAATAAAGAAATATGAAGGAATAGATGACCGAAAATTACATATAGAAATTGGTAATAAGACAAGCTTTTATTCAGACATTGGTAAAGGCGATACATGGAATATCAAAAAAAATGACGACATTAAGGGAACACTTGGGTACTTTACGGGATATTCCATATGCTATAACATAGCAACAAGAAAATACAGGAATGGACTTCTTGACGAATGGAGTGATTACAACCCTGATGATTTTGAATATGGGTATAATGAGGACGAATTCCTAAAATATGTCTTAAACGAAAGTAAAAATGAAGAAGTATATTTTATAACAACGGAAGCATTGCAATCGGATTGGAATGATGCTGCGGAGATATTTTCAATTATTATGGATGATGATGTAGATGCGAGCCCTGTTTTTGAGAAGAATCCTAAACTCCGTGCAAAAGCAAAGTACCTTTGTGATGAAGTAAACCGTGCGTTTGAAACGGCTGATGAAACTGCATACTGGAACAGATACTTTAAATAGGAGGTACCTTGATGAAAAAAACATTTATTGCGATAGCGATAATGATAATGATAATGGCAATAACATTATCCGGATGTGGAAAAAATAAAAGCGAAAGATTAAATGAAAGAGAATTGGAAATAGAACAGAAATACGGAATAGAAATCGAAAAATGCCGTGAAGAAGATTTAAAAACAATAGACGAATATTTTGCAAAAATGCCGGATGGATTTATAGAAGAATTGAAAACATATCAGGATTATGAAGAATATCCGGACAGAAAGATATACATATATGTAAGTAGTGATGGGATAACGGATGTTAAAAATGATTTGAGCCGTGGTGATTATTGGATATTGGACAATAATAAAGAAATTGATGGGCAATTAGCTTATTGTACAATGGAATCCGCTTATTACAACATAGAGTTTAGAAAAAATCATATGGATGCAATGTTTAGTATGCCTTTGTTCAATCCGGATGGATATGATTACAATGATATCACAGAATATTTTAAGTATTTATATAATGAAGATAATCAGGAAGAAGCATATTTTATCGGGGATGAACCTGCGTTAGATGATATTGATGATGAAGCCAGAATATTTTCACTGCTTATGACAGAAGATGAAAAAGGTATTGAAATTCTTGATAAAGCACCAAAAATCCGTCAAAAGGCACTTTATATACGTGATGTAATCCAGTTTTCATTTGATACAGTGGACACAACCGCATATTGGAACAGGCATTTTGCAGGTAAAGAATAACACAGGAGGTATAAAATGAAGCCGATAAAAAAATTAATAATATCAACAATTATAATGTCTTTTATATTAACCATTACGGGATGCAGTAACAGCAAAGAGACAGATTACTGCCTTGATAAAAAAGAAAAAATAGAGTCAAAGTACGGCATAACCATTTGTTATGGCAAAGATAAAATAAAAGAAAAGAGCGTGTCATCATATAAACTATTGGATAATGAACGTAAGGTCGATGCCATTCTGGATGAGATTGATGACTATTTTTCAAAGCTGCCTGAAGGCTTCATAGAAGAAGTTACGACTTTTGATTCGGATGATGCCACAGAAATTGTAATTTTAATTCTGAAAAAAGATTCTGTGGGAGTCAGCTTTAATGACAGGGAACATGAATACTGGCTTGTAAATGAAAGTGACACGGATATGGACCTGGCAGGAGATATGATGTATTCCATGATGTTTCATGCAAAATATTCTCCGAAACGTGACGGCTTTTTATCAGACTGGAATGATTACAATCCCGATGGATTTACATATGGAAGTAGTAGCAAGAATAAAAAATATCTTTGCAGTAGCAGTAATATTGAAAACGGATATTTTCTACTGGATGAGACAATGGAAGATCCTATTACCGAAGTACAGTTGTTATTCTCTATGCTGTGGGACGATGAATGTATGGAAAAATATAATGCAATGAATCTGCCCCGCATAGTAGACAAGATGAAGTTTTTATGCAGTGAGATAAGCAGGATATTTGATACAGTGGACGAAACCGCATATTGGAACAGGCATTTTACCAAGAATTATAACGCCTGAATATAGGTAAATACTGCCAACGCCTTTGTTGACATTTAATTTACCGATATGCTATAATATCCGCTGTGTAACCGTCTGTAACTATATAGAACTGATGACGGTAATATTAGGAGGAATTATTTAAGATGAGTTTTACAGTCGAGAATTTAGAAAAGAACATGGCAAAGCTTACAATCACAGTTTCAGCTGATGATTTTGAAAAAGCACTTCAGGAATCTTACATGAAGAATAAGAATAAAATCAGCGTTCCTGGTTTCAGAAAAGGTAAAGTACCTCGTGCAATGATAGAGAAGATGTACGGAGCAGGAATCTTCTATGAAGATGCTGCCAACTATGCTATTCCTTCAGCATATTCAGATGCTGCCGCTGAGTGCGGACTTGATATCGTTTCACAGCCTGAAATTGATATAACACAGATTGAAAAGGGCAAAGATTTTATCTTTACAGCAACAGTTGCAGTTAAGCCTGAAGTAACACTCGGTAAGTACCTTGGCGTTGAAATCGAAAAGGTAGACACAAAAGTAACGGCTGATGATGTTAAGGCAGAACTTGAGAAAGTAAGAGAACAGAATTCAAGACTTCTTGATGTAACAACAAGAGGCGTTAAGGATAAAGACCAGGCAATCATCGACTTTGAAGGTTTCGTTGACGGCGAAGCATTTGAAGGCGGAAAGGGAACAGATTATCCTTTAACAATCGGCTCTCATTCATTTATCGATACATTTGAAGAACAGTTAATCGGAGCTAAGATTGGCAAAGAAGTAGAAGTTAATGTAACATTCCCTGAGAATTACCAGGCAGAGAACCTTGCAGGCAAGGCAGCTACATTCAAGGTAGTTGTTAAGGCAATCAAGGCAAAAGAACTTCCTAAGTTAGATGATGAATTTGCACAGGAAGTATCTGAATTTGATACACTTGCAGATTACAAGGCTGACATTAAGAAGAACTTAACAGAGAAGAAGAAAGAAGCTGCAAAGAGCGAAAGAGAAAGACTTGCAGTAGCTGCAGCAGTTGAAAATGCAACAATGGAAATTCCTGATGCAATGGTTAAGACACAGGTTAACCGTATGATTGAAGACTTTGCACAGAGATTACAGTCACAGGGACTTTCAATGGAACAGTATATGCAGTATGTAGGCGGTTCTCCTGAACAGTTTATGGAGACAATGAAGCCTGAAGCTACAACAAGAATCAAGAACAGCCTTGTACTTGAAGCAGTAGCTGAAGCAGAGAAGATTGAAGTAACAGAAGCAGACATTGATGCAGAGATAGAGAAGATGGCTTCTATGTACAATATGGAAGTTGAAAAAGTTAAAGAATTTATCGGTGATACTGAAAAAGACCAGATTAAGAAAGATCTTGCAGTACAGAAAGCAGCAGAACTCCTTGGAAGCAAGGCTGTTGAGAAAGCACCAAAGAAAGCTGAAGACGAAGAATAATTTTAATCATATTAATCAGATAGAAAGGGGATTTATATGAGTTTAGTACCTTATGTCATTGAACAGACAAGCCGTGGAGAAAGATCTTATGATATTTATTCAAGACTTTTAAAAGACAGAATTATTTTTCTTGGAGAAGAAGTAACCGATGTATCAGCAAATATTGTTGTTGCACAGCTTTTATTCCTTGAAGCAGAAGATCCGGGCAAGGATATCCAGTTATATATCAACAGTCCGGGCGGTTCGGTAACAGCCGGAATGGCAATTTACGATACAATGAATTATATTAAGAGTGACGTATCTACGATTTGTATCGGTATGGCGGCAAGTATGGGAGCCTTCCTTTTATCGGGAGGAACAAAGGGCAAGAGATTTGCACTTCCTAATGCAGAGATAATGATTCATCAGCCAAGTGGCGGTTCAAGAGGTATGGCTTCTGATATGAAGATCGTAGCAGACCAGATTCTTAAGACCAAACAGAAACTCAATGAAATCCTTGCTAAGAATACCGGCAAGCCAATTGATGTGATTGAAAGAGATACTGACAGAGATAATTATATGACAGCACAGGAAGCTCTTGAATATGGTCTCATTGACAGTATTATTGAGAACAGAAAATAATATTGAAGACTCCCGCCTGACAGCGGGAGTTATTCTTGCGTAATAAGTACGCAACAAAATGTATTAAAAATAACAGATTGGGGGACCGAAATGGCCGGAAACAGAGAAGACAAAGGATGTCGTTGTTCTTTTTGTAAAAAAAATCAGAATCAGGTTAGAAAACTTATATCAGGACCCGGTGACGTATTTATCTGTGATGAATGTATAGAAGTCTGCAACGAGATTCTTGCGGAACAGATATATGATGATGAACCATCTAAGGGCACTTTTACGGACATTAATCTGCTTAAGCCTATGGAGATAAAGGCTTTGCTTGATGAATATGTAGTTGGACAGGATAATGCCAAGAAGGTTCTTGCCGTATCTGTATATAATCATTACAAACGAATTATACATAAGGATTCTGTTGTAGATGACGGAGTTGAACTTCAGAAGAGCAATATTCTTATGTTAGGACCAACCGGTTCAGGTAAGACATATCTTGCACAGACGCTTGCAAAGATACTTAACGTACCGTTTGCTATTGCAGATGCGACGACTCTTACAGAGGCCGGATATGTAGGTGAAGATGTAGAAAATATTCTCCTTAAGCTTATACAGGCTGCGGATTATGATATAGATAAAGCCGAAAAAGGTATTATTTACATAGACGAGATAGATAAGATTACCAAAAAATCAGAGAATGTCTCAATAACTAGGGATGTATCCGGAGAAGGAGTACAGCAGGCACTCCTTAAGATCCTTGAAGGAACAATGGCTTCGGTTCCACCTCAGGGCGGAAGAAAGCATCCACAGCAGGAACTTATACAGATAGATACAACTAATATTCTCTTTATATGTGGCGGTGCCTTTGACGGATTGGAAAAGATAATTGAGAACCGTATGGATCAGAAGTCAATCGGATTTAATTCCATTATAGCGGATAAGACAGATTTTGAAATCGGAGAATTTTTTGATAAGGTTCTTCCACAGGATCTTGTCAAATTCGGATTAATACCTGAATTTGTAGGACGAATTCCTGTAACCGTGGCACTTGATATGTTGGATGAGGATGCCCTTGTAAAAATCATTACAGAGCCTAAGAATGCCCTTGTTAAACAGTACAGAAAGCTTTTTGAATACGATGAAGTCCAGTTAGAAATCACAGAAGAGGCAGTAAGGGCTATCGCCAAGAAGAGTCTTGAAAGAAAGACAGGCGCGAGAGGACTTCGTTCAATTATGGAAAAAGCAATGATGGATGTTATGTACGAGATTCCGTCAGATGATAATATTTCCAAATGTATAGTAACTGAAAATACTATTACCGGGGACGGCAAACCTGAGATTGAATACCGCAGTACTAAGGTAGATAAATCCGCTGCAAAATCCGCTAGCAGTAAAAATGGAGACAAACATGAATAATGAGGTAATCAGATTACCGCTTATAACTCTAAGAGGAATGACCATATTACCACGTATGGTCATTCGTTTTGATATAAGCAGAAAAAAATCAATAAAAGCCGTTGAATATGCCATGAAGCATGAACGGAGAGTATTCCTTGTTCCGCAGAAATCACCGGAACCGGTTGAACCTAAATTAGATGAAATCTATGAATGCGGAACCGTATGCGAAATCAGGCAGGTAATCAAAATTCCGGGAGGACCTGCACAGGTAACGGTAGAGGGCCTTTATAAAGCATCAGCGGACAAATACGAGCTTGAGAATCCTGAAATTAATTACGCAATGACGACAGAAGTTGATGAATCCGGAGGGTTTGAAGACAACGTAGAAAGAGAAGCATGGCGGAAAGTTGTAATAAAAGCCGTGGAGGATTACTGCAATAGTTCGGGCATAAAATCTGCTAATACCGTAAGACGTTTAAAAACGATAAAAGATGATGCCGGTTTTGTATATGAAGCAACAGCGGAGACACTTGATGATTTTATGCTGAGGGAAGAAATTCTCGCAACAGATGATATTGAAGAAAAATATTTTATCCTCAGTCATTCCATAATGAATGAAGCAGATATCAACGACTATAAAGAATTTATTATTTCCAAAATAAAGACCAGAATCAGTGAACAGCAGAAGGAATATTTTATAAATGAACAGATAAGACTTCTGAAAGAGGAGCTTGGTGGTGAGGATGATGATGAAGAACTTGACGAAAGGGTAAAGAATCTTAACGCACCGGAATGTGTAAAGGAAAAGCTTGTTTCTGAGATGAAAAAATACAAAAGCTGCCCTAAGATGTCGTCAGAGCTTCAGGTAATCAAGAATTATATCGACACATTACTTGAGTTCCCGTGGAGCAATTTTACGGAAGAAAATAACGATATAAAACACGCAGAGAAGATACTCAATGAAGACCACTATGGACTTGCCAAAGTCAAAGAAAGAATTCTTGAGTTTATTGCGGTAAAAAGTCTCAGTAAAGAAAGCGATGCACCTATTATCTGCCTCGTAGGGCCTCCGGGAACAGGTAAAACCTCCGTTGCCATATCGGTAGCGAGGGCGTTAAACCGGAAATATGTCAGAATATGCCTTGGCGGTGTCAGGGACGAAGCAGAGATAAGAGGTCATAGAAGAACCTATGTAGGTGCAATGCCCGGACGTATCGTTGAAGGAATAAGCCAGGCAGGGACACTTAATCCGCTTATGCTTTTAGATGAAATTGATAAAGTGGGAACGGACAGCAGAGGAGATACTGCCTCAGCACTTCTTGAGGTACTTGATAGTGCCGAAAACAGTGCATTTCACGACCATTTTATGGAAGTACCGGTGGATTTGTCAAAGTGCTTTTTTATGGCAACAGCAAATGACACACAGACAATTCCAAAGCCATTGCTTGACCGTATGGAGGTTATCGAAATTAACAGCTATACAGAGACTGAAAAATTTCATATAGCCAAAGAACACCTTATTCCAAAACAGATTAAGAAAAATGGCTTAATGGCTAAACAGCTATCATTCAGTAAAGATGCGGTAAATGGTATAATTAACGGATATACAAGAGAAGCAGGAGTCAGGGAATTAGAAAGAAGCATTGCTGCAGTATGCCGAAAAGCAGCCGCAAAAATAGTTTCCGGAGAGACACAGACTAACAAAATCAAAGCTTCTAATCTTAAAGAGTATCTAGGTACCATTAAGTTTGATAAAGAAGAAGCATTGAAATCCGATGCTGTAGGTATAGTAAAAGGACTTGCATGGACAGCAGTTGGAGGTGTGACTCTTGATGTGGAAGCCTGCATTATGGACGGTAAAGGCGAGATTACGCTTACAGGACAGCTTGGAGATGTGATGAAAGAGTCGGCAATAGTCGCACTGGGATATATAAGATCCAAAGCATCGGAATACGGAATAGATAAGGAACTTTTTGAAAATAAAGATATCCATATACACATTCCGGAGGGCGCGGTGCCAAAAGACGGACCATCCGCAGGAATTACAATGACGCTGGCAATGCTGTCCGCATATACTAACCGTAAAGTAAGCCATGAATATGCCATGACCGGGGAAATAACGCTTCATGGTAATGTGCTTCCTATAGGCGGACTTAAAGAAAAGATTCTGGCAGCCAAAAATGCCGGAATAAAAAAGATTATTGTTCCTGATAAAAATAAAAAAGATGTTCTTGATATAGAAGCCGAAATTCTTGAAAATGTTGAGATAATTTATGTAAAGAAAATGGATGATGTAATCCGTAGAGCACTTTGCAAGGAGGACTAAATGGTAATAAAAAGTGTAAATCTTGAAACTGTATGCGGAATAACAAGTAAACTTCCCGAAAATACACTTCCGGAGGTCGCTTTTGCAGGCAAGTCCAATGTAGGAAAATCCTCATTGATTAATGCCATAATGAACCGGAAATCCTATGCAAAGACATCTTCGCAGCCCGGTAAGACACAGACAATTAATTTTTACAATATTAACAATGTATTTTATTGCGTGGACCTTCCGGGATACGGATATGCCAAGACAACCCTTGAGACAAGGGCAAAATGGGGCAAGATGATTGAACGCTATCTTAGCACCTCAAAACAACTGCAAAGAGTGTTTCTTCTTATCGATATCCGCCACGCTCCATCTGAAAATGACAGACTTATGTATGAATGGATTGTAAGTGAAGGGTATGAACCTGTAATTATTGCAACTAAACTGGATAAAATAAAAAGAAGCCAGATACAGAAACAGGTAAAAATATTGAGAGAAGGTCTTGGAATGTCAAAAGAAGGAATACTGGTTCCATTTTCGGCAGAAACAAAACAGGGACTTGAAAATATCTGGGAAATAATAGACAATGCCGTGCTCAAAACGGAATAATTTAATAAAAACAGTCAAAAATAGTGTAAGATGATAAATTTGTATCAGTTAGTCATCTTGCACTTATTTTTTTCCAAATGAAATGAAAAGGAGATATGAACCATGAGTTACCTTGAAATTGAAAAAGTAATCGGAAGGGAGATCCTTGATTCCAGAGGAAATCCTACAGTAGAAGCAGAAGTATATCTTATTGACGGAACTGTTGGAAGAGGAACTGCACCAAGCGGAGCGTCAACAGGTGAATTTGAGGCTCTTGAGCTTAGGGATAATGATAAAGCAAGATACCTGGGAAAAGGCGTTTCAAAGGCTGTAGAAAATATTAATACTGTAATTAATGATGCAATCGTAGGAATGGATGCATCTGACATATATGCAATCGACAAGGCAATGATTAAAGCGGACGGAACAAAAGATAAATCAAAATTAGGTGCCAATGCAATACTTGCGGTATCAATTGCATGCTGCAGAGCCGCATCAATTTCCCTTGATATTCCATTATACAGATTTTTAGGTGGAGCATCGGGAAACAGACTTCCTGTTCCGATGATGAATATTATTAACGGCGGATGCCATGCCATTTCATCAGGACTTGACGTTCAGGAATTTATGATTATGCCTGTAGGAGCACCCTCTTTCAAAGAATGTTTAAGATGGTGTTCAGAAGTATTCCACAACCTTGCGGCAATACTTAAAGAAAGAGGACTTGCAACAAGCGTAGGAGATGAAGGTGGTTTTGCACCTGCACTTAAGTCGGACGAAGAAGCTATTGAGACAATTCTTGAGGCAGTAAAGAAAGCCGGTTACGAGCCATACAAAGATTTCAGAATCGCTATGGATGCTGCATCATCAGAGTGGAAGAGTGAAAAAGGAAAAGGCTATTACAAACTTCCGAAGGCAGGTACAGAATATACATCTGCAGAACTTGTAGAGCATTGGAAGAGACTTGTAGATAAATATCCTATCATCTCTATTGAAGACGGTCTTGACGAAGAAGACTGGGAAGGCTGGAAGATTCTTACAAAAGAACTTGGAGATAAGGTACAGCTTGTAGGAGATGACCTTTTTGTTACCAATACCGAAAGACTTTCAAAGGGTATAGAACTTGGATGCGGTAATTCAATTCTTATTAAGCTAAACCAGATTGGTTCGGTATCAGAGACACTTGAGGCAATTAAGATGGCACATAAAGCAGGCTATACCGCTATATCAAGCCACCGCTCAGGAGAAACGGCGGACACAACAATAGCAGACCTTGCAGTGGCTCTTAACACATGTCAGATAAAGACAGGAGCACCGTCAAGAAGTGAAAGAGTAGCCAAGTACAATCAGTTACTGCGAATTGAAGAAGAACTTGGTGAATCAGCAATATATCCGGGAATTAAAGCATTTAATGTGAAATAATTCTGTACAGATACTATGGGGGTCTCCCTTCGTGGTGTAGTTTGCCACAGAGGGAGGCTTTTTTCTGCCTTAAAATAACTTATCATTGAGATTATGTTGGTAATTTGGTATCATATATACAAGTGTATTGGTGTATAAATTATGAAACTATAAATAAATCCAGAGGATTACATATGAGAACACGTAAATCAAGTATAGTGGGAAAAATGTGCTTTTTTATAATTATATCCACATTGTTTACCGCATTGGCAATAAGCATTGTATCAAAGAAAAGCATGAGCAGTTCAATTAAAGAGGAGAGGGATGGCAAGGCAGCTTTTATTGCCAGTGTAATACAGGAAGAACTTGGAGATGATGTCATAGAGGACATTGCAGCCAAGGGTGAAAACAGCAGCAGTTATGATGATTTTAAGAAACTTGCGGATAAATATTCCGAAACGGAAGATGTAGAAAGCATATATATTGATGAAAACAGCAAGGCAGTAGTTGTGGCTATGAATACCGCTGATATCAATAAAGAGGTTACAGGTTATGTAAAGCATATATGCTTTGTGGCAGGTGCGGTATTTGCTGCGGTTCTTTTATTGTATTTCTTTGAGTCACTGACGCTAAGACGTAATTTCAGAAATATTAATACGACAATTAAAGAATTGGGAAGCGAGAATGGTGACCTTACCCGCAAGCTTGATATACATTCCGGGGATGAACTTGAGATTCTCGGCAGCGGGCTTAACAAACTTTTGGACAGAGTACAATATATTATTAATAATATAGCAAAAGGTACAGATAATATTAATGAAAGTATGACATCTATTGGAAATGTTATGAGTGATGCAGAAGCTAAGGTAACATTAATCAATGATGATATGAATAATATGGTAGCAGCCACAGAAGAAATAGCTGCGTCAACGGCAACCGCTTTTAACGAAGTGACAGAATTTTGTCAGGGAACCGAAAAAATAGCTGAACTCACCGAAAAAAAACAGAACTTGCAAAGAAAATCAATAATATTTCCGGAAAAATTGCAAAACATTCTGATGAAGCAAAGGTTAAAGCATCAGACAATTATGAAATTATGAGCAGGAAACTCGAGACAGAGGATGCTAATGCAAAGTCTGTTGAAAAGATTAATGCATTGTCCAATGACATACTTGCGATTTCTGATCAGACTAATCTTCTTGCAATTAATGCAAGCATAGAGGCAGCAAGGGCAGGAGAAGCAGGCAGGGGATTTGCGGTAGTTGCATCAGAGATAAGCACTCTTGCAGAAAGTACCAATAAGGCAGCTAATGAGATACAGGTCGTAAGTAACACGGTAATGCAGGCTATAGAAGGACTTGAATCAATTTCAGCACAAATGCTTGCATATATAAGGGACAATGTACTTAAAGATTACAGTGACTATTCACAGACAAACAGACAATTTGCAAGTGATGCTGAAATTATGAACCGCGATATGGAAAATTTATCTGATATAGTTAAGAAGTACGGAGAGTCTGTTGAAGAACTCAGGACATCGATAGAGTCTGTAAGTTCGGCAGCAGAAGAAAACAGTGCCGAGATAATTACGGTGGCAGATATGGTAGATAAATTTGATGCAGCAATGAAAGATACCGTGGCAATGACCAAAGCTAATATGGAGACAGCAACAGATATGAAAAAAATCGTGTCTGACTATAAAACATCAGACTCTGAAAACAAACCGGACCGATAATATGGAGCATATGGTGCTGACGGCGATGGATAAAAGCATCTGACGTTTCCATAAATGTAATGCAGCCACCACAAGGCAAAAATCAATATCAAGGAGATTTGTATGAAATTATGGAAAATCGGTGTTCTGGGTATAGCTGCAGCACTTTTTTTGAATGGCTGCGGTAAGGACTATAAAGATAAAATAATTAATCCTTCAATGGAAGATATAACAGCGGTAAGTGAAGTTGAGACAACCAAGAATTTTACCAAAAATACTTACACGGGGATAGATATACGTAACAAGGGTGAAATTACCAATGAAACGGGGGATGTGTCCCGTATTGGAATGAATATGTATCAATCCCGTATCAATGACAAAGATTTTTATTTTAATGATGTGGCTGTCCGTGATGGAAAAATGATTGTTGCATATTCACTTGTGACCAGGGTATATAATGAAGGCGAAAAAGAAAATAATCATAATTACGGAATGGATATATATGAAATACACATAGCAGTAATCAATATTAATAATAAGGAAATTATAAAAGATTTTGTGCCGGGAAAGGAATTCCTTAATGTTGTTTTTGACAGAGGCGGTATAAGATGTCTTAAGAATTGCTACGGTGGTACGGAAGGCACATATTATGATTACAGCCTTAATAAATTATTTGATTTTAAATGCGATTACGATAATCAGGGTTATTTTTCCGAAAACGGCTGCAGAATATATTACTTTGAAAGAAATAAAATATGTATGTATAACCCGGAGAATGGCTCAGTCAGCAATGTAAAGCCTAATAACAAAATGCTGATAACGGCAATTAACGGCGTTTTTACCGATATGAACAGTATTGATTATGTATCGGTATCGGGAATAGGAACAGACCTTAAATCCTATAATGGTATCTTCAGGACGGATACCGGGGAATTTATATATCTGAACAGATACACCGGGACAGATGTTTATTTTGATACTACTTCGGGTAATGGCATAATATGGGAAGAAAGAAAGGATTCTTCAGACATTCATAATTGGAAAGTATATCTTCCGGATGACAAAATCTGCAATATCAGATATAGTGGAGAGACACAGGATATTTACTTCAAGGTATTGGATAACGGAGATATATTTTTTTATGGATATAACGGAGAATATGTTGAAATGACATTGTTTGACGGTTATAATTACAAGTGTAAAGGAATTACAAGGCTTGACATCAGAACAATGTTTGATGATGCCGTGAATGGATATCTCATATCTCAGGTTGAGCCGGTATATCTTAACGATAATGGGATTATGATTGTACTAAGTGATGGCAATTCAGGCAACTATTATTTTGAATGGGATATAACCCGGAACAGTGAATATAATGTTAATATAGAAATATATGGTGCAGATGAAGACTTTCCATCGGTTGCATCTATGGCAGAATTATATGATCCTGAATTGTTTGTACCGGGTAAATTATCTGACGGACTTCTTCCACTGAATGACCGGGTAAAAGATATTGAGGACAAATATAATATAAAAATAAGCATAGGCGAAGAATGCAGCAATATCATCGGCGGATACGCAATAAGAGCACTTACCGATTATGATTATGTTAACAATGCTTTGGATATCCTTGATGAAGAATTGTCAAAATACCCTGAAGGGTTTGTAGGACAGATCGGATATGGGAATTATGATACGATACATTTTTATATCGCAGCGGATCTGATAGGAATATCATCGGAGACACTGAACACCGCAGGTGGTTTCCAGCTGGAGATAGGCAATGAATCCGTTATTGTGGTGGATTTTACTTATTTTACGGTCGCAAGAACTACAATTCATCATGAATTAGGTCATTGTATAGATGATACTCTTACATATAATGGTTATATGGATGAGAATATCTGGAATAGCTATAACCCATTATCTGTAACAGGAGGATCTATATATACAGACACTTATGATTTGTATGGGAATTACGGCGATGAGATATATGCTTACGGTTCTAATGGTGAAGATTGCGCAAATTCATATTTTGTGGACACATATTCAATGACTTATCCGTCAGAGGACAGGGCAAAGATATGGGAAAATATAATGTCTGACGAGAAATATGTGTATTGGGAAAAGACCCCGCACCTTACAGCAAAACTTAATTACTATGCCGAATGTATCCGGCAAAACTTTGATTCTACCGGATGGAATGATGTCCGTTGGGAAAAATATATGAATAAATAACGTAGGAGGAAAAATGGGAGCAGATTATTTAATTTTTACTGATGTATCTACGGATATAGATAAGGAAATGCTTAAAAAGTACGTTATCAGATTCGTACCGATGGAATATGTGTTAGGCACGGACACATTTTACTGTGAACAGCCTGAAACGGAGGAGATGATGCACAATTTTTACGAGAAACTCCGTAATAAGATAGAAACACATACAAGTCAGATTACCCCTAACAATTATTATGAAGTATTTGAACCTTTTGTAAAAGAGGGAAAGTCCTTGATATATATTTCATTATCAAGCGGATTAAGCAATACTTACGAATCAGCCCTTCTTGCAGCCAATAATCTTAAAGAAGATTATGAAGATGCGGAAATTGAGATTGTGGATTCGCTTTCAGCAACAGGAGGAATGGGCATTTTATGTGAAATTGCGGGAATGAATCGCGAAAAAGGAATGAATTGCAAGGAAAATGCGGAATGGCTCAGAAATAACGCAACCAGAATCAATCATTGGTTTGAAGTGGAGGATCTTATATACCTTAAAAGGGGCGGAAGGGTATCAGCCGCAACTGCTGTTATAGGAACCGCACTTAATATCAAGCCGGTGCTTAGAATAGACAGGGAAGGCCATCTTGAAAATATTGATAAGAAAAGGGGCAACAAGCTTGCCTTGAAAGCTCTCTTTGACAGGTTTTCGGAAAGTTTTGACATGCACATAGAATATCCTGTATATATATCGTGTGCGGATAATATGAAAGATGCAATGACACTTAAGGAAATGATTCTTGAAAAATATCCGGAGGCTACGGTAAAAGTAACGATGTTAAGCCCGATAATAGGAGCACATACGGGACCTGATATAGTTGCACTTATCCATTACGGAAAAGAAAGAGAATAGTTACATAGATTACCTGTGGTTCGTAACCACAGGTAATTTGGTTTCTATGGTGTAGTTATCAGGTACTCTGTGGGCATGGGGAACCGCTATGTGCCCTTCCCTGTTAAGAATACGTTTTACATAGTCTCCTTCATTGGAAAGAGGTGTGTCAAACTCCATGCCGTAAAGGCGGTCATTCTCTGCACTGCCGATTTTATGCAGGTCTGATCCTGCTGTCATGAATATA
>ERZ779681.11-NODE-11-length-117764-cov-7.55589_pt1 | contig 117764 bp, 104 predicted proteins | sample MGYA00511905_ERZ779681 | MGnify/ENA primary metagenome ERZ779681 (study PRJEB29588, sample SAMEA2144578) | human gut metagenome | biome: human gut; feature: human-associated habitat; material: faeces | place: Denmark | collected 2008/2010 ... | reverse complement strand
CTGCTGCAAGTATTATTATCACTATTATTGTAATAATCAACACTATTAGCGATATGCCTTTTTTATGAGTTAGTTTTGTAAAATTATTTTTTGGCTTTTCTTTTCCTAGTTTTTTCATATATCTTTTTCCTCTCTTTCTTTTGTTTTTATACATAGAACTAGTACGTACTTTTATTATATTGCATTTTAAATTTTTTTTCAATAATTATTTATAATTTCTTTGTATATTATATTGTTAATAGAAATTGATTTTGTATTTTGAGGTAATTATAGTCTGAATAGTAACGGATTTTTAATTAATTTACATCATCATATTCTAAATCATCAAATTTAATATTTTCAATATTTAAAATTTCATTATCTTTTCCTACATCAACTTTAAACACATCAGGAGAATTAATTTTTCCATTAAATATAACTTTATCTTTATAGCTAATTTTTAAATTATGTTCTTTATTTATATCTTCTAATTTACAATATTTAAGCAAAAACATAGTTATTGCATACCCATGAGAAAAAATAGCAATTCTTTTTCCTTTATTATCCCTAATGACTTCTTTAAATACTTCATACATCCTATTTTCAACATCTTTCTTACTTTCTCCGCCAATAGTTTTATAATTTTCATCTAGATATTGCCTTGTATACCAATCTTTTACTTTATCATCATTTGGTATTCCTGTTCTTCTCTCATCTAATCTTTCATCTATATTTGCTTTCAAATTTTGTTTAACCATTAAATATTTTGCAGTTTGTAATGTTCTTACACAATTACTTGTATATACAACATCTATATTTTGAAGTTCTTCTTCATTACTAAGCAGTTCAGCTCTTCTCTCTCCATTAACACTAAGTACAATTTTTTCATTTTTAAGTAATTTTGATTGATTTGTCATATATGTATTAATCATATTATTACTTAATTTTACAGAATGTCTTATATAATATATAGTTGTTATTTTTTCTTCATTATTTTTCATCTATATATCCTCCATACATATAGCTATGCTAGATTATATTTTTATTTTATAAATTTTATATTATATGTATTAAATATTTTTGATATGACGTAATTTATAAATTTATTATTTCCCATTTTGGTATATCTTTGTTTTAAATTTTCTTCTGTTATTTCATAATCACTGTTTGTACATAAAATTTCATATTCAACTTTATTATCTAGAATAAATTTATTAGTTTCATAAAATCCATTTTTAAGATAAAAATTCTTTCTTCTTAATTTTTCATCATTTACGTTATTTTGAGGCCTTTCTATACTTAAAATAACATTTCCATACTTTGAAGTTAAATCTTTAAGTATTTTAGAACCATATCCGCATCCTCTTTTACTTTCATCTACAGCTAAATACATTAAATAAACGAAATCCTTACAATCAACCAAATATGCTAGTCCAACCATTTCTTCTTTATCTAATACTATATTAAATAATACATTTTTTCCTTTAGAACAATATTTTAAAATTCCAAATGGAAATCTTTCATTCCTAGGAAAAGATTTGATATATATTTTTTTAACCTTATTTTTATACTTATATTTAAAATAATCGACATATGTATAATTCATATTTTTCTCCTATCTATCTTTATACATAAAGCATTTTGTATCATGAGAATATATAACTCCTATTGCTTGTAAATAAGAATAAATAATTGTGCTTCCAACAAATTTCATACCTCTTTTTCTTAAGTCCTCTGATAATCTATCAGATAATTTATTTGTACTTTTATTTATTTCATAAATAATTTTATCATTTGTAAATATTTTTAAATAATTACCAAAAGAACTATATTCGTCTTGGATTTTCTTAAATATTTTACTATTGGTTATGGCTGCATTTATCTTTAACTTATTTCGGGCAATATTTTCATTTTTTAATAACTCTTGTACTTTTTCATCATTATAGTTACAAATTTTATTTACATCAAAGTTATCAAATGCCTTTCTAAAATATTCTCTTTTATTCAATATACATTTCCAAGAAAGCCCAGCTTGGAAAGACTCTAATATTAACATTTCAAATAAATATTTGTCATTAAAGTTTGGTTTACACCATTCATTATCGTGATATTCTATATATTTTGGATTGTTTAAGTTACACCATTTACATCTTATCATAAGGCACTTCCACGTCTTGGAATGAAGTATTTACTCATGTCGTTTTTTTTCATGCTCTAATAATGCTATTTTGTTTTTTATACCTCCACCATACCCAGTTAAGCTTCCACTTTTTCCTACTACTCTATGACATGGAATTATAATGCAAATAGGATTCCAACCAACAGCACCTCCAGCAGCCTGAGATGACATTTTTTCTAATCCTCTATTTTTAGCAATTATTTTAGATATATCACTATATGTTAAAGTTTTTCCAAAACTAATAGTGTTCATTATATCTATAACTTCTTTTCTAAAAGGAGTCATATTTTCTATTTTATACTTAGGTGTAAAATCTGGATTTTTACCACTAAAATAAATATCTAACCATTTACTTGTATCTCTAAATATTTTCAAATCTTTTTCTTCACATTCTACTACATGTCTAGAGGTATCTCTTGAACATTCAAACCACAACCCTGTTAAATTTTCTCCATCACTATTCATTATTATATTTGAAAATTCTTTTGGAGTTTTGTATATATATTTATATATCATTAAAGTCAACTCCTATGGATTTTTTCAACATTTAAAGCAAATTTTTATTTATTAATATAATAAATCTAATAAAATATTTCATATCATCCTCTCTATTATTACTTTGTTAATTTTTCAAATAAATCTTTATATATTTTATCGACATCTAAATAATTAACTACAGTTATTTTATGCTTATTTGATGTAATTTCATAAGATGTATCATCTTTAATATTTGGACAACTTACCTCTTCTGTTTGAAACCATTCTTTATTTATCATATATGCTATAACGCTTATATCCCAAATAACTCTTCTTTCTTTAATTCCATGTACTCCATCATTATAAAATCTTTCACATAAATAATCACATAATTTATTTTTACCTTTTAAGAAATGTTCTAATTCATATATTGAAGTTCTTAAATTTGAAGCTACATTTTTGCAAGGTATTACTGTTAATTTTACTTTTGATTCAAAAACAGTTCTTACAGCTTGTACATCCTGTTTAAAATTAAATTCCTTGTTCTCTTTACTTAGGAAGCTATTTCCACCAAGCCAAATAACTTCAATTTTATCAACTATTTTAGGTTCTTTATTTATAGCAATGGCTACATTTGTTATCGCTCCTATAGCTAAAATATATGTTTTATCATTTTTATTTGCAATTTCAATTATTTTATTTACCGCATCATTTTCCTCATTATAATCATTTTCCACATAATCTGTAGATCCCTTAAATACTTTATTAGTACAATCAAAATTTAACCAGTTACAGATTTTAATGATTTCATCATGACTTTTATCTATTCCTTCATCAATTGATATGTTATTATCATGATGATATGGAGCCACTGTAATTGCTTCAATATTAAATTTATCTTCTGATTTTAATAAATAAGACAATGCAAACTGATCATCACACTCATTATATGTATCTGTATCTAGAATAACATTTACTTTTTTATCATCTAATTTTTTATTAAGTTTTAATATTCTTTCGTATATTTCTTTCCATTTTGAAACTCTATCTAATGTTTTTTCTTTTTGATTATATCTTGTATTCATTGTCAAAACTTTAATTCCATTACTTACTAAATCTAAACTTATTTTAATATTATCCTCAATCATTAAATCTACATTATTTTCTAAACATGCAACTGTTTTTGCATGTTTATCGTAAGTATCTGTAAGTACTAATTTGTCATAAACAACACTATATTTATTTAACCATTTTTCTGTTAGTTCCCAAGGGTTTGTATATTCGCCATTATTTCTACCACTTATTATATATATTTCGTGCCCATCTTCCATTAATTTATTTATATAATAAGATGAATCTTCTAATGGTTTTAGTTTCTTTGCAAAATTTTCAATATTTGAATTGTAAAAGTCATTTTCTTCTTTTTCTGTCCAATCAAACATTCCTCTTCTTATAGATTCTGCATTTTCATTTATAATACCTGTATTTCTCAGTTCTTTATCATGTTTTAAATATTCTTTTAATAAAGTATCATCAAAATTAGATATACAATTGTCTATATCAATTCCTATTTTCATATTATATTTCTCCTAATTTCTTTTTATTTTAGATCATTATACATATACTATTTTCAACATAAATGTTTTTATATCTATAAATTATATTTATTTATATTTTCTCTAGTTGCAAAACCATTAGTACCTCTTACTTTTTCTAGAAATACAATTCCATCTAAATGGTCACATTCGTGTTGCACTAGTCTTGCAAAAAATCCATTTAACTTTTTTAATATTTTTTCACCACTTTCATTATAATAAGTAAGTTCTATATTTTTATATCTTTCTACCTTTCCTCTTATACTAGGAACACTCATACATCCTTCATATTGCACATCCGTATCTTTTGACAAATTCTTCCAAGTTGGATTTATCATTGCCGTTATTGGTATTTCTTCTGCATCATTATACTTTATATCTTCTTTCTTAGCACCTACTACAATTATTCTTTTATTTATTCCTATCTGGGGTGCAGCAATTCCTAGCCCAGTTCCAAACTCTAATGTTGCTTTTAAATCTCCTATAATTTCTAAAATATCCTCATTTATATTTCTTATTTCTATTTCTTCACATTCTTTTTCAAGAATAGGGTCCCCTACTTCTCTTACTTTTAAAACCTTTCCCATATTATTCCACCTTCCTGAACTATTTATAAAATATATAGTTTTAATTTATATACTATATATAATTTATCATAAATTATTTAATTTTAAAACGAAGTTCATAACAAAAAAAAACATATTGGAGTTTTGTATATATATTTATATATCATTAAAGTTACCTCCTATTTTTTAATTTTATATTCCAAATATTATTGTTCAATGTATTTTTTTGTATTTCTTCTTGCATCCATTCTTATAAATGGTTCTTTAACATGTTCTTGACTTATATATTCATATAGAAATGGTTTTCTATATGAATCTCCCCATGTTCCATGTTCTCTATAGTTTCTTATTTCATCCATATTAAATTCTACTATTTGAATGCTTTCATTTTCATCCATAATTAATATTTCACTATTAAGTTCTTTTTTATTTTCATCTCTTACAATAGGACTAAAAGCAGATGATCTTCCACCATAATCGGTATAATTAACAGTTACTATTCCGACCATATTTTCATAAGCCCTAATTTTTAATTGCTCTAATCTTATTTTTGACATAAAGCAAGCATTTGGAACTAATATTATTTCAGCACCTTTAATCATTAATATTCTAGAACTTTCTGGAAATTCTCTATCATAACATATCATAGAACCAATATTCAACTTTCCATTTCCATAGTCAAGTTCTCCAACATAAAAATCATTGCCAGGTGTCATATATTTTTCCATTTTAAAATCTACTGTATGAACTTTAGAGTATTTTAAAATTTTATTTCCAAATCTATCATATATAATTACAGAATCCTTAGGAAGATCTTTTGTTTTTTCAAGAAATGTTATAGAAATAGCCATATTTAATTCTTTAGCTAACTTTTTAAACGTTAAAAGATAGTTATTATTTTCATATATTGATTTATTAATCCAATCACCTAAATCTTCATCATTTTCTGGCATTTCATAGCCAATGTTCCACATTTCTGGAAAAACTGCTATATCTGCTCCTAATTCTTTTGCTTTTCTACATGCTATTATACCCTTTTTTAAAGAATTATCCATATTATTAATTGCATTTAATTGTAAAATTGCAACCTTAAAAATATTTTCCATTTTTTCCTCCATAATTTTATTTTCCATCATTCTACCACAAAAAATCAAAAAAAGGAAGTGCTTTTCCAAACACTTCCAAAGTTCTTTTCGCAACAACTATGAATTGTCATATTATTTTTTCCTATTAGAGCAAATGCTTTTGATATTTTTAATAAAATTATAGTATATCTATTTTTAATCCTACATTTATTACCATTTATATTTACTCCTTTAAATCTTCTATTATTTTATTTGTATCTTCATCAAATGAAATTGTTTTATTTTTTATTTCTAATATTGGACTTGGATAATCTTTGTTTATTCTTATAAGAATTGTTTTTTCACTATTTGCTGTCATTTGTTCAAATGGAAATCTTATAATTCCAGGTGTATTAAATCCAACGCCTATTTCCACTCCTCCTTATACCATTTGTTCTAAATGTAATTTTGATAAATGTGTTCCAATTGACTATGTATCAAAGAGAGGTTTTCATCACATTTTTAAGGATAATTAATTTATATTTATCTATATTGTTTACATAAGACTAAGGCTATGCTTTAGTACTTTTGGCTTGCCTAATTTTTTTCTCATTTTTATTACAATCAATATGACTTTCCTATTATATAAAATAAAAGTTATAAAAAGAATTATGTATGGAAGATGTAGTTTTAATTTATTAAAGCAAAAAGTTCTTCTACAATATTAATCAAATAAATTGCGGAAGAACCATTTATATATTGTCATCTTCTACTTTTTTATATAATTATATCATTAATTATATTTTTTGTCAGCAAATTTTGATGTTATTAAATTTGCTTTATATAGAAAAATAGTATATTAGTAATTTATTGCTAATATACCACATTTTTAAATTATTTTTTCATTTTGTTACTCATTATCTCAAAATATAAATTATATTTTATCTCTATTTTTCTTTTTGAGCTAATTCAAATACAGCTTTTGTGTATTTTAGTAATTCTTTTTTGTTTTTAAATCCACAAATTTTTGCAAAATAGTCTGCATATATTGTATCTTCTTTTATAATTCCTGTTTGTATTGCTTTAGTTATGTTATAACTTTCTTTTGAAGATATATCTCCTAATCTTAAATATTCTGTTACTGTTAAATTATAGATATTATCATTATTTTTTAATTTCTCATAGATTTCAGTTGTTATTATTCCATTATCTATTAGTTCATAATTATTTTTAAACTCTACAATTTTTTTATTTGGATATTTGGATACATTTACAACTTTTTCTATATATTCTGCTTTACCCTCTTTATTTATTTTTCCTACATTCACAGGTTTAAATATCATTATATTTACAAATATAACAGCAACTAGAAATAGTAAAATACCAATAATACATACTAACTTTTTATTTAGCTTTATTTTCTTTCTAGTTTTAGTCCTTTTTTCTGCCATATAATCTACTCCCTTTATTTTTAAAAAGAGAACTAGAAAGCTCTAGTTCTCTCCTATATAGTATTTTAGTTTGTTTTGTTCTTTTTTACAGCTACTGTTGTTGCTCCAAGCCCTATTATTGACATACTTACTATTGCTATATAAAGCATTACATTGTCGCCTGTTTTTGGATTAGAACCATCATCCTTCATTTCTTTTTTATTTTCTGCATTTAATGAAACGTTTTCGTTATTATTGTTTTCTTCAAATTGTCTTGCTATTGTAAATGTTGTTTTTGCTTCTCCTCCATCTGTAAACGCTACTTTTAATGTATGTTGTCCAATTGCAAGTGTATCTATATATTCTTTGCTAAAAGTAATTATTGTACTTCCACTTTCTGATGTATAATTTACACCATCTACAAGTATATCGTCTACATATACTTTTTTATCAAATAAGCTATAATCTGCATCTATTCTAAATCTTGCTTCTGTACTTTGATCAATGGTATATGTTTGATCTGCACCTTCTATTACTTTGTATTCTATTTTTTCTACTACTACCTTAATTTTCATATTTGACGTAATATTCTTTAGCTTTAATGTATTACCCTCTAATGCTTTTTCTTCATCATTTACCAATACTTTTACTAGTTTATATCCTGTATTTGCTGTTATTGTGAAGTCTTTGTTATCGCCATAATTTACTGTAACTATTCCATCTGGATCTACTGTCACTCCTGTTACTTCTTCTACTGTTATTGTAAATGGTATTTTTTTGTAGATTACTTCTACTGTTTTTTCTTCATCTACTGTTATTTCTATTTCATTTCCTATTACAGTTTTTTCTATTCCATTTACTAATACTTTATCTATCATATATCCTGTATTTGGTGTAAATGTTATTTTTACTTTACTTCCTTCTATAACACCTATTTTACTTGGTGTAATTGTTCCATTTCCACCAGGTACTGATGTTATTACATCAAATGTGTTTTTAACATTAACTTCAATATCAATATCCATTATTGTTTTATAATTTGCTGTATCTTCTGGCGTGTATGTTGCTGTATATGTATTAGTTCCTGCTGTTAATATTGTTGCAGGTGAATTCCAAGTAAATCCTGTTGGTAATACTACATCTGCTAATATTTTGCCTTTTACAGAAGTTAGTCCTGTTGGAACTGTATAATTTGGCGTTGCTTGTGTGATAGACCAGTTAATAGTTAAATCACCATTTAATCCATCTTTCCACTCATAATTAGTTTTATCTTTAATTTTTGCAGTAATAGTATTATTTGATACATTTTTTGCTTTAGTATCACCAGTTACTTCTATATTAGAATTAACATTATTTAATGTAGGTGTTATATCACTACCTGTATATTCATAAGTATCTTTAGCTAGAGTTACTTTTTCGAGCTGTGCTTTTTTTATAGTGAATGCTACACTATATGTTCCTGTATAATTTGTATCACTATCTGGCACTTTATATGTTACTGTATAAGTTCCAGCATTTGTTGGTGCTATAGCACTATTATATGAAGTTATTCCTGTTCCTTGATATTTTACTTCTAAATCACTTACATTTACTGTTCCTGCATTAACGCTAATTGTTCCTGTTGGGTTTTTAGGTGTTCCATCATAAGTAAATGTTTCATTATTAGAAAGCCCTGAAATATTTACATCAGTTTTATTTACAACATGAACTGTAAAATCTTTTGTTGTTTCTTTCCATTCAGGTGTATCATCTCCACCAAGATTTACTTTTACTGCTGTAACAGTCATTACAACATCACCTTCAGTAGCTCCTGCTACATATTCATCATTTATAGTATCATAAGTAAGTGCTGTTCCTGATTTAATAGTAAAATCAATGTTTCCTACATTTCCAGTTACTGATTGTTCTAAATAACTTTTTGATATAGAACCATTAACTTTTACATATTGATCTGCAATTGCTAAAGGTTGTTCTGCACTTGTTACTTCAATTACACCATTTACATGTGTTCCCATTGTATAGTTAGAAGTAATATCTTCACCATTTCTCATTACTTTAACATTGCTTACAGTATTATTTGAAGAACCTACAAATTTTTGGCTACCAGTAATTGTAGCTTCTAACATATCACCTGGTAGTAATACACCATCAGTATTTGTATAAGTATTTTTTGTTAATTCAGCACCATCATATACTTTAGTATCTGAACCAGCTGTTACAACTATTGGTGTTGTAATTGGGTTTACTGTTAATTTACCAGCAGCTTTTACTTTATTAGAGTAACAATTAGTTACATCAACACCTTCTGCATTTGTTATTGTAATTTTTCCAATTGTATTGTTTTCAAGAGCTGTATCTTTAACATCTCTTACTTTACCAGTAATAACAGCTGTTACTAAATCACCATTTGGTAATTTATTATCAGTTACTGGACTAGCATTATTTGCCCATAATACATCATAAGCATTTTTTGAGTGTTCTGTTCCATCATAAGTAAATGTATCATCGTAACTTTTAACTTTTACTTCCGTAGTAATTGGTGTGATTTCAAAATTAACACTAGCTTCACTTGCTGTATAATTTTGATTTGTAATACTTAAAGTAGCTTTATATTTACCTACTAATTTAGGTAATTCTGTTACAACTTCATCATAAGATCCATTATTTTCCTTATAGTAAGTGATTTTATAATCACCTGCTCCTAAGCCATCAACCCCTGTTGCAGTTGGAGTTTTAGATGTACCATAAACCCATGTACTATCTAAACCACTAATACCTACATTAAGGTTTTTCTTTTCAACTTTTAATGCAACTGTTGCTGTATAATTATTTCCATTTATATCAGTTACAGTAATTATTGCTGTATAGTCTCCTGCATTAAGTCCTTCTTTTGCCTTAATTTTAAAATCAGTATTTGTGGCACCAGCACTAACTGTTGGTTGAGTACTAGGGCCTTCAACTTTAAAATTAGAACTATCTACTGTTACATTTTTAATTTGCAAATCATTATCACTTATATTCTTAATTGATATGTCATTAAGACTAGGTGTTTCGTTATATGTTTCATTAATTATTATATTATTTGTTTCAAATCCATTAACTTTTTTTATAACAATGTAAGGATTTTCTCCTCCAGATGCATAGAAATCGTCAACTAAAGTATTTCTATCTGCTTCAGCTAAAACTGGAGCTCCTGTTGTATAAGGTAGTTTTTGAAAGTATGCCTTAGAATTAGGATCAATTACATCATTTAATTTCATTTCACCTAATTTTAAATTGCCCAATTTACTTGTAAGTCCTAGCACTTTCAACGACTCAAAATTAAAATTTAATTTAATATCTGAATCAGAATTTGATATAGTGCCAAAAAGATACATACCATCATTTAATTTAAATACAGCATCTTTTATATTTACATCAACAGTAAGATTTTTACCATTTGTATAGTAATCTCTAGAAAAGAATTCAAAGAAATTAGGTCTTGAACTAATAATTTCATAATATCCACCATCAATAGTTAGTCCAAATTTTTTTATTTCCGCATCATGATTAGTATCATAATAATTAAAGAAAATATTATTTTTTGAAAGAATCTTACCAGTTTTACTACTACTACTATCCTTAATAGTTAATTTACTATTAAAGTTATAATAATAATCGTTACTTGTTGCATCATAATCAGACTGTCCATAATTAAATGAAAGGCCATAGGAACCTATATCTAATGTTTGCCCATTTAATTCAAGAGTAATGTCATTTACAACATAAAAATTTAGAAACTTTGTTAAAGTAATATCTTTTGCTAATTTAATTTCATTTATCTCAGAATCAATTCCTTTTGATGCATTAATTAGTTCTTCCTCATTCTCTACTGTTATTGTTTTAGCACTTACATTAGTAGCTCCAATTAGTAAAAAACTAACTAGCATAAACAATGTTACTACTAAATATTTTGTTTTATTTTTCATAAAACCATTCTCCTTTCCTACAATAATTAGAAATGTTTCACTTTTGTTTAAAATCAACTTCATTTTTTTATAAATTTTTCTGTCTATTTTATATTGAATAATTTTAATACTTGGTTAAAACCATTAAAACTACTACCTTATTTAATATTTCAAGGATTTACAACATTTTTTATAGTTTTTGATGTTAAAAGTTACAACTATTATATTTTTTACAACTGGCTCCAGATTCTTTTTTCAATAGAATCTGCTACCTCTTTATATTTAAGCCTATTTCCACTTGCTAGATTTACTGTACTAACAATCGTATCTTTTATATTTTCTTTTGCTGTTTCCATGCTGTTTGCATCTCCACTAAATTTAGCTTTTGCAAGTCCTGCAAGTGCATTTATTGCATCTGCACTTTGTTTCATATTTCTTCTTTCTGTTTCTGTTCCTGTAAATGATTCTTTTATTCCTCTTGCAAAAGATTTAAATCTTGGTTCTCTTAAAAATATTTCATCTAAATGGTTTATTGCATCTTTTACACATAAATCACTGCTAACATTTTTTCCATAACAAATTTTAATTCTTTCTACATAAGGATGACCCATTGTTTTTTCTTGTTCTGTTATTCCAACACTATCAGTTCCAATCTTACAATATAAGTTTATTATAACACCAACTTCTGAATATTTTTTTCCACCCTCCTGATTGTTTAAAACAGAATAAATTTCATAATCTTTTATTTGATCATATCTGAATAATTCTTTAAAATTTTTCTTTTCTGTTTTGGGTGTAATTACTTCAAACATTGCAATACTATCTGCAAAAACAATGCCATTAAATTGATAAAATGTTCTAAGCTTTTCTTCTTCACTTAATGGTTCAAAAGCCTGTCTGTATAAAACATCTTGTTTTTTCATATATTCAAAGTGTTGTTTTACATATTCTGAATCAAATTTTGAAATATCTATAAATGCACTACAATTTTTTTCACAATCTTTACATATATATTTCTTATCTCTTAATTTTTTTCTTGCTAACATTCCAACTTTTTTGTTACAAAAACAACATTCTTCCTTTGAAAATAATCCCATAAAATTCCTCCTTTAATTTGTAATTTTTTACTTTATTTTAGTTTTAAATTTTATTTTTTCTTTCTATTTTTTTATTAATCATTTGTTGTAAAGTTATTTAATACGTTATTAACCAACTTTTCTCCAAGACTGTCTTCTATTCCTACATATTGAATGTATAGAAAATCATATACTTTGCCATCCTTCTCAAAGTAACCTGCCATCCAAGTTTTATATTTTTCTGGTGATGAACTTCCTCCTATTGCATGTCTAGATACATCTACTTTAACTTTTTGACCAAATAAATTATAATCTTCAAATTTCTTTTTAAAAGTTTTCTCTTGGTATGCAAGACAAGTATCTAAATTTTGGTAATTTCCTTCATTTCCATAATATATTAATCTAAATGAGACGCCTTCCCCTTTATACTTATTTACTTCATTTAAGCCATATATGCTTGTTACGCCATTTGAATCTGGATGTTGATTAACATAATATTTGTTTTCGTCTGGATTTTCTATATTTTTTACTATTAATTTATGGTTCGACGATATTATTCCATCAACTTTTTTTCCCTCTATCTTATCATTTATTGTCATAGAGCTTAAAATGTTTTTTAATTCTTCTGATTTTGCAAATTCTGTTACATCTAAATCTGCCCCATTATTTTTGTTTTTACTTATTTTTACTATTACTTGTAGACAATTACCTTCTTCATTTTTATTTAATAAACTTACTCCGTAATAATTAAATTTATCATAATACTCATATCCACCTAATTCTGTATAATTTGTTTGTGCATAATTTTCTTCGCTAGATTTATTCTCTTTTTCTCTTTTATTAGAACTTTCATTTGTTTTTGAAAAATTAAATGAAATTTTGATGTTTCTTTCTTCATTTATAAGTTTACCTGCTACATAAGGTGTATTTTCTAAATCTGCTTCAAATTTATATCCTGCATCTTTTGGGTATTTAACTGTAAATTCAAATGGTGCATATTCATCTACTAATTTTGCTATCTCCATATTTTTATCTTCTTTGTTTTTAAAACAAAATACAAGTATTATAGCTAAAGCTACTACAATTATTAATACTGAAAAAATTATTTTTTTATTCATCTTACTTTCTCCTTAAATTAAACTTTACAAGTTCTTGATAGTGTTTTATATCCTAGTTTTCATTACCTGCTTATCACTGTTAATTAATTTTTTATATTTCCTATTTTCACCACCTTTTATTTATAATATTTTTAAAGAAAAAAAATATTATATTATTTAAATGTTTTTACTAAGTTTTTTATAGTCATTAAATATATGCTTTTTATCATTTTCTTATTAATATACTTATATGAATTTTATAACATAAAATTCATTAAAATACTATTGTACTTTTGGTGCAATTTTTTATTAAATTTTGCACCAAAAGTGCAAAAGCAACAAAAGTTGTTTATTTTTACAGATTATTATGGTACAATATATTTAATATAAATAATTTTGGAGGTGTCTATATTGTATAATATTATTGTAATAGACGATCATAAAATGTTAAGAGAAATGATTGCTGAAACACTAAGTACAAGAGGTTTTAATGTTGTTGCTACTAGTGGGGATGCAAAAAACTCTGTATCTTTATGTGAAAAATTTAAACCTGACTTAATTTTAATGGATATCTGCACCGAAAACAATTCAAGCGGATTAGCATATTCAAAAATAATAAAAGAGAACTTTCCAAGTGTAAAAATTATACTTATGACGGGTGTACCAGATTTAACTTTTATAGATAAAGCGAAAGCTAATAACGTTGATAGTTTTATTTACAAGAATATTAGTAGTAATTCTCTTATAACTACTATTCAAAATACTATTGATGGCTATTCTTTATATCCAAATTCTAATAGTCCAAAATCAAACATTCCTGATGTTTTAAAAGATCTAACAGATACTGAATTAAGCGTTTTGACTGAATATTGTAAAACACTAGACAGAAATGAAGTTGTGAAAAGACTTGGAATATCTGTAAGAACACTAAAATCACATATTTCATCTATTTATGGAAAAACTGGTTATGATAATTTAGCAAAACTTGCTATATATTGTGTGGGTAATGGTTTGATAGTTCCAAACTTAGAGGCTCCAAAAGAATAAAAGAATAACTGCTATTTCAATGTTAGCAGTTATTTTTTATTGATATATTTACCGAAAACTCTGGAAGTGTTGAAATATAGAACATTCCTCCTAATTTTTCGATTTTTCTTCTCATGTCTTTTATTCCCTGATTTTCTGTTATAAATTCATTTGATTTTTTACCATTATTTGTTATTATCATATATGTTTCTTCTAATGTTTCTTTTATATTTACAAATACTTTTGAACTCCCTGCGTGTCTTATTGCATTTGTAGTTGCCTCTCTAATAATTTCAAAAAATACTTTTGCTACTTCTTTATTTTGAGGAAGTTTACCATTTATAACAATGTCTGTTCCGTTTTTTTTATGTATTTTTATTAGATTTTCTAGATTTGTATTTGTATCCTCAGTATCTTCAATATCTATGAACATTTTTTGTATCATAAATTTTATTTCTTCAAAGTTTTCTTGACTTATATTTTTTCTGTTTAAATATTGTTGTAAAATTGAAAGATTTTGCCCTAATATATCATGATATTTATTTTTTAGTTTTAGTAAATTCTTTTCTCTTTCTAATTCTTCTATATTGTCGATACTTAATAATATTTGTTTGTTGTTTTCTTTTATTTTTCTATTTTGTTCATTTAATTTCTGATGTAATTCATATTCCTTTGTTATATCAAATGTAATTATTTCATTATCATTTACTACAAATACATAATATTTATCTTCTACTTTCACACAATAATTTTTTTCTAGCTGATCTATACTTTGTTTTATTATATTTGTAACATAGTCTTTCTTTATGTTTAATTTATTTAATATTTCATACATTTTATTGTTTATTAATTTTACTTTCTTACCTTTTAATACTAAAATTCCTACTTCACATTCGTCTGTAACTTTTTTTATAGAAAAATCAGTAATAGTTTCTTTTTTATAATATCTAAAATACATATATATAAGTGAAATTATTTCATATATTATACCTAAAACTACAATTACTAATAATTTATTTCTTAATATATATTCTTGCATAAACATTGTTACAAATAATATTATAGAAACAATATATTCTAGTACATAATCTATTTTATTTTTATTTATTATACTTGTTTTAAGTATAGTTTTTAGGATCTGGCATACTAATAAAATACACAATATTCCTATTATAATTGCTGTCATGACACTAATTTTCTCCTCTTAAAATTTTCAATTTTATAGTTGTTCCATCTTCATCTACTATTTGCTCAATTTCTAATATTCTTTCTAATTGTAATTTTTCTATTTCTTTTTTAAAATTCTTATGTTTACCATCAAATAAATATTTTATTTCTATATATGAATTGCTTACCTGTATATATAAAATAAAATTAGTTGTTCTAAATTTCATTATAGTTTCAAATATAATCTCATAAATATTAGCTGTTTCTCCACTACTTATCTCAAAATTATTTGTTTTTAAAACTCCATTTATTCCTAGTGATTGTGCCTCTATTAACATTTCATTTATAATTACTTCTAGTCTTTTATTATCATATTTTTCTTTATTATAACTTGATATTACTAAATTACTCATTCTTTTACAATAGTTTAGTAATAGTTTTATGTTTTTCATTTTATCTATATCTGTTATTTTCATTTCTTTTATTAATTCATTTATCAAGTTCCTTTTCTGTTCTATCTTTTCATCTAGTAACTCTATGATTTCGCCTTTTAATTTAGTTTCGTATATTTCTGTTGCAATCTTTCTTTGTTTTTGTAATATTGTTTCTTGTTCTATAAGTTCTTGTTGTATTGATTTCAATTTTTCTTCATATTCATTTATCTTACTATAATCTTTTTCTTCTATTGAATAGCCTCCATTTATAACATTAACATTTTTTATAATGTTATTATCTTTATATATACTTTTTACTTTGTTATTTTTTATATCATTTATTATATTTTCTTTTAAATTTATGGAATGATTTGTTACAATTCTCGTTTTTCCATCTTGTGATACGATTTCTAATGGCAAATTTGAATTTTTAAATATTTTCTTATATCTAAAATTATTTGGTATTAATTTGAAGTCAAGCATCATTTCTAATCCCACACAAAATAATGTTCCTATTATTACTGACATATTTGTTTTTCTTATTACCGGAATATTTTTTATATATAAAATTGTATATATTATGCCAATTAAAATAGTTACTGATATTAAAATGATGTTTTTGTACCCTTTATTTTTGCTTGATTTTATTAGATTTATTATTGCCACTACTATTAAACATAAAATCCAAGCAACTATTATAAAATAACCTATATTATGATTATAATCATTTATATTACTTTTTATTTTAAATACAATATTGTGTAAGCTGTTTGTAATTACTAACAAGAATAATATTATTGATATAATTATTGCTATAATTCTTCTTTTTTTATTTTTACTATTTATTAAATAACTGCTACAATTATAATAAAATGTTGGAATCATCAATAGTGGTATGTAATACAAATACCACAATATTTCTGTTACGTACCCTGTTGTATATCGTTTAACCATTCTTATTGCCATCCAGAATACTAATAATACGCCTATTGATAATACATATTTTTTTAGTGTTTTATCAAATATTCTTATATATAATAGTATTAGCCATATTGTATATATTGCTAATGCTAATACAGTTTGCTGAGTCTGTGTCATATTCACTCCTTTTTTATTGTTGATTTTACTATAAATTCTTTTTGTCTACGATATATAATATAATAACAGATTTTCTATTTTTTTTCAACATAAATAAAAATCCACGTTTAAAACACGTGGTTTTTCTTTGAGCCCTATAAGGGACTAACGCGAGCCACCTCTCAAGAGGTACTTAAAGTCCGACATCCGCGTATTATTACTCGCTACCCTTTAAAAGGGTCTATATATTCTTTTATCGTCATCTGATCTGATATCATGTCTTCTTTTAATTGGTTTCTTATATATTCTGCTATCATTTTTTTGTTCTTTCCTACTGTACTTACAAAATATCCTTTTGCCCAGAAGACACGATTTCCATATTTATATTTTAAGTTTGCATGTCTTTCAAATATTTTTAAGCTACTTTTTCCTTTTAAATATCCCATAAAACTCGAAACACTTACTTTGGGAGGTATGCTAACTAATAAATGTATATGATCTTTGCATGCTTCTGCTTCTAATATAACCACTTCTTTTCTTGCACATAATTCTCTTATTATTAATCCTATCTCTTGTTTTAAACTTCCATATATTTCCTATCTTCTAAATTTTGGTGCAAATACTATATGATACTTGCATTCCCATGTTGTATGTGATAAACTTTCTGTGTATGATTTTTTCATACGATCATCTCCTTCTATATAATTTATTTGGCTGTCGAACCTTTTAAATTATATCACAAGGAGATATTTTTTTCTATTACTCTGCTCAACGCTAAAAGCTTTTCTGAACCACATGCATAGCATGTGGTTTTCTCTAATAACAATAAAGAACTACTTCGCATAATAAAGTAGTTCTTTATTTTAATTTATTATTATTTCTACATTTTTTTCTGTGTTACTATTTTTTTCAAACATCACTGATTTAATGTCATTATTTAGTAACCCATCTATGCTAAAATTTAATATTTTAGATAGCATTTTTAATGTTCTAGATTTAGAGATGTTTCTCCTAACTCCCAATTTAATATTGTGTCTTGTAATGTCATTCTTTTTTGCTAATTTATCCTTGTGAAAGTTTTAATCCTTTTCTTAATTTAAAAATATTTTCTTCTTATTTGTCAAAGTTTTTTAAAATTTACTGTACATAATCAATATTTTATATTTTAATCATACAATTTGTGTTATTTAATATAATTCATCTTTTTTAGCCATTTTAATGTATCTTTAATTGTATCTTTTATATCTCTATTTTTATAATCCAATTCTTTTTTAGCTTTTTCATTACTAAAATTGGAATTTGAAGATAATGTATATAGGGAATATTTTGTAAATAATGGTGTTTGCTTTTTTATATTATAATATAATTCACATATTGGAGCTACTAATTTTGTAAACCCAAGTGGTAACACTATCTTGATTCTTTTTCTCCCCTCTAAATCACAAACTAAATCGGTTAGTTCCTTTATTGTAATATATTTATTAGATAAAATATAACTTTCTCCCCTATTTTCTTTATCACAGGCACTAATAATGCCATCTGCTACATCTCTAACATCTACGAAATTATATCCTCCTTTTACACAAGCAAAGAGTTTTCCTGTTGCTACTTCTTTTATTAATTGTGTTAAGTGACTATTTCCATAATCATTCGGCCCAATAATTCCAGAGGGATGAATAATACAAGCATTAAGGCTTTTACTTTTTATTGCATCAATAACATATTTTGCTGCCTCCGCTTTTGTTTTTGCATATAGTCCTACTACTTTTTTAGAATCAAAGTTGATAATTTCAGTTATTGTTTCATTATTAGGCTTTTCGTTAATTGAATGTACACTACTTACATAAACAAGTTTTGCATCTATTTCTAAAACTTTGTCTACAATATTTTTTGTGCCATTAACATTAACATCATATACAATTGGGTTATATTTAGATTTAATATATACAACTCCTGCACAATGTATTACATAAACCTCTTTTCCATCAGTATTTTCAAAAATTGATGATAAACTTTTCTTTTTAGTGACATCTCCATAATAAATTTTACAATTTAATTTTTCCAATGACTTTATAGAGTCATTAGGTAATACAAGTGCTCTTATTTCACTTTCTCTATTTTGCTCTAATTTTCTTATTATATTATTTCCCAAAAAACCATTTGCACCAGTTATTATATACAATTTTTTCATATTTCACCTCCGACATTTACATATAATTACTATTTATATTTTAGTTAATTTGTTATGAAATCAAATCTATTTATTTGTGTATTATTGACATTAAGCTCTACCTTTTATAACTTTTACTCATCCTTATTTGTTAAGCTATTGTCTTCTAAACTATCGTCTTTTTTTACATAGTTTTCTAAATTTAGTTCCTTCTTAAATTCTTCTGTTGGCAAATATAATTTATACTTTGAAGCAAATATTTGATTATTATCTTGATGTGTTAAATCTCCTAGTTTTAAATCTATTATTACAAAGCATTTTAATATATAGTTGTAAAATACTAAATCTATAAAGAAATGTCTTCCGTCAAATGTTATTTTTTGTTGTCTTGATACAAAAGAAAATCCTCTTCCTAATTCTAATAAAAACTTTTGTAAATGGTCTATTATTGCTTGTTCTAAGTCTTTTTCATAGAAACTTGTTTTTCCTTCTAATCCTGAAAATTCTAATACATAAGGAACTCTTATTATATTCTTAGATTCTACTTTTTCTGGTAATCCTATTTCTTTTTCTACCGCTTCTATATCTTGACTTGCTAATAATCTTTCATAGTAGAATGATCCTATTTGTCTTTTTAATTGTCTTACACTCCAATTAGATTTTACACATTCATTAGCATAAAATTGTCTAGATTTTTCATCTTCAATTCTCATTAATAAATTATAATGCGACTAATTCAATTCGTCACACAGTGTCTGGCGAATTGGAAATGTACGATAAAATTGTCTAACTTTTGATAAAATCTTCTAATTTTTCAAACATTTTAATATCTGGATTTAGGTCAAGTATCAACAATATATTAATTTTTTTTCATACTGACTTTCCTCTGCAAATTATTATTTTTTATTTTCTTCTAAATATTTTTTATACATTTCATCCATACTTGAAATATACTCTTGATCTTGCTTTACTCTAAATTTTTCATATTCATTTTCCGCTTTCTCTAATGCCTTCTTATGTGAAATTTTTCCTGAATCATTTAAAACCTTTTTCTTTCTATATCTCAATAAATCGTCTGCAACTTCAATCCAATCTTTCATTGTCATTACTTTCTGCTCTTTTGCCTCAGATTCTGCAACATCTAAAAATAAATTAGTTAAATCATTAAGTTTATTTAATTCATCTTTTTTTAAATAGTTTTTAGCAATGCTAATATCATATTTCATTATTTTTCCATCTGGACTATTTTTCCAATTTGTAAGTCCCATGTGTATTTTTCCGCTATCGACTCTTTCAAATATTAGTTCAGCTGCTGTTTTACCAGTTATAGCATAGTGCAATTTATTTTGAACTATTTTAAAAAATGTATATGCTTCCTCCGAATCTTTATTATAATCTACACTTGTTGTTTCAAATACATCAGTTATTTTTTGATATTGTCTTCTTTCACTTAATCTAATTTCTTTAATGGTTTGTAATAATTCATCATAGTAATCTTTTCCAAATTTTGGACCATTCTTCATTTTATCAACATCAATTACAAAGCCTTTAATCATATAATCTTTTAATATTTTTGTAGCCCAAATTCTAAATTTTGTTGCTTTCTTAGAATTAACTCTATATCCAACTGCAATAATAGCATCCAAATTATAAAATTCTAATTCTCTATTAACATTCCTATTTCCTTCTTTTCGAACTATTTCCATTTTGGAAATAGTTGAATTTTTATCAAGTTCTTTCTCTTCATATATATTATTTAAATGCTTATTAATTGCGGGAACATTAACATCAAAAAGTTCACTCATACTCTTTTGAGTTAACCATATTGTTTCATCTTTTAATATTACATCTACATTAATTTTACCTTCATCAGTTTCATATAACAATATATTGCTTTCATTCATATTTTATCATCTCCATTAAAATATTTTAAGTAGGATATGTTTCCACATACCACTTATATCAGCGTCGTGTACATATCATATTCAAACAACCTTTTGATTATTTTTTTACACAATTTTTATTCAAAATATCGTTTTTTTAATTTGGGTAAAAATCAAAAAGTCTTATTTTTCAAGGCTTTTTCGATATAGTACTGAAACACATTCAATATGCCATGTTCATTAATTATGAATAGTTGCTTTTTATATGTTTGGGTATAACTGACTATGTTTTGACATACAAACTGAAATAATATAATGTGTATTATGCATATATCAATTTTTATTTAAATTAATTAAAACTATATTCTCTTATTTCACAATTATCTGGCAAATATTTTTCCACCTGTCCATCTTCTGGTAATTCATTAAAATAAAAATGGATTGCCCTAGCTACGCCACCATGTGTTACTAAAAGTATATTTTGACCTCTATATTTTTTCTTGATTTCATCTAAAAATAAATTAACCCTTTTAAATAATTCTGGAACTGTTTCTAAATTATCGATTTTAACTTTAGAATAATAATTCCAATATTCCGTATAATAAAAATTATCTATTTTCGTATTTGTTAAAACTCCACAATTTCTTTCTTCTATTCGATCATCATATATTACTTTTATCTTATTAGAATTTATAATATCACAGGTATGTCTTGTTCTTAAAAGTGGTGAACAAATAATCAAATCTAAATTTAAATTTTTAATTTTTTTAGATGCTTCCTGTGCTTGTTTTATTCCAATATTATTTATATCTTCATTTAATAATTTTCCATTATATATATCTAATCTATTACTATCTGTGTTTCCATGTCTAATTACATATAACTTCATTGTTACTTTTCCTCCTTATATCATTTTTGTAAAGTGTGTATATTCCTGTAAGTAATAAAATAAAATCACCTAATACCATGAACCAACTATGGTAATAAATATAATAAGAGCCATATAAAATTCCCGTTGTTATTCCAGATATTCTAACTAATTTCATATTTGATTGCCATAGACAGTATGATCTAATCATTGAACCAATTGTTGGTAATAGCGAAACCCACCCTGTCCATGAAAAATAACAATTTATCATAATTATTCCTTCAAAAATAAATAGTATTATTAAATATACAGATTTACTAAATTTATTTTTATTTATAAATATAAAAGTCCTTATTAAATTTATTATACTTAAAATTGCACCTGTAAAAGCAGATATTAAAAAATCATATATTGTTTCAAAAAAGCAATTTAATGATTGAACATATAATGATTTTTTTCTATCTTTAATACATATACTAATACACACTGCTAATAATGCTAAAATACTAAATACCATTTTTTATTTCTCCTATAATCTCTACTTTTTATTTTGTTTAGTCAACCCATACCACCTAATATGGTATGAGTAAATATATTTTCCTCAAACAACCTCCATAAAATTTTATCATTTTTTTACAAAAATAAGTGTTTTTTTATCAAAAATATGCTTTTTTTTGATAGGCACTGAACAGTTGATTTTCGCCCAAATATAAGGTTTTATTTAAGATTTAGAACACATACGCATTCAACATGACTCGTATGTGGAAACATATCCACTGGAGTAATGCTATAAACCGTATATTTTTCTTCAAGTAATTTCAAATCTCTAGCAAGCGTTGCAGGATTGCAACTTACATATCCGATTTTTTTAGGATTAAAATCTAAAATATAATCTATACTTTTTTTATCAAGACCTCTTCTAGGTGGATCAACTACAATAACATCAGGCTTTATTTTTCTATCTTTAAACTCAATTATCTTATCTTCAACACTTCCTGCTATATACTCTGCATTTGATACACCGTTTTCCTTTATATTTAAATTTGCCATATCTACCGCAGTTTTTTCTATCTCTATCCCATATACTTTTTTAACATTCTTACTTAAAAATATTCCAATAGAGCCAACTCCACTATATAAATCAAAAAGAACATCGTTATCATTTAGTTTCAACCCTTCTTTTAAAGTTGAGTATAGTACCTCTGTTTGTTGTGTGTTTACCTGAAAAAATGACTTTGGAGATATGAAGTATTTGAAATCACCAATATAATCTGTTATATACTTTTCCATACCATATACTTGTTTTACTTCTTTTCCAAGTATTTCATTTGTATTACTTGAATTTAAGTTTAAAAATATATTTTTTATATTATCATTTTTCTCGACTAAATTATTTACAGCACTTCTCATTCTAAAATCTGATAACAAATTTTTGTTATTTACAACTATTACTATCATAATCTCACCTGTATGATAGCCTCTACGTATTAATATATGCCTTATATCACCCGATTTAGTTTCATCATTATATCCTTTAAATCCTGCTTTTACAAGTTCATCTAATACATTTTTTGCTAGTATATCTATTACTCTATTTTGAATATAGCAACAATTATTCTCAACTATATCATGGCTATTTTTTCTGTAAAAACCAATAACAGTTTTTCCATCTACACATCTTACAGGATATTGTACTTTGTTTCTATAGTAATAGGGCATACCCATTCCAATTACATTATCTATTTTTAAATACTCTACTTTTTGTTTATCAAGTAAATTTTTAACCATTTGTTTTTTTAAGTGAAGCTGCATATCATAAGATATATTCTGAGCCATACAACCTCCACAATATTTAAAAGCACTACAAAATGGCTCTTCTCTATAGCTACTTTTTACGAGTATTTTTTCAACTTTTGCTATAGCATATGATGATGTAACCTTTATGATTTTAGCCATGACTTTTTCAGTAGCTATAGCATCTGGTACAAATATAACTATACCATCTTGCTTTGCAATCCCTTCAAAGGCAGAGCCATTATCAATTATTTCTAAATCCACTATATCATTTTTCTTTAACATTTATTCTCCTTGTCTTATTTTATCTAATACTTCTTGTAATTTTTGTTGATTATTTTGTAATTCATCAAGTTTTACATTATAACTACTTTCTATATCTTTTCTTTCATATACAAGATTTGAAATTATTTTGTTTTCATTATTTTCATCAGCTAAATTTATATTTATAGTCTGTATCGCGTTATCCTTTACAAATACAATTACGCTACACTGTTTTGCCCATTTAATATATGATGTAATATCAGAGTCATCAAAATTTGCAGATATTTGTGTTAATACTTGCGATTTATTCTCACTCTTTATTTCTGAACTTACTTTTGTAATTTTATTATCATATTCAAAATTTGAATTAGTATAGTTTTTACTTTCCGCAAAAACTCTTGTTATCATTGTATTTCCAACATATATATTATTGCTATCTACAACGCTTATATCAGTATTGTTATCAATTTTATTCGTATCACATGCTACATTTTCTATTGGATAAAAAAACATATATGGTGCTGTAAATATAGCAATGAATAAAGCAAGCCCTTTTTTCTGACTTTTTTTTATATTAGTATTCTTAAAAGTTATCTTGTAGTTAAAGAAGTACGAAATGACTGCTGATAAAGCAATACATATACAAATATATGTTACAGTAATCCATGAACTACATGGGTTATATGCAATATTTGTAAATGCTCCATCTGGATTTAGTTTTGAGGCGCCTAAAAGAATAATTCCACCTACAAAATCAGCAACAATCCCATATATTAGCATTTTAAATATACTCCTTTTATATATTTTCTTTATATCTGCAATCTTAAAGAAAATACATGCAATTATAAGTACTAAAGTATATACTAAAAAATTAACTGGTAAAATCATAAACCAAATCAAAGGACTGGCTACTAGTAATAACCATATTGGAAGCACTAAACTATACATTTTATTTTTCATATCTACACCCTCTTATGCAAATAATTATACCATATAAAACAATTAATATTCAAGCATTTGAAAATTATTTTTTATTTTATTATTTGATTTAAGTAACTAATTATAATTTTTAGAATATAGTATATTAAGTAAATCAAAAATTTACTTGAAACAAAAGGAGTGTTATATATGTGCAACCTTAATGATAGTAAAACTCTTTTATGGATTGCAATACTTATTCTTATAGTTTATGCCTGTAGTAGAGATAATTCATCTAGACCAATGAACTTCGATACTTTCTTTAAAGTATAGATAGTTCATCACCTTTTACATAGGTGCAAGTACTTATATAAAGCGAGGTGAATTAAAATGGATGAAAGATGCGGATGCGGATGTGGATGCGGATGCAACAACAACTGTGGATGTGGATTCGGAGGCGGATTCGGTGGTGGAAACTGCTGCTGCATATGGATCGTACTTATAATCATAGTTCTTTGCTGTTGCTGCTGCTAATAAATAGCACATATAATAATACATAGTAATATTTACTATAAAAGCTCGGGAAACCGAGCTTTTGATTATAACATTTTTCTTAAAAATTCACCTGTATAACTTTCTTCACACTTTGCAATTTGTTCCGGAGTTCCTGATGCAACTAGAGTTCCTCCATTATCTCCTCCATCTTTACCTAAATCAACAATATAGTCGGCTGACTTTATTACATCTAAATTATGCTCAATCACAACTAATGTATTATTTTGATCAGTAAGTCTTTGAAGTATTTTAATTAATTTATTTACATCATCCATATGAAGTCCTGTCGTTGGCTCATCTAAAATGTATAAAGTTTGACCAGTTGCTCGTTTTGAAAGTTCAGTTGCAAGTTTTATTCTTTGGGCTTCTCCTCCAGATAATGTTGTAGAAGATTGACCAAGTTTTATATATCCAAGACCAACATCCATTAAAGTTTCTAGTTTTGTCCTAATTTTAGTTACGTTTTTAAAGAATTCTAAGGCTTCTTCAACAGTCATATCAAGTACATCTGCTATACTCTTTCCTTTATATTTTACCTCTAAAGTTTCTCTGCTATATCTTTTTCCTTTACATACTTCACATGGTACATATACATCAGGTAAGAAATGCATTTCAATCTTAATAATTCCATCACCAGAACACGCTTCACATCTTCCTCCTGGTACATTAAAACTAAATCTACCCTTTTTATATCCTCTAAGTTTAGCTTCATTTGTAAGTGAAAATAGTTCCCTTATTTGATCAAACATTCCAGTATATGTTGCAGGATTAGATCTTGGTGTTCTTCCAATTGGAGACTGATCAATATTTATTACTTTATCTATTTTATCAAGACCTAATATTTTGTCATGTTTACCGACATGATATCTACTTTTATTTATTTTATTATTTGCCTCTTTATACAAAATATCATTTACCAAAGTAGATTTACCACTACCTGAAACTCCTGTAACGCAAGTAAAATTACCAATTGGAATTTTTACATTTATCTTCTTTAGATTATGCTCCTTTGCGCCCTTTATTTGAATATATCCTTTATCCTGTTTACGTCTTTTTGATGGAACTTCAATTTTTAACTTTCCACTTAAATATTTTCCAGTAATTGATTCTTCACATTTTAATATTTCTTTTGGAGTTCCTGCAAATACTACATTTCCTCCATTAATACCGGCTTTTGGTCCAATATCTACGATATAGTCAGCTTCTCTCATAGTATCTTCATCATGTTCAACTACAATTAAAGTATTTCCTAAATCTCTCATTTTCTTTAGTGAACTTAGTAATTTTTCATTATCTTTTTGATGAAGTCCAATACTTGGTTCATCAAGTATGTAGAGTACACCTGTAAGTCCAGAACCTATTTGTGTGGCAAGCCTTATTCTTTGGGCTTCTCCTCCAGATAATGTTCCAGCAGCCCTAGAAAGTGTTAAATATTCAAGTCCAACATCTATTAAAAAGCCAAGCCTACTATTTAATTCTTTTACAATTTGCTCAGATATAATTTTATTTTTATTAGAAAACTTTTCATATACTTTATTTATATAACTTTTTATAGCCACAATATTCTTATTGCAAAGTTCATATATATTTAAATCTCCCACAGTTACTGATAAACTTTCCTTTTTTAGTCTTGCTCCATCACAAGCATTGCAATGACTAGATGACATGAAACCTTCGTAAAAAGCTTTCATTCCTGGAGATTTTGTTTCTGCAAATCTTCTTTGAAGAGTATTTATAACACCCTCAAATTCTGCTTCAAATTCTCTTTTCATTGTTCTACCATTGTGTTTAAACTTTATTATTTCTCCATTACTACCATATAGAAGTATATTCATAAAGTCTTTTGGTAAATCCTTTAATTTAGTATCAATATCTATACCATAATGATTACAAAGTCCTTCTAAATACATTTTACTCATACTATCTATTACCATACCTGCTGCAGACCAACCTTGTATTGCACCATAATCAGATAGCTTCTTTTCTTTATTCGGCATTATTTTTTCAGGATCAATTCTTAGTATTTCTCCAAGGCCAGTACATGCAGGACATGCTCCAAATGGACTATTAAATGAAAACATACGTGGTGTTAATTCATCTAAACTTATCATACAATCTGGACATGCATAATTTTGACTAAAAAGTACTTCTCGTTTCTTAGTTAAATTTTCAATCAATACTAAATTATTTGAGTAGTTTGAAGCAAGTTCTACTGAATCTGCAAGCCTATTTCTTATACTATCTTTTACAACTAATCTATCAACAACTACTTCAATTGTATGCTTTTTTTGCTTATCCAGAGCAGGTGTTTCTTCAGATAAATCATAACCAATTCCATCAACTCTTACTCTTGTATATCCGTCTTTTAGTATTCTTTCAAATAATTTTATATATTCTCCCTTTTTCTCCCTTATTACAGGAGCCATAACAATTATTTTTGTACCATCCTCTAATGTTAAAATTTGATCTACAATCTCATCTACAGTTTGTTTTTTTATTCTTTTTCCACACTTTGGGCAATGTGGAACACCAACTCTTGCATATAGCAGTCTTAAATAATCATATATTTCAGTTACTGTTCCCACCGTAGAACGTGGATTTTTTGAAGTAGTTTTCTGATCAATTGAAATTGCAGGAGATAACCCTTCAATATACTCTACATCTGGTTTTTCCATAAGTCCTAAAAATTGTCTTGCATAGGAAGATAATGATTCAACATATCTTCTTTGACCTTCTGCATATATAGTATCAAAAGCAAGTGAACTTTTACCACTTCCAGAAAGACCAGTAAATACCACTAACTTATTTCTAGGTATCTCTAAATCAACATTTTTTAAATTATTCTCTTTTGCTCCTTTTATTATTATTTTATCATTCATAACATTACTTCCTTATTTATATATAACAAAACATCTGTTATAATGTATATTATACAATATAAACAGATGTTTGTCAATTATTAACTTGTTTTTTCTTTTACAACAAAATAACCTATTCTTAGATATTGATTACTACAATACTTAGATGTTACTTTTACATGTTCAGAGTTATCTACCATAGCAAGAATTTCAACTTCTTCAAAACAAGGCTGATAAAGCCATCCCATCTTTGAAAACCATTTACCATTTTTATTTTTTCTTGAAAAGTGAAAAATACCTTTTCTAAAATTTTTTGTATCTTTTGGGATAAATAAAACTTGAATCAAGTACTCATTATCATTTACAATTATTTCATCATCAATTCCATATTCCCGAAATTCTATTTTCAAATTGTGCAAATCCTCACTAACTTTTAATATAAAATTTTCTTTAGATAAGTAATCAACCTTTTCAAAAGTAGTAAACCCCGGAATATATAAATTTGTTCCTGATGGTGCCGGTTCCATAATTCCAAGAGAATATGCATAGCAATTAATATTTTCACACACATTTTTTGTTAATTCTTTTATCTCAAAATCATTATTAAATAACTCTTTTTCGTTAACAATCGATCTTTTAATCATATTAAGCCGATATTCAGTAATCATATTAACTCCTCCAAATACATAACATTTTACAGAATTATATCATAATAGTTAGAAAGAGTAAATAGTTTACCATAATTTTAATAATTGTAATAATAAATTTTACATAAGCTTTTACTATTTTACATATTCATCTAAAGCTTTTGTCCTATATTCTAAAACTGGCATTTTGTCTGTTGTAGTAAAACCAGGCTCAGCATTTATAACATCTGGAATACGATTTACAATAGTAGAACATGTAAGTCTTACAGTATCTGGTTTTGGTATTGAAACTGTAGTATCAGGTTCACCACATATCATCCATTCATTTTTGTCATACTCATCAGGTCCATATACCTTACCTATACATTCGGTTTCTATATCAATTCCTTCTCTTGTTTTAGTGGTAACTACTGCTGACATACCAGTTGCATTTCCCGCTGGTATATCCATACCTAATGTTGTTGAATGTAAATCAGATCTATATGTTTTTGGAAGAGTAACCTGAGTTTGTGATGTGATATGTAATCCTAGACGAGAAGCAAGCCAACCATTAACATTCCACATGTATGAAGGTAAATATTTACCACTCTCAATTAACTCTTCTCTTTTACTGTCACTTATTCTATCGATAGAAGCAATGTTTGCATCAAACTCACTTAAACTAAGTCCTGCTCCATGTGCCCTAGCAAGTGCTATACCATAATCTTCTACGTTATAACTTGAGCTTCCTTTTATTTTTGTTATATTATGAGTAGCTCCTGAAATTGTTGCAATTAAATTTCCCCAGAACACATCTTGATATCCACTTCCACAAAGCGTACACCCAGTTCTCTTTGCTAAGTCATCTAATTCTCTTGTCATAACCGGAGTAGAATTTATCGGATAAAAAGCTTCTTCACATGTTGAAATAGCATTTATACCAAGCTTAGCGCATAATTTAAAAGCTTCATACACATCTGACATCAAACTCATAGTCGTTATTATACAAATATCTGGTTTTTCATTTGTTAATACTTTTTCTGCCTCTTTAACATCATAAATAGTTATCCCTTTATTTTCACATCCCATAATACTAGAAATATCTTTTCCTATTTTATTTTTATCAACATCAAATGCAGCAACAATCTCAGCACCTTTATCGTATATATATTTCATTATATATGATGACATTTTTCCACAGCCATACTGTGCAACCTTTATCTTTCTATCCATTATAACCATACCTCCTAAAAATATTTATATTTACATTTACAATTAATTTATACTTTAAATTATTATTCTAATATTTTAAAAATTTATACTTTATTTTTGGTATTGATTTTTTAATACAACTTTAACTCCATTTAAATTTTCTTTTTGAGTATCATCTATATTATTTTCCTTAACATATATTTGAACAGTATCATAAAAACTTATATCATCAAAGTCTATTTCTTTACCATTATTGTCTATAAATTTACAATTAGATCCTATATTTACAACAACTAGCCTGTCATTTAATAAATTTGTATGTTTATATTTTACATTTGAAGTTATAACCTTAAGTTCAACCTTTCTTACTGCACTACTAATATTTTTTACTTCTCCGGTTACAAAAGTTTTGGTATTGTCTGAATATAAATCTTTTCTATTATTAATAAACCAAATTATGCCAAGCACTAAAGAAAGTATGACTACTCCAACTACAGCAATTTTTAATATCTTATGCCTTGATAAAAAATTACTAAATACTCGAAGCAATATTAAAGCAACAATAATACATCCAATTATTATTAATAATTCAGGATCCATAAATTGTTGTGCTATCATTTTTAATGTTTCCACTATTTATCTACTCCTTTCATACTAAGGCTAACTTTTCCTTTTGCCTTATCAATTCCTATTACCTTAACCTTTACTATATCTCCTACTGCTACCTCTTCCATTGGATTTCTAACATATTTATCACTAATCTCAGATATATGAACCAAACCATCATTCTTTATTCCAACATCTACAAATGCTCCAAAATCTACTACATTTCTGACAGTTCCTGTAAGTATCATTCCTTCAGTTATATCATCAATACTTAACACATCACTTTTTACAACAATTTTTGGCATTTCATCTCTTGGATCACGGCCTGGCTTTTTTAGTTCTGTAACAATATCTTGCATTGTAAGACTACCTATGTTTAAAGTTTTAGAAATATTATCAATATTTACATTATCTAGTTTAGATATAACCTCCCCCATATTCTTAGTAGTTAAATTTTTAATATTGAAACCTAAACTACTAATTAATTCTTCTGCTTTTTCATATGACTCAGGATGAACCATTGTATTGTCTAAAATATTCTTTGATTCTGGTACTTTTAAAAAGCCTGCGCACTGTACAAATGCTGCTTTTCCAAGTTTTGGGACCTTAAGGAATTCCTTTCTTGAATTAAATTTACCATTTTCCTCTCTATATTTTACAATATTAGTTGCTACCTGTTTATTTACCCCTGAAACATACGAAAGCAAAGATGGTGTGGCAGTATTTATATCAACGCCTACATTATTTACAACGTTTTCAACTACTCCAGTTAAAGATTCGTCTAATCTTTTTTGATTAACATCATGTTGATATTGACCAACTCCAATACTTTTGGGATCAATTTTTACAAGTTCTGCAAGTGGATCTTGAAGTCTTCTTGCAATTGATATAGCCCCTCTTATAGATACATTAATATCAGGGTATTCTTTTGTTGCAAGTTCAGATGCAGAATATACTGACGCTCCAGCCTCACTTACAATTGCATAATATACTTTTTTATCTATTTTCTTTATAACTTCAGCTATAAACTTTTCAGACTCACGAGAAGCTGTACCATTTCCAAGTGCTATAATGTTTACATTATACTTATTTATTAATTCAATCATTGATTTTGTGGCGCCTACAATATCATTTTGTGGTTGGGTTGGATAAATTGTCGTATAATCAAGTAATTTACCTGTATCATCTATTATTGCTATTTTACATCCTGTTCTATATGCTGGATCAAATCCCATTACCACTACATTTTTTATAGGTGGTTGCATAAGTAAGTTTTTAGCATTTACACCGAAAACTTCAATTGCTTTCTCTGAGGCTTCTTCAAATAATTCTCCTCTTATCTCTCTTTCAATTGATGGCTTTATAAGCCTTTTATATGAATCCTCAATACACAAAATTAAGTCATCTTTAAATATACTGTCACCTTTTAAAGTTTCTCTTTCCAAATATTTAAGAACACTTTCTTCATCCAAATCAAGCTTAACTTTAAGTACTTTTTCTTTTTCACCTCTTGTTATAGCAAGTATTCTATGAGATGGTATTTTCTTAATTTCTTCGCTAAAATTATAATACATATCATAAACAGTTGATTCATCTTTATTTACAGCAGTTGTTACTAATTTACCTGTCCTATATGTTATTCCTCTTATCTTCTTTCTATACTTTGCATTATCTGATATATCTTCTGCAATGATATCTAAAGCTCCATTTATACATTCTTCTACTGTTTCTAATCCTTTTTCTTTATTTATATATTTTGTAGCTATTTCATCTTTATTTCCATCTTTTACAGTTTGAGAAATAATAAGTTTTGCAAGTGGTTCAAGCCCTTTCTCTTTTGCAATTGTTGCCCTTGTTCTTTTTTTCTGCTTATATGGTCTATACAAATCTTCTACTTCTGTTAAGATTGAAGCGTTTAAAATGCTATTTTTTAGCTCCTCTGTAAGTTTTCCCTGTTCATCAATAAGGCGAATAACCTCATCCTTCCTAGCCTCTAAATTTCTTAAATATATTAATCTATCATTTAATTTTCTTAGGACTTCATCACTTAAGTTACCTGTTACTTCCTTTCTATATCTAGCTATAAAAGGAATTGTATTTCCTTCGTCTATTAACTTTATTGTATTTCCTATTTTATTTTTTTCAATGTTTAATTCTATTGATAATTCATCTATTATTTTCTCCATCTTTATACCCCTTAAAACTCATATTTAGATTATATATTAAAGAAAATCTTTTTTCAATATTTATTATTTAATTATATAAAATTAATGATTAACTATAGCTGATTTAATATTTCATTTATATTGTTCTCTAATACTTTATCTTTAGGATATATTTCACTTAAAAACATCATCTTCTCTTTTACAACGTTAATATATTTGTTACAATCCTCATTCATATACCTTAAATACTTAAATAAATCAATATATATTTTACAGGCATACATTATTTGTGCACTGTTATATTTATTATTTTTTAAAATAATATCTGCATTATTTAATTTATTTTCTATAACATTTTTTATCTCATTATTTAAAACTATCTTTTTTTCTTCATCATTAATTTGATTTACTTGATTAAAAAGTAAGTCTAAATATGTAGAATACTCAATATCCAAACTTTTTCTATAGCTAAATTCATAAGGATCTAACATAACCCTTTTTTCATTTTTATTAACTACTTCTATTTGAGATGTTAAATTCAAATTTTCGTCTGTATAAATTGGAATATTCATATATAACGCAAACCAAGCTCTAAGAGATAATACTATGGTAAAAATTGCAAATATCCCTGCTAATATATATGATATATAACTTACGTATTTATTTATATAATTACTATCTTTTGTATTATTAAAATCTAAAATTGCAATTAAAATTCCAAACACATATATTCCAAGCATATACGAAAAGTTAAGATCTACAAATGAGTGTAAAACAAAAATTAAATATGCAAACTTTATATAACTATTTTTAGATTTTATTATTACATATACTAAAAGAACTACTGTTATACTAAAGCCTATAATTCCCGCCTCAACCAAAATTTGCAAAAATGAACTATGAACCTCAGTTGAACTATACTCTCTTGTTTTTACCTGTTCATATATGTTATTAAATCCTTCTCCTCCTGTACCTATAACAAAATTTTTTATACTTTTAGTAGCTATTTTAAGTGCATCAAAATAATATGTAATTCTATCTGATGTACTCGTAGAACCTGCAAATAAATCTTTAAATCTATACATCATTTCGTTCGGAATTAAAACATAATCTAATTTTTCTTTCTTGCTATTTAAGTATAAATTATTTAAAGTTATTTCTCCTTTATCACATTTAATATACATCTTTAAATATTTAACATTATTATCCAAATTAAACTCATATTTAAAGTTACCACTGACATTATCATAATAATTAAATACTTTTATATTTTCTTCATTTCCATTATTTTCAATTTTATTTAAACTTATACTGTATCTTATATCACCTTTTCCTATTACACTAAATACTATTAAATTGTTATTTTCTTTTATATTATTTAAAATTATATATTTAGAATTCATATTATTTGTATCTTTAACAATTAATGGTTTTGTGTATGATATAGCTATAATGCAATATACTAAACTTAATAATATAAAAAGAGAAAAAATAATTATTTTATAATTTTTGTTTAATTTACTGTTTATTTTTTTCTTTAATTTATTTAAATATATATTGTATAAAATTAAAATCATAAACCTAAAAACAAATGATAGTAATATGAATATTAAAAATATAGCATACACTCTTGTACTAAGCATATTTTTATACATCAAACTAGAATATATGCCAGTTATACCAGCTAACGGTATGTATATTAAAACATCTTCTACTATATTTTTTCTGTTTATAACAAAATTTAGTATAGCTGAAATTATGCAAAGTAAAGTTACAGTCCTACATCCTGTAAGAATAATTGTTGATACTAGTATAAAAATAGCTACATACAAGACCGAATTTACCCAAATATTTTTCTTTTTATGTATAAAATGATTAGCAAAAATAATAGATATCATACATAAAATTGCAAGCACATTTGCATACTGAAGAGTTCCTGACATTCTAGTATAATCTCTATCTAAATATCCAGAATCAAAATATGTTAAGCAGTTTTCAAGATATCTACTTCCAACAGCATCTACACTTAGTATGCACTGCAAAAGTGTAATTGCAATTATTGTATATACATATATTTTTTTATTATCTGAATTTTTAACTATCGTATAAACAAAGTATAAGCTAAAATACCTTACTGCCTCATATATACTACTATTTAAATCAGCGTAGTTATTAAATATAATTGGTAATACATAACTAAATGAAAGCAACAGAAGTAATATTGAAATTATATCTATTGCGTAATTTTTGTTTTTTACATTATTGTAAATTAAAATAATTATCCTTACTAATGAAATTATTGATACGCCCATACTTACTAAGAGTATATCTGATTTATAAAATCCACCTTTAAACAAGGATAACATTACAAGTAAAATAACTAATATATAATCAATTACTTTATTTACAAAGTTTATTCTTTTCATGGTTTCACCTAAGCAAATTATACCATAACACTTATTTTCTTACAAGAATTTGAAAATTTTATTTGATAAAATTAAATAATTTTTATTGAATTAAAAACTGAGTTGGGAAAAAGTCGGGAAAACAAAAAAATAGAGCCAAGCTAAAATTTTGAACTCCGCTTGGTTCTAAGTGTTTGGTGCCCCAGAAGCGATTCGAACGCCCGACCCACGGCTTAGAAGGCCGTTGCTCTATCCAACTGAGCTACTGGAGCATGTATATGTTATACTCAACACTTTTAAAAGTATAACATATTAAAGCTAAAAAATCAATACTAAAATTAAATTTTCTACTATTTTTTGCTAAATTTTTCTTCTAAGTATTCATCGTATGTCATTCTCTTATCTATTACACCATCATCTGTTAATTCAATTATTCTATTTGCAACAGTCTGTATAAATTGATGATCATGAGATGTAAATATCATTTCAGCATTACTACGTATTAAACCATTATTAAGTGCTGTAATACTTTCTAGATCTAAATGGTTAGTAGGTTCATCTAAAAATATTAAATTTGGATTTTCAAGCATACATCTTGATAACATACATCTTGCTCTTTCTCCACCTGATAAAACATTTACATTTTTTAAAGACTCCTCACCAGAAAATAGCATCCTACCTAAGAAACTACGTATAATTGTTTCATCATTTATACCATATGCTTCTGCAATCCATTCTACTATAGACTTATCGGAATTAAAATAATCATCGTTTGCCTGTGGTAAATATGATGCCTTTATAGTTTTTCCAAAAGTAACTTTTCCCTTATCTTGTTTTATTTCTCCTGCAAGTATTCTAAAAAGACATGTTTTAGCTAAAGAATTATCACCAAGTAAAACAATTTTATCTCCTTTTAAAACTTTAAATGAAACATTTTTTAAAAGTTGTACACCGTCTATTTGTTTTGAAATGTTATCTACATCTAAAATTTCTTTACCAGATGGTCTTTCTGGTTTAAATTCTATAAATGGATATCTTCTTGTAGATGGTTTTATCTCATCTAACTGAATTTTTTCTAATGTTTTCTTTCTTGAAGTTGCTTGTTTTGATTTTGAAGCATTAGCACTAAATCTTCTAATAAAATCTTCTAATTCTTTTATTTTTTCTTCTTTCTTTTTATTAGCATCTTTCATTTGTTTTAGTGCAAGTTGACTTGATTCATACCAAAAATCATAATTTCCAACATATAATTTTATTTTTCCATAATCTACATCTAAAATATGTGTACATACTTTATTTAAAAAATATCTATCATGAGATACAACTATTACTGTATTTTCAAAATTTATTAAAAACTCTTCTAACCATGCTATTGCAGATATATCTAAATGGTTAGTTGGTTCATCTAAAAGCAAGATATCAGGATTTCCAAACAAAGCTTGGGCTAAAAGTACTTTTACCTTTTCATTTCCATTTAATTCCCTCATATATTTATCATGAAGTGATACATCAATTCCAAGTCCATTTAAAAGTTCTGCAGCATCAGACTCTGCCATCCAACCATTTAAATCTGCAAACTGTGCTTCTAATTCTCCTGCTTTTATTCCATCTTCATCACTAAAATCTTCTTTTGCATACAAAGCTTCTTTTTCTTTCATTATAGAATAAAGTTCTGTATTACCTCTAATTACAGTATCCAAAACTTTTACATCGTCATATGCATAATGGTCCTGTTTTAACACACTTATTCTTTCTTTAGGTGATTTTGATACTTCACCTTCACTTGGTTCTAATTCCCCAGATAGAACCTTTAAAAAAGTAGATTTTCCTGCACCATTTGCCCCTATTATTCCATAGCAATTTCCATTTGAAAATTTTACATTTACATCTTCAAATAAAGTCCTTTTTCCGAATCTAATTGTAACTCCTCTTGTTTCTAACATTTTATCTCTCCTTTAATTTCTTGTATATTTTACTATATAACTTGATTTTTTTCAAGCTTTTTTCCCATCTTAAACAAAAGACAACCCAAATGTTAAACAATTGTCTAATATTTGGGTTATTAATAAGTTATTTATTACTTTACTTTTCTTGGCATACTCTGCTTCTTTGGAATGTTAAGTAATTTATTATTCTTAGGACTTGCTTTTTTGTGTCCATCAAAGTTATAATTTGGCCTCTTAATTTTTTCATCATCATTAAAAGTATTCTTCATACTTTTTGGATAACTAAAAATGTTTTTTGGATAACTAAAAATGTTTTTCTTACTCATAAGAACAGCTCCTTAAAAATTTAATTAAATTTATATATCATTATATATGTAAACTATTCTATCATAATATGCTATGTTTGTCAATTAATCTTGATTTTTATATCAAAATAATGTAAAATATTTATGGTGAGAAAAATGTCAAAAAAAATAGAAAAAGAAGAATTTAAAAAAGTTATCGAAAATAAAGGGAAAGAAACAAGAAAAAAAACAGAAAAGGCAATAAACGAATATAAAGAATTTGCTCTAAAAGGAAATGTACTTGATATGGCAATAGGTGTTGTTATAGGTACTGCATTTACTTCAATAGTAAATACACTTGTATCATCAATAATCACTCCTCTTTTAGGATTACTTACAAATAAAGTAGATTTATCATCTCTATTCATAACTTTACATGGGCCAAAGACATCAACAATTGCAGAAGCAAAAGCTGCTGGTTCACTTATTTTAACTTATGGTGAATTACTAAATGCAATTTTATATTTCTTTATAATTTCATTTACTCTATTTATTGTTGTTAAGTTTATAAAAAAGGGAAAAAAGAAAGAAAAAGAAGTTATAGAAAAGACAACAAAACTTTGCCCATATTGCTATAGTGAGATTCCAATTAAAGCAACTAGATGTGCTCATTGTACAAGTATACTAAATGAAAATTGTAACACAAAAGTTAAAAAAACAGATATTAAAAATTAATAAATTAAACCTATTACTTGCAAAAAAGAACCAGATAATAAAATCTGGTTCTTTATTTAAACAAACTAAAATTACTTTTTGTTTACTAGATCTTTTAAAGCTTTTCCAGCTTTGAAAACTGGAGCTTTAGAAGCTGGTATTTTGATTTCAGCTTTAGTTTGTGGGTTTCTTCCTTTTCTAGCAGCTCTTTGTCTTACTTCGAAAGTACCGAATCCAACTAATTGAACTTTTTCACCATTTTTAAGTGCACTTTCAACACTTACAACGAAAGCATCTAAAGCAGCTTCAGCAGCTTTTTTTGTTAATTTGCTTTCTTCAGCAATTTTAGCGATTAATTCAGCTTTATTCATTATAAATCCCTCCTACTTACAAGTACAATATACTACAAACATAGGCTATTGTCAACACTTTTTTTACATTTTTTCTACTTTTTTTTCTTTTTATCAATGATTTTACATATTTTGTTTCCATAAGGAAGTTGCATAATTTCTTCATTACTTAGTATGTTAAATTTAACTAAAACAAAAGCATATGAAGCAATTGCAAACAATATAGTAAGTATAGTGTTTAGTGATGTTGGTGTATTTATGTAACCAAGCCCTTTATTACAAAGAAAAGTGCATATTGCCATTAAAAATGTAGCAAACACAGGTTTAATTAATATCTCTTTCATATTAGGAACTTCTTTTAAAGTTTTAAATAAAATTATAAATGAAAGTGTACATGTTATAGCCTGGTAAATTATGGTTGTAATTGTTGGAACAACTATACCATACTTAGGAATAAATATAACATTTAAAATATATTTTACAATTGCTCCACTAAGTAGACAAATTCCCGGAACATACAATTTTCCTAGTCCCTGAAGTGAACCATATATAGTTTGTGCCACAACAGAAAACACTAATACCCAACATTGTATTTGTAAAAGCCATGCCCCTTCTGTTGCATTTGGAAATATAAGTGCAAAAATATTATTAGCAAGTAAGAACATACCAGCAGCACATGGCAATGCTATAAGGACTGAAGTTTTAAGTGAAAAATTAATTTTATTAACTGCAGCCTCTTTATTTTTCTTAGCCATTGCACTAGATATAAATGGCACTAATGCAACTGAAAATGCTACATTTATAGACAATGGAACAGACATTAATATATCCACCTTTCCAAGTAAAATTCCATTTTGCCTATTTGCTTCTTCTAATGTTAGTCCAAAACTTTGTAACCCATTCATAACAGTTACTGTATCAATAACGTTTGAAAGAGCAACAACAACACTACCAAATGAAATTGGAATAACATACGAAATCAACTTTTTTACAATTGTTTTTCTAGGTGTTATTGCAAACTTTTCAGATTTTTCTATATCCTTCCATATATCTTTTTTATTTCTGTTATAATATGTTAACATATAAAAGAATGCTGTTGAAGCTGCAACTGTAGTAGCAAGTGTAGAACCAGCTGCCATAATTTCTGGTGTTTTACCAAGTAACATTACAACAAATATAATTGAAAAAGCACTGTTTACAATTTGTTCAATAATTTGTGCCTTACTATACTCCATCATGTTACCCATTCCAACAAAATATCCTCTTAATACAGCAGACATAGCAACAAATATAATTGCTGGTGCAAGAGCCATAAGTGTATATTTTACACCTGGATTTGATAAAATTGTGTTTGATATAAATCCAGCGCCAAAGAAAAGCATAAGAGCAAACATAACACCTACAAAAGTAAATACATACATTGCTGTTCTAAAAATTCTATGTGCTCCTCTTTTATCCCCTATAGCTATTTTTTCTGATACAAGTTTTGATATTGTATTTGGAATTCCCATTGTAGCTACTGCAAGTATTAAAGTATAAACAGTAAAGCCTGATCCATAATAACTATTTCCTGTATCTGAAAATTGTTTAAAATTTGTAAGTATTACTCTATATATAAATCCAAAAACTTTTATCAAAATTTGAGATACCATTATTACAAGTACCCCATTCATAAAGCTTTGTTTTTTTACTGCCAAAAAATCACTTCCTCTTTAAACTATATTAATCAACATATCAATTATACCATATTGAATTTTTAATAACAACATTTATGATAATTTTTTCACATAGAAAAAAATAAAATGTAGAAAAATTATAAATATAATCTCTCTACATTCTTATCTCTACACAAATTTAGTCTTTTTTATTTCCTCCCCAAGACTTTGGAACCTCATTTAAATTTAATAACTTACATCCTATGAAACAATAATTACTATTAGTTATGTTTTGTCTCTCCCATAAATGCGGTGGCGTACCAGTTAAATTACTACAATCTCTAAAAGTCATTGCAAAATTGGTTACTTCAGTATTATTAACAAATAAATTTTCTGGAATATTTCCTGTTAAATTATTACAACCACAAAAAGCTCCACCAAAAGTTTTCACCTTTGTATTATACTTAAAAAGATTTTCAGGTATACTTCCTGTTAATCCACTACACTTAGCAAAAATTCCATCATCATAAACATAAGCAAATTGTGTTACCTCAGGGCAATTTGCAAACAATTTTTCTGGTATACTACCTGTAAGATTTCTACAATATGCAAAAGTAGCTGCAAATGATTTTACTTTAGAATTATTAGCAAATAAGTTTTCTGGAATACTTCCTGTTAATCCACTACATCCATAAAATGTCCACCAAAAATTTTCTGCATCTAAACAATTAGAAAATAGATTCTCTGGTATACTTCCTGTAAGATTTTTACATCCTCTAAACACCCCATGAAAATTTTTAACTTTTTTATTATTTTTAAATAAATTTTCTGGAATTTTACCTGTTAAATTTTTACAACTACAAAAACATCCTCCCCACCAGTCATCTCCAAATATTTCTACTTCAGGACAATTTGCAAATAAATTTTCTGGTATACTTCCAGTTAAATTTTCACAATAGGCGAACACAGAATCAAAATTAATCACTTTACTATTATTTTTAAACAGATTTTCTGGAATACTTCCTGTGAGTCCATTACAACCATAAAAAGTTTTTTTAAATGAAGTAACGTTTTTACAATTTTTAAACAAATTTTCAGGTATATTTCCCGTTAAACTTTTACAATCTGAAAATATATTACCCAAACTAGTTACTTTATCACAATTAATGAATAAATCTTCAGGTATACTTCCTGTTAAATTTTCACAACCAAAAAAAGCAGAATTAACTGTATCAGGAGTACAATTAGCAAAAAAATCACTAGGAATTGGTCCTTCAATGTTTTTACATCCATTAAAAATTCCTTGCCAATTATATGTAATTTTGGCAAAACTATTTTTAGAAGGTGATGGAATTTTTCCTCTTAAATTTGTACAATTCAAAAAATCAACACCATTCCAAGTTGATTTATTAAAAACATTTCCCCATTGTACTATTTTTGTTATTTTGTCTTTACTCGTACTATCTTTTGAAAATTCAAACACAGAACACTTTCCTTTTATTGTAACAGTATATACTCCGGCATCTTTATATGTATGAACTTTATTTTCGTCCTTTGCACTTGTTATTTTATATTCTCCTGTACCATCCCCATAGTCAACCGTGAAGTTATAACCAATATATACGTGGTTCATTAGTGGTAATTGTATACTATCACCTGCATCTACAGTCCATTCGGTTATAAATGGTCTTAATTCCTCAAGCATATCATCATCAAACAGTGTTCCTTCTGGAATCAAATCCATATCTTTTGCTATTAAATATTCATCTTTGTTTTTTCCTATATACGCTAATTTTCCTTTTTCTATCTTAAATATATTTGCATATTTGTTTGACATACTTGTTATTATTTCTTGTACCGATGGATCACTTTTTTTATCTGCGTTTAATGTTTCAGGATTTTCTCCTTTATATGTAATATTTGCTTTATATATTTCTAGTTCCTCTTTCATAGTAGCTATATCTTGTCTAAATACAGCCTCTCTAGCGCTACTTAATGTGTTATTTTTATTTAAAGTTAGTATAACCGCTGCTGCAAGTATTATTATTACTATTATTGTTACTATCAATACTATTAATGATATTCCTTTTTTCTTTTTCATACATATCCCTCTTTCGTTTATTATATTTTAAATATATTCTTATTAATATGTTAATTTTTTCCTGATTTTATTTTTGACATACATAGGATACACTAAAAAAAAAAATGCAATACTACATAACTAATTTTATCAATTATTTTGTAATATGCATTAAAATTTATTATTTATTATTTTCATTATTAACTTTTTGTTTTTTAGAAAGTTTTATTTTATCTTTATTAATCTTAAATCTTCCTTTATTTTCATCGAATTTTCCTAGTGCTTCATGTCTTATCACAGTAAAGTTATATTGTTTCCAAATTATTACTCTAATTCTTACTCTCAGATGTTCATCTATTTCAGTTATTTTGCTTTTCATGCTTGCTATTCTAAAATAATTTACCCAACCTCTAATTAAATAGTTCATTTTCTTAATTCTATTATCTAAACTAATGCTCCAACTTCTATCAGTTAACTGTTTTACTTTCCTTACTAGCTTTTGATATGATTTTAGGTGTGGTTTTGGTTTCCATTGTCCTTTTGGGCTTTGACTTGTTAAGTAGTCTTACCCTCTTGCTTTCCATAAAAAAATCTCCTTAAACTTATTTCTAAATCCAAAGCATAATTTTTTTATAATTTTGCAACCACAGTTGCAAAAATTCCAGACACGTCTGGAATTTTTAATTTAGTGATTATTTTAATCATTTGATTCTTCTTCATTTTCTTTTATAACCTGCTCCACTTGTGCAATTAATTCTTCTTGTTTTGGAATATAATATGTATATTTTGATGCAAATAAATTATTGTTTAAACCGCCCACACTATATTCTGCAACAACATTATCCTTTTCCGCACAAAGTATAATTCCAATAGATTTATTATCTCCTTCGTCGTTTACTTCTTCTTCATAATAATTCAAATACATATTCATTTGTCCAAAATTTTCTGGTTTCAAATTTCCCATTTTTAAATCTATCGAAACATATGCTTTCAAAATTTTATTGTAGAAAACCACGTCCACATAATAATGAACATTTCCAATTGTAACTCTTTGTTGTGAACCAAAAACATAAATCCTTTTCCTAATTCTAATAAAAAGTTTTCAATATGTTTGATTAATTTATATTCTAAGTCTTTTTCTAGTAAAGGTTTCTTCTCTGGTACTCCTAAAAATTCAAAAGCAAATAGATCTTTTATCATATCTTCTGGTGAATTTAATATTTGTCCTTCTTTTGCTAATTGTAAAACTTTTTCTTTATTTGCTTTTCCATCTGATAATAATAATCTTTCAAATAATGATGTTTCTATTTGCCTTTGAAGTTCTCTAACTGACCATTTACTATTAACAGTTTCTTTTTCATAGAAATTTCTTTTATTTTCATCTTTAATAGCTATTAATTCACAATAATGTGACCATCCCAAAATTCCAGACGCGTCTGGAATTTTTATATTATTCATTTTCATCTTCAATTATATCAATATGCAAATTCAAATCTTCTTCTGTTGGTAACACTTCTAAAATATCTTTTGGTAATACCTTTGATATTTCATAAGAACTAACTCCTATTGGTTTGTTAATATCTCTTAATGAATACTCAACTGAAAACTTTGTTTTTTCTCTACATAATATAATTCCAATTGTTGGATTATCACTATCTGTTTTTATTAAATCATCAACTGCTGATAAATAAAAATTCAATTTTCCAGCATATTCTGGTTTATATTCAGTATTTTTTAATTCTACAACTATATAGCAATGTAATTTAGTATGATAAAATAACATATCTATAAAATAATCTTTATCATCTACCGAAATTTTATATTGATTTCCAACAAAACTAAAACCATTTCCTAATTCCAATAAAACTGTTTTTATTCTTTCAACCATTGCTTTTTCTAATTCTGTTTCTATAAAACTTTCTTTTAAATTTGACAAATTCAAAATATATGGATCTTTCATCATATCTTTTGCCAGTCTGCTTTGAGGTGCTTGTAATGTATTTTGAAAATTATTAGGTTTATCTCCTAAAACTTGGCGTTTATATAAATCACTTTTGATTTGAAATGCCAAATCATCATAACTCCATCCATTTATTGAAGTCTGCTCTATGTACCACTCCCTTTGTTCTTCGTTTTTTATTTTACTAAAAATTAATATATTGTGTGACCAAGGTATTTTTTCAGAAAGTTTTTTAAGATTACCATTATTTTTACATTCTAAATAATATTTTTTCATATTAAGAAGATTTCTCTCTGAAAAACCTTTCATATTAGGGAAATTAACTTTTAGCTCTATTGACAAATTATTTATAAAGCCATTTCCATATTTAGCATTTTCATCTATTACTTGTCCTAAATAACTATATAATGCTAATGTTCGTATATTTGCACTTTTGTAAATATCATATTGTGCATTTAATATTTCATTTTTTATATCTTTAAATACTTTTTTAAAATTTTTTTCTAACATTTGATTTTCTTCCATAAATTTCCTCTTTTCTTTATCTGTTTTTTATAAAAATATTGATTTTTCAATTATTCTATAAATTTCGCAGATGCGTCTGCGAAATTCAAAATCTTAATTCTAAAATTAGCAGATGTGTCTGCAAATTTATTAATATATTGACATTATAGCATTTATTTTAAAAAATTTCATTATAAAATCAAAAAAAGATGAAATTGTGTTTATATTTTTTACAATTCATCTTTTAAATATTTGAAAATTTATGATTTTTACTAAATTGTTTGTAGAAGAAAATCTTTGTTATTACTGAATTTTATTATTTCGTCATAAGAGAACAATATTGTAACAATTAACACTATTAATGACATTCCTCTTTTATGAGTTGTTTTTATAAAATTTTCTATATTATCTATTTTTTCCTCATTTTATATATATTTCTTTCTCTCTTTAGTTTAAAATATTTATATATTATAAACAACATATCTAGTATACGTTTATTATTCACAATAGAAAAACAAAATCAAGTAATATCATAAAATAATTTTCATATGCTGCTTTTAAATTAATAACAATCATTCTTCATTATTAACTTTTTGTTTTTTAGAAAGTTTTATTTTATCTTTATTAATCTTAAATCTACCTTTATTTTCATCAATTTTACCTAGTGCTTCATGTCTTATCACAGTAAAGTTATTAAGTAATCTTCCAGTAAATACAATAACCGCTCCAAGATATAAATCTAAATTTAGCTTTGTTCCTATATAAACTAAAAATATAGCTATCAAAGAATTTCCAAAAAAGCCTGTTAAAAATACATTCATCTTAAATTTCTTTTCTATATTTGCAGAAAAAGCCCCAAAAACAGAATCAAGGCAAGCAAGTATTGCAACAGCAATATATTGTGAAAATGAATATGGAACAACAACATTAAGTCCTGTTAAAATACCTGCTATTACAAATAGTAAAAGTATTAATATACCTATCATATCATAACTCCTTTATTTATTTACAGTAACTGCAGTTTTAAAAGTAAGATTTCCCTCATACTTAGGAATATTTACTTCTTTTTCTCTGGTCATAGATACCCCTACACCCAATTGCTTTAGCATATCAACCACACCATTTTTTATATTCATTGCACTTTCTAAATATTGTGCATTTCCTATTGCTTTTATTTCAAATGGTGCTGCCACCTTTTGATAATTTACTTGAATAACAGGTCCAACACATCTGATTGCAGATGTAGAGATTATTCTTTGACCATTTACACTTATAGCTTCTGCTCCTGCAGCTTTTAATTCATTAACCACTGTAAGCACATCACTATCATGTACTAATGTATCTGTTCTTGTTGATGTGTCACTAGGTGTTTCGCCATCACTTAGAGTAATTATAACACCTTCACCTTTTACATCTGTAGTCCCTGATAGCAAGCTTAAATAATCAATTTGGTTTTTCATTGAAGCAATTAAGCTATTATTTGTAGATGAACTATTTTGATATTCTTCAACAACCTTTTGACTTTCATCATATTTGCTTTTTAATTCATTATAATTCCTTTGCAAATTAACTAATTCATCAGAAAGTTGAGCTTCCCTTTTGCCTTGCAATACCTCTTCAGTATTGCTTATTGTTTTCATTTGTGCAACTAACATCAAACTTAAAAAGAACAAAGCAATACCTATGCATACATAAGTAGCTACTGAATATTTTTTACAAAAGCTTTTTAAAGTATTAAAAAACTTATTATTCTTTTTTACATTTTTTTTATTTTCTGTCAATTAATTCACATCCTCCTTAAAAACTCGAGTATGTAGGTCTTGTTTTTGTCATATCTATAACGCCTACACTATCTTCTGCAATACTTTTAAGTATTGTTTTTAAAAATACCATTTTATACTCTAAATCAGTATCATTTGGAAAAATTATGTTTAGTTTATCATTTATTGTTATGGTTGTCAAGGAGTTTTCAAAACTTACCTTTGTTATTTTTCCACTTATTTCATCTTTTTTAAATTCTTTCTCTATCTTTTTATATATCTCAATTTTTGACAAATCTGTATCATTTATTTTTTTACCAAGCATTACCTCATCATCAAAAGTAACTCCTGTAAGTAATATTTCATCATTTTTTTTGCTATTAATATCAACCTCTTCTAATATATATCCATCATCACTAAGTGAGAAAAATTTGTTATTATCCTTATCGTATGCAAAATATTTTGAAGTTCTTTCCACAACATCAATTTTAATTCCATTTGGAAGCTTTAATTTGAGTTTTATACTTTCGACATATGGAAGAGTAGTAACAGCCTTTTTATCACTTGTAAAATATTCAATAAAAATATTTTTTCCAACTTCAATTCCTGCTTTATTTACAATATCTTCTTTAGAGTATTTCATTGTTTCATTTAATTCAACATTTTCTAAATTAAAAGCTTTAAGAGTAAGTAACAAATATACCCCAGCAATCATAGCTCCAAAAATTACAAAGAAAAAAATTATTCTAGCTACTTTTCTTTTTTTCTTTCTTTCTTTTACAGTTACTTTTCCTGAATATTGTATATTACTTCCATTATTTGATTTTTTTTTGCTATTACTTGTCCCACTTTTTTTATTTGATACATTAGTAGATCTTTTTGTATTTTTTTCCATATATTACACCTACTTTTTTATTACCTCAGATATACATTTATATATTTTATTATCTACTCCATTTAAAACAAGTTTAGACGAATTTTCTGACATCATATTAATTATTTTTTCATCTAACATGTATATTATTTTATTATATAAAAGAGTAGTTGTAAGGTCTTTTTGTTCTATAATAATTCCAGCATGAGCATCAGATAATACTTTAGCGTTATAATACTGATGATTTTCAGCCGCACTTGGAAGTGGTATAAGAATAGAAGGTTTAGAGGCTATTTCAAGTTCTGTAATAGTCATTGCACCAGATCTAGTTATACATATATCCGCAATTTTATACATTTTTGGCATATCAAATACAAACTTTTCAATTTTTATATAATCGTCAAGTTTAATATTTTTATCTTTTTCAACTCGTTTCTTCTTTTCTATTATATCATCATAATTTTTGTTTCCAGCAACAAGTATTACAAAAAATTCTTCACTTAATTTCTCTACTACCATATCAAAGACAATTTGATTAAATTTCATTGCACCTTGACTTCCACCTGTAACTAAAACAATCTTTTTATCTATCTTATCAAATCCAAGCTCTTTTTTACATCTATCTCTATCTAAATTATTTATATCTTCTCTGCTAAATTTTGCTGGAGTTCCAGTATATACAACATTATCTTTTCTTTTTAATCTAGTTTTTGCATCAGAAAATCCAACCATAACTTTATCTGCCTTTTTAGCAAGAAGTTTTACTGAAATTCCAGGAAATGCATTACTTTCATGCAAAACATACGGAACTTTACATTTTTTAGCAGCAAGCATTACAGGGCCACAGATATATCCTCCAGTCCCTATAACTAGATCAGGTTTAAATTCTTTTATTATTTTTACACTATCAGAAATTCCTTTATATGTTTCAGTTACTGCTTTTATATTTTTAAAAGTTAAACTCCTAATAAGTTTTCCTGTCCTTATATGCTTTATTTCAAATCCAGATTTTTTTACTAGTTCATTTTCAAGACCTGTCTTAGTTCCAATAAATAGGACTTCAGTATCAGGTTTGTTCTTTAGTATAATTCCTGCTATAGCGATTGCAGGATTTATATGTCCACCTGTTCCAGCACACGCAAAAATAACTTTCATAAATAATTCCTCTCTTTTTATTAATTTTTTCTACAAGTTCTTGATATATTAAGAAGTATTCCCATTGCACATAAATTTATAAATAAAGCTGTTCCACCATAACTAAAGAAAGGAAGAGGCATACCAGTTACAGGTACTGTACATGTAACAACAGCTATATTTACCAAAATTTGCAGTGCAAACGCACTTGTAATACCAGTTGCAAGTAAAGAGCCATACATATCCCTTGCCGTTATAGCAATTCTATATCCTCTATATATAAAAAATGAAAATAGTGCAAGCACTGTAACTGTTCCAACAAGCCCTAATTCTTCACCTAAAACTGAGAATATAAAATCATTTTGGGCTTCTGGAAGCCATAAATATTTTTGTCTACTCTGTCCAAGTCCTCTTCCAAAAACTCCACCTGAACCAATAGCATATAAACTTTGGGCTGCTTGCCAATTTCCACCTTTTATATCCTCTTCGGGATTTAAAAATGAAACTATTCTATCAAGTCTAAAAGAGCCACTAGATTCCGTTGAATCACCACTTGGCATGAATATAAATACTGCGAGCATAGCGGCTGCAGCTATTATTCCTGCTATGATATATCTTGCTTTTACTTTTATACCACTTACAAATATTATAGAGCAAGCTGCAACAAACATTACTATTGTACCACTAAGGTGCTTTTGCATAAACATTACTATTACAACTAAAAGTAGCATTAAAATTGGTATTATATATCCTTTAAAAGAAGTTAGTTTCTTGTAATTTAATGATAAATATGTTGACATTCCAATAACTAATCCTATTTTCATTATTTCAGATGGTTGAAAAACAAGAGCACCAAAGCCAAGCCATCTTTTAGCTCCATTTCTTGTTTGACCAAGAGGTGTTAAAACTAAAACTAAAAGTACAAGACATATTATATAAAATAAATATCCCCATTTTTTATACCTTTTATAATCAATATTTGAAATTATTATCATAAAAATAAATCCTATAATTCCAAAGAAAAGTTGTCTTACTAAAAAATAATTACTATTGTTATAGTTACTAAGTGCATAATATGAGCTTGCTGATGCAACCATAACTATACCTGCACAAAGAAGTATAATTATAGTTATAAGCATACCAAAATCCAAATTATTTTTAGTATCTTTTTCGTTATTTTCAGATCCATCAGTAATTAATTTTAATTTTTTCATTTTTCACCTACTTATACCATATACGCTACAAAACATAATATAGCAGTTATAACCCAAAATAAAATTACGACTTTAGTTTCTTTCATTCCAGACAGTTCTAAATGATGATGGAAAGGAGCCATCTTAAATATTCTCTTTCCTTTAGTTAATTTAAAATAAGTAACTTGTAATATAACTGATAAAGTATCTATTATACATACAAATGCAACTATTGCAAGATATACTTCCATTTTCATCATAATTGCAATTGCAGCTACTGCACCACCAAGTGCTAGTGAACCTGTGTCTCCCATAAATACTTTTGCCGGATGAAAATTAAATAATAAAAATGCAAGACATGTTCCAACACTTGAAGCCCCAAGAATTATCATCTCTGTATTTGAATTTTTTACAGCAACTATTGTAAAAAATGTCATTATTATTGCAACAACTCCTGATGCAAGCCCGTCTAAGCCATCTGTTAAGTTTACTGCATTACTTGTACCTATAAGGATAAATGCTATAAATATTATAAATGCTCCAACTGATAAGGTAATTGGACTACTAATAAATGGAAGTGTTATATCTGTACCTAGTTTAAAAACCTTAAGATACATGAAAATAAATATAGCAGTTACAAGCACAAGTCCAAATATTTTTTTAAGAGGAGAAAGGCCTTTAGTATTTTTCTTAACTAATTTCTTGTAATCATCTATAAATCCAACTAAACCGAACCCAAGTATTGATATTATTGCAAGAATTAATGTTGGGTATTTTATTGAATTTATTGCAAGTATTACAACTATTACGATAAGCATAATAATTCCACCCATTGTTGGTGTTCCCTGCTTTTTTAAATGTTCTTTTGGTCCATCATTCCTTACGACCTGACCTACCTTAAATTTTTTTAGTATTGGCATTACAAAAAGTCCAACAACAAAGGTAGCAACGAAAGCTACAATTAAATTTAATGTTTGTGTATTCATAAGTTTTCTTTCTCCTTTTTTATTCTTATTCTATGTTTTTATCTGGCATACTTTCTGCAAGAGATTTTACAACTTCTCTTTCATCAAAATGAATTTTTTTGTTATTTTTAAGTATTTGATATGTTTCATGTCCCTTACCAGCAAGTATTATTATATCATTTTTCCAAGCTATTCTCATTGCAAATTTAATAGCTTCTTTTCTATTTTCTATACATTTATATAATCCCTTTGTCTTTTTAATTCCTTCTTCTATATCCTGCATAATCTTAGAAGGTGATTCATTTCTTGGATTATCTGTAGTAATAACCGTAAAGTCTGCAAGTCTTCCTGCAATCTCACCCATTATTGCACGTTTTGGTACATCTCTATTACCTCCACATCCAAAGACACATATAATTCTGCCCTTGGCATGTCTTTTTACAGCACTAAGTATTGCTTCTAAACTAGATGGTGTATGTGCATAATCAATCATTACAGTAAATGTTTTGTTAATAGGTACTATCTCACTTCTACCAGGTACCTTTACATTTGCAAGAGCAAGTAAAATAGCATCCATTTGACAATTAAACAAACTACATACTGCTATTGCAGCTAAACTGTTATATATTGTATATTTTCCTGGTATATTAACATGTATAGTTTCTAGCATTTTATTTACATACATTTTAAATTCAACATAATCTGCATTGATTCTAAGATCTGTTGCGGTAAGATTTACTTGATTATCAAGTCCAAATGTTGCATGTTTACATGTTAGCATCTTTATTAATTTTGGTGCATATATATCATCACCATTTACAATTGCAAGATCTGATATATCAAATAATTTTTTCTTTGCCATTAGGTAACTATCCATTGTTTTATGAAAATCTAAATGATCTTCTGATAAATTTGTAAACACACTTACAAAAAAATGTATACCATATACTCTATCAAGTGATAATGCATGTGAACTTACTTCCATAACAACATATTCCATACCACTATCTACCATATCTCTTAATAGTTTTTGCAAATCAAGTGATTCTGGTGATGTTCTTGTTGCTTCAATTTGTTTATTACCATATGTGTTATATATTGTTCCAATCATACCTGTTTTTTTACCTGAAGCGTTCATTATATCTCTTATCATATATGCAGTTGTTGTTTTTCCTTTTGTACCTGTTATTCCAATCATTTTTAGTTTACTAGATGGATTATCATAATATGTACTTGCAACAACAGCAAGTGCAATTCTTGAATTTTCAACTTTAATTATCGTTATACCTTTATCAAGATATTTTGATGTATCTATATCATTTTCAACAATTACACAAATTGCTCCATTACCAATGGCCTCATCTATATAATCATTTCCATCTTTTTCGTATCCCTTAACTGCAACAAATACATCTTTTTTTTCTATTTTTTTAGAATCATATTCTACTTTTCCTATTTCAACATTAGTTGTTCCAATTACTTCATTTGTAGTAAGATTTTCGATTAAATATTGTAAAAGCATTTTCTTTGCCTCCCTTTATTTTAATACATTAAATTATATCACATAACACTATCTTTTAAAACTTATAATTATAAATTATATAAATTTTATGGCAAATCTGTTGTATCAACACATTTTATTGTAACAATGGAACCTTTTTCAACTACAGTTCCTGGAGTTGGATCTTGAGTTAAAACATATCCATTTCCAACAATTCTTACATTAAGTCCTGCTGCTTTAAACTTAGCGGTAGCAACTTCAACAGTTTTGTTTCTTACATCTGGTACATCAACTGTTTGCTTAGCACCATCTGTTGTATATACTCTAACAGTAGAGCCTTCCATAAGTGATGCCCCTGCCTTTGGAATTTGTTCTTTTATTACGTCAGAATCATTTAAATTATTATCTGAAGCAATACTAAATCCTTTTTCTGAAAGTAGTTTTTTAGCTTCTCCTACAGTTTTAGAAGTTACATCTGGTATTAATGTTTCTTTTATATCATTATCTTCAATTGTATAATCTGGTGCGATATCAAGATATCTTAAACATTCATCTAAAATTGATCCTACAACGGGTGCACAAATTGCTGCTCCACCGTGTCCTGCCTCACTTTTTGGATCATAGATATTCATTACAACTACAAGTTCTGGATTTACAATTGGAGCTATGGATGCATATCCTGCCATATATACTTTTTGATCTCCTCTTCCCTCTTCACCTGTAGCTGTCTTTCCTCCAACTCTATATCCCTTAACAGCTCCTGATTTTGCTGTACCAGTTTTAGCTGTATCTTCAAGAGCACTAAGTAGAAGATCTGATGTCTCTTTTGACATTATTTGTTTTATTACTTTTGACTCTGTTTTTTCGTCATAATTTCCACTTCCACTTTTTATCTCCTTTACTACATATGGTTGAACAAGATAACCACCATTTGCAATTGCACAATAGTTTACAGCAGTTTGAAGTGTTGTTATTTGAACCGTTTGGCCAAATGAAGTTGTGGCAAGGTCAACTGCTGTCATAGAAGCTGGGTTATGCATTATTCCGCTTGCCTCACCAGGAAGATCAATTCCAGTTTTTGAAGCAAGATTAAACGCTTCTAAATATTTACAAAAATGTTCTATTCCTATTCTTTGACCAAGTTGCATAAAAACAGGGTTACATGAATTCATTATCCCTTGTCTTAATGACTCTGAACCATGTGATCTAGGATATCTCCAGCATTTAATAGTCCAAGTCCCTACTTGCATGCTACCGCTACAGCTAAAATCACCTGCTTTATCCATTTGGGCTACATTTTCCTCAAGAGCTGCAGTAGCTGTTACAATCTTAAAAGTAGAACCAGGTTCTTGTGTATCTGAAATCACCTTATTACGCCACATTGCAGCAAGTTCTTCACTTTTTTCTTTTTTACTTAATATTTCCCATTTATTTTTTAATTCATCAGTATTTGGAGTAAAAGGTTCATTAGGGTCATAACTTGGATAATTTGCCATTGCAAGTACTTCACCTGTTGATGGTCTCATAACAACTGCCATTCCATACTGGGCAATATTTTCTTTAATCGCTTTTGATAGATATTTTTCTACAATAGATTGAATTGTAGCATCAATTGTAAGTACAATATCTTTACCATCAGTTGGAGCAACATATTGTTCATTTGTAAAAGGTGTTTCTCTTCCTTTACCATCAGTACTTCCAACTATTTTACCAGGAATTCCTGCAAGATCACTGTTATAATATGCTTCTATTCCTTCAAGTCCTACATTATCTGTTCCAACAAATCCAAGAACATTAGCAAGTAAAGTTGAATACGGATATACTCTTTTTGTATCTTCATCTACCCTTATACCAGAAATTTGTTCATCACTAATGTAGTTAAGTAATTTTGTTGCCTTATCTTCATCAACTTTTGTTGCAATAGTCTCACTAGATGAATTTTTACTTAATTTTGCAAGTACATCATCTTTATTTATTTCTAAAATTTCAGCTATTTTAGTTGCAATTTCATCTTTTTTATCTTTATCAACACTATTTGGAACTGCCGTTACAATATTTACAGATACACTTTGAGCAAGTACCTTTTCACCTGTTGCATCATATATTGTTCCACGTTTTGCAGCAACAGATCTTTGTCTTGTTTGCTGTTCATAAGCTTTTTCTTCATAATGTTTAGATTTTATTACCTGTATGTATATAAGTCTTGAAAGTAAAATTAGTGCAAGTATTCCACAACCAATTAAAATATTAATTATTCTTTTTTGATTTTTTAATGCCATATATGACAAATATATTCACCTCTTAATCTGTTAAATATTTTAACATAAAACAAAAACCAAGTCAAACATATATGTAAGTATACTATATGATACTTAATATTTGACCTGGTTATTACAAGTTTATTTAAATAAATTACCAAAAAATTGTGAAATTTTATCTCCTATTTCTTGAAAAAATGTGGATTCATCTTGAAGTTCAACTGAATTATTAGTTTTTGAAGTATCAACATATATAGTTTGATTCTTATCTGGCTTCTGCATTCCTAATTTTTGCTTTGCATAAGCTTCTATCTCATTTAAATCTGTATTTTGTTCAACATCTATTTGAGAAGTAACAAGTGCTGACTCTGCCTTAGTCAAGTCACTTGCTAAACTTTGTGATTTCAAATTTTTTTCATTTATAATGTTATATCTATATACAAGAACTAATGCCATAGTAAATACGCATACAATCATGATCACAGATGATGCTTTAGCCTTTGATTTTGGCTGAGCTTTTGCTTTTTTATTTACATTTTTTCTTCTTGCCTTTTTTTCATCATATGTATAATCTATTTTTCTTGCTGCACTTCCTGATTCATAATAATTATATCCGTAACTTTTTCTTGCTGGCATATGTTCTCACCTCTTTTCATTATATTTTTTCAAAAACTCTTAATTTGGCACTTCTTGCTCTTGGATTGTCTTGTAACTCATTCTCGTCACAAACTATTGGTTTTTTTGTAATTATTTTTCCATATGATTTACATCCACACACGCATACTGGAAAATCTTTTGGACATGTACATCTACCTTCTAGTTCTTCATATGTATGTTTAATAATTTTATCCTCTAAAGAATGGAAAGTAATTATAGCAAGTCTTCCTTGTGAATTTAAAGAATGCACAATATCTTTTACAGTTTGCCTTAACCTAATTAATTCTTCATTTACTTCTATTCTTATTGCTTGGAAAACTCTTTTAGCAGGATGTTGTTTCTCATTTAATGCCCTTGCTGGCATTGATGATTTTATAACATCTACTAATTCAAAAGTTGTTTTTATTTCGTTTTCTTTTCTTTTTAAGCAAATACTTCTGGCTATACTTTTTGAATATCTTTCCTCTCCATATTCTCTAAATATAGCTGCCAATTTTTCTTCTGGATATTTATTTACAACCTCGTAAGCTGAAAGTGTGTCCTCTCTATTCATTCTCATATCTAATCTTGCATCATGCATATAACTAAAACCACGTTCTGCCTCATCTAACTGATAAGAAGATACTCCTAAATCAAGCAACATTCCATCTATTTTAGTTATTTGTAGTTTATTTAAAATTTCTATTATATTAGAATTATTATCGTGTACAAATTTTACATTGTTAAACCTACTTAGACGCTTTTTAGCAGCTTCAATTGCATCATTATCTCTATCTATTCCAATAAGAAGTCCTGTGTTATCAAGTTTTTCTAAAATATTATATGAATGTCCTCCACCGCCCAAAGTTCCATCTACATATATTCCGTCTTTTTTTATATTTAAATTTTCAATACATTCGTTTAAGAGTATTGATTTATGTTTAAATTCCATTTCTACTCCATTACTAGTTTTATAAATATTAAAATTATATCTTTTGTACATTTGCTTTTTTTCTTTTGTATAAAATTCTTTTGTTTTTTATTATTCATAAGTTTATATATTTATATCTTTTGTTAATATATTTAAATGCCTAAATTAGACATTTGAATAGCAATTTCATTTACATCCATGTTCTCTTTATCTGTATATTCAAGCCATTTATCTTTATCCCATATTTCAACTCTTGTTGAAACACCTACTATAAAAACTTCTTTTGAAAGTCCTGCATATTCCCTTAAATTTTGTGGAATATTTATTCTTCCTTGTTTATCAGTTTCACATTCAGTAGCACCAGCAAAGAAAAAACGAATAAAATTACGTGCATTTGGATTTGTAAGTGGAAGAGATTTAAGTTTTGCTTCAAATGTTGCCCATTCTTCTTTTGAGTATGCAAACAAACAATTATCAAGTCCTTTTGTTACAATAAAAGAATGTCCCAAATCATCACGAAATTTTGCAGGAACGCTAACTCTTCCTTTATCATCAAGTTTGTTATTATACTCTCCAAGTAACATTTAAAAGCTCACCTCCATTTTTACCACTTTGCCCCATTTTTTACCACTTAGCTATATTTTAGTATATAATTTAGAAAAAATCAATACTTTTATTAAAAAAAATAAAAAAAATAGAAACCCCATAAACCTAGAATCTCTATTTTTAAATTTACACTATTTATAATAATACTTTAGAACATAAAAAACAGATTAATTTTTTTCAGTCGGTATCACCGGTAAGCTAATACCTTGTGTAAGATATTTACCTACTGCGGTACCATCCTCTACACTTATTACTCCGTTTTTATATGCATCCATAGCATTTTTTTTCCTATCTGTAAGTTGATCAACTTTGATAATATTAGCTACATATTTTTCTATAAAGGTCTTATCTTCTTCTGTAATATATCCATCTCCATCCGCATCGCCAACTTGACTATATGGGCACTGTATTCCAACACTTTTTGCCCATGCCTCCTCTGTATCATCATGATACTTTTCATAATCAGCTTTTGAGTCATCACCTATATATAATAATTTTCCTTTTTTTATAAGAAGCTTATTTGCATATTCTTCTGTAATATCTGGTATATATATTCTTAAATTTCCATAGTCTCCTGAATCAACATTTATATCATATTCTGATTTATTAGCATTTTTTATAAGAATATCATTTATATTATCTTCTAATTCATCTCTAAAAGAGCTTAAATCAGATTTAAATTTTGCCTCCTTAGCTTTTCCAATCGGATTATTATTGTTAAAAGAGACAACTACTACTGATACCAAAATTAGCATAACTATAATTGTTATAATAAGCACAATCAAGGAAATTCCTCTTTTATTTTTTTTCATATACCTTCCTCCTTCATTTGTTTAATTAATTTTATAATAAAATTTATTTTTTTTCAATACCTATTTGTGCATTTGCATTTTATTTCATCTGTTCTTTTATTTTTTCTTAGTTTAGTAACTACATCTTTTAAAACATTGTAAATTACCTTTACATCTTCACTAGTATTTTCTTCACCAAGAGTAAAACGTATGGAACTAGTTGCAATAGTATCTTTTCTTCCTATAGCTGTTAAAACATGAGATGGAGCAAGAATACCAGCTGTGCATGCACTTCCTGAAGATGCACATATTCCATTCATATCTAACATTAAAACTAAAGATTCTGAATCAATACCATCTATACAAAAATTAACATTTGAACATAGTCTTTCTTTTCTATCACCATTTAAAATAACTCCTTCTATTCCACTTTCGATATCATTTATTAATTCATCTCTTATTTTTTTTACTTTATCACTATGTTCTATAATATTTGAAGTTGCAATTTCAATTGCCTTTCCAAGTCCAACAATTCCAGGAACATTTTCTGTTCCTGCTCTTTTTGAACATTCTTGATGCCCACCATTTATAACTGGTTCAAATTTTACGAAACTACTTATATATGCAGCTCCCACTCCTTTTGGTCCATAAAACTTATGTGCAGACAATGAAAGAGCATCTATGTTTAATTTTTTTACATCTATATCAACATTTCCAACTGCTTGAACAGCATCAGTATGAAATATAATACCTATATCTTTTGCAATTTTTCCTATTTCATGTATAGGTTCAATTGTTCCTATTTCATTATTTGCAAACATAACACTAATAAGAATGGTATCACTTCTTATATTTCTTTTCAATTCATCAAGATTTATAAATCCTTTATCATCTACATCTAAATATGTGACTTCAAAACCTTCTTCTTCAAGTTCCCTACACGTATTTAGAACTGCTAAATGCTCAATTTTAGTTGTAATAATATGTTTTCCCTTTGTTTTATTAGCTCTTGCTATTCCTTTTATTATCATATTATCACTTTCGCTTCCACCAGCAGTAAAATATATTTCATTACTTTCTGCCCCTATAGCTTTTGCAACTTTTATTCTTGCTTTTTCAACTGCCTCTTTAGAAGCTCTCCCAATAGAGTACGCTGAAGAAGGATTTCCATAATTAAGTGTAAAAAACGGCAACATTTCTTTTATTACTTCATCCTTAACATATGTAGTTGCACTATGATCAGCATATATTATTTTTCCCATAAAAAAACATCCTCTCTAAAATACATATTATATATTATGTATTTTTAAAAAGTATGTTATTAAGCTAAAACTATTTTTAAATGTTTATTTCAAGTCCATCATTTCCTACTATCAAATTTGGAATATTCAATTTGATTATTTCACATTTAGCATCAAAATACATATGTGATGTTATTATTTTTTTATCAACATATTTTGATGATAATTGTATTATATTATCACATCCCATATGAGCATTATCATCACCTACTAATTTTGAAGTATCACAAAAAATGGCTTCACTATTTTTTATAATTTTTTCAACTCCATCGCACAGACAACTATCTCCCGTAAAGCCAATTTTTTTATTATCATTATCTTCAATAACAAAACCATAAGCCTCTGCTGTGTGTTTTACTTTATAACTTCTAATTACATATCCATCAACTTTATCAAACTTATGGTTATTTTCTTTTACACCAATTATTTTTATATTTAATTTATCGCAAAACTCTTCATAACTTCTAAAATTTGATAGATTAAGTATGTCTTTTACTTTGCCCCTTTCACTATCATTACAAACAATATATAACGGTTTTGATTTTTTTCCATCTCTTTTATTAAACAAGCTTAAAAGTACAAATGGTAAATCAAAAAAATGATCAGCATGAAAATGAGTAATTAAAATACACTCAAGCTTTGAAATGTCTATTTCTTGCCTTAATATTCCCTTTAAAGTTCCATTTGGAATGTCTATTAATATTTTATTATCTATCAAATAAGAAGCACTGTTATCTTTACTAAATATAGCACCTGCCCCTATCATTTTTACATTCATGTAATCACCCTATAATTATTTTACTATAAAGCATATTTTTTGTAAAGAAAAAACCTAGAAGAAAATTACATCTTCCAGGTTTTGGATTACAGCATCACTTTACTTAACTTTGGTGACATAGGTACTATTTTTATCTTCTTATCTATATACTCTGATACAAAACTATATTGATGAGTCGATAAAATCATAAATCTCTTTTTGTCTCTATTACAATACTCTTTTACAAATTTAATCACATTTCGGGCATTTTCCTCATCAAGTGAACCTATTGGTTCATCAATACACACCAAGTCTGTATCCTCTAAATTGTACAAAGATCTTGCAAGCAAAGCACGCTGCATCATACCATTTGATAATTCTTTAGCAGAAACTTTTTTTAGAGAATCAACAGTGAATTTTTCAAAAAGTCCTACACCTCTAAGTATTTCAATCAATCTTTCGGAATCCCTATCAGCCTGATAGTCACCTAACGTGATTTCACTTAAAAGGTCCTGTGAGCCAAAACTAGAAGTATCATTAAAATATTTTATACTCTTAAGTTTCCATGTTGTCTCAGGAAGCCTATTTTCTCCTGAAATAATTTTAATTAGTGTACTTTTTCCTGTTCCACTTTTTCCTTCAAGAAGCGTCATTTCACCCCTTTTAAGTGTAAATTTATTATCAAGAATTAATCTAAAGCCTGTCACTGAATACTCGTAATTAAACTTAGGAATTTCAAGTATATCTTTTGAATATTTTTTTCCTTTAATTTTCTCTTCTTCAAAAAATACATTCATAATATTAAAAAAAGTTTCCTCATACTTCATTTTGTACTCCCTTTTTTCACTTATTATGCGCCAAATTTGAGTTACTTCACTATTTATTGCAATAAGTACCGAAGAAAAGGCTGCACCTAATGCAATAGCAAGAGTAAGTGTACTAGAAGAAATACTCTTATTAGATATAATCATAGAAAAAACTACAGCTATAATTGAAACCGAAATCAAGAAAGATTTTAATACCAATCCAACATTTTTCCTTCTTCTTTCTTTCATAGTAAGATCCATATATGCTGAATTTACATATATTGCCTCCTTGGAAAGAAATTCAATGTGTTTATCAGATATAGGTTCTATCTCCTCAATATCACGTGTAACATTGCCTAATCTTTCTTGTACATTACCGGCCTTCTTCCAGTATCTTGCACAAAGTTTAGATGAAATGATGGAAACTATAACACAAAGTATAGTTGATATAGCAAGAACTATGAAGAATAAAAATGGATTATTAAATTGAACTAATGCTACCTTAATAAGTAAAATTAAAGAAATGATAAATACTACTATTCCTGAGAAGAATTCTAAAGAATTGGAAAGATTCTCTACCCTCTTAAGAGTATAACTTGTTACTGTATCATTAATTACTCTATTTGATACATGATGTCTTCTTCCTTTTTCATCAACAGTTTCTACCTTGCCTCTAGTTTTACTTAGTATAATAGTCACTTTTCCTGAAAGAAAGTTCTTAACTTTAGGTTCAAGCATAGCATCATTTTCACTAAGTTTTACAGTGATAAATCTTGCTAAAGGATCTTTAAGAAAAAATATAGCTAAAAAAAGTAAAGAAAGTACTAAGTTTTCCATAAAATACAAAGATGCAAGCATAAGCATAAATGAACCTATTTGAGAAGCCAACTTTTCAAGTACACTTAGAAAGGTATTACTAGCAAGTCCAAATTTTAATTTTCTTGAGAGCTTAAAGAATTCATTAGATTTTTCTGCTACATTAATTAAATTTTTTTCATTCAAAAAAAATTCCCCCTTTTAAAATATAGTACCTTATCACTTTTAATTATATCATATTTTATGGTATCTGTAAATGCAATAGAATACATAATATTGCATTGCGGTTGACTTTAAATAATATATTGTATATAATGTATAAAATTGGAGGAAAGAATATGATTAATATAAAATTAAAAAAAATTAACGAAAAAGCTAATGCACCTACACGTTCATCTAATCAAGCTGCAGGATATGATCTTTATGCATGTCTTGATAAGGAAAAAATAGAAATAGAGCCTCAGCAATCTATTAAGATAAATACAGGTTTGGCACTAGAGATTCCAGATGGATATTTTGGTGGAATATTTGCAAGAAGTGGTCTTGCTACGAAAGAAAATTTAAGGCCCTCAAACTGTGTTGGTGTAATTGATTCTGACTATAGAGGTGAAATACTAGTATCCATTTTTAACGATTCTACTGAAAAAAGAATAATATCAAATAATCAAAGAGTTGCACAGCTTGTTATAATGCCTTATTTAGAAGTTTCATTTAATGAGGTAGATAATTTAAGTGATACTATAAGAAGTACCAAAGGTTTTGGTTCAACAGGAAAATAATTTATTATTAATGTAATTTATACTATTCTTTTATTTTTTTAAAGACAAAGGATTTGGCGTGATATGCCAAATCCTTTTTGTATTTTACATATTTTTATAACACTTCATACAAATTCCTTCATCAGAAAATTCATTTGCATATGTCCAACATCTAGGACATTTTTCACCAGTTGCTTTTTCAACAACTACTTTCTTTTCATCTGATTTTTCTACTTCAAGTTCAGATACAATTGCAACTAATGCAATTTCTTTTTGATTATTCTTTACAAAATCATATTCTTCACCATTTGTATAAATAGTGATTTTAGCATCAAGTGCACTACCTATTTTTTTATCAGCACGTGCGGCCTCAACATCTTTTGCAAAACTTTCTTTTATTTCAAATATTTTATTCCATTTTGCAATTAACTCATCATCTATATACATATCACTTTCTGATGGGAAGTCTTCAAGTAAGATACTTTCTTTCTTTTCATCTCTTGTATTCATAAAGCTATAAATTTCTTCAGATGTAAATACAAGTATTGGAGAAATCAAACGTGTAAGTGTATACAAGATATCATACATTGAAGATTGTGAGCTTCTTCTCTTTTCATGATCAATTCTAAATGTATATAATCTATCTTTTATAACATCCAAATATTTACTTGAAAGTTCTGTTGTACAAAATCTATGTATTTCACTATATACTAAGTGATACTCATATGTACTATATGCCTCATTTATGTACTCAACTAGTTTATTTAATTTGTACATAATATATCTATCTAGTTCATCTCTATCTTTGTACTCAACATAATCTGTTTTTGGATCGAAATCATTAGTATTACCAATTAAAAATCTTACAGTATTTCTTATTTTTTTGTATACTTCAGATATTTGTTTTAGAATATCTTTAGATAAACGCATTTCACTATGATAGTCTGAAGATGTTGCCCATAATCTTAAAATATCTGCACCATATTCGTTTACTATATCAAGTGGAGCAATTCCATTTCCTAAAGATTTTGACATTTTTCTTCCTTCACCATCTACTACCATACCATGAGTTACTACCTCTTTATATGGAGCCTCTCCCTTTGTAGCAACAGATGTTAATAATGAAGATTGAAACCATCCTCTATACTGATCATTTCCTTCTAAATACATATCAGCTTTTCCTTCAGGAAGTCCGTAATTTTCATTTAATACTCCTACATGTGAAGAACCAGAGTCAAACCATACATCCATAATGTCTTTTTCTTTTACTAAAGTATCACATCCACATTCACATACATGTTTTTTACCTAATATTTCTTCAGGAGTTTTTTCAAACCATGAACCTGAACCTTCTTTTTCAAACATTTCTTTTACTTTAGAAATTGTTTCATCATTAATGTACTCTTTACCACACTTTTCACAATAAAATATTGGAATTGGAACACCCCATGTACGTTGTCTTGAAATACACCAATCACTTCTATCCTTAATCATATTAGTCATTCTCTCAACACCCCAATCAGGATACCATTTTACATTGTGTATTTCATCTAATGCTTTTTGCCTAAATCCATCAATTGATGCAAACCATTGCGTTGTAGCTCTGTATATAACTGGCTTTTTACATCTCCAACAATGTGGATATTGGTGAGTTAGTTCTTTTGCTGCAAACAAATCATTAGTTTCTTCTAGATATTTAATAATCTCTTTATTTGCCTTAGCATAGAACATACCTTCAAATTTTCCTGCTTCTTTTGTCATATGACCATGTTTATCAACAGGTACAATTATTTCAATATCTTTGTATCTTTTACAACATAAATAATCCTCATGACCATGACCTGGTGCTGTATGTACGCAACCTGTACCAGCATCTAAAGTTACAAGTAAGTCTTTATCAGATCCTAGTATTACCCTTGAAATTTTATTTTCTATTACTGGGTTTATACATATTATATTTTCAAGTTCTTTTCCTTTAAATGTGGCAAGTACTTTGTATTCTTCTATGTTTCCTATTTGCATTACTTCCTCTAGTAATTCTTTAGCTAAAACATAGTTCTCAGTTCTTCCTTCTTTTTTTCCTTCTACCAAAACATACTCAAACTCTGGATTTAAAGTTATAGCTTGGTTTCCAGGTAAAGTCCAAGGTGTTGTTGTCCATATTACTACATATGTATTGTCTAAAGATACATAGCTTTTAAATAAATCTTTATCATCTTGTACCTTAAATTTTACATATATTGATGTTGAAGTATCATCTTTATACTCAATTTCAGCTTCAGCAAGAGCTGTTTCACAATCACTACACCAATATACTGGTTTTAGATCTCTATATATGTATCCCTTTTTGTACATATCTCCAAATACACCTATTTGTTTTGCTTCAAAGTCTTTATTTAGTGTAAGATATCTTTTTGATTTATCCCTATAATCTCCAAGTCCACCTAATCTTTCAAATTGTTTTGCTGTTCTTTCAACTGCATCTAGAGCATATACCTTACAAATTTCTCTAAATTTAGTTATACCAACATCATCTTTAGTTATTTTTTTATCTTGTTGAACTTTCTTCTCTATTGGTAGACCATGTGTATCCCAACCTGGTACATAAGGTGCATAATATCCATTCATTGTTTTATAACGAATTATTATATCCTTTAAAATTTTATCTAGTGCATGACCTGCATGGATATCTCCATTAGCATATGGAGGCCCATCATGTAACACAAATCTTTTACCAGTATTTTTATTTTTCTCTAGTGCTAAATAATATATTTTTTTATTAATAAAGTTATCAAGGATTGCTGGTTCTTTCTTTGTTAGATTTCCTCTCATTTCAAATTCAGTTTTAGGCAAATTTAAAGTTTTTGAATAGTCCTTTTTTTCTTCCATTTTTATATCCTCCTTAAATTTAAAAAAATATATAAAAAACGCACATACCTGTATACAAAGGTTACGTGCGAAACTATCTATACCTTATATATACAACATACCAACATATGTGTCCTTTATTACGTAAGGAATACGGCGACGCTTACTATTATTTCAGCTAGCAACTCGGAGATGATTTTCACTATAAGTTAATCTAACTAGGCTTTCACCGTCCCTAGCTCGCTTTATATTTGGCTTATAATTACTCGTTCTCGTCATAGTTTTTATATATTTTTTATTTCATAGCACTATTATATCACAAAGATTATATTTTAACAATAGAAAGTAAATTTTTATACAAATATTTCTAAAAAATCTTTAAATATATTTTTAATATATTACCTGATAAAATCCTTTTTTTAAACATTTACACAAAATGAGAATAAATAACATTCTATTACTTTCAATTTTATTTCTAACTAGAAAATATACTTCTTAGCGTATTATCAAAAATTATAGCTAGGTACCCCATTGGCAAAGAAAAAATATATGTAAAAAATGGAAATAAGTAAATAATATGTTTGTATTCATTATCTATTTTTTTATTAAAACCAACATATAATGCAACACAAGAGACGAAAATAAAATGCCAAAACCCTGCAAGAAAATAAGGGAAAAATAAAGAAAAAAAATTATATCCATTTTCTATACATTCCTGTATATTCCTTTCAAAATTACACTGTCCAATAAAAAATTCAAATAAAAATAGTGATATAAAATATAAAAATATTATACAAATTTTATTTTTTATTTTTTTTGACATTATATTTTTATCCCTCCAAGTTTTCTATTTTAAATTGTATTATAACTTTATATTCATTAACTACCCTGCATGAAGTACCTATCATTGCTAAATTATTACCGAATGTACCAAATATTCCCTTCAAAACGTTATCATCATTAAAATATTTTTGAATTTCCTGTAAATCAGTAAAATCATACATATCAAATAAAGTTATATCTAAATTCCACTTCCCACTATTTTGTTTACTTCCTTTAACATTTATACGACAATTATGCAAAGAAAAAAACAAATCTCCATTTTCAAAAGCAAAAGATTCATTATTTACTTCTGTATTAAAATCATCATTATTTCCATATTTTTTTATAATTTCATTTATTTTTTCTTTAAAACAATGATCGGACTGAATACTTTTAATAATTGGACCTTCTGTAATAATTATATCATTTGGATTTTCTTGCAAGGAATGCTCCAAAAATTCAGCAGAAATATTATAACCTATTACATTTAAGCTTAGTATTGCACATTTTAATATATAATATTGCAGCTTTTGTATAATATCTGACAAATAAGGTTTATTATTATAATATCTACTAAATGCAAATCTAATAACTTCAAAAGATATATTCTGCAATACATCATATTCACCACTCATAATTTTTTTAAAGATATCTTCATTTTCCTTATATTTTTTATTAATTTTAGACGCCTGCTTTAAAGTAATAATATTGTAACTATGTAAATCCATAGGAGTTGTATATTGATTAACATTTTTAATATCAGCTTGTAATAATTCTTTATAATTATTATAACAATCAAGAGGTACCTCATTTAATAGATTTAAAGTTAGATATCTGTCTGTTAATAATTTTCTTTGAGCTGCAGGCAAACTTCCTTTATTGCATAACTTTAAAATTTTACTATTTAACAAATTTTCTCCTTTTAAATTTTTAACATTATTAATTCTTATAAAATTACACAATTTCTTTAAGCACCCTAAACCGTAATTATACTTTACATTACTAGTTTTTCTTCCACATAAACCACACTTTTTCATATTTTACCTCCAGTTAACATTTTTTTATTTTCTTATATATTTAGAAAACAGTGAAAATAATTAAATTTAAAGTTAATCTAGATAATTTTTCATCACTCATCTTTTTCCTTTTACTTATACTATAGCCAGCCATTCTCATTATATTTTTTCATTTCACGACATCATTATATCATGTGAAATAATTTTTAACAATAGAAAATTTAAATGCTAGTGAGAACAAAAGTGACTTCGTCACTCCACCACTAACTACAAAAGTAGTTAGTGGTATTTTTAAAGATGTTGTATTTAAGTTTCCACCTATCTCTAAGCCACTCTTTTCTTTAACGGTCGTTGTTCTAGGCCTCTATCCATCGCAATTTCTTGGTTTGGACTACTTTTTTTATATATTTTCTTAATATATTTAAACTTCCGTTTATATTTGCATTTATTTTATTTCTTTATTTGTTACAAATATTCCTCTACTTATTCTTCTCTTTTTATTGTAATTTTCTTTTACAATATCTTCCCTATTTAGTGCACTTACTCCTGATGTATATTTCTCACTTATTTAATCCCCTCGCTTTCATTTTACAAGATGATTATATCACACATTTGTTCTGCGGTAAACATTTGTTGTGTATTTTTATATACTTTTCATCGCATTTTTCGACAAGAATTATATGATATGTTAATTTATATATTTTTAAAAAGTGCTATAAAAATTTTGACATGGTAATTTCAATATGACTTTCCTATTATATAAAAAAATTAAATCTTCTTGATTTTGAAACAAATGTTTGATATAATTGCTATCAATCAAAATATGAAATTAGGAGGTATTTGTAAATGGATAAATTAGGAAACAATAAAAATTACAGTAATAAGACTTTTGAAGATATCAGACATATTGATAAAAATGGCAATGAATATTGGAGTGCTAGAGAACTACAAACAGTTTTAGATTATAAAGAATGGAGAAAATTTGAAGGTGTAGTTCAAAAAGCAATAAAAGCATGTAAAAATAGTGATATTAATACTTTAGACCATTTTGGCAATGCCGACAAAATGGTTGAAATAGGTTCCGGAGCAAAAAGAATTAAAAAAGATTATAAATTAACTCGTTATGCTTGCTATCTAATAGCACAAAATGGAGATCCAAGAAAAGAAGTAATTGCTCTTGCTCAAACATATTTTGCAATACAAACTAGAAAACAAGAAATTAGTGAAAAAGAGTATAGCTTATTAACAGAAGACGAAAAGAGATTTTATCAAAGAAATTTAACAAGAAAAGGTAATTATTCTTTAAATCAAACAGCAAAAAAAGCAGGAGTAAAAAATTTTGATAAATTCCATAATTCTGGATATAAGGGACTATACAATGGTGAAACTGCTGATTATATTGCAAAAAGAAAAGGTTTAAGATATAGAGAAGATATTTTAGACAATATGGGAAGTGAAGAACTTGCGGCTAATTTATTTCGTATTACGCAAACTGAATCAAAGTTAAAAAGAGATAATATTTCTACAGAAAAAGAGGCAAATACGACTCATTATAATATTGGAAAAAATATTAGAGATGTAATTGCAAAAAATGGTGGAACTATGCCAGAAGATTTACCAACACCTAAAAAAAGTTTAAAACAATTAGAAAAAGAAAATAATTTAGTAAAAAAATACATAAAAGAATAAATATAAGGCAACTATTTACTCTGATATTTCCTAATACAAATTGTACATACTGACATTTAAATACAGCTAACCAATAAAATTAATACGTTCCAAAAAATGTACTTTTTTACACTTTTTGGAACCAATAAATGTATTTTTTTACATTTTTTAGAATATATTGATTTTTTTACAACTTTTTTTAAGAAGTTCTATTTGATATGTATCATCTAAAATAGCCTCTTTACTTGCTTTTATAATCTCATCATACTCAATTTTTGAAAAGTCAATTTCATAACCACACTCAAGCATAAGCTCACGAATAAATTCACGTATGGCTCTTCCATTTCCCTCTCTAAAAGGATGTATTACATTAAGTTCTGTCATAAGATACGAAATCATTTTTATAAATTCATCAAAATTCATTTTCTTAAACTCTTCTAAATTTATTTTACTCATTACACTTTTTAGATTTTCTTCTATATATTCATACTGTGAAAAAACAAAGTTTTCTTTAATAATATTTTCAAGTCTATACATACCTGCAAAATCGTATACATCACAAAAAAGATAGCTATGAATGAATTTAAGTCTTTTTTCATCAAATACTTTAGGAAATTCCACCTCATTAATGGTTGCAAGTTTAAAGGCAACCATTTTTCGTTCATACTTTTCCAATTTTTTCTCATCTTTAATGTCTAGTTTGTTTACAAGTACATCCGTACCTTTGTATGTATACCTTGAATTTATAACATCATACATATACTTCCCTCTTTACATATTTTTAAATTCATTTTTTATAATTTCTATTCCCTCTTGTTCAGTTATTTTATTGTCTAAAAAACTATTTATTAAATCTATATCACTTTTATCTAAATTCATTCCTTCAAAACTCATACTTGCTTTTATATTATTTATTATTTTTTCATTTTCATTTAATACATTATCCAATTTTATCACCTTACTATATTACAATAAGTGGTATAGTTGTTTCTTTTTTTGTAAGTCCAGAATGATTCCCTTTTGTATTTAAACAATCTTCTATGTTTATTTTATCGCATACCATAAATTTATCATTTACAACTATCCCTATATATTCACCTAAATTTTCTTTAGCCTTCTTACTTAATTTAGTATTTCCAAATATTTTATATTTTTCTATCTCTGATTTTTTTAATAAAATTACATCTTTATTAAATTCACTTAAAAATTTTTCTTCAAATTCTTCTTTTGCTTCATCCTTTACAAAGAAGCTTATCATTCTTGTATCTATACTTGGAAGTGCATAAAAATATTTAGTGTAATCCGTATTTTGATTTAAGTACATCATACTTACCATATCAACTTGTCCATGATCAGCTATCACAATTACTTTTACATCATCATTATCGTTCTTTATAAATTTTATACCCTCTTCAACTTCAGATATAATATTTTTAACCTCTTGACTATTTACTCCATACATATGAGAGGCAGCGTCAAGTCCATCAATATATAAATAACTAAAAGACGTATCTGAATTTTTTAGTTTTTTAGACATGTTCATAAAACCTTCTCTAATAGAATAAAAGCCATGAGTACTAGCTTTACTGCCTGAAAACATTCTAGAATAACTAGATGATATTAATTCCCTAGGCATTGAAATATTAACAGTAGTATTTAATTTTTCAAATATACTTTCAAATTCAAATACTTCTTTTATATTAATTCCTTTATCTTCAACTTTCTTCCCCGTTTTTCTTTCAACCATAGGAAGTGGACAGTAATTTAAGTTTTTGCTTCTTAAATACTGCCACCATCCAAAAATTCCGTGTTCTGATGGATACTTTGCACTACATACACTTGTAAGTACACATGCTGTTGAAGTTGGATTTACTGTTCTAATACCTGTCATTAAATTTTTCTTTAATATTGAACTATCACTTAATTCATTTACTTTATAATACCCAAGTCCATCTACAAGAACAAGTAATACTTTTTTACTATCTCCTATATATTCTTCTAACCTTTGATACTTTTCTTTCTTTATTTCTTGTTTTACTCCAAACTTACTTGATAAATATTTTATTAAATCTACTATATCTATATCATTATAACTAGTATCTGAAAGGTAATTATTTAATTTTTCTATATTTTCTTTTAAATTTTGCATAATAGCTCCTTTTTACTTAATACAAAATGTTGCGTATAACGGAACAGATTTTATTCCATTTTCAAAGCCAAAATTTTTATTAGATATTCTAATACTATATTTTGGTTTAAATTTCTCAATATACATATTTAAACTCTTTGATTTTATATTTTTGTTTGCTTTTACTTCGACTGGTATTATTCCATCATCATTATATAGTAAAAAATCAATTTCTGCCTTATTTGAAGAGCTCCAATAATATAAATCATTTTTATTTGAGACGAACTGTGTTGCAACATAGTTTTCTGTTATTATTCCTTTATAAATCTCTAAATTATCCAAAATTATATCATTATATTTTACTCCAAGTAATGAAGTAAGAAGACCAACATCACTAAGATAAAGTTTAAAACATTTTTCATCTATAAATCCTTTTAATGGTATCTGTATATTTTTTATCAAATTACTCTTATATATCATACTGCTAGAAATCAACCAATTTAATGGTTCTATATAATCTCTACTTCTTGCATTCTTATTTAACTTGCTATATTGAAATTTATTACTTGGATTTGAAAGTTGGGTTGGAATAGATTTATATATTGCTTCTATTTTTATAGACTCAGCATTACTTACTACATATTTATTCATATCATTTAAGTAAGATATAATTATATCAGATGCAATATTTTTATTAAATTCCAATATATTCATTTTTTTATTTATAATATCTTTTACTGCTTCGGGCATTCCACCAACACATAAATACATTTTATATAATTCTATTAATTTATTATGTAAAACATTATCTATTGGCATCATTTTGTTATACGAGTTATATATTTCATCTATTAACATAAAATTTTCATTTGCCATTAAAAATTCTTCAAAATCCATTGATGCCATATTAAGTATTCTTACTTTTCCTACAGGGAAAGATTTCTTAAATCTATTTATTTTTACTCCAAGTAGGCTTCCAGCACATATAATTTTAAATTTTTCTTCACTTTCGCAAAAAAACTTAAGTGCTGAAATAATATCTTCAGACTCTTGCACTTCATCAAAGAATATTACTGTATTTTCTATATCTATCTTAGTATCTAAAAAAATTTCCATTCTTTTAAATTTTTCCATTATATTTATATCCCTTGAAAATATACTTACAATTTCAGGTGTTTCTAAAAGATTAATATATATATACTTTTTAAATTCTTTTTTGCAAAATTCATTTATAATATATGTTTTCCCAATTTGCCTTGCTCCTACCACCATTAAAGGTATTTTACTTTCAGTATTTTTCCATTTTAATAAATCTTCATATATTTTTCTTTTCATTAAACTCACCTATTATTATTTTATATATTTTTAATATATATGTCAATACTAAAAAAAAAGTTTCACGTTTTTGATACATAAAATTTAAAAAAATTTCACGTTTTTGATATATATAATTTTAAAAAGTTTCACGTTTTTGATACATATAAATAATAAATTATTTTTTAACGATATATTATTTGAGGATTTAGACGATTAAAAAGCCACGTGTTAATGTAAAGAAACAAAAGTTTTACTTTAACAAACACGTGGCTTTATTTATATTATATAATTATTCTATTTTTATTATTACAATTAATTCTTTGTATATCGCCAATTTACAGTAGTTGGTCCATCTTGATTCCAATTTTCATCCCAACCATCTGGCTTTTTACTTGCCTCACAATTTATTACTAAATTCTTATCATTGGCAAAAACTCCTCTACCCATCGTTTGAACATTATTTTTAATAGTAATTTCACTTAAAGATTTACAACCTGAAAATGCACTTGCGCCAATACTTGTAACATTATCAGGTATATTTATCTGACTTAATTTTTCACAACCACTAAATGTAGCATCTTTTATTTTTGTTAAGCCACTTGGTAATTTTACACTCTCTAAAGACTTACAACCATTAAAGCAATTAGTTCCTATGCTTGTAACTCCATCTGGTATATCAATAGTTTTTAAACTAGAACATTCCAAAAAAGCTTCACTTGAAATACTTTCTAAAGAATCTGGTAATTTTACCTCTTTAAGAGAACTACAGGATCTAAAGCAAAGAACTGGTAACGATGTTATATTACTTTTTATTTCAACTTTTTCTAAATTTAAGCAATTTCTAAAGGCATATAAATTTATCCTTGTTACTGATTCAGGTATAACAATATCAGAAATAGCGGTACCCTCTAAACATCCTTCGCCCAAATATTTTATATTTTCATGTAAATTAATATATTTTAAAGATGAGCATCCCCCGAAGGATTCAGCCCACAATTTTTCCACAGAATTAGGTAATTCTATTTTTTCAAGACTTGTGCACCCAGAAAACATATAATGACCAATCTCTCTTAAATTTTGAGATAATTTAACTTCATTTAATGATGTACAACCATTAAATACGCTCTGTTCAACTTCAGTTATACTATCTGGCATAATTATTTTTTTTATATTTGTTTGCTGAAAAAAAGCAGATTTTAGAATTTTAACACAACCATCTGGTAATTTTAAAATATAATTATTATTTGCTAAATAACTATCAAAATCATCTTGATTTTTAATTCCTTTTAGTTTAGTTTTATTTTCATCTTCCCATTCAAATAAATCTTTATCTGCTGTTATAATTAAATATCCAGATGGATTAATTCCCAAGTCCTTTAACCATTTTTTCTCATTTTCTTTTACATTTTTTGGATAGTATATTAATTCATCATTTTCTATTCCAAACTTTCCAACATATTTTTCCTTAAAACTTGATATATACCTATTCATTTCTTCTTTTGTTGGTACCTCGGTCATTGTAATATTTTCTCGTGAAGCTGTGTAATCTTTTAATGTTTCACTTCCTATGTAGAGGTACAGTTCATTTTGAAAAGCTCTAACATCCTCTTTAAAACTTGCTTCTTTAGCACTCTCAATTGGGTTATTTTTAGAAAGTGTAATTATTACAGTTGCAGCTAAAATAATAACTACTATTATAGTAATAATAAGCACTATCAAAGATATTCCTTTTCTTAATTTAAAATTTTTCATATTATCTAAAATCTCCTAAAACTAATACACTTAATTTAAGTATACATTAATAGCATAAAATATTCAATATATTTTTAAAATTTGTTAAAAAGATTTATATATGTATATGGATATCTTTCCATAATATAAAAACACGTGACATAAATTGAAGTAAAAGAAAAAATTGCACCTCAAAAATCACGTGGCTTTACATTTATATTCTAAACTCAGATTCTTTAAATCTACTAATGACCCTATCTTTTCCAAGTATTTTCATTATTTCATATATATCTGGTGTATTATGCCTATTTGTAACAGAAGTCCTTATTATATCTGAAAAATCTGCAATACTTCCTAGAAAATTATCTGGATTTTCTTTATACTCCTTCATATTAGTACAGAATCCAAGATTATTTGCAAGTTCTTTCATTCTATTAAACCAAGTATCTTTATCATCATTTTCGTTATATACACTAGAATATTTCTCTATTACATCTAAAATAACTTCTTTAGTCAATTTATCTGTAACTCTAAAGTCATATCCTTCTTTTATATCTTCTTTAAAATACTCATCAAAGAAATAAAAGAAAGTAGGTATAATATCTTCCCATTTATATATATCTTTACGTATTTTTTTTGCTCCATCTCTTTCTAAAGCAAAGATTTTTTTGCTATAAGCCTCATCTTTTGAAATTAGGTTATATACTTCTTCGTTATATTTTTTTGCCCAATCAAGGACAGCTTTTAATACTTCATCGCTATTCATTCTTGATATTACTTCTTTTGATACATCATTTAATTTTACATTATCAAACAATGCACCTGATGTATTTATCTTTTTTAACTTAAGTTCAAATAAATCATTACTTTCATTTTTATGAGCTCTTTTCCAGTTTTCAAAATCTGAATTAATTAGAGTTAAAAGATATTCATTTACTGATTCTACTGGATATCCTGCTTTTAAGAAATATGATACAGCAGCTTCACTATCTTTTCTTTTACTAAGCTTTCTTTTAGATGTTCCATCTAATTTCATTATACTTGGAATATGTACAAACACTGGTGCCTTAAATCCCATAGCATAGAATAACTCTAAATGAATAGGAACTGAAGATACCCATTCTTCTCCCCTTATAACATGTGTTGTTCTCATAAAATGATCATCACAAACATGTGCAAAATGATAAGTTGGAAGTCCATCTGATTTTAAGATTACTATATCTTGATCATTTTGTGCAATATCAATTTTTCCCTTTATACCATCTTTAAAACTTACTTTTTTTAGGTGAGATCCATTTGATCTAAATCTTAAAATATATTTTTCTCCAGCTTCAATCCTTGATATATATTCATCAACTGATATATTTCTACATTTTGCATATACTGAGTAATACCCAGGTACAATTTTATGTTCTTCTTGATAATCATGTGTTTTTTGCAACATTTCTGGTGTACAAAAGCATGGATATGCAAGTCCTTTTAAAAGTAAATGTTTTGCACAAATTCTATATATTTTTTCTCTCTTACTTTGAGTATATGGACCATAATTACCAATTTCTTTTCCTTCTTCAATAACTCCCTCATCTGGTGAAATATTAAATTCTCTCATTTGAGTAGTTAAGTCTTTTACACTATCTTTTACTTCTCTTTTTCTATCAGTATCTTCTATTCTAAGAAAAAATACCCCACCTGTTTGATTTGCAAGTTTTTTATTTATAAGTGAAGTAAACAAGGCTCCAGTATGTAAAAACCCTGTAGGAGAAGGAGCAAAACGTGTTACGCACGCTCCTTCTTTTAAATTTCTTTCAGGATATCTTTTTTCTAAATCTTCTACAGTTTCTGTTACATCTGGAAATATTAAATTTGCAAGTTTCTCATATTTTTCTTTTAAATTTTCATCCATTTTCAATCACCTTAAATATTAATTTCTATTTTTATCTAAATCTACATCCATTAATATTGGAAGTATCATTGGTTGACGTTTTGTTTTAGAATATACAAAACGCATTAAGTTATCTCTTAGATTTGATTTTATATTAGACCATTCACGAATATTTTCTTTATCGCATCTATCAAGTTCATCTTTTGCAACTTCTTTTATTTCTTCCATTAAGTCTTCACTTTCTCTTACATAAACAAACCCACGAGTTACTATATCTGGTCCTGAAATTACTTTTGCTGTTTTTCTATCTAGTGTTACAACAACTATTATAACACCATTTTCAGATAATAACTGTCTATCTCTAATTACAATATTTCCAACATCACCAACACCAAGTCCATCTACAAGTATCATACCAGAAGGTACTTGAGTTGTAATTTTAGCATCATGTTTTCCAATTTCAAGAGTTCTACCATTTTCCATTATAAATATATTTTCTTTTGGTGTACCTGTTTCGACTGCAAGTTCGCCATGCATTTTTAAAAATCTATACTCACCATGAACTGGCATAAAATATTTTGGTTTTACTAATGATAACATTAATTTTAATTCTTCTTTGCAAGCATGACCAGATACGTGTACATCGGCAAGTTGATTGTATATAACTTCAGCACCTAATTTTTCTAGTTCATCAATTACTTTATCAATTGATTTTTCGTTACCAGGTATAGCAGATGATGAGAAAATTACTAAATCATCTGGTGTTATTTGAACTTTTTTGTGCTCACCTGCTGACATACGGCTAAGTGCAGACATTGGTTCACCTTGTGTTCCAGTTGTAATTATTAATAATTCTTCAGGATTATAGTTATTTATTTTATCTATATCAATAATAGTTCCTTCTGGTACTTCTAAATATCCTAGTTCTTGTGAAACTGCAAGAACATTTATCATACTACGACCAACAACTGATACCTTTCTGTTACATTTTACAGCAGCATTCATTATTTGTTGCATTCTGTGTATATTTGATGCAAATGTTGCAACTATTATTCTTTTTTTACAGTTTGTAAATATTTTATCAAACTCATGTCCTACTATACTTTCTGACATAGTATATCCGTCTCTTTGAGCATTTGTACTATCAGACATTAGAAGCGTTACACCTTCTTCACCAAGTTCTGCAAGTCTTGCAAAATCCATTGGTTTTCCATCTATTGGCGTATAATCTACCTTGAAATCTCCTGTATGCACTACTGTTCCAACAGGTGTCTTTATTGCAAGTCCTGCTGCATCTGCAATTGAGTGTGTCATTCTTATAAACTCTACCTTAAAGTGTTTTAAAGCTATAACGTCACGTGGTTTTACACATTTTAGCTTTGTACTTTTTTCTAAGTGATGTTCTATCAATTTTGCTTTGATTAGACCTAATGTTAATTTTGTTCCATAAATTGGTACATTTATTTTCTTTAAGAAATATGGTATTGCACCTATATGATCCTCATGCCCATGAGTTATAAATAAAGCTTTTACTTTATCTTTATTTCTTTCTAAGTATGTTATATCTTGAATTACTAAATCAACACCTAACATATCATCCTCTGGAAATGCAAGTCCGCAGTCTACAACTATTATTTCATCTTTATATTCAAAAACAGTCATATTTTTACCAATTTCATTCATACCACCTAGTGGAATTACTTTAAGTTTAGCATCTGCAAATACAGTAGGTTTAGATGATCTAGATACAACAGGCCTTGTATCCATATTTAAGAATTCAACATTTGGCCCTTTTTTTAATAATTTCTTCTTCGTATCCTTTACTAACTCCTTATTATTTAATACATCATTTTTATCTTTTCTATTTGTTCTTGTTGTTCTTGTTGCTTTATTACCTCTAGAATTTGAATTATTTCTTTTTGTTAAAGGCGCAGTTTGCCCCTTTCTTTTGTAATCCTTTTTTTCTTCCATTAAATTATTATTCCTCCTTTAATATTTACTTTTCAATTTACTTTAACCACGATCAATATATATTATAGTATTACTACTATTATATTCTAAAATATAATTTTAACACGAACTCAATATACATAGCTTATATTATACACCGAAAGCAAAAAAAAGTCAAATTAGAAAGTTGTCTAATTTTGACTTATAACAAAAATATAATTATTTTTCTATATACTTTTTATAGCATTTTCTGCATACTGCTTTATACATTTCATTTCCACCAACAACTATTTTGTCACCATCAATTATTGCTTTTCCATCTTTATATCTCATATTTATAGTTGCTTTTCTGCCACATTCACATATTGTTTTTATTTCTTCAATCTTATCTGCTATTGCCATTAATTCCTCTGAGCCCTCAAATAATTCGCATTTAAAATCAGATCTAAGTCCATAACATATAACTGGAATTTCTAAAAAGTCTACTACATCTGATAATTCATTTACATGTTTTTTAGTTAAAAAATTACATTCATCTACTAGAATACAATTTGGCTTTTCTAATAAAGATGATACATATTCATAAATATTAGTATCTTCATTTATTATATATGCCTCTCTTGAAATTCCAATTCTAGTTGTAACCTTTCCAACTCCATATCTGTTATCTATACTTGGAACCATAAGTAAACATTTTTGGTTCCTTTCCTCATAATTATATGCAACTTTTAACAAATCTATTGATTTACCAGATCCCATTGTTCCATATCTAAAATATAACTTTGCCATACATACACCTCTTTATTAATAATTTTTTATCTATAATATTTTAAGAAAAAATCCTAAATTTTCTTTGAAATTATCCCAAACTTAGAAAATATCTATTACAAGTATTTTATCATCCAACTTTAAGTAATTCTCCTATTTTTAATAATATTTGTGAAAATCGATTTTGTTCATCGTCTAAATCAATAAGATCAAATTCATTTTCTAGCTCAAATAACAAAATACTAGCTACTTTATAAAATTTATCTTGACTTAATCCTCTAACTGCTATATCTATATCAGAACTTTCATTATAGTTTCCATTAACAAGTGAACAAAATATAAATATTTCTTTTGAATTATTTTTCTTTATAATTTTTATTGCTTTTTTATCCCCCTTTACAACCAAGAATATTAGATATACTAAATCTTTTCTTGTGACTTCAAAAAACTATTCTTTACCAGAATTCAATTTTCTTATTTCTTTAGCATTTTTATCAGATACAACTTTTTTTCCTGTCTTTCTTTCTAATTGTTCTCTCGCAACTCTGGCTATATTTCCACCTTCTATTACAGAATCTTGTGCTTCCATAAATCCTTTTTCATTTTTACTTTTTGAAATTTCTGTAGAAGATGTTTCTGCTAGCATATTAAGTACTAATTCCATATTAGTCATATTATCTCGTAAATTTTCCTTTTTTAAACCTTTTAAATTTTTATATTCTTTTACTGAATGTCCACTCCAAGCCTGTGTTAAAATATTTGTTAATATTGCAAAATCTTTTGCCTCGCTTATTCCTTTTTCTTTTAGTTCATCCGTAAATTCTTTTCTTATATCTATTGTTTTTAACCTTTGATTTATCCATTCTTCTGAATATCCTTTTTTTCTGTATATATCTAATGCTCTATTTATTGCTATTTCTGGATCATATGCTTCATCTATTCGTTCTTTTCCTACTTGAGCTAACCATAGTTTAAATGGTTCTGCTTTTTTAGATGGTATTGATTGTATTAAACGCAAAACTTGCTCCGTATTCATTACATCAGTGTTATAATATTTTCCATCAGATGATTGCATTTTCAGTTGGTAACAATTTGTTACCAACTCACTTCCTTCCTTATTTAATCTCATTTTTAATGTTTTCCAATATTTTCTACCTGCCTGATAATCATTATCAGTTAATGCTGATACTATATCAACAACCGAAAAATACCATTTTTCTTTTTCTTCATCCCATTTTGCTCTAATTTTTTTATCTTCAAATAATTTTAATTCATTATTTTGCTCCATTATTACCTCTTTTCCCAAAATTTCTATTATTTCTAGACATTTTGGTTTCAAATTTATTTTCTACATTTATACCATATTTTTTAATCTTTTTCAATACTTTTACGAAACTTCGTTCTTTTTTATTTACCTTTAACTTCTATTATTATTTTACATGATTTTTAGAAAAAAATAAAGTCCTAAAAATTCACTTTTAAGACTTTATTTTCCATTTAATCAAATTTGTAAGAGAAAAGAAGAAGACAGTTTCAACTGCCTTCTCATTGCTTTAGCACTTATTTATTCACTATAACGAAATTTAAATTATATATATTATTAGTTATAACCTATGCTTTTGTTCCACACTCTGGACAAAATTTTGAATCTGGATCAAGCTTATTTCCACAATTTGTACAGAATTTAGCTTCTACTTTTTTCTCACCACATTCTGCACAAAATTTACCTGTATTTTCAGTTCCACATTTAGAACATTTCCAAGTGTTATTTTGTGGTTTTTCCTCTACCACCTCAGGTGTTGCTGGAGCTTCAACTGGAACTTCTGGCTTTACAGGTGTTTGAGCTTTTGTAGCAGCATCTTGTTGTGGTGTCATTGGAGCTGCACCATTTCCATTTGCAACGCCACCAAAAGCATTACCACTTGCCATATTCATCATACCTATTCCCATAAATCCATTTGCTGCACCATTTGAATTACTAGCTGCATTTTGGACAGCATTTGCATATGCACCAGTCATTACACCTTGTTGTTGATATGCGTCTCCACCAATTTCATAATTATCAATTTTCTCTTTAGATTTATCATCTAGAGTTAAACTTTCAACAATAAATGAAACAAGTGAAATACCTCTTTTTCTAATTGGTTCATCAAATACATTTTCATCCATTATTTTCTTTATTTCATCAGTTTTATTTGGAAGTTCAAGTACCTCTATTTTGTATTTATCACTTCCTAAGCTATTCATTACATTAGAGAAAGCTCCTATAACTTCAGATCTCATTTGTTCTACTAAATCAGCTTTTCTGTATACATCAGCTGTTCCAGCTATTTGTGACATAAATAAAAATGGATCTGAAATTCTAAATGTATATTTACCAAAACATTTTACTTCAACACTCATTGCAAGATATGAATTTGTTCTTGCGTTCATTATTGGATGACCCCAATCTTTGTATGGTACTGGAGCTGGTGTTCCAAATTTGTTATCTAATATTTCTTTTATATTGAAGAAAAATACAGCTTGTTGTTTAGCTGTTGCACCATTATATGTAAATCTTTGCCACATCTCTTTAAACATTCCACCAAATTGTCCTGCAAATAGTGATGGTGTTGATGAATCACTAAATGTATATACACCTTCTTCTGCAGATGCATCTACTATTCTACCATTATCATATATAATAGCACATTGTCCTGGTCCTACAATGACAGTACTTCCATTTGAAATAACTCCATTTGGTGTAGTCTTTTTTACCATTAATACATCATTTGGCATGTCTTCACATCTTATTGCCTCTTTCCATTGATCGTGTAAAGTAGAGCCAACTGCTCCTACTGCTGCTTTAATTAATCCCATTTTAATTCCTCCTTAAATGAATTAAGGACTAAGCTAAATAACTTAGCCCTTATTTTTTTTATTTATTATTTTATTCCTTCAAGTCCTGAAAGTACCCAATCATGTTCACCTGTTGTTATAACACTTCCACAATATTCACATTGTCCTGCTGATGTTATTTCAGTTGGTGCTCCACAATTTGGACAGTTAGTTGTTGATTTATTACTTGTTCCGGCATGAGTTTTTACTCCATTTTTTCTTACAAATGTAAGTTTATATCTCATATGCCAATCAGTATTTTTATTTCCTTCAACAACTTCCTTAGTTGTTGCATCTATAATATAGTCTTTCATAACAGCTTTTAAGTATACTTCAATAATTTCTTTATCTCCATCTACTTTATGGCTCATTAATTCAGCTGATTCTACTGCAACTCTTTCTATCATGTTTATCCTGTTGTTATTAATATATTCTTGTAATTGTGCATTATGTTGTTCAAATAATTCATTTGATTCGAATGGTCTAATAATTTTCCAATCTCTTGCTGTCCATGCTGCTTGTAGTTTAACAAAGACATCTTTTGTCCAAGATAAGAATTTTTCCTCTGAGAATTCTGGATCAGTCTGTCTAATTTCATCTGCAATACCCTTCGTATTTGTTTTTATTGAATCTGTTGAACCATTTACTAAATTATTTAATGCATCAGTATGTTTATTGTTTGTTTTACCATTAGCTCTAGAAGTTACAAATATTGCTACTCCCACAATAATAATTCCTACTATTAGTCCCCATATTGAACCTCCTCCTTCACTACTGGAACTTGAGTAATCACTTCCTGAGTGCGAAGATCCCGAATAGCTAGAAGAACTACTAGAATGTGAACTACTAGATGATGATCCACTATCGTATCTATTTATATTTCCAACATCTGCAAATATACATGTGGATACAGAAATAACAGTAACAAGAACAAATACTGCTACAATCTTTAAAAAACTTTTCTTTTTCATTTTTACCCCCTATACAAAAGCTATGACAAAATGTAACAATAATTTTATCTATTATAGTATATTATATTTTATTCTTTGTGTCAATTGATATGTATTTTTTTATTATTTTTTATACCCTACTTGTATATAAAAATATTTCCAAGCAAATAAATTTACTTGGAAATATTTTTTATTGTTATTTTAAATTAAAGAATGCATTTTTTCCTGCATATTCAGCTACAGATCCTAATTCTTCTTCAATTCTTAATAATTGGTTATATTTACATACTCTATCAGTTCTTGAAGGAGCACCAGTTTTAATTTGTCCTGCATTCATAGCAACAACTAAATCTGCAATTGTTGTATCTTCAGTTTCACCTGATCTGTGAGATACTACAGCTGTCATTCCAGCTCTATTTGCCATAGATATAGCGTCTATTGTTTCAGTTACTGTTCCTATTTGGTTAAGTTTTATAAGGATTGAATTTGAAACTTTCATATCAATACCTTTTTGTAATCTTTTTGTATTTGTAACAAATAGATCATCACCTACTAATTGTATTTTATTTCCTAGTTTTTCTGTAAGTAATTTCCATCCTTCCCAATCTTCTTCAGCAAGACCATCTTCTAAAGATATAATTGGATATTTAGATGCTAAATCTTCCCAGAAAGCAACCATTTCTTCGCAAGTATACATTTTGTCTGATTTCCAGAAATAGTATTTTCCTTCTTCACCTTTTTTCTTAGCTTCATCATACATCTCAGTTGCAGCAGCATCAATTGCAATTTTAAAGTCTTCACCTGGTTTGTATCCTGCTTTTTCAATTGCTTCAACAATTACTTGTAAAGCTTCTTCATCTTTAGATAGGTTTGGAGCAAATCCACCTTCGTCACCAACTGAAGTAGCAAGTCCTTTTGCTTTTAATACTGATTTTAAATTATGGAATACTTCAGCACACCATCTAAGAGCTTCTTTGAAACTATCAGCACCTACTGGCATTATCATAAATTCTTGAATATTAACACTATTATCTGCGTGTTTACCACCATTTAATATGTTCATCATTGGAACAGGTAAAACTTTAGCATTTACACCACCAAAATAGTTGTATAAACTTACTCCTAAAGCTTCAGCAGCTGCTCTTGCTACAGCAAGTGATACACCTAGTATAGCATTTGCACCAAGTTTTCCTTTATTTTCAGTACCATCAAGTTCAATCATTGCTTTATCTATTTCAACTTGATCTAAAGCATTCATTCCTTCTATTTCAGGAGCAATAATATCATTTACATTATCTACTGCTTTTGTTGTACCTTTTCCAAGATATCTTGATTTATCTCCATCTCTTAATTCTACTGCTTCAAAAGCACCAGTAGATGCACCAGATGGAACTGCAGCACGTCCTACAAATCCTCCTTCTACAATAGCCTCAACTTCTACAGTTGGATTTCCTCTTGAATCTAATATTTCTCTTGCATAAATAGATTCTATTTCTAAGTATTGTTTCATAAAAAATTCCTCCTTATTTTTTTATTATATATATATTAACTATAGCAAAACTATAGCAAATAACAAATTATTTAGTAGATTATGTTATCAGGTAAACTATATTTTTTATTATCTTTATTAAGGTCATCTTTATTAGGTTCACCCTCATTATTTATTTTACCCATGTCTGTTTCACCAATTTCTTCTTCTGAGTTAACACCAGCTTGTAAAAATTTTGTAAAATCATTTTCTCCTTTTCTTTCAGGTTTTACATCTTGTCTACTAGTTGTAACTTGTTGTTCATATTTACCTAATTCTTCATCACAAATTTCTTCTAGATTGTTGGATATACTTTTATCTGCTTCGTTATAATCTTCATATATATGTCCTACTGTATTTTTTACTCTATTTTCAATCTCATATATAACGTCTTCATTTTGTATACCTTTTCTTTCAAGTATTTGCCTTACTCTACTTTTAAATTCAGGCGCGTGAGTAAAATATTCATCTTGTTCAGCTTTTTCTTTTTTACTAATTTTGTCTTTTTCCTCAGAATATCTGCTAAAGAGTTCTTTATTTATATCATTAATTTCATGTTTTAAATCATCATTGCCAGTATTTATAATTTCTTTTCTTTTTGAATCAATACTATAATTTAGTGTATTATTAAAGGTATTTTCTTTTTCATCTAAGTTTTTATCTAAATTATATACTGGTTCTAAAGATTCAAATAGTGCATCTTGTACAGTTTCATCAACATTTCTTATGCCATTACTTTCAAGAATATCTGGTACATCTCTTTGAATTAAAATGTCTAACCTTCGTTTAATTTGCAAATCATCTTTAGCTTTACCAAACAAATCCCTTACTTTATTTATGACACTTTCTTTTATTTCTTCAATTTGTTTATTCATTATTTCATTTTCATTCATATATAACCCTCTTAAATATTATTATATAGAAAGTTCTCTTAACCTTCTTCTTTCAATTCTTTTATCTGCCTTTTCTGCTAATTCTTTTCTTCTATCTTGATATTGCTCTTCTATTTCTTTCTTTCTCTCTTGTTTAAATAAATTATCTTTACTATTTTCATATTCTTTTATTCTTTCACTCATCTCATAGTCAGCTATAGAATATTTTTCATCATTTATATAATATTCGTATTCAGCAATATATAACTTGTTTTCTTCAATTTCGTCATCCATATTCCTTAATATAGTTTCAGCATCTTCTTTAACGTTATATTTATCTAAAGCTATATCACAAATTGATAAAATTGCCTTGTAATATGCAGGATCAAGACTGCCAGGAATATCTTTTGTATATCTCTTAGCAATATCTACAGATAATTTATAAAAAATATTTACAAAAGTTTTTGGTGACATTTTTCCATCAATTAGTCTAGAATTCAAATCTTCCATTAAGTCTTCAACATCATCTCTAATATTTGAATTTATAACATCTAACTTCTTTTTTATATCTAATTTTTCCTTTTTTTCTTTTTCATGTTGTTTTTTCTTAAATTCAGCATCTAGTTTTTCAAATTCTTTTTTAGAAATAAGTTTAAAACCTTTATGGCCACATATAGGGCATTTAGAATTAGAATATTTCTGCATTATTTCATCAACATATCTATATTCTACTTTTTTTATGCTTTTACTTACATATCCACATCTTGGATTAGTACATTTTACATATATGTCAACAAGTTCAGAAAGCTTTTTTTCTTCTTCTTCATTTTCTTCTTTCTCTTTTTCCCATTCATTCATCCAATAGGCAGTAGAACCAGTATCTTTAAGTGGATCATATTCTTCATCTTCCATGTCGTTATATTCCATCTAAATCCTCCTTTATTATACAATTTTTCTGTTATAACTCTACCAAGCTTTCTCCTGTCATCTCAGATGGTTTTTCTTCTCCCATAAGTGCAAGAAGAGTTGGTGCTAAATCACAAAGTCTTCCATTTTTTAAAGATTTTACTCTATCTGATACAACTATAAGTGGAACATCAAATGTAGAATGCGAAGTTATAGCCTCACCAGTTTTTAAATCAAGCATATATTCACAGTTACCGTGATCTGCTGTAATTAAAGCTTCTCCTCCTACTTCCTCTAGTTTTGATATTACTTTACCAACACATGTATCTAAAGCTTCAACAGCTTCAATTGCCTTTTCTATAATTCCTGTATGCCCAACCATATCGCCATTTGCATAGTTCATGATTATAACATCATATTTTTTAGATTCGATTGCATCTATAATTTTATCAGTTACTTCATAAGCAGACATTTCAGGTTTTAAGTCATATGTAGCAACTTTAGGTGAAGCAACAAGTATTCTATCTTCACCTTTATACTGCTTTTCTTCTCCACCATTAAAGAAGAATGTTACATGTGCGTATTTTTCAGTTTCGGCACATCTTACTTGTGTATATCCTCTATTTGATAATACTTCACCCAAAGTATTTTTTAATGCTTGAGGCTTGTATGCAACATGTACATGATTTAAAGTTTCATCATATTCAGTCATTGTAACAAAATATAAATTGTTCATTTTTACAGTTTCAAATTCACTAAAATCTGGTTCTGTGATTACCCTTACAATTTGTCTTGCTCTATCTGGTCTAAAGTTAAAGAATATTACTGAATCTTTATCCTTAATTTTAGCTATTTCATTTCCTTCTTCATCAGTAATTACAATTGGTTTTACAAATTCATCAAACTCTTGAGCTTCATATGAATTTTCAACAGCTTTTTGAACTGTTTTAAATTTATTACCAATTCCATTTACCATTGCGTCATATGCAAGTTTTTCTCTATCCCATCTTTTATCTCTATCCATTGCATAATATCTTCCAGCAAGAGTAGCTATTTTTCCAACACCAATTTCTTTTATTTTTTCCTCAAGTTCTTTTAAGTATTCTATAGCAGATGTTGGAGGTGTATCTCTTCCATCTAAGAAAGCATGAATATATACATTTTCTATCCCTTGCTCTTTTGCAAGTTTTAGTAATGCGTATAAATGAGAATTATGAGAGTGAACTCCTCCGTCAGATAAAAGTCCCATTAAATGCAAAGAACTATTGTTATTTTTTACGTTCTCTATTGCTTTTAAAAATTCTTCATTTTTAAAGAAATCTCCATCATTAATTTCTTTAGTGATTCTTGTTAAGTCTTGATATACTATTCTTCCTGCCCCTATATTTGTATGTCCAACTTCAGAATTTCCCATTTGACCTTCAGGAAGTCCAACAGCCATACCACTTGTTGCTATGTATGTATTTGGATATTTTGCTATTAATTTATCTAAATTTGGAGTATTTGCTAGTTTAAAGGCATTTCCTTTACTCTCATCATTTAGTCCTACTCCATCCATTATCATAAGTATGTATTGTTTATTTCCATGCATAATTTACATCTCCTCTATTTTTGCATTAGTAATTATATCATCTTTAGTCATAATTTACAATAGCTACAAAATCATTTTTAAGGCTAGCACCTCCAACCAAAGCTCCATCTATATCTTCCATATTAAGTATTTCTGAAGCATTGGCTGGCTTTACACTTCCTCCATATAGAATTCTTACTCTTTCTGAAACACTTGCACCATATTTTGTTTCTATAGCTTTACGTATAAAATGGCACATTTTATTTGCATCATCACTACTTGCTGTTTTACCTGTACCAATAGCCCAAATTGGTTCGTAAGCAATTACAATATTTCTTTTTAAATCATCACCTAGTATTCCATCTATACATTTATCTAATTGCTTTGCTACAACGTCAAACATTGTACCATTTTCTCTTTGTTCTAAAGTTTCACCAACGCAAATTATTGGTTTTATATTATTTTCAAGTAATTTTTTTACTTTCTTATTTATCATTTCATCTGTTTCATTAAATATACTTCTTCTTTCACTATGTCCTACTATACAAAAATCTACAAATGCTGAAACTAGCATTGGAGCTGACGTTTCACCAGTATATGCACCCTTATCTTCATAATATACGTTTTGTGCTCCAAGATGTATATTTGTATTTTCAAGTAATTTTGATACTGTTCCAAGTGCTACAAAATTTGGACATATTGCAACATCTACAATATCTGTATTTATTCTATCTTTTATACTACTTACAAAAGCTTCTGCCTCTGTTATTGTATAATTCATTTTCCAATTTCCAACTATTAATTTTTTTCTCATTAAAACCACTCTCCAATTATTTATATACTTATACATGTATATATTTATATTTTAACACCAAATTATATTAAAAACAACTTTTAATTTAAATTTGTATAAAAATTGAGTGTATTATGGTTACTATTATAGTTCCAAATGAATTATTTCCTTTATAATTACCTCAATTGAATATTTTTTACGTAAATGTACTTTTTATTCAATAACATTATATTCTATTATTTTACTTTAATTTTCTATTTTTATCCACTTTTTTAGAGTCATAACCAAAGTATTAATTCCTATTTCATTTTAATTTATATAACAAACCATGCTAAATATTTTAAGAAAAAATGTAAAATGAAAATAGGACAAATTTCAACTTGTATTTGAAATTTGTCCTATTTTTTTAATTTGTTATAACAAAATTGCTTACTGTAGCATCACTTATCCAATCAGGTTCTATTTTTTTATTACTAAATTTGAATTTTAATTTACCTTTATTATCTACACTCCAAGTTCCATTCCAGTAGGTTGGATTATCCATTTCTATAATTAAAAAATTATTATCAGATAGATTTTCATTTAATTTTGATATTAGGTTTTCAAATGATGTATCATCTAACGTAGAATTATTGATAATATACATACCTATTTTTTCTTGTATTTTGTTACAATCATCTATAAATTTATTTTTATTTTCATCTTTGTTATACTCAGATTTTATTTCTGTACAATACTTTGTAGCATTTAATTTACTAATATCTGTTGAATCATTTATTTCTATTTTTTTATTTAATGATACAACTATAATTATTACAGATATTATTACAACAATAGAAAATACAAAAATTAAAAATTTCTTCCTATCTAGAGTATAACTCTTTTTATTTTTTTTTGACATATTCTTTTCCTTTATTTATCTTGTAATGCTTCTATACCTGGAAGTTTTTTTCCTTCCATAAGCTCTAGAGATGCCCCTCCTCCAGTAGATACATGTGTCATTTTATCTTCAAGTCCAAACTTTTCTACTGCAGCTGCACTATCTCCACCACCTATTATTGTTATTGCATTAGAAGTTGCCATTGCTTCAGCAATTTTCTTTGTTCCATTTGCAAATTCTTCCACTTCAAACATTCCAACTGGACCATTCCATACAACTGTTGCTGCTTTTTTTATTTTTTCTACATACATATCTACAGTTTTAAATCCTATATCAAGTCCCATAGAATCTTCGTCAATATTTTCATCTTGAGTAAGTACTGCATCATATATTCCAGAAGTATCTTTACTTTCTATATGGTCTACAGGAAGCAAGAATTCCACTTTATTCTCTTCTGCTTTTTTCATAATTTCTTTAGCAATATCTATTTTATCATCTTCAACAAGAGATTTTCCAACGTTATATCCTTTTGCTTTTAAAAATGTAAATGACATTGCTCCACCAATTAACATTGTATCTACTTTATCAAGTAAATTTGTAAGTACAGCTATTTTACTTGATACCTTAGATCCACCAATTATGGCAACTAGAGGTCTTTTTGGATTATTAATATTATTATCTAATGCATTTATTTCTTTTTCTATTAAAAATCCACATACAGAAGGTAAATAGTGTGTTACTCCTTCTGTTGATGCATGAGCTCTATGAGCAGTTCCAAATGCATCATTTACAAATATATCAGCAAATGAAGCTAATTTTTCTGCAAATTTAGGATCATTTTTTTCTTCTTCTTCATACATTCTTGTATTTTCTAATAAAACAACATCACCATCTTGCATGTTATCGATAGTGTTTTTTGTTTCATCTGAATATATATCTTTTAAAAGAGGCACTTCTTTTTCTAAAAGTTCAGATAGTTTTTTAGCAACTGGCTTTAAGCTTTTGTTTTGACCAGTTTTTCCTATATGAGAACATAGTATAGTTTTTGCTCCTGCACCTATTAAGTAATTAATTGTTTTTAATGACTCTACAATTCTTTTATCACTTGTAATTATATCTGGATTATCTTTATCTAGTGGAACATTAAAGTCACATCTAACTAAAACTTTTTTTGAACTTACACTGATATCCCTTATTGTTTTTTTGTTTAACATAAACTTTCTCTCCTTTATACTTTTAGGCTAGCTTACACCAAGCTAGCCTAATTTTAATTCTTTATTTATGGTCTACTCCATACATATGAGTGATTAAATCTACAACTTTATTTGAATAACCCCATTCATTATCATACCATGATACTAATTTTACAAAGTTATCACTAAGTTGAATTCCAGCTTTTACATCAAATATAGAAGTATGAGGATCAGAAATGAAATCAGATGAAACAACATCTTCGTCTGTCCAAGACATAATTCCTTTTAGTTCTCCATTACATGCTTCTTTTATTTTTTCTACGATTTCTTCATATGAAGCTCCTTTTTCAAGTCTACAAGTAAGGTCAACTACAGATACATCTAGTGTTGGTACTCTAAATGACATACCAGTTAGTTTTCCATTTAATGATGGTATTACCTTACCAACTGCTTTTGCAGCACCAGTAGATGATGGAATAATGTTATATGTAGCAGCTCTTCCACCTCTCCAATCTTTTTTAGATGGTCCATCAACAGTTTTTTGTGTAGCTGTTGCAGAGTGAACAGTTGTCATTAATCCTTCAACAATACCAAAATTATCATTTATAACTTTAGCAAGAGGTGCTAAACAGTTTGTAGTACAAGATGCATTTGATACAATGTTCATATCTGATGTATATTCGTTATTATTTACACCCATAACAAACATTTTTGCATCTTTTGATGGTGCAGAAATAACAACTTTTTTAGCTCCACCTTTTAAATGAGCTTGTGCTTTTTCAGTTGTTGTAAACACTCCTGATGATTCAACAACATATTCAGCTCCAACTTCTCCCCAAGGAATTTCTGAAGGTTCCATGCAATTAAATACCTTTACAGTCTTACCATTTATAACTAAATCATTACCTTCAACCTTAATATCAGCGTTATATTTTCCATGAATAGTATCATATGTTAACATATATTTCATATATTCAACATCAATAAAAGGATCGTTTACAGCAACAACATCAACATTATCCCTTTCTAAAGATACTCTCATTACTAATCTTCCTATTCTTCCGAATCCGTTAATTCCTACTTTTATCATAAATTTATTCCCCCTTATTTATAACACTTATATTTTATCTCAATCTCTTTTCATTTGCAATAGTTTTATGCAATGTTTATATTATTTTCATCGCAAATTTTGATAAATCTTTGCATAAATAATTCCCTATAGCACCATAACCGATACCATAGGGGTATTAATTTTTATTCAACTATCATATTTGAATTGAAATTCATATCAATTTTTATTTTATCTTCATCATTTTTCTTTTCACCAGGTTTTAATATATCCATTTCCTTTATAACAGCTTTATATTTTTTAGTATCTGGATCTAACTCAAATACACTGATACTCTTTGTTAAATCTTCATCTAAATGTTTTAATTCAGTAGTAAAATATAAATCTTCATCCTTTAGATATGTACTTACTTTTTTTATAATTCTAAACATTTCAGCTGTATGTTGAATATCCTCTCCAACAAATATTACTCTAGGAGGTGTATAAAATCCAGCATCATTTTTTGTAAAGTTTTCAAAGAAGTCTGAATAAAGTTGTACTTTCTCAGCAAACATATTTTTCCAATCATCATTTCTTCTTACAACTTCAAATATAAAGTTTTCTTCTTCAGAAGAATTTTTCAAAGTAACAAGACCACCTGTTGGTTTAAATTTTACATTATATTTTTTGGAGTATAATAAAATATTAGGATTTGTACTTTTAAAAGCTGCAACTTTTTGCATATATGCAATAATAACTTGATTTCCAGCAAGCTTCCTTTTTACAGAATAAGCAGGTTTTGTATTATCTGTTGGTTGCCAAGCTGTTGGTATATTTCTTTGTTTTAATATATACGTTGCTATTTTATCCATTGAATAAACTCTATATGAACTTTTTCCAGAATCACTTTGAAAATAATATCTTGAAATTACTTTTGATTTTGTTAAATCTTCAAGCCATTTAGCAACTCTTGTTTGTCTTTTATCTTCTTCAATATCATTTATCTTTCCTCTTAAATCTAAGATTTGAGTACATTGTCTTGAAGTAATAAATCCAAATTCATTTACAACCTCTAAAGCTTTAATATGAGATTCATTAATATATCCCATATCCATTTTAAAAACAACTTGATTTATTGAAGCAAAACCTTCTTTTCCATCAAACACTTTTACTTCATTTTCCCTCACTGCAAAAGGTGATACAACTGTTTTTACTTCCTTATCATTTACCATTTTTCATCTCTCCTTAAATTTAATTTAAAATTTAACTTTTAACTAGCTAATTTACTTAAATAAATATGCTAATAAAAATACCAAATTGTATAAAAACGTACAATTTTTCTATATACATTATACAACAAAAAAGTTTGCTTGGCAATATCACAAGCAAACTTTTCATTATTTTATATATTAACACCATTAATTTACATACATTGTCATCCTTGTTCCTACTTCATGCCATAAATAAGTAATGCCATATACTTCTGTTTTTTCAAGTGAATATACATCATTTGTTTTATAACATCCACCGTAGGCCTTTCTACCTCCAATAACAGATCCTCTTTGAGTCCATTCAAAAGCATTACCAGCCATATCATATATATTATTTATGCAATAGTTTGAATTACTTCCCGTTTTCTCTAATTTATTATAATAATTTCCAATATTATTAGAATTATATACATTTGTATATACCTTTGGATTTCTTGCAAACCAAACTAGTACTGCATCCCATTGACAGCCCCAAATCATTTCTGTTGTTATATCATTTCTGTCGTACATTCTCTTTAAAACTTTATATAAGTCTATCCAACTTTGATAAGTAATATCTTCTTTCCCAGCTTTAGATACAACTTTTTCATTGTCCTTTACTGCTTTGTTTAAATTTCCTATTTCAAATCTACTTATATAAAATCCTTTATTTTTCTCTACTTGCTCAACCATTTTATTGAATGATTTCTGATATAATTCTCCTGTACTTCCCTCAATATAATCTTCGCTATCTCCATATATACTTCCTCTTACAATATATGGCTCAGCATTATATTCTGATTGATTGACAACTAAATATTTTATTTGATGACTATCAAAAACATAAGATAAAGCTTTATAATTTTCTCCCTCTTTTATAGCAATAGGATTTTTTCCCTCATCAACTAATTTTTCAGCATCTTCAAAACTTTCAACTACAGCTTTTTCAACAGGTATCCACACAAATTGATTTCCCTTTAATTTAGATAAATACTTATACTCAGTTCCTTTAAACTCATCTTTTTTATTATCAGATATTACAACTCCTGAATCAATATCTCCTCCAACATAGTAAAAACCATCTGGTATATTTATTTTAGATTTTATACCTTTTAATTTATTTGAATTTGATATTGAATTTGCAACTAATATTAATGTAAAAATCATAACAACAACCCATACAAAAGTTATTAAAATTATTGATATTTTAGAGATTTTTCTTTTCTTTTTATTAACCTTTTTTCCCATTAATTTAGCTCCTTATCCAATTATTACCAATTTTACCTTTTTCTTTTCTGGTATTATACGTTTAATACTTACTAAGACTTTTTGACCATATTCTATTCCATTTACATGTTCAGCAAGTCCAACAACGTTTGGTGCAATTTCTACAAATATTCCGGATTTTATTCTATTTCTTACAACGCCATCTATTATATCCCCTTCTTTAAATTTGGAAATATTTTCCTCAAATGTTCCCTGCAATTCTTTATATGATAGTTCAATTCTTCCTGTATCCCTGTCATATTTTTTTACAACAACATTTATTCTTTGTCCAACATGTAAAATATCAGAGGCATTTTGAATTAATATATCAGATATATTTTCTAATTTTAATATACCGGTTACTCCTCCTCCAACATCTACAAAAGCTGCATAATCATTAGTACTTACAACTACACCTTTTAATTTCATTCCAGGTTTCAAATGCATATACATCCATTTTCTAACCTTTAACTCTAATATTTTTTTAGATACAATTAACTCAATATCATTTTCATTTTTTATTATTTCCTTTATGCATACATGTAAAATTTTTCCTTTTTTGTTAATTATATGTTTTTCCTCAACTAGACCATCATCTCCAACTATGCTTGAAGACTCTTCTCTTGGAATAATTGCTTTTATATTTTTTCCAATTATTCCAATCATATTTAAACTTTCATCAATATCTGTTACATATATATCAACAACTTGTTGTTTATTTTTTATTTCTTCTAATTGTTCTAATGAATAATTTTTTTTATTAGGAGCACTTTTACGTGCTCCATTATTTTTTACAAAATTTTCCATATAAATTAACTCCATTCTTTAAAGTAAGTCAAAGAATAATACACTTGTTGAACCATTCTTTTCTTTAAATGAAAATACTTTCTGTATTGTTACACCATCAGCGTCATAATGCCATGAACCTGGACTATAGTACCAATCTGGACACATGAACAAAATTCTATGCTGTACAGCAGATCCACCTTGATCAAAAACATATTCAATAGCTTTCTTAGCATCTTCTGAGTTATCAGTTACCGACTTCGAATTACCGTATGCTGAATATTCATAGCCCATTGTTTGTTTTATTGTCATTGGAGTACACCCATTATACTTAGAAACCAAAGCATCTCTAAGACATTGAGCTTGAAGAACCATTCCTTCGTATCCACCAGTACCAAATTCATTATACACAATCCACTGCATTTCCGATCTTTCTTCACTTGATAATGAATATGTACATCCTTTATAACTACTATCTACTTTATAACCTGATGTAAATAAAAACTCACCATTACCTGCTCCACTTCCGCCTCCAATAGGTGAACAATCATCATTAAAGAATTGTTCTGGATCAACCTTTTCAGATGCCCAAAATGTACTTGCACCTGTTCTAACTTCAAAGTGTAAATGGTTTCCTGTAGAGTTTCCTGTTGTTCCCATAGTTCCTATTTGTTGCCCCTGTTTTACATTGTCTCCTTCTGAAACCTGTAAACTTCCTGGAGCCATATGCCCATATAATGTAAAATATCCATTTGAATGTTTTATTATTACACAATTTCCATAACCATCTCCAGTATCTCCAGCTTTTATTACCTCACCAGCAGCTGCCGCTACAATTTTAGCTGATGTATTAACACCATGAGCTATATCTATTGCTCCATGATTTCCATTATGTACACTATCATCTCCTGCAAATGTTGCTATTAATTGTTCCTTTAATGAAAGCCCTGCTTCAACATATTCAGGCACTGGCCATATAAACATTCCACCTTGTGATGATGAACTTGAAGAAGATTTTGAACTATATATGTTCTCAAATCCTAATGTTTTACCATATGCCCAAGGTAAAGAATCATTTTTATCATATACCTTTTGGAATAAATCTTTTAAGTTCCAATATGATAATTTAAGTTTTTCTCTAGAATATCCAACATATTCATAGTATTCTCCACCTTCACGTATATATCTATGGAATATGTCAGGATTAGAATTCATAAAATCTATTCTATTTAATCCATCTGTTTTCTTCAATGACGTATAATATTTTCCTGATTTAGTTCCAGTACACGTTGTATCTGCACCACCTTCAGAACCGTCACTACTATCACCTGAATATTCTGTAACACTTCCTTTATTAGAGACAAAATAGCAATCAGTTAAATATTGACCTCCTGAATAAAATACACTTATTGGATTCCAACCATTTTGAATTGCATTATATGAATCAGGATTTGAAACATATATCTGAGTTCCATCTCTACTTATATCTAGTATTGCCATATAATGTCCATTTGCGCTATATCCTGGATCATGTACAACAGCAACACAGCCGTCCTTTAACAAATTCTTTAGTTGTGACTGACTAGGTGAATTAATTGTTTTTACTTCTGCATCACTTGCATAATCGCTTAGCCAAGGAGTAAATTGTGTACCACCACCAGTTGACTTTAATTTTTTAGTAGCATCTTCAAAAGTAGCCTTTGTACTATATCCACTGCCAACAATCATTGTACTTACTGTTCCACATTCACTACTCCATGAACATCCTACAGAACTTATATCATATCTAAAAACATAAGAATTTCCATTTTGTTTATATTCTTTAAATTTTCTACCTGTAGTTCTGCTTTCATATATTCCAGTATATCCAGTTGAGTTTACATTAGATGTTGATATAACTTTACCTTTTCCACTTTTGTTAGAATTAGAAGTTGAATTATTACTTGAAGATGATGAGCTACTACTTCCTGATGATGTAGAAGAACTATTTGAAGAACCACTTCTTTTTGTTACTACTATTCCACACTCAGTAGTATTTGCATTTTCATATATTTTTTCTATTACCCAATCAAGATCATATTCTTCTCTTAATCCACCTGCAGAATTTGCTATAATTACTTTATTTCCATTAAGACCAACTAAAGTTATATAATGTGCTCCATTTCCACTTGTACCAAGTGCAGCTTGAATAGGTTTTATTAATGCGATTACTGGACTATTATTCTTCAATGCTTCTGTTATTTTTGTTTTAGATAAACTTGCTTTTTGTGCTGGTGTTGTTCCTCCTGCTGTTCTATTATCCCATCTTAATGCTTCAGCATCTATATTATATACATTTTTAAGATCAGCAGCTATTCCTGCTAATGTTTTGGGACCAGTCCAATTTGTGTCATTTCCACAACTTACTGGATCAACTTTTTTTCCAGTAAGCCCCCCAACACAAACGGTAAGTGAACAAAGTCCACATCCAGCTTGAGAAATTGTATCTCCTCCGTGTTTAGTAGTATTTGGATAAGAACCTTGATTGAATACTGGATAAGTATAATTTCCAATTTTTATTTCTGTTGCTGGATCAGAAGTTCCAGTACTAGTTCCACTAGAACTTGAAGCTGAATAATCTTCTCCACATAATGCTGTTGCATCTACCTTTTCTTTTCTTTTATCTGATTGATTATACATTATTAAATCATCAATTGTGTAATCAGATGTTTCCGAATCAGTTTGGCTTAATTTGTCCTTCCATATTCTTGTTACAGTATGCTCAAGTCCATTCTCATAATCTGTATATTGCTTAAATGTGACATTATATGAATATGCAGTAGTCCTTTTTGTTGTATTTGTTGGATCATTTTGTGGAATTCCATCACCAAACCTACTTGCTTTATCTAAATTTGCCCCAGATATGTTCCCATTACTATCTACTGTAAGTCCATACATTGCATTTTCGCCTTTTTTATTTATGTCCTCTGTAGACATTGTTTTTGCATATGTTGCTGTAGATTCATTTGTAGAATCAGCATTTCTTCTTTTAGCAGCATCAGAATCACTATATACTTGATAATTAAATTGATTTACTATTTTTGCATCAAATACATCAGCCTCTTTTATATAAAAATGTGATGTATATTCGTCTTTTTGGCTTACGGCTTCTTCTTTCATTGGATCCACTGTTCCACCTGCTATTCCAGATGTTGTTCTAGTATTCTTTGGGGTCCTACTATCTTCAAATGTTTGTGAAGAACCAAGACGTAAAGAATAATTCTTAGCTCCATTTTCATATTCACGTTCTATAACTTCCACAGTAACCATATCATGTTTTTTTATTTCATCATATGTATAATATCTTGTTACAGTTGTATGCTTTTTTAACTCATACCAATTTGCAACTATATTACTGTATGCTTCTTTTATTATGTTATATGAAAAAGCTGGTGCCCTGTTATTATCACTTTCAGTTCCATTTAGAACCGATGCATTACTCATTGCAAGAGGTATATACCATGTCTGCAAATATGGTAATGTTAAATCAATAAATTTATCAAGTTTAACTTCCTTTGGATCTCCTGCATTATTTTTTGTCGTATCAGGATACTTTAGTCCTCTTTCCTTATCTTCCTTAAAATCTTTTATGTCTTCACCCGCTGTCGCATTATGACTAAATTTTTTCCAATCAACATTGTTAAAATTATATTTTTCTGTTAACAATATGTGTTTATATAAAGGTAATTTATCTTCTACATTAACAATTCTTTTTTCTTTATTATCTTCTTTTACATCTTTTGTTCCAATTTTATATTTCATTAACGTCTGAGTTTCAGCTCCGCCCTTTTCTTCGTCAATAAATTTATCATACATTGCATTTATATCTTTTAACTTTACTTTTATAAGGCTTGCCTTATCTTCATATAAACTTTTAGCATCTTTATCTAAATTAGCATTAGAAATATAGTCCTCAACACCACTTGTTACAACAGAACTGCTCTCTTTTATCATTCCCATCATTAAAAGTGCAGCTAATATTATAAATATAAACAATATAACAATAACAACTATTTTTACCTGCATTGGTAAAAGTTGCCATAAAGCCTTTATTCCTCTTCCTACAGCTTCTTTAAATGATTTCCATCCTTTTTGTGCAGTTTTTTTAGCACCTTGTTTTGCAGCTTGTCCAAGTGTAGATCCTCCTGATGGCATCACATCCGAATCTGTTGATGGAGTATTGTTTTCTACATTATTATTTTTTTCATTATCCATTTTTAACCACCATATTATAAATACACAATAGTTGACTTCTTTGCAAAATTAAATATAACTTTATAAAAGTAATCAACAAAAATTATACATCCATATCATTTTCTTTCAACATATAAAGTATATAATAAACTAGAAAAAAAAACAAGATTGAATATTCAAATGATAAAAATGTCTATTTTATCATTTTTCTATTTTTCTTTACAACAATAATAATTAATAACATTACTGTAAAATCTATATATAAATTAACTCTAAATTTGTCTTAACTTATTAAAGCATGTTTAACTTTTTATTCTCTAATACTAATACCTTATTTTCTAAAAATCAATTTTTATATTTTCATATATTAAACATTTTTATCATCATTACAAATTGATAATTTTCTATCAATCAAATAATCATTATAATTAAATTGTATAATTTCCAAATCATTTTTAAAATTGTCATTGTATTATAAAAAATGAAAATATAAAAATATCAATAGTAAATATAAACCTATTTTATTTATTTATTTAATAATTAACTTTTCAAAAAATATGCTATTACAAAAAATCGTAATATTTATTTAAAAATTTATGAAATCAAAAAGTTTAGTATACTAAACTCTTAAATTTCCATATTATGTACATCTTCTTAAAATCAAGTATTAATTGATACTGTTTTACTTTCATCACCAATTTTAACTTGTTGAAGTCTAATTGTTTTTATCTTGTTTTGATCTTGACTACTAATCGCAAAAAATAGCTCTTTTTCTAATGAACTTCCTGGTGTAAGAATATCTTCATCAGCAGATATAACTGCTCCACCCATATTTGCTCTCTTACCATCACTCATTATTGCGGTAACATTAGTTATATTATCAAAATTATATTCAACATTTTTATCACTATTATTAGTTATTTTTAAAGTATATGTAATTCCATTTTCCCTAAGAGTATTCTTTGTAACTTCATATTTTATATTATCAATTATTGTTGTTTTAGTACTACTTGAAATTGTCCCTTCATTTGTCTCTGTGTATGTATTGTTGACTATTGGTATTGAATTTTGTTCAAAAGACAATGTATATTCGTATGGTTTTGTTTCAATTACATTAACATATTTTGAAACATTATTACAAGTATATTTAAATCTATATACATAAACATCATCTTTTTGGATATTAACTGTACATTCTCCTATTGATATTCCATTTTTTGATATAAATCCTGATTCTTCTAAAAAAGCTTGATAATTTTTTTCAGTTATATTCTTTTCAGCTTTATAATCCTCATCTAACTTCTGGTATAGCTGTTCTAAATCATTTTCAGTAAGAAATGTCATAATTTTAGTTTTATATATATCTATAGCTTTCTCTTTTTCATCAATGTCCTCATAAGTAAATTTAGAATTTGAAACAATTGAATCATTACCCTTTGGCCACCATATATATATTATAACCAAAACAGCAAGTACAGCATAGGCTATTATAAAAAGCAAAGTAAAATTAAATGTTTTTTTATTAGTATCCATATATAATTACTCCTTAATCTATATAAAAAATATTATATTTTTTATTTTCAGTATCAAGTATTATTCCGATATATGCATTATCACTTTCATTTTGTGTTGATAATTGACAAATATATGCATTATCATAGTTATCCATTTTATATACTGAAGTTATCAATGGTTCAGGAATCAACGTAAAAACATCTTTTTCTTCACCAATAACCTTTGTTATAAGATTATTGGCTTTATCCAAATATTTTCCTTTTCCAAGATACTTTCTATAATTTGGATCTAATGCATTATAATAATACTCTACATCTTTAACTTCCTTTGTAAACTTAGACTGATACGTATTTATAAACTTATATACTATTTCGTTCAAATTCCAATACACATCCCTATCATTATTCGAAGTCGATTCAATAATTAAATCGTCTATGTTTGTATTTTTATAATCTATTCCTTCATTTTTTTTTGTAACACTTTTTAATATTCCAAAAATAACAATTAACAACAATAATATAGTAATTATTAATATCAATCTTTGTTTCGGATTTATATTACCTTTTATATCTACTAACTTCATAATTATTTTTTATACATATACTGTATTGTATTTCAAACAATACAGTATATGTATATATCCTCCCTTTTAAACTTGAGAATTTTTATCCATTTTTTGCATAATAGCTCTTGTTCGTTTTGCTTGACTTTCTCTTTTATTATTCTGTATTTTAAGTGTATTTTCCATTTGAGATAACTGTTTATCTAAATTACTACTTGCCTTTGCTCTTGCTTTAGCACCTTGAGCAACAGTTGACACTGCCTTTGTTAAATTTTCACCTAAAGCATCTCCAGCTCCCATACCATAGGCCATAGCTTTAGGAACTTGATCTAAGTCACCTGTTGCAAGTCCAGAAATGCTTCCTATAGAAAGACCTGCCATTCCTCCAATACCAGCTCCTACTGTTTCAGCAGCACCAGCAACAATCTTCTGAATTCCTTGTCTTCTTTTTTCTTTAGCTTTAGCAATTTCATCATCATATGCATCCATAATTTTTTCTGCATCTTTTTCAAATTGTGGTCTTGAATTTGGAACTGAAATATCCATTCCAACAGCAGCTGATTTATTCAATCTAGATGGAACAGTAGCATTTTGTGCCATTGCTTTTTTTGCTTTATTAATTCCAGCTTGAATACCCATATTTTCTCTGTATCCATCCATATCTCCATTTTTCTTTGCCTGCTTTGCTTTTTCGTAATATTCATTTCCTTCTAGCAAATTATTTTCTCCATTTGGTGCATTAATCTGTGGAGAACTTCCAATTGGGTTACCATTTTTGTCAATTCCTTTTTTATTTAACCTTGTTAACATTTTGGCATTTGCCTTCTTTTTATCAGTTCCTGCACCAATTATATTTCCTACACCACTAGCCATTTTTGGAATATTGTTAAAAATTCTTCCTGCTGCTTTTAACGCCATATACGAAGCCATTAAACCGTGAGGTGGTTTATTTTGTAGTAATCCACTATCAAGTCCAAATATTTTCTTAGTTATTTGCTCCATCTTAGTTAAAGAAGTAAGCAAAATAATACATAAAACACCAAGTGCAGAAACTGAATCTTGCGAAGTTATTGTCCCGTCAGTCGGAGCAATAAAAGTTAATATAATACTAAGTACAATTGCAAGAATAAAAGCTTGTATAGTTTGTACAAATACTAAAGCACATAATTCTTTTATCCATGTAGTAAAAACTCCCTTTTGCATTTTTCTTACCTCCTAACTTGCGGACTTCATAAAGAAGTCATATATAACAACAATTGGTCCAAACATTGAAAGCATTAAAACATAAAATAGTCTCTTTACATACATTATTAGGTACATACATGATTGAAATACAAATATTCCATATAACAAAGCACCTGTAACTGAAACTTTACTAGCTCTCCATCCTGTTATAACTTCCGTTTTTCCTTCATCATTTGTTGTAGATTTTTTTGACGTATAAACATAAGCTGATTGCTTAAAAAATCCTCCCAAATTAGCAATAATATCATTAACATTTCCTTTTTCTATTGAAGAACTTCCAGTAGCGGCAGATATAACTTTCTTATCTACTGTAAGTCTATATTTTATCGATGACCATATTTTTGCTTTTCCACTATCTTTCTTTATAGAATCTTCTAAATCTTTTCTTACAACTTCACATCCGTAATTTTCTAGATGACTTTAAAAAATCTTCATAAGTATTATGAAATTCTGTATCTTTATCCCATTTAACACCTGTATCACCTGTTCCCCAGTCCCACGTTAGTTTTGTAAACCAAGACTGCCATAAATTAGGAGAAGAATCATCGCTTATTTTTATTTCAGGATGCGCTTTATAAAAGTCATATACATCTCCAGAAGAATTATTATAAACTAACCAAATACATGCAGTTGCATCTTGTAAGAATTCATCACTATTATAATATGCATCCTCAGTAATAAAAATTTTATGACCGTTTACAGTATAATATCCATTTTTCTTTGCTTTAGTCTTTTCGTCTTCACTAAGAGAGGCAATCGCTTTTGCATCATTAACATCGTACGCTAATCTTGGCAAGCCAATATCACCAACCATTCCACCCTTATTAGCAAAAAAGTCCTTAGCATTATCATACCACTCTTTACCACTATCATTTACATAAGTAATTCTATTTTTTACATAATTTTCATCAGTTATCAAAGAATTTGCAATATCATAATTTTCAGTCAAAATTGTTGTATCTCCACTATCAGTTCCAAATGATGTACTGATAAACAAATCCACTCTAGATTTTGAATCAAGAACTCCATCTAAAGCATCTTTAAAATTAGTAGTTGTAAGATTATTTTCTTCAATAGCATTTGTTAAAATACTGCTTGCAATTTCCACCATTTGTTCATTAATCCAAAATACAAATGCAAGAATATAATGCATTAAAAATAACATTACAATACAGGTTGCCCAATTTACAATTGCCTGTTTATATTTTGCTTTTTCGGCAGCAATACTTGATATAGCAAGTCGTATAGCCATAACTCCTATTGCTACACCAAGGAACAAAACAGCCAAAGAAAATATTGTTGAATACACATTCTTTACAACCTTTCCTAAAATAGAGTCAGTTCCATTTTGTACAAATAGTGAATGATCCGAAGGATTCAAAAAGTTAATATCTAAAAAAGCTATACCATTAAATATAATTCTATCTGCCCATGGAAATATATTATCTCCTGTTAATGCAAAAAAAATTGATCCTATTAAATATTCTCCTAAAGAAGCAACTGCGTTTATCATATTTGCAAGCACATCTAATAAAACTGAGTCTTTTATTTTAGAATCTAATGCATTTTCTGATACAGAAGAATAGTTTCCATATTCATTAATTGCTCCAAATACAGATGTAAAATTAGTAAATAACATTACAAAAAGACTTATACAAATTATGATTTTATATGTTTTTTTCTTCATTTAATCACCTTATTCTAGATAGACTAACTTTTTAATTGTTAGTCTATTCTTTTCTTTTTTAAATTTTCAACAACTCTGTTTAAGTTTGTTTCAACAAATTCAAATTCTCTTTGTGTAGGTTTTATAGCCATAATTGCAGAATCATATCCTATTTTTATCAAACCTTCACCTCTTTGACAAGTAAGAAGGAAGTTTTCCTCACCTTCACTAAGTTTAAATACTTCTTTTAAATAAGAAATTTCAGATTTATCTTGTGCAAGGAATAATTTAGTATCTGCAGATGTTAAAACAACTTGTACGCTTTTGTTTTCATAGAAATCTTGGAATTTCTGTGATACAACTGTAAGAGAAACATTTCTTTTTCTTGCACGTCTTGACATAGTATTTAAGAAATCAACAGCTTCAGGATATGGTAAAAGCATCCAAGCCTCATCTATTAAAACTCTCTTACTTTTTGCCCTATTTTTATCCTCACTATTTTTCTTAACATACTTTTCCCATATCCAAGATAAAAGAATCTGTTGTGCAAGTGGTCTTGCAAATCTTTCTTCTAGTTCTGAAATATTTATATTAATGAAAGGACAATCATCAAGAAGTTCAAATGTTGATTGACCATCAAAATATGCCATTTGTCCATCAAATTTCTTACAGAACTGTTTCATAACTTTTATTAAATAATCATAGTGATATTGATATGTAGCGTTTGTATTCTCTGCCGCTTTCTTTTCTAGTCTTTCATACCATGAGCTAACTGTAGGCATATCTTTTTTCTTTTTAGTTGTATCTCCATCTTCCATATCAATTACAGAACCTGTATACAATGAACTAGGATCACTTGTTATACCTTTATCAGCATATTCTTCTGCAACAATTTCTGCAATTATTTGTTTTGTAAGTTCGTTAACTTCTTCAGACTTTGTAGCACCACGTGCCATTGTTAAAAGAGCCTGAGTTACGTCTTCAACCTTATTTTCTACATTTAAAGCATATCTCTCTTTTCCTGTAATTTCATCTTTTACAATTTCTGTTTCAATATCAAATATATTTATTATTGTACTACTCTTTGGACCAATATTAACATTAATTCCACGTAAAGCTTCTGCAACAACTACATACTCTCCTTCAGCGTCTAGTACTAGGTTCTCAACTCCCATAAGGATTGCAGATCTTGCCATAATAGTTTTTATTGTAACTGATTTACCTGCACCAGACTTACCAAATATAATCATATTATAGTTTGTTAAAGTACTACTAAAATTATCAAATATTATAGGAAGTCCTGTTTGTTTGTTAATTCCTATTGGAACTCCCATATTATGACCAGCTTCAGCATTAACAAATGGAAAAACCGTAGCCATAGAACCTCTATCAAATGTATGCTTTCTTGACATTTTATTATTATTAAGTGGTAAATTTGACTGAAAGGCTTCTTCTTGAAGAGCCCATGCAGCTTTTAGACCTAATAAATTCTTTGACGCTTCCATTGCAAGTAATTCAGATAATTTATCAAGTTCATTTTTGTTATATGCAAACAAAGTACATAAAATTGTTGCATCAAATAATTTATTATATCCTGCAGCAATCTGATCTCTTAGCGCTTCAGCCTCCGCTTGTTTTGTTGATAATACAGACTCTCTGTTTATATCTCCTCTGTCATGTGCAACATATCTTTCAGATTGTAATTCAACAATTTGCTTATTAAGTTGATTTTGAGATGTTGTTTCAGATATAGGAGTGATATATACTGAAGCATTTATATCACCAAATTCATATATACCAGATAAGAAATATGGAAACGTTGCTTGTCTTGGTATAGTTGTTAAGTAGAAGCTTCTCGCAAATCTAGAAATTTTAGAGAAAATCTCTAAATAATCATAATGTGATGCATCTATTCCAGAAGGAGCAAGTAAGTCTTTTAGTGTTGACTTGTTAAGTTCAAGACTATTTGGCAAATTTTCATTTGCTTTAATAAGTTCATCCTGTGGTTGTTGAGTATCAACTTGGCCTTTTTTTAATTTTGTTTTCTTTTCCTTTTTTTCTTTCTTTTCTTTATTTTTTCCCATATATCAAAATCCTCCTAACCACTATATTATAGAATCATTTTCAGATGAATTTGTCGCATCGTCCAAGCTAGATGACCCCATTCTATCATCGAATCCATCTGATAAGTTGATATCAAAGTCATTATCGCTCTTGTTATCTAAATTTCTATTATATTCAAAATTACTTTCATCAACTTTTATTTTTTGCACAATCGGTCTTTGTTCATGTACAGTATCTTCTTCAGACTTTTCTTCAACGTTTAAATTGTTTTTTGGGGATTCATCAGTATTTTTAGCATCCGTTTTTATTTTTGAATCTTCAATATTTTCATTTGCAACATTAGATTCGCTTGAAATATTATTTTTTTGTTTATTAGAATTTGTATTTTCGTTATCCTTTTTATCTTCATCAAGTCCAACATCAACACCAAGAGTTTCTGTTAATTCTTGGTACTCTGCGCCAGCTTTTTCTAATATATCTTTTTTAGTTTTTCTAAATTCTTGAATTAATTTCTCATTAGCTTTTTCTTTTATATCCACAGGTACATTTTCACGTCTAACAATTTCACTTGCTTTTTTACTTATTTTCTCTTCAATATCAAGCTGTTTAATTCTTGGAGAAATATATTCCCCTTCTTTAATAGATTCCTTTAATGTTTCAAGAGCCTTAATTCTAGCTTCGTTATCTATTTCTTCTTGTAATTTCTTTTGTTTCTTTAGGAAAATATCTTCGCTAGTTGAATATAATCTGTAAAATCCTGAATCAAGAGCTTCCTTAACGCTCATAAGTCCTTTATCGTCTCTATTATATGCTGTGTACAATACATCTGCAATTTCGTTTGAGTTTAAAATTCTTCCAGCAACAGAACAACCGGCAAGTCCGTTAATTATTGACTGCGCACGTGTTACAAGTTCATTATAGCAAATATTTCTAACTTCTTCCTTTGAAAATCTATCAATTGCATTTATTTCTGAAGAATTATATGATACTAATACAAAGAATGTTCTTTGTAACAAGCTTTTGTTTAAACTTATTCTTTCAACATAATTAACAATATCGCTTGCATACTCATAAACATTTAAAGTTTTATTTCTTTCTTTTTCTATATTACTTATTTCTTCCTTAGTGGAATCAAAAGCTTCATTTACTCTTTTATATTCTTGGTTAACATTTTCAAATTCTTCTTTTATTTTATCAACATGTTGTTTATATACCTTAATTGTTCCTTTAAGATCTAAATTTTGTGCTTGAACATATAACTGAATTGGTGATGTTAAGGTATTTAAAAATGTTATAAAACCTTCTTCAACAGATAATTGTTCAACATCAGACATTAAGTCATAATTAATACCTTTACATTGTATCATCATAGTATATCTTGTTCCTTTATTTTGTATGATCATGTTGTCTGATATTTCATCAAATTCCATAAAATCAAAAACATCTTCTTTTTTTATTTCATGTTTTTTTTCTTTTGAAGATGATTCTTTACCACTTGTTGAACTTTTACCACTTTTAGAATCAATTCCTTCATTTTGTTTTTTTACCACTACAAAAAAAACAATTCCAAACACTCCTAGTATAACTAACATAACAATAGGTACAACTAAAGTTCCCATATTATTTTCCTCCTCTTTTTAAATTGTACAAATATATTTTTTTTCTTTTCTTAAAAGTTATAGCTCTAAAAATTATATCACTTAAATATTCTCCACCTGCTTTTCTAAATGGTCCCATAAATTTTGAATCAGGTATTTTTAAAGCGCCAATAATATATCCGTATTCCACCAAAAATTCCAGTTATAACAAGTCCAGCAACAAGTGGAAATCCATCAAAAATACTTGACATTATATACCATACCAAAGCTCCTATTAATCCAATAGATACCGTAAAAGCAAAAGATTTTATTGTAAAAATATATAATATTCTTGACTCACCTTTTGCACTACGAGGTACAAAATACGATTTTCCCATAATAATTCCTCCTTTGTTATGCTATGTTAATAAATCTGCTAATACATTCGCAAATACAGTAAGCACTGTAACTGATGAAAATGTTAATATTATTCCTATTATAAAGTAAACTGATTTACCTTTTAGTTCTGCTTTTCCAGTAGCTCCACTAAATATATATCTTACCCCAACATATATAACTCCAACAATTGCAGCAACTTTTACTATCATTATAACAACACCTAATAATCTTCCGAAAAGATTCTTATATGACGCGTCATCATTACTAACTAAAAATAATTGAGTTCCACCCGTTCCAATTAATATAATATCTCTTATGTATTGCCATCCAAAAAAGAATACACAAGCCACAAGAAGTGTCATTAAACTTTCTTTAACTTCAGATTTTCCTTCAACGCTTCCAAACATATACTTAACTCCTAAAAACATTGTTGCAATTATTATAAGAGTTGTTCCAACATAATTTACTATATCCATAAATTGATTTACGATTTCAATAGATTTCTCTGAAACATTTCCTTCGCCTTCTTCTTGAACATCATTAAACCAGTCTCCCGCACTTTTCCAAAAAGTTTCGGTCTCACTTCCAGAATTGTTCGGAGCATCGGCCTTAACAAAATTAAAGAAAGGCATTACACTTAAAATTATCATTATCATAAGACATGAAGTTATAATTTTACTTTTTTTCATTTATATCACCTTATATTTAAACTTACATTTATCTTTTTTCTTAAATTAGATTATATCAATAAATCAAAAAAAAATCTATATTTTTGATAAAAAATAGATTTTTTTATTTTTTTGTAATATTTTTGTAATTTTAATGTAATTTTAAACTACATTAGATTACTAAAAATATCATCAAAAGCTCCTGTTACAAAACCGACAACTGAAGATGCTCCAAAAACTATTACCATTCCAATAGCCAAATGAATAAGTCCTTTCTTTAAATCAGCTTTTGAATCAGCAGATGCAAACATGTACCTTACACCGGCAAATATTATTCCAGCCATTGAAACAACCTGTAAAGTAACAATTAAGACACCAAAAATTTTACTCAATGCTGTACTAAATTTTGCATATCTAGCATCTCCACTTTCTACCTTTTCCTGAGTTGGAGTATTGATATCAACCTCACTAATTTTATTTAATTCTCCTAGTTTATCCACATCCTTAACATTCTTTCCTGTTTTTTCATCGCTACTTTTATTATTTTTTGAATAATAAATAGGACAATTTCCAGATTCTTCGTCGATATTATTTTCAACTTCATTAACTGTATTTGCATATATATTATTACTATATATGTTTATAACATTTACTATAGCCATAATAATGAAAATTGAAATACAAATTTTTTTTAGTTTCGTTTTATTCATATTCTTCCCCCATCAACAAAAAAAGAAAAAGCCTAATACCACTGACTTTTTCTTTTTTATACATAACACAAGACTTAAAACTATTTTTTTACGTTAAGTCATCTGCAAAATTTGTAATTAATTGTATAACTGTAGAAGCTCCAAATACTAATACAGCACCTATAACAAGCCATATCATTTGCTTCTTTATATCTGCCTTTGAATCAGCAGATGCAAACATGTATCTAACACCTGCAAAAACAACAGCAGCTATTGCAGCAACTTGAAGTACTGTTAAAATAATTCCCCAAACATTGCTAATTGAATTAATAGTTTTACCAGACTTATTAGCGGTTACTGTCATATTGTTTGTAAAACTTCCAAATCCTTCTTGGGTTCCTGCTGCAAAAACATTAGTTGTAAAAACGACCATTAAAACAATAAGCACAGGTAGCACTCTTAAAAATATTTTTTTAGACTTTTTCATAATTTCCTCCTTATGTTCTCATACATAAATTAATTATATCAATAAATAAAAAAAATGCAATACTTTTTTTTAATTTTATAAAATTTTTTTATACATTTCTAGACATACTTCATATTTTATGGTATAAACTAATTATATTATTTTTTGGTATACAAAAAAGTCCACAGTGTTAATAAATTAATTATACAATGAAATTGATTCAAAGTAAAATTATGTTAATTAAAAATAAAATATAAAATAATGGTACCATTAAACCAAAATTTTTAGGGAAAAAAATAAAATAATTAATGGAGAAAGGTAAGTATAATATATTAAATTTTAAACTTTATTATATTATACAAGGAAACCAATGAAAAAAAAGAAATTTTTTTTATATATTATTTTTGTTATTATATTATTTTTATTTATTTTAGGAATAGCACCTTTATATTTCCAAAATGACACATTATTTGATATATCGCTTGGAGATAAATATATAAATGATGGTATATCAACTATTGATGACTATTCCATACATGAAAATCTAGAATATACACCTCAACATTTTATGGTAAATATTATCACGTATTTAATATATAATTTTTCTGGATTTTTTGGATTATACATCTGGTGTATTATTCTTACATGTATACTTGCTTTTTTATTTTATGTTGCAAACAAATTATTTGTAAAGAATAAATTAATTTCATATTTATTTGTATTTGCAGAACTTTCAATATTAACACCATTTATATCAATAAGAGCTCAAATGTATAGTTATATATTCTTTTTACTAGAACTAATATTTATTGAAAAATTTTTAAGAAGCAAACAATATAAATACTTAATACCACTTAGTATATTACCATTATTTATAATAAACTTTCATGCTGGTACTATTTATTTTTACTTTATTATAATTTTTGTATATTTACTTAACTACGTTAAAATAAAAACAAGTAAAATTGAGTATAACAAAGATTATGTAACAAATTTGAAATATTTATTAATTCCAATAATATTTGGAATCTTATTTACATTTGTAAATCCATTTGGATATAATCAAATAATGTATTGTGTTAAGACTTTAAGTAATTCTTTTATTAACACATATATATCAGAATTTCAACCTATTAGTATAAAAAACACATGCGGTGAATTTTTCTATATATATTTACTTTTAATAGTAATTTCTATACTTTATACTAAAAAGAAAATAACGCTAGAAAGATTATTTCTTTTACTTGGAACATCTTTTATGACATTAATGACACTAAGACATTTTTCTTTATTTGTAATATTTACAGTTCCTTGTTTGGAGTATATAGAAGAATTAGCAATAAAATTTAAAGATTTGTTATATAAAGGTATTACTAAAAAAGGTGTGAAAGTATTAAGAATTACTATTATAGCAATGTATTTATTAATAGCTATATGTTTTTCATTCAAAAATAGTTTTAGTAATAACAGAGCTGGATATCTTCCTAAGTCAGTATATCCAATAGATTCTGTAAATTATATAAAGGAAAATATTGGAAATAATTCTAGAATATTTAACGAATACACTTATGGTAGTTTATTAATGTTTAATGATATAAAATGCTTCATAGATTCAAGATGTGATCTTTATACTAAAGAGTATAATAAGGACTGTACTGTTGCTGAAGACTATATAAATACTATTAACTGTACAGGAAATTATGAAGAAATTCTTAGTAAATATAATATTGAATATTTGTTAATTTCAAAAGATTCTGCTTTAGCAAAAAATATCTTTAACAATTCAAAATACGAAAAAATATTTGAAGATAAAATATCATATGTTATTAAAGTTAATCATTAAATATATATTTTTATGGAAAACATTACCAATTACCATATAAAATTTATAGAGAATATAAAAAGAATTCAATTTAAAATAATATCATAAAGAGTTGAATTATTCACGTTTTTCAGCTCTTTTTTTGAACTTTTTTTACAGCCCCCTTTTATTTCTTTTGTTCGGAGTAATCATAGTAAAATCTCTGAAACATATGATATAACTTAATTTCAAAATTCATTTTCAAGTAAATAGATGTTTTAATAAAAATCCTCCTTGCAAATTAATATAAATATAATTTTTTCGAAATGCTAATTAAAACTGTATGAAGATTAGAAAAAAAGAAGAAAATAACATTAGTACTTCCCAAAAATAAAAATAATTGATTTTTGGGAAATAAAATGCTATAATACTATTGAGGTGAAAAAATGTGAAATTAATAAAAAGAAATTACTTAAATACTTTGATAAATGTAATGGGGACACCAGATATAAAAGTTATTACAGGGGTTAGAAGAAGCGGAAAATCTAAACTTTTAGAAGTATTTAAAGAATATATAAAAAACAATGTTGAAAATTACAATATAATAGATATAAATTATAACTCTTTAGATTTCGAAAATATTAAAGAATATCATAAACTAAATGATTTTGTTAAAGAAAGATATGTAAAAGGAATGAAAAATTTTCTTTTAATAGATGAAGTACAAATGTGTGAAGGATTTGAAAAAACAATAAATAGTCTTCACACAGAAGAAAAATATGATATTTATATAACTGGTTCAAATGCTTTTTTATTAAGTAGTGATTTAGCGACACTGTTTACTGGAAGAACATTTGAAATAGAAGTTTACCCCTTCTCATTTAAAGAATATATAGAATATTTTAAATATAAGGATATAGATGAAGCATTTAAAAAGTATGTTTTAGAAGGTGGAATGTCAGGTTCATATTTATATAATTCAATAGATAAAAAATATGACTATCTAAATAATGTATATAACACATTAATAGTTAGAGATATTTTTGAAAGAAATAATATTAAAGATCCTAAATTAATGAGTTCACTAAATGACTTTCTTATGGATAATATATCTAACAGAACTTCACTTAGAAATATTTCTAATTCTTTAAACTCAAGTGAATCAAACCTTGAAACTAACCACAAAACTATTGGAAATTACATTCTGTACTTATGTGAATCTTTTGCTTTCTACAAAATATGTAGATATGATATAAAAGGGAAAAAATATTTAAATAGTGATGAAAAATACTATTTATCTGATCATGCTTTTAAATATGCACGTTTAGGTACAAAAAATATGGATTATGGAAGAACATACGAAAATATAGTTGCAATCGAGTTGTTAAGAAGAGGATATGAAGTATATACTGGTGTATTATACAATAAGGAAGTAGATTTTGTGGTTACAAAACAAAATGAAAAAATCTATATTCAAGTATCTGATAATTTAGATAATGAAGAAACTTTAAAAAGAGAAACCGAACCATTATTACAAATAAAAGATGCTTATCCTAAGGTAATAATAGCAAGAACAAAACATGATGATTATCAATATGAAGGAATACAGATATATGATATAGCAAATTGGCTTACAAAATAAATGGTAGCTGCAAAAAAAGTCCAATAAAAAATTTACTAAAATTATTATAATTTTTTTCTTAAATCAGAAAAACAGCAGGTATGACATTAGTCATATCTGCTTTATGTAAAATATTGCTCTATGCACACTTTTCAATACTCTTTTTAAATAGCAACTGTTATTATTTGTATATTTTTGTCGAACACTTTTTCTTTACATTCAAATAAAAATATTATATAATTAATTCATATTTATTAGGAGTGATGTTTTGCTTAAAAAATTTTATATTTCATTCATAATTTTTTTATCTATATTTAGTGTATTTTTTTCAAATAAAATTGATAATAAAAACCAAGATTTAGTAAATTCCTTTGTTTTCCCTATAAATTCAAAAAACTTTTCATCATATTATGGATATAGAGATCTAAATGGAAAAAGTAACTTTCATGATGGAGTTGATATTCCAGCATCCCCAGGAACAAAGATATATTCTTGTAACAATGGTGTAATAATTAATTCATGTTTCTTAAAAGGATATGGTAATTGCGTTATTATACTACATGACGATGGCAAAAAATCATTATATGGTCATCTATCAGAAAACTATATAGTATCAAACGGAATGTACGTAAAAAAAGGAGAAAATATAGGATATGTAGGACCAAAATATTTATCTGATGGAAAACTAAACGGATATACAACAGGCCCACACTTACATTTTACAATTTTTCTTCAAAATGGAAAAACAACAAATCCACTCGAATTTTCATATCAAGAAAAAGAGTAAGACTCGCTATAAATCTTACCCTTTAATTATTATTATTTACTCTCATCTACTTCTTCATTTTTATTATTTTCTTCTTCATCTATAACTGAAAACTTAGATACAGAAAGTTCATATGCAACTTTTTCTTCAACAGTTCCATCAGCCTGTTTTTTTTCATATTTTCTTGACTGAATTCTGCCGCTTAATTTAACCATTGCTCCAGTTTCTATATTTTCACAAAATTTAGCATTTCTTCCCCAAAGAATACATGGAATGTAATCAGACTTTTTGTATGTTCTATTTACTGCTATAAGTAGGTCTGTTATTTCTCTTCCAAGAGGAGTTTTTCTATATATAGGTGGTTTGCATATATACCCTATAAATGTAGCATCATTTAAAGTACTCATACTTTCATCGTCTATTTTCTCAATCTCTTTTGTAAATATTGTAAGAACAAGCTTACTTTTACCATTTGATGTTGGCTCATTATATGATCTAAACTGTCCTGTTATATGAATTAAATCACCTACATTTAAACTGTCTAAATCAATTATTCTTTCAGAAATTATAACTGGCAATTTGTCAGAATAATTACTAAGTCTATTAGTTTCTATATAAAATTTATAAAATTTTTCATCGTAAACTTCATGACTAAATTCAATAGCTGAAGCTAACCTTCCACCTATTTTAACTATATTATTTTCTAACTCGTTTTCCATTCAAAAACTTCCTCCTTTGAAACTTATATATTACTATTCTTATGTATAAAGAAAAAAATAATTACTAATATACATGCATTATATCATAATATTTCATTTTTGTAAACACCTTATGTAAACATTTACATATATCTTTTTTTATAAATAAAAATTATTCAAAACAAATGTAATATTTTTGTAATATTTATCTTTTATCTGCAACTTCTCTTGTAAGTGCTGTCCAAGTATTGCAACCAACTATTCCATCAGCTTTTAATCCTTTGGATTTTTGGTAATTAATAACAGCTTTTTTAGTATTTGTTCCAAATATGCCATCTATATTTCCCGCGTTATATCCTAAAAAATCTAAAGCATCTTGAAGTGTTGCAACATAAACACCCTTACTTCCCTGTCTAATTGTTGGATATCCACCTCTTGCACAAGCAGGATTCTTAGCTCTTGTATCTATATGTACCCACGTAGGTGTTAAACTTTCTGGTTCAACATATGTATATAATTTGTAATTTGTTGCAAGTTTTCTTAATTTTGTTCTCTCTTCATTATTAAGTTTTTGCCCAACATCAAGTGCAACACCAGCATAATGTTGACTCATTGCAGAATGTCCACCCTCTCTTATCCTCTTAAATCCATAACCAACGGGTATTGGTTTTCCATATAACTCTCTTAACTTATTAAAAGCTTCCATTGTTCTCCTATCTGTCCATAAGACATCAGAATTCGAAGAGCCCTTAAATTCTTTTACAGTTAAATACCTATCTTTTGAATATGGCATTGGTTCATTCAATTCTCTATAATATGTTTCCATCCTATTTGTTGTAGGATTATATACTAAAATTTTCATACTTATCTCCTCCTCGTAATATTATATGAAATTTTTACTTTAAGGGTTAGAAAAAAATAATAACTACAACAATTTATAATTGTAGTTAAACTAAATAATTTTTTATTTGACATATTTCTACTTTTTCTATATAATATATAACAATAAAAGGACGTGATATTATGCAGTTTAATACTATATTTATGTATCTTTTTATATATAGCGTTATAGGTTGGATATGTGAAGTAATCTTTTGTAGAATAGTACATGGAAAGTGGACAAACAGAGGATTTCTCTCTGGTCCATATTGCCCTATTTATGGATTTGGTGCTTTATTTATATTGCTATTACTAAAACCATTTACATCAAACCCAATTTTAATATTTGTTTTATCAGTTTTAATAACTACCACTCTTGAATATATAACAAGCTTTGCAATGGAAAAAATATTTAATGCAAAATGGTGGGATTACTCTAATGAACCTTTAAATATAAATGGTAGAGTTTGTATAGGTACAGCTATACCATTTGGAATTCTTGGAATTATTTTAGTTTATTTTGTACATCCATATGTAACTATAGTAATACGTTTAATTCCAGATTTTTTAGCAAACTATATCATAGGTGGTCTAGTTTCATTAGTTCTTTTAGATATTGTAACTACCCTAAGTACTTTATTTAATCTTAAAGATAAACTTGAAGAAGCAAAACTACTTGCAGAGAAAATATCAGAAGAGGGTAAAGATAAAGCTAAAAACAGTGAAGTTATAAAACAACTAGAGGAAGTTAAGAATTCAATTATAAATAAAACAAATTTCCTACATGATAGAATAATTGATGCATTTCCAAAACTTGAATTTAAAAAATACAAAATACAATTTGGCGAACTAAAAGAAGGAATTACTAAAAAGAAACAAAATAAGAAAGATAAAAATAAAAAAGATAAAAAAAGTAAATAATATATTTTAATAGGTTAAAACTAGATTTAACCTATTTTTTCATATATTTTTTTCTTTATTCACCTATCTATCTGCTAATTCATATATTATTATATGAGAATTAATTCTCTAAAATATAAAGGAGGAAATTTTTAATGAATAATTACGGAAATTGTTCAAATGAATGTACAAATTCATCAAATTGTTGTCAATACAATCCGCCTTGTGCATGTTGTAAACCTTGTTGCATATGTCCTAAAGGACCAACAGGACCTCAAGGACCAATTGGACCTACAGGACCTCAAGGTGTCCAAGGATTTCAAGGAATTCAAGGACCTACTGGTAATACTGGTGTAACTGGTCCAACCGGACCTACTGGAGTTACTGGGCCTACTGGAACAACCGGACCTACCGGAGTTACTGGGCCTACCGGAGATACTGGACCTACTGGTGTAACTGGTCCAACCGGACCTACCGGAGTTACTGGACCTACTGGACCTACTGGACCTACCGGACCTACTGGACCTACCGGACCTACTGGACCTACCGGACCTACTGGGCCTACTGGACCTACTGGGCCTACTGGACCTACTGGACCTACCGGACCTACTGGACCTACTGGACCTACTGGGCCAACTGGACCTACTGGGCCAACTGGACCTACTGGACCTACTGGGGTTGCCGGCCTCGCTGGAAGAGATGGCCTTGACGGTAAAAGTGTAAATATTCTAGGAAGCTATCCAACTTATGATGATCTTATTGCTGAAAATTCTGTTGGAAATATAAATGAATCTTATTTGGTTGATGGTGATCTATACGTTTGGTCCGATACAGAAAACAAATGGGTAAACGTAGGAAAAGTACAAGGACCAAAAGGCGACAAGGGTGATAAAGGTGACAGTGGTCTAGAATCTATACGAGCTGCTTATCTTGTAACATTTAATAATGGAACTACTTATGATGGATTAGCAGTAAATACAGATGAAAGACTTCCAATAGACAGAAAAGAACTTGATTCTTCAAACCTCATAACTCTTGATTCAAATGAAGAAACAATAAAATTTAATGAAATTGGATACTACAAAATTAGTTTTATAGTTTCATCAAGAGTTTTAGAAACTGATCCTGGATTTAATCCTAAAAACGACTTTATTTCAATTGGATTTAGACTAACAAATACAGACAATATATATGTTGGAGGCAGTAAATGGGTATATAATGACGAATATATAACAATTTCTTCTCAAGGTATAATATCCGTTGAAAATACAGATAATATATATGAACTTGTAAATGTGGGAAATCAGACAATATTTTTAAATACACCTGATTTAAATGATATAGAATCAAATTCTTACTTTACTAATGCTTTGGTTAACATTGTTATTGAATATTTAGGAAAATAGTTATAAAAGGAAACTAAGGTGGCATAGAGTTCTATACCACCTTAACTTTAACCTTTTTTATGCCTATGATTTGCAATCATTTTTCTTTTTCGAAGTGTTGTTGTATAAGAATGTTCAAATTCATCAAGATATTTCATTGCTTCTTCAAAATTGCTATTTTCAGTATATATTTCAATTTCATCTTCATCTGGATCAAAATACCAACAAACCAGTTTATTAGTATTTTTTGTCAAAAATTTACACATATCCTTTGCCTTTTGAAGACATAACGGTCTTATTCTCCGTAGTAATCTCAAATCATTTTGAACGTTTAAAATCTCATACTCATTATTTTTATAGTCATCCATATTAAAGCCTCCTGTATTTAATTATAAATATTTAAATATAAATTTTATGTTTTTTATTATACCATTATTTGTTTTCAAAGTCAATGTATTACTGTACATTATTTTACATAAACTAAAAATTGTATATTTGTCAATGATGTGAAACAAAATGATATAAAAATAAAATTCAACCATA